>CEWR01065525.1_pt1 | contig 42345 bp, 48 predicted proteins | sample 356321 | NCBI WGS metagenome assembly CEWR01 (sample SAMEA2621551, study PRJEB7988) | marine metagenome | biome: marine biome (ENVO:00000447); feature: mesopelagic zone (ENVO:00000213); material: "saline water (ENVO:00002010), including plankton (ENVO:xxxxxxxx)" | depth 790 m
ATACAGCAGGGAATTGTGCTGGTATAACTGTCGGTAAAGAATGGGATGATCCAACTGGTGGTAGTGGTTATGGCAATATTTTTCTATTTACAACTGATGCCTCTACAACTCAACGTGGCGGTTCGATTTCCTTTGGTGGTAAGTATAGTGGTACGGCTACTGATACTCGATGGGCAGTAATTGAAGGAAGAAAAGAATCTGCTAGTGATGGTGTTTATTCTGGAAATCTTCTATTTTTTACAAGAACTCAGGGTTCTACACCATCAGAAAAAATGAGAATTCAATATAATGGCAATGTCGGCATCGGAACTACTGCACCTTGTTCGAGATTAAATGTAGGGTTGCCACATACAATGGCTTCTCCATCCGAAGGTACAAGATATTTAAACTTTGCAAATTATGAAATTGGCCCATATCATCCAAATACTTGTAATGATGGTATAGAAAATGCAATTATTGTAGGCACGGCTGGTGGTGCTAATTATACTGCAAAACCATCTGAAGTTGGATTATTGTTACATAGTGAGTCTAGTACAGTAAGTTCGTGGAGTCCAGCAATAATGTTTGGTAGCAAATCTACTTCTGGTACGTATTCTCAAGCAACTGCACTTATCTCTGCACAGAGACATGGAACAAAAGGAGATACAAATTGGCATTGTGGTTCACTTCATTTTTATACTGCTACGGATCATACAGATGGCACTACAGATAGAGGACTACATGATATTCCCGCTATGTCAATATGTGCCAATCAACATGTTTGTGTGAATAGTGAAGTACATGCATCTTGTGGGTTTCAAACAAACTGTATTGATATAGGTATACTAGGGGATAAAACAATAAGAACTTATAACAATGTAGCCCTTTACTTGAATTATGCTTCAAATGGAAATGTCATTTTAAATGATACTAGTACTGGTCATTTGATTGCGTGTAATGCTGTTAAATCACCTTTTTACTGTTCATTGTATGGTGGTGGTCAACCAGCAGCTAGATATGACAATTCCTTCTTTGTCTTGCAAAGTCAACATTGGTATGGTCATACTAGTAGTATGGATCTGTATATTGGAGAGAGTACTAATAAGATTTGTGCGAGAGGGTGGATGCAAGTAGATGGTTTAGTTTGTACCCCTTCACGATTTCAATCACCGATAGTTTGTGCTACATCTTCTTTCTGTGGTGTCGAGTATTGTTCCACTAGTTGGTATAGAAATCACTCTACTAATACTGGATTGTATAATACTACGAACCAAACCTATTTTACATCTTCTGCGAATAATTCATGGAGAATGTCCAGTTCACAATCAACTATGTGCCTTCAGATGGCTAGTTCTGCTGGTACTGTTTGGGGAGCTCTTTATGGTAACAGTTCTTTACAAATAGGTATCTTGGATGCTGGTGGTAGTTGGGCATATTTACATGTAAATGATAGTTGCAGTGAATGGAGAGTTGCTAATTCTACTAAAATGAAGTTGACATCAAGTTCTCTTTGTGTCACTGGTGCAATCACTGCATCTGGTGACATCACGGCATATTCATCTGATTGTCGTTTGAAGTGCAATATTCTTACTATTACTTGTGCCGTTGATAGGGTCAAAGCATTGCGTGGAGTAGAATTTGAGTGGGATAGAAAATATATCTGTGACAAGGATCTAAACTTTGTACCATCAGAAGAAGAAAAAACAGTCGGATTTCTCGCACAGGAATTAGAGAATACGTTGCCGACAGCAGTGCGTGAAGCACCACTTGAAGGTGGATTATGTAGAACTGTATCATGGGCAGAAAAATACAAAACAGTCAAAGCAGAGAAAATTCTACCGTTGTTAGTCGAAGCAACCAAAGAACAACAATGTGTGATTGAGAGACAGCAACGACAAATAAATAAGTTGACATGTCAGATGGAACTATTACTAAGGAAATGTGCATAGATGGCAAATTTTTTCAATTATCCACAAGTGGCAATGAGTGTATATAGTTCACCACCTATGGTGGGAAGTAGTAGTGCTATTAGTTTGGGTACGTCTGCACCAGATGTTACTCAAGACTATGGAACATTTTCGTCGGAATGCAATACTACCTGTATAGAAGGAGGTTTTGGTGAAGCTATACTTTTGATGGGCTGTCCTATATGTGAATGGAGTTCAACACATTCCACTCTCGACAATTATTTTTTTATGAAATGTATTTATCTTGGAAATGAGAATGGAATATGTTGTACTTATAACGATTATGGTTTAAATTCTGGTTCTAATACTGAATGTCTATATTGGAGGTTTATTTTTGCAGAAAGATATTATGTAAGTGGATCTAATTATAGAAATAGTGGTTATTCTTGTTATAGGATATGTAGAGCAACAGATAGGATATACATACCTAAGATTAATGGAGTTGATACTAATTTTAGAGATATTCCAAGTGGTCAAATGGATAATATATGTAAGTGTTGGTTTCTTGGGGTGTATTGGGCTGCAGCTGCTCATCCTACAACTGGGGGAGAATGTATGGTTCAATACAATAATATTATGGCCAAAGTAGGCACTAGTAATACAAATGGATATTTTTACGGGTGGCATCCAATGCGAGTTGGTTCTACTGGTGGTTGTTTATGTAGTGGAGCAAATTGTCATGCCAATAATAGTAATATTAGAACTTATCATTTGGGATGTACTTTTTGCGCTAATGGCCGATGGGATGCTAATGGAACTAAAAGACTTAAATGGTACATATCTGCCAGCGGTGAGGGTTCAATTGCTACAGAACATGGTGGTTCGACACCACACGCATTAAGTGAATATTATAGGGGTGGCGGACTTGTTGCAGATACGTCTGCAAATTCAAGTGTTCCTACTAGTGGAACTATAAAAATTTCAGATTTTTATCATACTGATTGATATGAAATTCTATATACCTTTTAATTTTTTTAGATTTCCCTTAGAATATGGAGATACATATTTAATTTCGAGTGAAGAAAATGAAAATATAATTACTGAAAAGTATGGTTTAAAGAAAAATGGTGATATAATTAGCAATATTGAAATAACTATCGATTTTGAAAATGGATTATCTGATGATGAAAAAAATGAATTAATTGAAGAAAAGTTCATTATTGGATATAATTTCAATTCAAAAGGTGTTTGGGATGATAATGTGGTACATCCAAAAACAACTACTCATTCATAGTAGATTATAGACTTATAAATATAAGCAGTAACTCGTCATGGACGAAGTTATAAACAATATAATAGGAGTATAATAATGGCTATAGAAGAACAAGAAGTCCAATCACAGGACGAACAAGCAACAAACGACAGCAGTATTCAATTGTCGGACACTGAGTTGACAGAAGCGCAAACGCATATCAACTTGATTCAGAAAGCATATCGCAAATTGGAATCGGCACAATATGCCGCTCGTGAATTAGAAAACGATTTCCGTGATCTAATTAACGTTCACATCCAACAGAAAGGTGGTGATCCAGAACAGCAGTATACACTGAATACCGATACAGGTTCATTGGAAATTGTGACAGAAGAACAACAACAAGCACAGCAACAGCAGTTGGGTCAACCTGGTAGCAATAGTACGCCTCCACAACCGCAACGACCAGCGGCTGCAGATATTGACCCGACAGGGAATTTTAAGTTTGGAGATGAGAGTGAGGATGATGATGATGGTGAAATAACAGTTTAATAAAGGAGAAAGTGGAGTGAGTATAACTTTAAATGAAATTCAACAGATCCAAGTTCAAACACACGTTGAATTAATCCAAAAATCATATGCAAAAATTGAGGCACAAAAATATGCTACTAGTGAATTAGAAAAAGATTTTCAAGGATTTATCAATGGAGTGATAACTGAAAGTGGAGGAGATCCAGATAAGCAATATACTTATAATCTGGAAACAGGAACATTAGAAGAGGATGATGTTCTTGATGTTGAAACTAGTTTTGATGTTTAAATTATTGATCTAAAATATGCCAGAAAAAACTCCAGTAAGAGTTGATTACACAAATGCTACTGCCACAGGTTTAGCAGAATATCAAATTAGTGAATATATTTCTGCTAAACATGGTGGTACTGGCAATTCAGGTGTTTCCAATGCAGAATTTTTGATTGGAAATGCAATTGCCAGCGATCCTAAATACATAAAAAAGAAAATTTTAGGAACTGATAATCAAATATCAGTTTTCACTTCTGCTATTAAAATAATTCTTGATTCTCGTCCTACGACAGGAGGATCTCCATCTAATTTTTTTGAAGGAGAAACTGTTTATCAAGGTAGTATAAGTAGTCCTACTGCAACTGGACTTGTGATTACTGGAACTAATAATACGACAGATTTTGTATTGCAACACCAAAGTGGAGAATTTGTTCAAGCTGGAAGTTTACTTGCACAAAATGCAAATATTGGTTCTAATTCATTGCGAACTGCAACAGTATTAACTTCAGCTGAAATAAATCCTCTTGATGAACAGGAAGAAGTAACATTTAAGTTAGGAACATATTCAGTAATAACTAACGATTTTCTTGTAGACTGCGGAGAAATAACACTATAATGGCAAAACCACTCGTAGCAATAAAATCGAATAATACTATAACAGGTTTTGGGAATTTACAGAAAGATGATGGAATATCAGTTGAAAATGGAGGACTTGGAATAAATTATGTTGCACCAACTACAATATTAGTTGGAAATGATTCGTTACCCCTAAAACCGTTAGGTTTGAGTAAATTAAATTCTAGTGATAATATTTCAGCAACAACAAATAATAATTCAATATTAGGTTATAGTGCAATTAAATTAGAAGTACAAGAACCTCAAATAGAGATAGAACAGTTAAAAGGATATCTTCCGTTTGGACGTATAGGTCCTGCAATTTCAGATGCTAGGTTTGAAGAAGCCGCAGATGATTTTGGCAGTTATGACGGAGAGGATTTATAACTAATGCCAGTTAAAATACCAGTCAAAGCATTGTTTAGAGAAGATGGTGTTGTAGATGCACTCGGAGAATTTATTGCAGGGGATTATATTTCTGTTGATGATGGTGGTACAGGAACAGTATCATTTACTACGAATGAAGTTTTAATTGGAAATGGAACAAATGCGCTGTCTACAGTGACTAGAAATAATATTGTTGCAGGGAGTTCCAAGATAACTATCAATGGAGGATCTAGTGCATCAGGAGTTGTATTGGGCTCTAACGTTACGGTTGATGTAGTGGAAGATCAAATTGATATAGCAAAATGTAAAGGAGTGTTACCATTTTCAAAAGTCACTGATACACCAGAAGGAGTTTGGCAGAGAGCAGAAATTGGAGGTGGAGCAGAAGATTCAGAAGGAAATCAAGTTAAAGACGGAGGATCCATGTAATGGCTGGACCAGATACTAGAGTAAAATTAATTGATTATTGTCTGCGTAGGTTGGGGAATCCTGTCATTGATATTAATATTGAAGGACAAACAACCAATCCCGATGGAAGCTCTAATAGTACGAATAATTATGCAAGTAATGAAACTGCCTCACAGATTCAAGATAGAATTGATGATGCATTGCAATATTATCAGGAATATCATTTTGATGCAATAAAACGAGTATTTTTAAAATATCAAATAACACAAACAGATATTGACAATAAATATATTACTGTTAGTGGTATGTCCTCAGATACTATCACTGGAATTGTTAAAATTTTCCCAATTTCTAGTAGTAGTTCTGGAACAGTTAATATGTTTGATCTTAATTATCAATTGCGTTTAAATGATTTATTTGATTTAATGGATGTAGAATTGTTGCACTATACTATGGTTAACCAACATTTGTCTACTATTGATCATCTCATTAATGGAACACATCCATTTGATTTTGATAGACATGATAATAAATTGTATATTCACATGGATTGGACAAATGATGTAAAACTCAATGAATATATTTGTGTTGAATGTTATGCAATTATTGGACCTAATGCAGCTGTATATAACGATCGATGGTTAAAACAATATGCAACGGCATTACTCAAAAAACAATGGGGTGAAAATCTTATAAAATATGATGGTATTACACTTCCTGGTGGAGTTACATACAATGCTAGTGGAATTCTTTCTAGTGCAAACGAAGATCTTACGAGTTTAGAGTCTGAAATGCAAATGCGCTATGAAGAAATGCCTCAATTTTTGGTAGGATAACTTATGGCACTAAGTAAATTTTTCTCTCATTCACAACATACTCAAAATACTAATGAACATTATTTGGTTCAAAGTATGGTAGATGAATCTATCAAAAATTTTGGAATTGATGTTCAATATCTTCCAAGAACACAAAATAATATTGATACTATTTTGAATGATGCTGAAACAAGTAGTTTTAATACTGCATATACAATTGAAGCATATTTAGGTACGTTAGAAGGGTTTGGGGGACAAGATCAAATTGGCCAATTCGGCTTTGAGGTTCGTGATACAGCAGATTTTATAATTTCAAAAAATAGATTTGAAACTATAGTAACTACTGCGGATTCAACTATAACTAGACCAAGGGAAGGAGATATAATCTTTTTTCCATTTACTAACCAATTATTTGAATTGACATTTGTTGAAGATGAGCAACCATTTTTCCAATTAGGAAAATTTTATGTTTATCAAGTATCAACCGCATTGTTTAGATACGAGGATGAAGATTTTGATACTGGACTTGCTGATATTGATGTGATTGAAACAGACCTTGCACAAAGAACTGTATTGACATTGCAGGCTGGGGGTACAAATTTATTTGTTGCGGGAGAAACAGTAACACAAGGTACTATTACTGCTGAAGTTCTTACTATTGTTGGAACTGCGTTAACAGTAATTGATCGTTCTGGAGATTTTGCCGTAAGTTCATCAATTCCAATTACTGGGCCTACTAATAGTGCTAGTTGGATTATAACTGCTGTTGATACCAATACTATGGCAAATGATTTAATATCAGATAATCTAGAATTTGAAACAGAAGGTGCTAGTGTTATTGATTTTACTGAAAGTAATCCATTTGGAGAATTTTAATGTTAGGAACAACATTTTATAATGAATCTTTCCGAAAAGTTTTAGTTGCATTCGGAACATTATTTAATAATATTTCTATAGTTAGAAGTGATGAAGTTTATAAAGTTCCTTTGAGTTATGGCCCACGTTCAAAATTTAATGCTATTTTAGATTCTGGTGGTGCCCATACTCCTGTACAAATGACAGTTCCCAGATTGAGTTTTGAATGGACTGGAACTACTTATGATCCAATGAGAAAATTATCTACCGTAGTTCGGCAAGGTACTGTTGCGGTAGATTCAACGTCAGCAACATATAATTGGCAACGGGTTCCTTATAACATGAGTATTACATTGTCAGCATATGTTACTACTACAGAAGATGGCCTAAAAATTACTGAACAAATTTTACCTTTTTTTACACCAGAATTTGCATTGACTATAAATGATGTCGTTGATTATGACATGCCTATAATATTAGAATCAGTTAATCAAGAAGATGCATGGACTGGAGATTATTCAGAGAGAAGATATATTATATGGTCGTTGACCTTTAGTGCTAAAATGTATCTATATGGTCCTATAAAAACTTCTAAATTCATTACTGATGCAATTATTCAAGTATATGCTCGTAATGGAGAATTTGATTTAACAGATATTGATGATCCATCAGAAGCTATGGCTAATGCAACTTTAAGAGCAGTAACAACTCCTGTTCCAAGTGGAGCGACACCAGATACTCAAACTGGTACAGACACTGAGGTAACAGACTAATGATAGAACAAGAATTGGATATGACTGAATTGTTAGACTTTGAAGTTTCAGATGTTGTTGAGGTGGAACCAGAAGTAGAAGGTGAATTAGTTCCTATTGATAATGAAACTGATCTAGAAGCAGATTATTTAAAGAGTCGTGAAACGTATCATAACTTGATAAAAAAAGGTACTGATGCACTAGATCACATTTTAGAAGTTGCAAAACAATCAGATGAGTCTAGAGCATTTGAAGTTGTTGGACAAATTCTAAAAGCAACCAGTGACGTAAATAAAGAACTCTTAGATATGCAAAAAACCAGGTTAGAGATAAAAGATATTGAAAGTAAAACTGGTCCTAAAAATGTTACAAATAATACATTGTTTGTGGGTTCAACTAAAGATTTACAACAATTTTTAAAGATTGATAAACGATGAATAATAATAATTATTTAGGAAACCCAAATCTCAAAAAAGCAAATGTTCCTGTCGATTTTGACAAAGAACAGATAGAACATTATCTTAAATGTGCAGATGATCCTATATATTTCATCAAGAATTTTATGCAAATTGTTACAGTTGATGAGGGGTTACAACCATTTGATTTATGGGATTTTCAAGAAGATATGATTAATAAATTCTGTGATAATCGTTTTGTCATTTGTAAAATGCCTAGGCAGACAGGAAAATCGACTACTATACTTGCCTTTCTTCTACATTATATATTATTTAATCAAGATGTTAGAGTTGGTATTCTAGCAAATAAAGGAAGTACGGCAAGAGAATTATTGGGGCGGTTGCAGTTAGCATATGAACATTTACCAACATGGTTACAACAAGGAGTTGTAGAGTGGAATAAAGGAAATATTGAATTAGAAAATGGTTCAAAAATTCTTGCTAGTTCAACTTCATCGAGTGCAATTCGTGGTGGAACATTTAATATTATTATGTTAGATGAATTTGCATTTGTACCAGAACATATTGCTGAAGATTTCTTTCGTTCAGTCTATCCTACAATTTCATCTGGTCACACAACGAAAGTTTTAATTGTTTCAACCCCAAATGGAATGAATCAATTTCATAAGATGTGGGTTTCGGCATGTGAAGGTCAGAGTGATTATATTCCTATTGATGTACATTGGTCTAAAGTTCCTGGACGTGATGAGGCATGGAAAGAACAGACTATACGAAATACATCAGAAGATCAATTCCGTGTTGAGTTTGAAACTGATTTTTTAGGATCATCTAATACACTAATTTCTTCTACTCGCCTAAGACAATTGGCATGGAAAGAACCAATTGCACAAAAAGATGGATTAGCAACATGGGAACGACCTATTAAAGATCATGTTTATGTAATTTCTTGTGATGTTGCAAGAGGAGGAGGAAAAGATTATAGTGCATTTACAGTTGTTGATGTTACAGAAATGCCATATAAGTTAGTTTGCAGATATAAAAATAATGAAATAGCTCCTTTGTTATATCCTAGTGTAATAGAACAAATTGGAAAGCAGTACAATGATGCATGGGTTATGGTAGAGGCAAATGATATTGGTGGACAAGTTGCTGATATTTTATATTATGATATAGAATATGAAAATATGATTTCTACTGCAATGAAAGGCAGATCAGGTCAAGTTGTTGGTGGTGGATTTGCAAAAAATACAATTTTTGGTGTGAGAACTACACCGCAAGTAAAACGTATTGGTTGTAGAGTACTTAAATCTTTAATTGAAGAAAAAAAGTTATTGTTATTAGATTTTGATACAGTAGCAGAATTTACAACATTTTGTACTAAATCTAAAAGTTATGCGGCGTCTGAAGGACATCACGATGATTTGGTAATGACATTAGTTTTGTTTTCATGGTTGACTAATCAGACATATTTTAAAGATTTGCTTGATTCTGATTTGCGCACAAAAATGTATTCTGATCGTATGAAAGCAATGGAAGAAGATTTAACTCCTTTTGGAATTGTTAATACTGGTTTAGAATCTGATGGCTTTACAGATACAGATGGGGAACATTGGACATATGTTTGAAAAGCGGACTTTTTATAAATAAAAATACAAGATTTACGTGGGAACGTCCGTAGAATTTAACATTTAGTCCGAAACAAGGAGAACAGACATGGCAGTAACAACTTTAATTAGTCCAGGTGTAGAGGTCAAGGAAATTGACAAAACTGCATCTTTAGGGGCAGTTGCCCTTGGTGGAGGAGCATTTGCTGGAGCTTTTCAATGGGGACCTGCAAATCAAATTGTCGTTATTAATAGTGAGGCAGATCTAGTAAAAACTTTTGGAAAACCTGATACAGGAAATACTGTCGCATCTAATAAATTTAATTGGTTAACCGCTGCTAGTTTTTTAGGATATACTAGTGGATTGCAAGTAGTACGAACCTTAGGAGCTAATTCTGCAAATTCTAGAATTGCTGTTACTGGAACAATAGATGGTGCAACTTGGTTTAATTTAGATGATTACGATTCAAATCCCTATGCAGGGGATGCTACTGAACAAGCAGCTTTTATTGCGAGATATCCAGGAACATATGGTGATAATCTTGGAGTAGCAATTGTAGATAATGCTAAATTTTCTGGTTGGACTTGGGAAAAAGCATTTCCCTCTGCACCTGGAAGTTCAGCAAATTATACTAATGCAACTAATAACGATTGTATTCATGTTGTTGTATATGATGCAGGTGGAGGTATTACAGGAGTTGTAAATACAATTTTAGAAAAATTTACTAGTGTTTCAATTTTAGCAGATGCTAAAACTGATTTTGGAAATAGTAATTATATTAAAGATAGAATTAGAGATGAAGGTCAATGGATATTTTTTGGTGGTTTTAATATACCTGCTGAGACTGGTATTACAGATGAAGCAATTATTCAAGGCTGGGCAGCTGATACTTCATTAACAGCTGCTATTGATGTTCTAACTACCGCAGATGCACAATGGACTTTTACAGGTGGTGCAAATGGTGATGATTCAAATCTTGCAGCTGCAAGAGGTACTGGCTATGATCTATTTGCTGATCCTGATACTACAGATGTTAGTTTTTTCGTCAGTGGATCTTCTGAAACTACTAGTAATGTTAATGCAAAACTAAATACAATTACTTCTGCACGAAAGGATGCGTTTGCTTTTATTTCACCTCCAGTTGGTTCATTAACGAGTGCATCTGCTACTTTAGCAACTAAAGCAACTGAAGTTGAAACTTGGGCAAATTCTGCTACTTTACCAAAAAGTTCTTATATTGTTGCTGATAGTGGTTACAAAAAAATGTATAATAAATACAACGATGAGTACGTTGCCGTTCCATTGAATGGTGATATTGCTGGAATTTCTGCATTGACAAGAATTAATCAAGATGCATGGTGGAGTCCAGCAGGATTTACTAGGGGACAAGTCAGAAATGCAGCTAGTTTGTATTTTAATCCAGGTCAAGAAGAACGAGATAAATTATATCCAGTAGGTGTAAATCCTGTCGTTTCTATGCCAGGTCGTGGCACCTTATTATATGGAGATAAAACAACGCAACTAGGAACTGGTGCTTTCACCAGAATTAATGTTAGAGGATTATTTATTGTATTAGAATCAACTATTTCTAATTTTGCAAAAAATCTATTATTTGAATTTAATGATGATTTTACTCGTTCACAGTTTAGAAGTTTAGTTGGTGGTTATTTAGAATCTGTACAAACTGGCAGAGGGATTACTGATTATCGAGTAATTTGCGACGAAACAAATAATACAGGTGATGTAGTTGATGCAAATGAATTTGTTGGTGACATTTTTATTAAACCGACACGTTCTATCAATTTTATACGTCTGAATTTTATTGCTGTTAGAACTGCTGTATCGTTTTCAGAAGTAGGAGCATAAGGGGGATAAAAAATGGCTTTTAATGTATCGTCTTTCAAGACAGGAAATCCATTTGGTGGTGCCCGACCTAGTAACTTTATAGTTACGGTTAATCCACCAAGTTTAGGATTAGGACTCAAGGCTGGGATTGGAGAGAAGGCCTTTGCGTTTAGATGTAGAACTTCACAATTACCAGGAAGAACAATTTCTACTAGTGAAGTTCCTTATATGGGTAGAACAATTAAATTAAATGGTGCACCAACATATGAAGATATGGAAACTACAATTTATGAAGATGAAGATTTTTCTGTCCATGAATTGATAATCCGATGGATGGATAGGATAAATAGTTCTAAGAACAATCTTATGGATCCTAGGGCAGCTCTTATAGCAGTAAACGGTGGCTATTTTGGTCATATGAAAATTACAGTTACGAGTAAAACTGGTATTCCAATTAGACAAGTTGTTGTTGAAAATGCTTGGCCTACTGTACTAGGACCTGCTGAATTAGATTGGGCAAATAATGATGAAATTTTAAATTTTCCAGTTACGTGGGCATTATCAAATTGGACTTGGAGTGAAAACGTGGTAGAATTAGGGAAAGGTTTAATTGATCCTAATATAGCAACAGTTACCGCTGCTGGAATTGTTGGTTCACAATTGGGTGGTGTTGAAAGATAGAATAGCACCAGGAGGAACAACTTAAACAAAATGGCACAAATATTCGGTTTTGAAATAACACGGAAGAAGAAAAAAGGTACTTCATTTGCTCCGCCTGAAAATGATGATGGTGCATTAGCACTAGCACCAGGCGGTGCATATGGTGCCTATTTAAATATGGATGGGACTATCAAAAATGAGATAGAACTCATAACAAAATATCGTGAATTAGCATTGCAGTCTGAGGTTGATGCAGCTATTGATGATATTGTTAATGAGGCAATTGTGATTTCGGATGAACGTGAATCTATTGTTAATTTAGAACTGAAAGATTTGGGCGCTCCTGATACAATCAAAGAAAAGATATATGCTGAATGGAATTATCTCATAGACCTTTTAGATTTTAATAAAAAGGGCTATGAGACATTCCGTAAATGGTATGTTGATGGTCGTTTGTACCATCATATAATAATTAATGAAAAACGTCCCAAGGCAGGGATTCAAGAATTGCGTTACATTGATCCTAGAAAAATTAGAAAGGTGAGAGAAACTAGTAAACGTGATGTAAACACACCAGAAGGACGTGTTGAAGTTGTTAAAGAAGTAAAAGAATGGTATTTATATAATGAAAAATTGAATACTGGAACGTCTGATAACCAAGAAGGTATTAAAGTTAGTCCTGATGCGATTGTATATGTAAATTCTGGTATGTTTGAACACGGTAAAAATGTTATCATAAGTCATTTGCACAAGGCAATAAAACCAATTAATCAATTACGAATGATGGAAGATGCTTTAGTAATTTATAGAATTAGTCGGGCACCTGAACGTCGAATATTTTATATTGATGTTGGTAATTTACCTAAAGCAAAAGCAGAACAGTACTTGGCAGATACAATGAATCGTTATCGTAATAAACTTGTGTATGATGCGAGTACTGGTGAATTGAAAGATGAACGAAAACACATGAGTATGCTTGAAGATTTCTGGTTGCCACGTAGAGAAGGTGGTAGGGGAACTGAAATACAAACGTTGCCAGGTGGACAAAACTTGGGTGAATTAGAAGATGTTACTTTTTTCCAGACTAAAGTGTATAAAGCATTGAATGTTCCTCCGTCTAGACTTGAATCTGATAGTGGATTTTCTCTCGGAAGAGAATCAGAAATTAACAGAGATGAAATGAAATTTTCTAAATTTGTGTCGAGATTGAGAAATAAATTTACAGAAATGTTTGATCATATTCTGAAAACACAATTGGTGTTAAAGGGTATTTTAAAACAAGATGATTGGGAGAAGTTTCGTCCACAGATTCAATATAGTTGGGCAGAAGATTCTTATTATAGAGAAATTAAAAAGTCAGAAATGCTTGCTGGCCGTTTAAATATATTGCGTGATATATCAGAATATGCAGGTAGATATTTTTCAATGGATTGGATTCGTAGAGAACTGTTGGCTTTTACAGATGAAGAAGTAACAACTATGGATAAAGAAATTGCAGCTGAAGTTTCTGATGAAAAATTGGCAAAAGATGCTACTATCGAATGGGGTGCCGTTGATACTAATTTTGATCCAGCTACAGAGAGTGCAGATAAATCTAAAACTGCACCTAAAAGAGATCCTAAAGAATTTACACGTAAACCTAATGCGAATGGTAGTAATGGTTCGAGTAAATCTGTCTATGCAGGTTTCGATCCAGAAAATGAAGAATCACTAAATAGTATTAACAGCTTATTCGATGAGTTAGATCTTATTGGAACTGAGGAGGAATTAAATGAATAATATAGATAATATAATGGATAAAATGATACAAGATAAACCTGCAGAGGCCAAAGAACTCCTCGATCAAGAGCTGAAAGACAGAATAGCAGTTGCTATGGCAGAAAAGAAACCAGAAATTGCTGGAAAATTATTTGATAGGTCAGAAGAAAAACCTCCACAAGAAAAGGAAGAGGAAGATCTAGAAAAAGAACCAGTGGCAGAACCAAAAGAAGAACCAGAGGAGAAATCAGATGAAATTGATAACGGAGATAAATGAGGATTTAAAAGTTTTTGAATTGGAAGAAGAAGGTGGTAAAAAATCTTTGTTTATTGAAGGGATTTTTCTTCAGTCTGAAATAAAAAATAGAAATGGCAGAGTTTATCCAAAGGAATTGCTTGAACGTGAAGTTGAACGATACACAAATAAATATATAAAAGAAAATCGTGCATTTGGTGAATTAGGGCATCCTGAAGGACCAACTATTAATTTAGATCGTGTTTCTCATATGGTAACTGAATTATCCTCTGATGGTAATGATTGGAAAGGTAAAGCAAAGGTTTTAAAAGAAACACCATATGGTAAAATTGTACAAGGTATATTAGGTGAAGGTGCAAGATTAGGAGTTTCTAGTAGAGGAATGGGATCTATTGAAGAAATGGAAGATGGCACTAAATTAGTAAAAGATGATTTTTACTTAGCAACGGCTGCTGATATTGTTGCAGATCCATCTGCACCTGGTGCATTTGTGCAAGGTATTATGGAAGGAAAAGAATGGGTTTGGGATAATGGTTTGCTACAAGAAAAACAAATAGAAGAAATGCAATCAAAAATAGAGGCGTCATCTAAACGTGATCGTGAAGAGGTTTCTATTTTAGCATTTGAAGAATTTATAAATAGTTTATAAATATAAATTTTTATAAATACTATCACAAAATAGAAATCTTCACAATCCATAAAGGAGAAGCAAATGGAAGCAATGGAAAAAGATTTTGAAGATTTGGTAGAATCAGAAGATGATGGTCAAGAAGAGGATGAAATATCCATTCTTGATTATTTTGACGACGAAGGTGATCTGATAGCAGAAGAAGATGATTCCGAAGAAGAAACGGAAGATTCTTTAATTGCTGATGACGATACCGACGACGACGAAGAAGATGACACTGATACTATCACATCTGAAGAATATGAATTATTTATTAAGGAAACATCCGACGAAGAATTCGATGCGTTACCAGACGAGTTTTTTGCTGATATTCCAGATGAGTTTTTTAAAGATGTTGAGCTAACGGAAGAAGATCTTCCTGAAGGTGAAACAGAATTGCAAGAACTCAAAAAGAAAAGTCTTGGTAAACGAATTATGGCCAGACTCAAAAAGAAAAAATGGAAGAGAACATCTGGTGGGAAAGCATCTGGAAGAAAAAGTGATATTCGCCAAGGTAAAGTTGCACGTGGTGCCGCTCGTGTATCAAAAGTACTAGGAAGGATACGTAAAAGGGTTGCAAGATTGTATTCTGAGTATGATCCAGAACAGACTGAAGATACTGAAGAAATTTCAGAATTGAAAAAGAAAAGTCTTGGTGCACGTATTCAAGCTAGATTGAAAAAAGTTAAATGGGGCAGGACTAAAGGCGGTAAAGGATATGCCAGAAAACAAAAAGTCCGTCAGAAAAAAGTTAAAGCAGGTGGAGTCAGAAAAGATCCATTATTGACTAGACTACGTAAAAAAGTCTCAAAACTTTATGGTAAGGGTGAATCTTATGTTCCTACTGAAGATGTTGATGCTCTATTAGTCGGAGAAGAATTCAGTGATGACTTCCGTACTAAAGCAGCTACTATATTTGAAAGTGCCGTTGAAAAACGTGCTGATGACATAGTTAATATCGAATTGCTTGTTCAGCAAGAACAGATGGTAGAGGAAGCACTGGAAGCATTCTTGGATCAAGAAGAGGAAATGACTGCTAAATTTGATTCTTATCTGGATTATATTGTAGAAGAATGGATGGAAGAAAATAAACTTGCGGTTGAGAAAGGAATTAAAACAGAAGTAACTGAAACTTTCTTGGCTGGAATGAAAGAATTATTCCAAACATCCTATGTTGAAATTCCAGATGATAAGGTTGATGTTTTTTCTGAATTAACAGAAAAAGTTTCAAATTTGCAAGAGGAATTAGATAAGCAGATACAAACAAATATCGAACTGAAAGAAGAAAATAGTGGTCATGTTCAAGATGACATTTTCTTAACTGTAAGTAATGATATGGTCGATGTAGACATCGAGAAATTTAAATCGTTAACTGAATCGGTAGTTTATAGTGGTGATGTTGAAGAATATACCACAAAATTAGAAACTATCAAGGAAAGTTATTTTAACGAATCAAAAACAGACTCGTCTGTTCAACCATTACTAGAAGAAACAGATGAGAGTACTTATGGAACGTCAGATCCAATAATGTCCGCTTATGCGGCTGCTCTTGGAAGATATTCTAAATAACCTAAAAGGGGAAAATAACAATGCAGACAATGCCTAATGCACAAGCATTACAAGAAAAATGGGGTCCGGTTTTAAATCATGAATCAATGCCTGAAATCAAAGATCCTTATCGTCGTGCTGTTACTGCTATCCTCTTGGAAAACCAAGAACGTGCGGTTGCCGAACAGCAACTTGCCGAGGATAGCGGAACGGGACTTTTAACAGAAGCAGTACCTGCAACAAATTTGGGTGCTGATGGATTTACAACGGCTGGCGCAGCTGGTCGTATAGGTTACGATCCAATTTTAATCAGTTTGATTCGTCGGGCAGTGCCCCAACTAATCGCTTATGATATTATTGGTGTTCAACCTATGTCTGGTCCTACTGGACTAGTATTCTTTCTAAAATCGACATATGTTGCTCAAACAGATGCTGGAGTAAATGCTCCTGGAGACGAAGCATTATTTGATGAGGCAGTAACTGCTCATTCAGCTAGTGATGACGCTGCTAATGTTGCTGGTACAGGTGATGAATCTGCTACTGCTACTCCTGGTTCAAGTGATCCGTTCCAAACAGCATATGCACCTACTCCTGGTATGGCTACAACAGCTGCTGAAGCACTCGGTGGGGCTGCTGGAGATCATTTCCGTCAGATGTCATTCACAATCGACAAAACGTCGGTTACAGCAAAAAGTCGTGCCCTCAAGGCCGAATACACAACTGAATTGGCACAAGACCTCAAAGCAATTCATGGTCTAGATGCCGAGCAAGAACTGGCAAATATTTTGTCAACTGAAATTCTTGCTGAAATTAATCGAGAAGTTATTCATACAGTTAACCGTGTTGCTGTTGCTGGTGCGCTTAATCCTGGAGCTTCAGGTGCCGCTGGTGTCTTTAATCTTAATACTGATTCTGATGGTCGATGGTCGGTAGAGAAGTATAAAGGATTACATTTCCAGATTGAACGGGAAGCAAATGCTATTGCAATTGAAACTCGTAGAGGTCGTGGTAATATTATCCTAGGTTCTGCTGATGCTATCGCAGCCCTATCATTAACTGGTGCAATTGACACTGGTGATTTGAGTGGTGGCGGACAAGTCAGTGGAGATGGTATTACTGGCAATACTTTTGTTGGTACAATTAATGGTCAATTTAAAGTATATGTAGATCCATACTTTGTTGGTGAAAATGCTACTGAGATTAGTAGAACTGCTAGTGGTGCGGCTGCTTATGCCAACGCTGCAACTGCTCAATATTTGACAGTTGGTTATAAAGGTTCTTCACCTTATGACGCCGGTCTGTTCTATTGCCCATATGTCCCATTGCAAATGGTTAAGACTATTGGTCAAGATACATTCCAACCGAAAATCGGGTTTAAAACTCGCTACGGTTTGTTAGCAAATCCATTTGCTGATTCAGGTAATGCACAAGGAATTGCTAGTAATAACTACTACAGAACATTCCAAGTTACAAATCTTTAAATAAACTTATTATAATAAATAAAGGGGCGTATCTCACGACGCCCCTTTATTTTAGCTTATAAATATATGCACAGGAGGTATAACTATGCAAAACTTACCGTCAAACTATAATCTATTAAGTCCTACTGCATATAAATTTGATATTGATAGACTCCCATTAGTTTCATATTGGTGTCAAAATGTTATGTTGCCAGGTGTTCAACTCGGTGAAGCTATGCAACAAACTCCTTTCCGTCCTCTTCCACAGCCTGGACAGAATGTAACATTTGATATTTTTGATTGTATGTTTTTAGTTGATGAAGATATGGAAAATTGGAATGAAATATATAAATGGGTGCGTCAATTATCAAATCCAACTGATCCTACAAAAGAATTTGCAACTTTGCCTGATAGTACTACGAATAAATCTACAATAGGTACTTCCAATGTAAAGGAAATGTATTCTAATGCAAGATTACATATAATGACTAATAGTATGAATGCAAATAAAGTTATAGAATTTGATAATATATTTCCAACTGTTATAACACCAATTACATTAGAATCAACTGATGTATCTGCACAACCAATAATGGCAACTGTATCATTTGTTTTTCACGATATGAAATTAGCAATATCAGTATAGGAAAAATATATTGGAATTAGATGAATTATATGATTTGGTAAAAAAAGATTTGGAATTAGATGATACTTCACTTGATAGGGAAGCAATAAGAACTCCTTATCTTCATAGTAAATATTTAAAATTTTATGAAGAGGCAAAGTTAGAATTAGCAAGAATAAAAAAAGAATACAAGAAATTAAAATTGGAAAAAGTATTATATTATACTGGAAGAGCTGATCCAGAAGTTTATAAAGAAAAACCTTTCGAGTTAAAAATTCTTAAAAATGAAGTTGAGACATGGCTAGATGGAGATGATGAATTGGAAAATATGAATTTGAGAGTTGAATATAAAAATACAAAAGTTGATTACCTTCAACGTACATTAACTAGTATTTCTAACCGAAGTTTTTATATTAGGCATGTAATTGATTGGAGAAAATTTATTAATGGTATTGCCTGATACCTTACATATTGAAAAAATAAACGAAGTTTACAATGTAATTGATTGTGAGCCCAGTGTAGCACAAGAATTGTGTGATTATTTTACCTTTGAAGTTCCTGGTGCTAGATTTATGCCGTCTTATCGTTCAAAAATATGGGATGGAAAAATTCGTTTATATTCAGTCAGAGATAAATTATTGTATGGTGGTCTACTCAAACACACATTACAATTTGCGAAGTCAAGAAAATATGACACAAAAATTGTCAATCCTGAAAAATTTATTCCTCGTGATTGCAAAGATTTAGAATTGTTTACCAACAATTTAAACTTACCTATTAAACCAAGAGATTATCAATTATCTGCATTAGTACATGCAATACAGAATGAGAAATGTATTTTATTATCTCCTACCGCATCTGGAAAATCATTAATTATACATATGATTATTCAATATTTTTCGGACATGAGATCCTTAATTGTTGTTCCAACGACTTCACTAGTAGAACAAATGTTTAAAGATTTTCAATCCTATGGTATAGATTCAGAAAAATATTTTCATAAATTATACTCTGGACAAAGTAAAGATATAAATAAGCAACATTTAATAACAACGTGGCAATCTATATTTCGACTTAAAACTTCTTTTTTTGAACCATTTGGAGTTGTTATTGGAGATGAGGCACATGGATTCAAAGCAAAATCATTAACTGCTATAATGACAAAATTAGTCAATTGTCCTATTAGAATAGGCACTACTGGCACTCTAGATGATACTAAAACACATAAATTTGTATTGGAAGGATTATTTGGACCTGTATTTGAAGTAACAACATCAAAGGAATTGATAGATGCAAAATATCTTGCTGATTTAAAAATTCATTGTATAATATTAAAACATCCGGAAGATATTTGCAAAGAAATGAAAACTGCAACATATCATCAAGAAATTAATTATATAGTTGGGAATGAAAATCGTAATAAATTTATTTGTGATATGGTAGAAACTTTACCTGGCAATACATTAGTACTTTATCAGTTAGTAGAAAAGCATGGAGAAATATTGTACAATATGATGAAAGAACGAACTAATAAACCTATTAGTTTTATACACGGAGGTATTTCTGCTGATGACAGAGAAGTTATACGTATGAATACAGAAAAAGAAACAACTTCTATTATTGTTGCGAGTTATGGAACTTATTCTACTGGTATTAATATTCAGAATTTACACAACGTTGTATTTGCTAGTCCGTCTAAATCTAGAATACGAAATTTACAATCCATTGGAAGAGCATTAAGACGTACTGATAAAAAAACAATAGCAAATCTTTTCGATGTATCAGATGACATAGCATATAGGACTAAAAATAATTATACATTAAACCATATGCTTGCAAGGTTAAAGATTTATAATGAACAGAAGTTTAATTATACTATTAAGACTTTTGATCTGTAATAGTATATCCAGCTCCCCTCGGTGTATACACGCTAAGTATAACATATTTTAGACCATTTGTCAAGCCAAAATAAGCTTGACAAATGGCTTTTTTTATGTTATAATATACACAGTAAAATGATTTAGGAAAACTTAAAATGAAAAAGAAAAAAGAACATTACGTTGACAATAAACAATTATATTCTGTTATGTCTGAATATAAAAAAGAATTACATGAAAATGAACAATCTGGTGTTGATGAAAGGCCACGCATTACAGAATATTTAGGAGAATGTTTTTTACGGATTGCTAGAGGATTAGCCCAAAGACCTAATTTTATTAATTATACGTATAAAGATGAAATGATTTCAGATGGAGTTGAAAACTGTATACAGTATTGTCATAATTTTGATCCAGAAAAATCAAAGAATCCTTTTTCATATTTTACTCAAATTATTTACTTTGCTTTTTTGCGAAGAATTGAAAGGGAAAAAAAGCAATCTTATATTAAACACAAACTTACTGAGAAATTAGGAAATATGACTGATTTAGTAACATTGCAAGATCACGATAATGTTAATTTGGAAGCAATACAAGTGTATATGAATGAAAATTCTACAATTGTTGCTGATTTTGAAGAAAAAATGAAAAATCGTAGAAATAGGAATAAAAATAAAAATAATTTAGTAAAATTTATGGAGACAAAATAATGCCTTTCTTTACTTATATCTGCAAAAGTTGTAAAGCAGAATTTACGATTAAACAGTTGTTTTATGATGCTGAATTGGAAATGTGTGGTGATTATTGTAAGTTGGAAGATTTTAAAAGTGGAAATATTCTTGGTGAGGGAAAAGTCGTAAGAAAAAATAGTAAAAGAGTCAAACTCAAGGTGAAAAATGAAAATAGCATTAATAACTGATACACATTTCGGAGCAAGGAATGATAGTCAGATATTTACTGATCATTTTATGAAATTTTATGATAAAGTATTTTTTCCTTATTTAGAAGATAATGATATTACAACATTGATACATCTGGGAGATTTAGTAGACAGGAGAAAGTATATTAATTATGTTACGCTTAATACTGTACGCAGGGATTTTATTTTTAAACTCGGGGATTTGGGAATTGATACTCATATTATTATTGGAAACCATGATACGTACTACAAAAACACAAATAAAATAAATGCAGTACAAGAATTATTTACAACATTAGAAGGTGTGCAGGAACCTTGGATTTATGAAGAACCTATTGTAAAAACTTTTGATGGATTAGATATACTTTTTGTACCTTGGATATGTCCAGAAAATGCAGAGAAAACAATGGAAATGTTGAATACTACGACTGCACAAGTATTGATGGGACATTTAGAAGTTACTGGATATTCTATGTATAGAGGTTTGGTGTGTGACCATGGTTTAAATAAGAAAATGTTTAATAAATTCGATATGGTGTTGTCTGGACATTTTCATTATAAGAATGGAGACGGACATATACAATATTTGGGAACTCCTTATGAGTTGATGTGGAGTGATGTTGATGATCCCAAAGGATTTTATGTATTTGATACTGATACTAGGGATATGAATTTTATAGTTAATCCGTATAAGATTTTTCATAAGATATTGTATAATGATGTAGAGAATGAATATTTGCATCGAGATTATGATGAGTACGAAAATTCTTATGTTAAAGTAATTGTAGTTGAAAAGGAGGATTCTTATAAATTTGATTTGTTTTTAGATAGACTCTACAGTTTTAATCCACACGATGTAACAATTATTGAAGATCCGTTAGAAATACTAGATACTGCTGGAGAGTTAGATGAGGCAGAAGATACTATGACAATTTTGAGTAAATATATTGATGGTTTAGAATTGACAGTTGATAAGACTAGATTAGATTCATTGATGAAAACTTTATATTTGGAAGCAGTAGAGATTGAATGATAACTTTTACTAAATTGCGTTATAAGAATTTCTTGTCTACTGGAGATTATTTTACTGAAATTACACTCAATGAGTATCCAACTACATTAGTTCTCGGAGAGAATGGTTCTGGGAAGTCTACTATGTTGGATGCATTGACATTTGTTTTATTTTCTAAACCTTTTCGTAAAATAAATAAACCACAATTGGTAAATACTATTAATGAATCTGGATTGCTTGTCGAGGTTGATTTTTTTATAGGACGTAAAGAATATCTTATCCGTCGTGGAATCAAACCAGGAATATTTGAAATTTATGTAGATGGTATTTTGCTCAATCAAGATGCAAAATCAAAAGATTATCAGGAGAAACTTGAAAAACAAATATTGAAATTAAATTATAAGAGTTTCACTCAAATTATCATACTGGGTTCTAGTTCTTTCCAACCTTTTATGCAACTTCCTACTTCAGCAAGAAGGGATGTTATTGAAGATTTGCTAGATATTCAAATATTTTCAATAATGAATCAAATATTGAAAGATAAAATTGTATTGAATTCAAATTATCAACGTGAAGTTTTGCACAAAATGGAATTGGCAGAAGAAAAGAAAAAACTTATTGAAGGTTACAAATTGGAAGCAGAGGAAATAAATAGGGATAAAATTGATAAAACTAAAACTTGGATAACAGAGAATAATGAAACCGTTGCCGGACATCAAAAGGCAATCAACCAGTTTCAGCTGAAAAATGAGAATCATAATCAGAGTTTAGTTACTTATGATGAAAAGGGAGAATACCAAACTCAATTATTAGATTTGAAAAAGAAAATAGATAATAATATTAAAATTACAAAAAAGGAAGTTACAACTTTTGTTGATATGAAAGAATGTCCTACCTGCGAGCAGGTGTTGGATGATGAATATAGAGATGTTTTAGTTGAAGAAAGAACTGAAAAGATAGGTAGTTATGAAGATGGGTTGGTTGATCTCCAGAAAGAATTAGATTTGACAATATCTAACATTAAAGAAATGGATGGTGTCCGTCAACAAATAGATGAAAATAATAATGAAGTGCAATCGTTAAATTATAAGATACAGGGAATTAATGAATATATTATAAAACTGCAGGATGAAATTGAACATTTGCTAAAGGTAAAGGAAAAGTCAAGTGGAGATGATGAGAGATTAATAAAACTGAAAAAGGAATTGACGGGCCTAGAAACTGAAAAGAAAGATTTTTCTGATGATCTTAAATATTTAAAAATTGCTGGAAAGTTATTGAAAGATTCTGGTATAAAGACTAAGATTATTCGTCAGTATTTACCTATTATGAATAAACTCATAAATAATAATTTGAGTGCCATGGATTCTTATTTCAATTTTGAGTTAGATGAGAATTTTAATGAAATAATAAAGAGTAGGTATCGTGATGTTTTTAGTTATTCTTCTTTTAGTGAAGGAGAGAAAATGAGGATTGATTTAGCATTGCTTTTTACTTGGCGGGCAATTGCTAAGATGAAAAATAGTGCTAATACAAATTTACTCATATTAGATGAGGTATTTGATAGTTCTTTAGATTCAACAGGCACAGAAGAATTTTTGAAGTTACTCCATACATTGGGTTCTAATACTAATGTTTACATCATTTCGCATAAAGGGGATGCTTTATATGAAAAGTTTGAACATGTTATTAAGTTTGAAAAGATAAAAAATTTCAGTAAGGTGGTGTGATAATGAGTATTATGGAATATCAAAATAGATCATTTTTGGATAAAATTCAATATGGTAAGGGAAGAGAAGAAAAACTTGAATTGATAAAAAAATTCGATGGTATTAGTTTAGAGGATAATTCAACTTGGTTGATAAAAAACCATCCAGAATCGTGTTTTTCCTATTATCATTTGGATTATTTGTGTACTTATGGATGGTTTTGGAGTCGAAAGGAAAAGAGACTAGTTTGGGTGTGTAATGTTGATTGGCATTGGAAACTTGATTGGTGGGGGTCGGTTGATGACGATTGGGGAACACTCACAAGGAAACAATTTGAAGGTAAACAAAAAGGTTTTTTGGAATGGGGGGAAGAGATGTTTTTATATATAATAAAACAAATAGATGAAGAATATGATGATTTTTCTACATGTAAAATAGGAATTAGTAAAGATCCAAATTCGAGATTAAAATCGTTACAAACTTCTAATCCAAATGAACTCGAATTAGTTTGTGTATGGCAGACTATTAGTAAGTCTGAGGCAACTTTTTTAGAGAGGGAATGTCATAACCAATTTAGCATGTATAAAAAAAAGGGAGAGTGGTTTGATATGCCTGATTATCTTATTGAGAGTTTTGTATCTGATGTAAAAAAACAGTATACGTGGGAACAAGAAAATCCAGAAAAGGCAAGTGAACAGATGACTACTGGTTTATATAGAGTACTTCTATCAGAAAAATATTCACAACAAAGTATAATGGTTGAACATTTTGGTAGAATGATGACTGATATTAAAACTAATATGGACGAAGATGGAATTGAAGAATTTAAGAATGTGTTGGAATCCGAGTCAAATTTGACCAAAAAGCAAATTGAGAAAATGTTTACTGCAATCCAGAGTTGAAAAGATAAAAAATTTCTCAAAGGTGGTTTAGGCTTGACAAATGAACAATTATATGTTATAATATAGACAATGGATAAGATAGAATCGTTATTACATTTATTTACACAAAATTCAGATGTTCCTGTGATTGATGCAAAAAATTGGCAGAGCATGTTGGAAGAGTATGGGAAAGATGAAGTTAAGGCTGCACTTACTAATTACATACTCACATATAAACCTCCGTTCCCATATAGGAATATACCATTAAAGAAAGTTCGGAGTAGGTTTAAGAATCTTGCAAGAACTACTATGAAATCTATGGTAATGAATAAAAATGAGTATGATATTTTAGAAAAATTTGAATATAAATATTCTTTTGCTGAGTGTGGTTTGGAATTAATTCAGATGGGGAATAGTTGTAATTCTATTAGTGATTATTTTCAAAACAAAAATCGTATGTCTTGTGGATCATATGGATTTCGCAGTGCAGTAGAAAGGTGGGAGACTGGTGATAAGGTTGATCAATTAATTGCTCCTATTTTTAGATTAACTGAAGTTAATCAAGCACTTAGTACAGAAAGTTATCGCCAAGCATTTCGTTTGGGATCTTATGTTGCCTCACAGTTTAAACCCAATGTTGCAAAACTTATGTATGAAATGTTTGATGCTAAATCAGTGTTTGATATGTCTTGTGGTTGGGGTGATAGACTTGCTGGGTTTTGGGCAACACCTGGTACTGAAAATTATATAGGATGTGATCCGAATGAAAATACTTTTGAAGTATATAAGGAGCAATGTAGATTTTATCACAATGCATTATCCGGAGGAGAATATGAAGAAAATGAGACCGAGAATAGTTATGAGTTTATAGGTAAAAAATATGTGTTAATTTATAATTTGCCTGCTGAAGATTTTCCTTGGAATACTATAGATTTAAAAATTGATTTAGCATTTTCTTCACCTCCTTATTTTTCTACTGAGAGATATAATGAAGGAAGTCTTAATGAAGATAAACAATCTTGGAGTAGATATACTACATTTGAATCTTGGAGAGATAATTTTTTATTCCCAGTTTTACATAAGCAATATGAATTATTAGATTCTGGTGGACATATGCTTGTTAATATTATTGATCCAAAAATAAGAACTAAGCATTATCCAATATGTGATAACATGGTGGATAATTTAAAAGAAATTACTGATTGCAATTTTCTTGGACAGATAGGGATGCGTATGATGCAAAGAATGAAAACAATAAAGGAAGAAGATAAAGAAGAATTTTATGATTCTATATTTATTGAACCTGTTTGGACATTTGGAAAGGATGTAGATGTGTTTAAATCTGCATATGAAGTATTAACATTGGAGGGATTTTTTTCGTGAAAGATTGGCAAAAAGGATATGAATTAGATTATCTTAAAGGTATGGAAAGTAGATGGGAAAGATATAATAGTTATAGTAAATCTCCTTTTACTGAACAACGAAAGGATAAAATTGCTAAAGGATTAGATGAAGAATCTTTGATTGTTGCAGATAATTATGTGTTTGAAACTAAGATAGGAAAAACTGAAGTTCCTATTAAGATGTTTAAGGATGTGGTTATTGCAAAGAAAATGAAGGGTGATCGCACAATTGAAAAACTTGATTTTAATTGGGATCAAAAAGATGATGTTATAGGGGCTTTGAAATTTTCAACTCCTACATGGTTGTATATATGGCAAGAAGATGTTCGATCAAAATATGTTGCGGATACAGCAGGATATAAATGTATTGGAACAAAGTTTACTAGTTTTGCAGAAATATATGGGATATGGTTTCGGGATAATAATAATCCTTTGTTTGGTGAACGAGAACATCCGAAAATTTCTTTAGAAGAATGTTACACAATGATAAGAAAAACAAATGGTGTTGATCTTGAGTTAATAGAATCTATAAAAAGGAAATTAAATCTTTTACCTGAGTTTGAAAACCATTATAGTAATTATAATAAGGGAGCTAGTTGGTCTGCAATTTCATTAAGAGGATATAGTGATGATCCCAATTTTATTACAAAACCAGAGGAGATGAATAAAAAATGGCATGAGAAACATAAAGATCAAGAGTTTAAAATGCAGGACACTTATTTGCGTGGACAATTTCCTGAAGTAGATAGATTGCTTGAGTGGGTTGATACTCCTATACACAGAATTCGTTTTATGAAATTAGTTCCTGGTGGTGGAACGTTGGAAAGACATACGGATCAAACTGATCCAGATTCTGGTGTTGCTAATGGAAAGTTAATGCGATTTCATTGGCCTATTGTGTCAAATTTTCAAGTGAAATTTACTGTGTGGAATGATAGTTATGAACATGAGGTACATATGATGCAAGGTGAATGTTGGTATATAGATGTAAGAAAACCACACCGAGCAATAAATGATGGGGAAAGTGATAGAATACATTTGGTTGTTGATGTTGAGGCATCTTCACAGGTTAGAGATGTTTTATTAGGGTGTGAGAATTGAGAGTTCCTGTAGATTTTTTACAGGAAATGTTTGATTTTTCTGGTGTTGATAAAGAACGTTTGTATCGTAGTTTGATAGAGATGGGGAAAAAACATTTAAAAACTAAAGCAATGAGAGAAATTTGGACACCAGAGAATCCAACACAGAATTATTGTTATGTAGTTGCTGAATTTGTTTATTGGTATGTTGCACCCTATGATAGTACAGCATGGTCATTACATGTTCCTAGTTATGATACATTGCATAGGTTTGTTAAGTGGCCTGATGGAACTATTGTAGATTTAAGTTGTGAACAATTTATAGATTGGTCTGAAATTGATTATACAAAAGCAAGACGTAGGATGTTTTTGCAGACTGGTTGTAAAGGTCCTAGCAAACGTGCTAGAATTTTATCAATTTTTATGGGTTGTGAATCTATTATCGATAAAACCCCACCTAAATTGGAGATTTAATATGTTGTTTCAAGAAACGGCAGAAGAAGATTATCTGCCTATAATTAAAGATTGGGAAGATCCTAATCCAGAACCTGTGATAGTAATGTATGATGGAATTGCAGTTGTTAGAGATGATGTTCTTCCTGCAGGTTCTAAAATAAGAGCAATAGATTATATAATAGGACATTCACCAGAATATCAGCATGTGAAGGAATGGGTGTTTGGATGTTGTCCTGCGACTGGATATGCACAAATTAGTTTGCCTTATGTTTGTAATCGTTATGGCAAAAAGGTAGTTTTATTTATGGCAAAAAGAAATCCAGAAAATTACCATGAATATCAGAAACGTGGAATGAAACTTGGTGCAGAGTATAAGTGGGTAAATATGGGTATGCTTGCTGTTACTAAAAAGCGTGCCCAAGAATATTATGAGGAAAATAAATCAGAACGAGAAGTTTTTCCTATAGGATTAGAACATCCTAGTGTAATTGCATCTTTTATAAAAGTTGCAAGATCAATTGATTATGTTCCTAAAGAGGTATGGAGTGTAGGATCGAGTGGAACGTTAAATAGATCATTGCAATTGGCATGGCCAGATGCTGAAGTTAATGTTGTGTCTGTCGGACATAAGATGAGTGATAGAGAAATTGGTCGAGCAAAATATTGGAGATCTGAATTGTCGTTTGATAAACCTGTAAGTAAAAATGATTCTCCTCCATTTCCTTCTGCACCAACGTATGATGCTAAAGCATGGAAATTTGTACGTGAAAATGCTAGTCATGGTGCATTATTTTGGAATGTGGGGGCATAATCGCTATTTTAAGCTTGACAAATCAAGGATTATATGTTATAATATAGTAATATGAAAAATAAAAAACACTTTTATGAAAAGAATAAAAAATTTATTGAACATTCAGTGAATAAAGAATTTGATGAAGTATTACATATGGATGATAGTGAGTTTCGTCACTGGATAAGAGAAATGAGAGAAGTGGTGGTTGATTTGTGGGATAATGAAGGATTGCCACCTAGAATAGGATATAATGAAACTGAAATACTTAAACAGTTTATGAAAATGAGTACGTTTCCAGTAGGTAAATTTGCAGTTATAGATGAATATACTGGGGAAAATAACTGCATACGAAATACAAATCAAACAACTGGAAATGCTGTTAACCAGTGGTTTCCTACTATGATGAAAACACGAATTAATTATAAAGAAAATGATGAGGGTCTTTCTATATATGATCATTTTGCTAATGAAGATTTGTTTGAAAAAGTAATAACGTATGCAAAACGACATTTCCAACGAGATAGTTTTTATCATTATGCAATTCCTGTACAGTATGAGAAGAAACCGAAAAAATCTTTGATTTCTTCTAAAAGTGCAGTTGAGTGGATTAATCATTTTGTGGGTTCGCAGTATGATGGAGTTTATGATTTTTGGATTCAAGGTAAAGAAGAAGATACAGAGTATACTGGTTATGATAGTGTTCGTGGAAATATAGAGTCGTTTGATTTGGAAATGGGAGAATATGTTACACATAGTACATCAATAAAAGAAAGAGAGTTTTTGTATTTAACAAGAGATGAATTAATTTCATTGAATTTGTCTAGTGATAGATTGACAAATGTTCCAGAATTAAATTCATCTACTTATTGGTTGAGATTATATAAAAAGGAGAACAACAAGCTGTTCCCTAGTGGATTAAAAGCATTTCGTATATCATGGTGTCAATATGCGGTGAATTTCCCTCCATTAACAGCAAAATATCTTTATGAAAAATATACTGATTCTGGTACATTGTCTACTATTTGGGACCCTTCTGCTGGTTGGGGTGGTCGTATACTTGGTGCAATGGCAGTTAGAGATAACCGTTCTATACATTATATCGGTAATGACCCCAATACTGACCATACTATAGAGGATGGGTTAACTAAGTATGATGATCTAGCAAATTTTTTTAATGAGAATACCATGAGAGGGAGGTCTGTTATTGCTCATTTCTCTGATAGTGTAGGACCAAATACATTTGAAATTTATCAGTTGGGATCTGAAGTGATGCAACATAATCCTGAATTTCAAAAGTATAAAGGTAAAATTGATTTAGTTTTCACTTCACCTCCATATTTTGCAAAGGAAGCATATTCAGAGGATGAGGAGCAATCTTATAAGAAGTTTGGAACTTATGGTCTATGGAGAGATGGATTTCTTAGACCTACATTAGAAACTGCACATACATGGTTGACAGATGGAGGTATATTATTGTGGAATATTGCTGATGCTAAATTTGGTAAAGATGTTTTGCCATTAGAACAAGATAGTAATGATATTTTAAAAAGTATAGGAATGAAATATATTATGACTGAAAAATTGTGTCTTGCACAAATGCCAGGAGGAAATAGAATAGGTGAAGATGGGAAACCGATGACCAAGAATTTTTGTAAAATTGATGGAATGTGGTTAAAATATGAACCCGTATTTGTATGGAGAAAAATATAATGCAGATTAGTAAGCAAACGTTTGAAATATTGAAAAATTTTTCTGAGATTAATTCTAGTATATTGATTAAACCTGGACAAAAACTAGAAACTATTTCTGAAATGAAAAACATTTTAGCAAAAGCAGATGTTCCAGAAGATTTTCAAACTGAATTTGGTATATATGATTTGATTGAATTTTTAAATTTAATAGATTATGAAATATTTCAAGGAGGTAATTTTGTTTTTGATGATAAATACTTAACGTTAGAGAATGGTAGTGCAAGGTCTAAGTATTATTATGCGGCCGCATCGAATATTACATCACCAACTAAAAGTATTACGATGCCAAATAGTGAAATTAAATTTGAACTGAAACAAGAAGATTTAATACATATTAGAAATATGGCTGCGATATTACATAAACAAGATATTGCAATACGTAATATAAATGGAGATATTGTAATGTCAATCTTAGAAAAGAAGGATGTTACTAGTAGTACATTTGATCTTGTACTTGGTAGTAATGATATTTCTGGAAATTTCTGTATGTATTTCAAGGAAGAATATTTGAAAATTATGAAAGGTAATTATGATGTTGAAATTTCTTCGGAGGCAATTAGTTATTTTCGTCATCAAGATCTTCCATTGGAATATTGGATAGCACTTGAACCAGATTCTTATTATGATGAGGTACAGTAATTTGAGAGAAGAATTTTTATGGGTAGAAAAATATCGTCCGAAAACAATTGAAGAATGTATACTTCCGGAAAGTCTGCGAAAGACTTTCCTGGAGTTTGTTGATACACAAGAAATCCCAAATCTATTGTTAGCAGGTTCTGCTGGCATAGGAAAAACTACAATTGCTAGAGCATTATGTGAGCAATTGGATATTGATTATGTGTTAATCAATGGTTCTGACGAAAGGAACATAGATACACTACGAACTAAAATTAAAACTTACGCCAGTACAGTTAGTTTTTCTGGCGGAATAAAGGCGGTAATATTAGATGAAGCCGATTATCTCAATCCACAATCGACGCAACCAGCACTCCGGGGTCTTATCGAGGAATTTTCCAACAATTGTCGGTTTATCTTTACTTGTAATTTTTCCAATCGTATTATTAGTCCACTTCATTCAAGGTGTTCAGTGGTTGAATTCAAAATTTCAAAAACTGATCTCCCGAAAGTAGCAACTGAATTTGCTACACGATTGCAGAACATTTTAGATAAAGAAGAAGTTGAATATAATAATGATGTTTTAAATTCGTTGATTGGAAAGTATCTTCCTGATTGGAGGAGAGTTTTAAATGAATGTCAACGTTATGGGATGGGTGGAACTATTGATGTTGGAATTTTAACTGATTATAGTGATACTCACTTAGATGCATTATATACTTTAATTAAGGATACAGAATTTACAAAAATGCGTAGGTGGGTAGTAGATAATTTAGATAATGATCCTACGTTGTTATATCGTAAGATATATAATACTTTAAGTAAGTCTATGAAACCGGAAAGTATTCCAGAAGCGGTTTTAATTATTGCTGAATATTCTTATAAGTCTGCATTTGTTGCAGACCAAGAAATTAATTTAGTTGCTTGTTTAACTAGGATTATGCAAAATTGTGATATGTTATGACATTATTTGATTATATAAATGCAATTACATATAAGAAAAAGGATATAATTGGTGATGATCCTGTTGCAGAAGGGTTTTATACACCTTTTCAGGTGAATAGAACATTGTCTCAGAATTTAGATTGTATCCTTTATGTAAATGAAATGAATTTCCGTCCATCCACTGATAAGAAGTTACAGTTTGATTATCTTATAAATAACATTAGGAAGAGATTTAGAAAGGCAGAAAAGTGGTTAACTTTTGAATCTTCTGATATTGACTGCATTAAAGAATATTATAACTATAGTGATGAAAAGGCTAGGCGTGTGTTAAATATTCTTCCTGCAAATGAACTTGTTATGATTAAGGAAATCATACAGAAAGGTGGATTGACGAAATGATAGATACATTAATTGAGATAGGATTAGAACAGCCAGATGATTTTTTAAAAGTGAAAGAAACGCTAACTCGCATGGGAGTGGCATCTAGAAAAGAACGTAAGTTATTTCAATCATGTCATATTTTGCATAAACAGGGTAAGTATTATATAGTGCATTTTAAAGAATTGTTTGCGTTAGATGGAAAACCTACTGACTTTTCAGAAAATGATGAGGCACGTAGGAATGCGATTACGAATTTATTGCAAGAATGGGGCCTTGTGAGTATTGTTTCCGGAAATACTCTTGAGAATATTGCTCCATTAAACCAGATTAAAATTCTTCCGTATGCTGAAAAGGAAGAGTGGGAATTAATACCAAAATATAATATTGGTAAAAAATAGTGGCTTTTGGCTTGACAAACAGAGATTTTTATGTTATAATATAACATAATTGAAAGACGTTCAATAGTTGAACGAATGATCTGCCTAACGGAGATCATATAGATAGTAACTCGCTTAAATATAAGGAGAGAAAAAATGACTAGTACTATGTTTCAACAACTTAATAAATTTGATCCGTATTTTGTAGGATTTGATAAACTTTTCAATCAGTTGAATGCGTTTGAAACTAATCCTGTGACAGGTGGAAATTATCCACCGTATAATATTATTAAAACTGATGAAAATTATACAATAGAACTTGCGGTTGCTGGTTTCAATAAGGATGAGATTGAAATAATCCATGAACCAGAACATAATCGTTTAGTTGTAAAGGGATCGAATGATCGTGATGATGTTGATTATTTACATCAAGGAATTGCATCAAGGACTTTTAATAGGACTTGGACTGTATCTGATACTATCATAGTGAAGAATGCAGACCTTAGTGGTGGAATTCTACGAATTGATTTAGAAGATGTTATTCCTGAAGAAAAGAGACCAAAGGTTATTTCAATTAGTAATGATAAGAAAAAACTTGAGGACAAATAAAACGAAAGGTAATATGAGTGGGGTAGGAGTGATCCTACCCCTTTTTCTATGAATTTTTATACTAATATACAAACACTGGGAACTAATATTTTAGTGCGTTCTGTTGAGGATGAAGAACGTGTTAAATATACTGATCAATATTATCCTAAACTCTACATCAAAAATAATGATCCTAATGGAAAAATAGATAAGAAAAGTATTAATGGATTGCCTTTATCAGAAATAACTCCTGGAAATATAAGAGAAACTAGAACTTTTATAGAACAGTATAAAGGTGTTTCTGGATTTGATATTTATGGGGCGGTTGACTGGAACCATATGTACATTGGAGATAAATTTTCTCAATGTGAATATGATTTTGATAAGATACGTATTTGCACAATTGATATAGAAACTGAGAGTGAAAATGGATTTCCTGAAGTTGAGTTAGCAAGAGAAAGAGTAACTGTTATTACTATTAAAGATAGTTTTAGTGGTAATTTTTTTGTTTTTGGACTAGGTCCATTTGAGACAGATAGGGAAGATGTTAAATATTTACATTGTTCTTCTGAAGAAGAATTATTAGATAAATTTCTTGATGTATATTCTGTATTAAATCCAGATGTTATTACTGGATGGAATAGTAAATTGTTTGATATGGCATATTTAATTCGTCGAATGCAGAAAGTACTTGATGATAAAAGTTATTTACAATTATCTCCATGGAATAAAATTAAAGAAAAAATTATAACTGTGATGGGACGAGAACATTATTCTTATCACATTTCTGGTGTTTCACAATTAGATTATCTTGATCTGTACAAAAAATTCACATATAGCAATCAAGAGAGTTATAAGTTAGGACATATTTCATGGGTTGAATTGCGAGAAGAAAAACTTTCATATGAAGAATATGATAATATTCACACCTTTTACAAAAACAATTATCAAAAATTTGTAGAGTACAATATTAAAGATGTTGATTTAGTGGATCGACTTGAAACTAAATTAAAACTTATAGAATTATGTATTACTATGGCATATGATGCTGGTGTTAATTATGAGGATGTGTTTTCACAAGTTAGGATGTGGGATGCTTTAATATATAATCATCTCAATAAAAAAGATATTGCAGTTCCTCCTAGATCACATGGAAAAAAAGATAGTGATTATGAAGGTGCGTATGTAAAAGATATTCCAGAAAAGGGTATTAGTGGTGATTGGATTGTATCATTTGATTTGAATTCATTGTATCCACATTTAATTATGCAATATAACATATCCCCAGATACAATGTTAGATGATGTACATTTGCCTTATAAGGGTGATGATAAAGAAAAGCAATTAATCCAGGGTATATTAGATGATAACGTGGATCTTCCGGAACTTTCTGGTAAGACTATGGCTGCTAATGGAAAATTTTTCCGTACCGACAAACAAGGATTTTTGCCTGAATTAATGGAGAAAATGTATGATGAACGAGTAGATGCAAAACGTTTGATGATGGATGCGATTAAAAAACGTGAGGCAGGTGATATGTCTGTTGAAAATGATATTGCTAAATATAATAATATACAAATGGCAAAAAAGATTGCATTGAATAGTGCCTATGGTGCATTAGGAAATCAATATTTTCGTTATTTTAACATTGAACAAGCAGAAGCGATAACTTATTCTGGACAATTAGCCATTCGTTGGATTGAAACGAAAATTAATAAATATTTGAATGAAGTATTATCTACAGAAGATGTTGATTATGTTATTGCTAGTGATACGGATAGTGTATATATTACAATGCGTGCCATTGTTGATAAATATATGGGATCTATAACAGAATCTAGCAAGATTGTTGATACTTTAGATAGTTTTTGTGAAGATAGATTAATGCCTTTTATTGAAAAGTCATATCAATATCTTGCTGATATGTTAAATGTTTATGAACAAAAAATGTTTATGGAAAGAGAAGTAATTGCTGATAGAGGTATATGGACTGCTAAAAAACGATATATTTTAAATGTCTATGACAGTGAAGGAGTTAGATATAAAGAACCTAGACTAAAGATTATGGGTATTGAGGCTGTTCGTAGTTCTACTCCGTCTGCTTGTCGTGAAAAAATTAGAGAATCTTTGGAACTTATTATGACCAAAGATGAAATTGAACTGCAAAGTTATGTTGCAGATTTTAAGGAGGAGTTTTATGGGTTAAAACCAGGGGATGTATCTTTCCCCAGGACTGTTAATGGTGTGAATAAATATTATTGTCCAAAGGATGGTTGTAAAAAAGGAACTCCTTTGCATGTTAGAGGAAGTTTAGTTTATAATAAATTGTTAGATGCAAATAATTTACAGACTATGTATCCTAGAATACGTGAAGGCGAAAAAATTAAATTTACTTATTTAAAAGAACCCAATCCTACTAGAGGTAAAGTAATTGCATTTTTGAATAATATTCCTGGAGAGTTTTTATTAGACGAATATGTGGATTATGATTTACAGTTTGAAAAATCGTATTTAGATCCTTTGAAAACTGTATTAAATGTTGTGGGATGGAATTGCGAAAAACAATCAAATTTAGAATCATTTTTTAGTTGAGGTGAAACCATGAGAATTTATGAATTAGCAAAAGAATACGATAAAAAATCTACTGATTTTGTAGATATTATTAGAGGATTTGGAATTAATGTAAAAAGTCATTTGAGTACATTAGATGATGACCGAGTAACAGAAATTAGAAATAAATTGGATGCAAAACAGGTTGTGATTGATTTAGAGAATGACTTACTTGAAAGGAGTTTAGGTGTTAAAGAACCTTTAGAAGATTCTGGACGAGATGATGAAAACACTGATAATGAATTGAGTTTTGGTCAACAGGCCTTTGCAAAAGCTAAGGATTTTGAAAGTTATGATAGTGCAAAAATTGAAATTCAAGAGGTAGAAGTAGAAAAATCAACAGGATTTTTTGGTTGGTTGAAAGGTTTGTTTACATAGAGGAAGGGAAAAAATGAATGAATTTTTATCTGGATTAGTTAAAGATCTGGATGATGAGCATACGTCAATTGCGGCAGATGGTAAATCTTCTGCTGAATTTTCAGGAACAATTGATACTGGCTCATATGTTTTGAATGCGGTGTTATCGGGATCAATATATGGAGGAGTTGCTAATAATAAAATTACAGTGTTTGCTGGTGAGACTGCGACTGGTAAAACGTTTTTTGTTTTGGGTGTTATAAAACAGTTTTTAGAAACACATCCAGAGGCAGTTGTCATTTATTTTGATACTGAATCTGCTGTTACTAATGATATGATGACCCAGAGAGGGATTGATGTTAAACGTGTTGCTAAATCTGAACCAGAATCAATACAAAAGTTCCGACACATTGCATTGAAGGGAATTGATCATTATATAGAGCAAGATGTTAGTTTTAGACCTCCTATGATGATGATTTTAGATAGTCTAGGACAATTGTCATCTACTAAAGAATTGGAAGATACTGCGGAGGGATCTGAAACTAAAGATATGACGAAGGCTGCAATACTCAAAGCAACATTCCGTGTATTGAATTTGAAACTTGCGAAGGCGGGAATTCCTATGCTTGTATGTAATCATGTTTATGATGTTGTTGGTTCGTATTATCCAATGAAAGAAATGTCTGGTGGTTCTGGATTGAAATATTCTGCGTCCACTATTGCATTTTTAAGTAAGAAAAAAGAACGGGAAGGGACTGAAGTTGTTGGAAATGTTATAAAAGTTAAGATGCAAAAAAGTAGACTTTCTAAAGAGAATAAAGAAGTTGAATGTCTTTTAACTTATGATAAAGGTTTGGATAGATATTATGGTTTAGTTGATTTGGCATTAGATGCTGGAATATTTACTAAGGCTGGTAATAGGGTAGAAACTATAGATGGAACAAAAAATTATCCAAAAGCAGTTTATAATTCACCAGAGAAATATTTTACGGGAGAAGTTATGTCGGGTATTGAAGAATATGCGAATAAGGAATTTAAATATGGACATGTACTAGAGGAGGAAGATCAAGAAGAATCTGATAATGATTCATCTGAAGTTGTAGATACTCTTGCAATAATTGATAGTGAGGTAGAATAATTTGAGAATTGAAGAAACCATATTGAGAAATATGGTATATAATGAAGATTATACTCGTAAAGTACTTCCTTTTTTAAAGGAATCATATTTCCAGGATACATTAGAACGTATATTATTTGAACATGTAAAAGATCATTTAGAAAAATATAATAAGAATCCTACTGTAGAATCTTTATCAATTGGTATTTCTGATAGAACTGATTTATCAGAAGAATTGTTAGAGAATGTGTATAAAATTTTAGGTAAGATTAAATCAGATAAAGATTTAGAAACTAATATTGATTGGTTGAAAGATGAAACTGAGAAATTTTGTCAAGATAAAGCAATATATAATGCTGTTATGGATTCAATTCACATATTAGAACCGGAAGGTAAACGTGAAACTAGAGATAGAGGAGAGATTCCAAAAATATTGTCAGATGCCCTTGCAGTATCATTCGATCCGAATGTTGGGCATGATTATTTAGAAGATTATGAAGATAGATTTGAATATTATCATGCTACGGAAGATAAAGTTAAATTTGACCTTACGAATTTTAATTCTATAACTAAGGGTGGGTTATCTAAAAAATCATTGAATATTGCTCTTGCAGGAACTGGAGTTGGTAAAAGTTTGTTTATGTGTCATTGTGCAGCTGCTAATCTTGATGCTGGAAAAAATGTGTTGTATATTACATTGGAAATGGCAGAGGAGAAAATTGCACAACGTATAGATGCAAACTTGTTAGATATTGATATTAAAGATTTAGAATTATTAAGTAAAGATAAATATGACGAGAAAATAGAAAGGAAATGTAGTAAAATAACTGGAAAGTTAATTATTAAAGAATATCCTACTGCGGTTGCACATGCAGGACATTTCCGTCATTTGTTGAATGAGTTAAATTTAAAAAAAGAATTTAAACCTGATATATTGTATATTGATTATATTAATATTTGTGCCTCTAGTAGGATAAAACCTAATGCTAGTGTAAATTCTTATACATACATAAAATCAATTGCAGAAGAATTAAGAGGATTAGCAGTTGAATATGCAATTCCAGTTATGAGTGCTACACAGACTACTAGGACTGGATATTCTAATACAGATGTTGAAATAACTGATACATCTGAATCATTTGGATTGCCTGCTACTGCTGATTTGATGTTTGCTTTAATTGTAACTGAGGAAATGGATGAATTAAATCAAATTTTAATTAAACAACTTAAAAATCGGTATAACGATCCTACAGAATTGCGAAGATTTGTAATTGGAATTGATAGACCTAAAATGAAGTTGTATGATGTTGAAGATACGGCACAAACTGATTTGCATGATACTAAAGATAGTGATGATTCCGAGAATGATTTTAGTGGCTGGAGGATTTAATCAGGGAGGAAAAAATGGAAGATTTACTATTGATCTATAATTTTTTAAAACGGAATGGAAATAAATTATTATTGGCATTTTTAATGTGGATAATGTTTACAGTGATGTTTATTCAGGATATTTATGGTGAACATGATGATGCAGTACGAATCCCGAATAACGGAATAATCAGTTACTATGATTTCGATGAAAGTCAAACTGGAGATCAGGTTATTCGTGATAATTTCGGAAAAAATGATATGAGAATTTTTGGTAATCCAGTAATTAAAGATGGAAGGGTAGAAGGAGGTTGGTATTCTAAGTTGGTTGAGATATTAGGGTCAGATGGATTTAGTTATTTGGAGATTCCATTCATACCCGAATATAATTCCAAGTCATTTTCTATTGGTTTCTATGGTGGATTTGGAACGGTTGGACTTGATGTTGAACGTGAATTCGGGCCGTGGGATTTACATAAGAATTATTTTTGGTCGTGGGGTGATAGGATATCGTTATATATTACTACTGATATGGTAGAACAGGAAGTAGCTTGGTTTATCGCAGATGGTGATGAACCTGTAACATTTACAGTAGAACAGTATACCACTAATTTGAAGTTTGGTGATAAAACATATGTATTTTATGCACATGATGAACAATTTGCCTATCATCAGTACGTTGTAGTCTACGATGGAGCTAATGATGTATTATTGGGATATTGGGATGGTCAACAACATATTCGGGAACTAAATGTATCCAGACCAGTAGTCAGTGGAAACCCTATTAGATTTGCAGCTGACTATAAATTAGAGCATAATTTTTCGGGTAGATTCGATGAAATTACATTCTATAATAGAGCATTAACTCCACATGAAGTAACACGTTATTATGGTGGAATTGGGTTGAAAGTTGATCCTAAACTTAAATTGACAACAACATGGGGTGAAGTTAAACAATGAAATTGACCATCTTGGGTTTGTTTTTGTATATTTTGGCTCTTGTTTTTGGTATGACATTTGGTTTTCAGGACTTAATTAAACTAAAACTTTTTATTAGTGTTGGATCTTTTATTTTTATTGTTGTTGCCACTATTGGAACTCTATTGATAGGTTTTCGAGGACACTTTATATCATCTGTCACTTTAATTTGGAAAAAAGATTCTATAAATCCTGGAGTGGATAGACAAATTTTAGATATAGGTATTAAATTTTGGAAAGCAGCTAGGAGATATGTTATAGTGTCTGGTTTTATTGGAACGTTTATAGGTATGGTTTTTACATTACATGAACTTGGTAAAGATGATCTCAGTGGTCTTGGGCCTGCTATATCTTTTTCCTTAATTACTCTTTTCTATGGACTTATCCTTTATCTACATTTTGATCCTATAGTATGTTTATTAGAAACCAAACAAAGTAGTTATAGTTATGACCACTTTGGAAAAGTAGTTATAGGAGAAATGAAAAATGAAATTGATACTTAGTATTGTGTTTGTGTTATTAATAGTTGTTAGTTGTGCGTCCAATACCAAAGTTGAGATCGAGCCAGGTGAGTCTGCACAAATCATTATAGTTGAACCTAAAAAAGAAACACTGAAAGAACGATGGAATTGGAAAACGAGAGAATATTTGAGAAAAGAAAAGAAAGAGGTGAAAAAATGAGAAAAATTGGTAGATTTATAATTAGTATGGCACTAGGAATGATAGTACTTGCGTTCCTTTTTGGGATGACATCTAGTTTACTTGCAGTTTGGTTTGTATGGTAAAGAAACCGATTAATGTACCTGTCAAGGAAATAATGACCATTCCCGATCAAAGTGCTGTATGGAAAGGTGATTCATGTCATCATAGTATGTGGGGAACATATCGTGGGGAAGGGAAGGTACATAGATTTTATTGTTGGTTTTGTCAGATTATTATAACAGTTAATTTTCCAAGATGGTCAAGAACTCTGAGAAAGTATTATCAGGCAACGGATGTTATTGATACGCATTGGGCATGTCCTAGCTGTTGTAAAACGACTCCAATTTTGATCTATATGGACGAAGAACATTGGGGTTGGGATATAACAAAGGATGAAAAACGAAAATGAAACAGACCATGAATTAATATTATCACTTAAACAGGAAATCGAAGATCTAACTAAGAATATTACCCGAACAGAAAAGAATTTAAGTTCTTCAGAAAAGAGTTTAGGCGATACAGCAGAACAGTTGGCATTGCATGAAAAGTTATCGGCACAGCATACTATATTAAGTCATATTTTTTATGGCGTGATTGGTCTTATTATGATGATGGGAGTGTTGGTACTTGTGGGTTGGATCACAAAACAAACAACAATAGAACGAGAAATGGCATTTTTTGAGAGAATAATTTTGGTTCTGATTGGTATTGTAGGTGGGGCAGTATCTAGTTTCTTTGATGTTAGAAATTTTACTATAAGTAAACAACCAAATGGAATTCCTAAACCTAGTGTAAAGGATTTAGACTGATAATATTAACTCTATTGAGATACGGTTGGAAAGTTCGTCGAAAAGGTTGGTGGTACAGATTCCCGTTTTTACCAATACCACCAAAACGGTGGTTGCTGTGGAGATTTGAAACTGCTTGGGGTATTGATTCAGGAAATCCTAAGTGGGAAGATTTTCCACCGATAAAAGTAATGGTCAGTGACATATATAAATTTGGACATTTTTTGATGTACATAGGGAAATGATATGGATGATGCAATTGGAATAGATCAATTAAGTCAGATGATTCCGGAGGTAACAGATTTGATATTACCTTGGCTTGGTGTCTTAGTATCCATAGTTATATTTCTATGGTTCAAAGATTTTGCAACACAACTTGCAAAAGGACTTGCATTCAAACATGATCCCCATTTTCAAGAAGGGGATTTAGTTTGGTTGGAAGATGAACCTGCAACCATTATTAAAATTGGTGCAACACAGACTATATTTGGGATTGTTAATGGTCGTGGTATGATCTGGAGATTTGTACCCAATAGTGAAATTCACAGTGTGAAATTAGAAAAGATTGTGAGTGATAAAATCCATTATGACAGTGAACAGGAACAAGCAAGACAACTCAGAGAATTATTGGCATTGACTGAAGAACAGGATGAAATGATTTCAGCAAACAGAGAACGTGATGTTAAACAGGATGAAACAATTGCCCGTATTGATGAATACAATATAGTGCAAGATAAGAAAATGGAAGAACACAGAAAACATTTAGAAAGGATGATTGATCAGATTGAAACGAAACTTAAAGAATGATACTTTTATACCTGATTTAATCAGTTCAATCATTTTTGCATTGGCTATTATTGCTTGGTGTATATTTGGTGGTTGAATCACAGCAATTTATAAATACTCCTATAAGGTTAGATATTTTGTAGGGGTAATTTTTTAGCGGAGAAGTCTATGATTCGGTTTAGGGAATTTCTTGTAGAAAGTAGTACTACGGCTGCAATGGAAATGGAACAGATCATTGTTG
>CEWR01028166.1_pt1 | contig 42069 bp, 38 predicted proteins | sample 356321 | NCBI WGS metagenome assembly CEWR01 (sample SAMEA2621551, study PRJEB7988) | marine metagenome | biome: marine biome (ENVO:00000447); feature: mesopelagic zone (ENVO:00000213); material: "saline water (ENVO:00002010), including plankton (ENVO:xxxxxxxx)" | depth 790 m
CCCACATGGGCAGCGTGTAGCGTAGTTTAGTAAAGGGGATTCCTCGTCGGCCTCAACTATGTGCCTCATCAGCTGAGGTTGGCATTTCGAGCGGACCATCATTCGTCCACGATTAGCCTGCTCTAGCGCTACCAGTTCGGCCAGAACCTCCTCGTTTTCCGAAGGTGAAAGACCCTCCATACGTTCCCCTCGCCCGGTAGGAACCAAGAAATAGAGATTGAACGACACCGCACCTTTTTCAGCAGCCCACTCTACGAGATCGGGAAGCTCGGAGCGATTCCCTTTAGTAAGGCTCGTCTGAACAATGAAATCGAGTTCCTGCTCACCTAGACGCGTTACCGCATCAAGTGTTGCGGATAAAGATCCTGCGCCATGTCGGAAGCGGTCGTGATAGGCTGGGTTCAATGAGTCGATGCTCACAGCGACACCCCGAACACCCGCTTCCTTAAGAGATTCAATTCGTTCATTGCTCAGGCCGGTGCCATTGGTACCGACCACTACTGTCGCGCCAGCCGACGACGCGTGATCTGCTATTTCTTCCAGATCATTACGTACCAGTGGCTCTCCTCCACTTAGGATCAAGAGCACAGCGGGATTCACCGCAAGCACGTCATCCAACACGCGGTGGCACTCCTTCGTGGAAAGCTCGCTCTCCGCACTCTGCCAAGAGCCGGCAGATATATAGCAGTGTGAACACTCGAGGTTGCAGCGGCGGGTGATATTCCATGCCACTACATGGGGCATCGCAGTGTTGACCTGTGCAGCTTCGAGTTCGGGATCACGCTTCTGGGACAGATGAGCTGGTTCCACAGGGAAGTCCAAAACAGGAAGCGCCTCCTGCCCCCTCATAGCCGAATCTGCTCTAGCCGGGAAGGTGTCTGGCTTCACTCCCCAGCGTCCTGGTCCGTCATGAACGCTTCGACCGCCGCCTTCGCTTCCTCCGGCGTCGCGGTCTTGAAATCTACCGGACATTCGTCGGCGGCTTCTGCGACATCACGAACAGGACATCTTGTCACCCCGCTGGCCTTGGCCTCTTCGATGAACTTCCGCATCTCGTCGGAGAGGCCGTCCACGCCTTCCGCCGTAGCACGCAGCTGCTTCGCTTGAAGTTCGCGGAACATGACGAGCATGGTGTCCATGTCGAACTCGTCGGCCTCGATCATGGCCTCCTTGTTTTCGTCCATGACCAGGGTCGTCACACGCCAGAAGTCGTTATCGCGGGCGAAACGCTCGACGGTGTTCCGCGCGAGCGGCCGCGCGATCAACGGCACTGCTTGGAGCCGCCCCCGTGCCTCCTCGGTCCACACGACAGGATCACCTGCAAGCCGTTCGCGGCTCGAAACGTGCCCGGTGTACGGGCACTTCTCCGAGATCATGGGCGTCTCGGGCTCAGGATCCGCGTCGTGGCCTTCGACGAGCGTGCGCTTCATGGCCTCCTCGGCTTTCACCTCGGCGAGCACGAGCTCCTCGGCGGTGCCGATGCCCATGATGAGCTGCATGTGCGTCGGGAGAAGCTTGGTGATCGCCTCGTCCAGCCGCTCGCTCGTGACCATGGGAAGGCCGTTCGTCCCCAGAGGCGGCACCGCTGCTACCTGGACCTCACCGTTCGTGTCAGGAGCCGATGCTCCGTTGCCGTTGGCCGCCCCATCTCCATTTGTGATGCCGTTCACGCTGGACGCGAGCTTGCCGTTCACGGCCTCACGAGGTCGCTCGTCCTTGTAGGTGCCGTTGGCGCCCGCGCCGTAGTTGTCCAGCACGAACTCCTCCACGGCCCGCCGCGCTATACCCAGCGCGAAGGGAGGGACCCTGAGGATGCGCACTTCGGCGTCCGGGCCCCACTCGAGACCCGTCTCGCCATCCTCTTCGATCCAGGGGATTTCTTCCGGATCGACGTTCTGCGTGCCCACGAGCAGCACGCTCGCTTTCGTGAGCCGGATCAGGTTGTCGGACTGCGAGCCGAGGTCCGTACCGTCGATGCGGTGGCTGCCGTGCCGCGCAATCACGAGCACCGAGGGCTCGATCTCGCCTGCCCAGCGCAGGATGCAGTCGAACGGCTTGCCGATCAGGATCTGCGTCTCGACCTCGACCTCTGGGAACTCCTCAGCCATGACTTCCGCACGCTTTATGTTCGCCTTGCAGAGCTTGAGTAGACCCTTGTCGATAATGTTGTTATGGAGTTCCTCCTGCTCCTCGAACTTGAAGATCTTCGAGGCTTGCACAGACAGAACGTCCTTGATATTACCGAACACGACGTGGTGGTACTCGACATCGAAGGCCGAGCACACGTACAGCTTGGCGCCGTACTCCTTGGCCATCTCGAGCGCGAGTCGCATCGCCTTGTAGCTGTACGCTGAGCCGTCGACGCACACCATCCAATTGCCACCCTCCAGCGCTTCGCCGTTCCTCACGATGAGGGTGTCTTTCTCGACCCTGCGAAGAACCCGGCTAATCACGCCGCCGAGCTGCGAGAACTCCTGTTGACCGATTCCGTGCCCGCCCATGACCAACAGGTCGTAGAGTCGGCCGCTGGACCCGGCGAGCTTCTCATCACTGTCCTCGTCCTCAGCGATGATCCGACCCTTCTCGTCGATCCGGACGTCACCACGCACCTTGTCTCCGCCATCGTATTTGTCGGCGATGTTCGGGTCGAAGCCGATCAAGCTCGGGAGTCGACCCTCGCCGCCGTTGGCCTCACGGATGATCTCTTCGTAGTTGATGCCCTCGAGGAGCTGCCGCGTGAGCGGAACGCCCTCCGCCTTGCAGAGCTTGTCGGTCTCGTCCAAAAACGAGTCCGAGATGAGCTGCAGGCCCTTCTCGATCAGCTTGTCATGAATCTTCCGCTGACGCTTGATCTCCTTCGCCGACTGAAACTGGGCGGGGAGGCCTGTCTCGAGCTGCCGGAACCGCACATCATGGAGACGCGCAGCATACACGTGGTTACCGGTGATTCGACCCTCGGCACGCTTGCAGATTTCGATCGCCCTGGCGACGGCCCAATTCGAGTGATCGGAGTTGTCTACTGGAACTAGGATCTCTCGATACATGCTTGCCTTCGGATTATAGAATCTTTAGCTGACCCCCAACGCGGGTGCCAGTACAACAAGAGGATGCCAGCTCCTCCCCCACGCCACCTCTGACCCATTGCTCCATCTGCTCTGCTTACGACTATATGTGCGACAGGCCCGGTGGACCAAACCCCCGAGCCTTCCTGGTTAGACTTCAAGTTTCATAGAGCGTGGAGAACTCTTTTGTTGAGCAAACATCACTACTGACAAGTGCCTCAAGGCAGATGTTCCTTACAAGTATGACAAGCCCTGTATTACGGGAATTCTCAGTGCTCGCACCATCTTTCACAAGAAAGCCGCCACAAATTATATCTACAGTGTTCTACTCGGGCAACCAACCTTAAAGTGCCACCTAGGAGCACCAAATATTCATTCGCCGGCAGGGCTGACCAAAGCTTGTTTCAGTGGGGTTGCGGGTATCCTCAGCCGTCACTGGCTAGCCGCAAAGACCTAGTGACTGATCTCGCTAAAAATACAGTTACAACAGGTAGAATCAGCACCCAAACAACGAGCCCCAGTGGAAACTCAGTGCTAGTGCCAGCTGACACCGTAAGGAGGGTCTCGTGGAGGGCTTGGAATGGGCTAAAAGCTTCTATCACTGCCCATGAAGACTGAGGCAGGGGCGTCCTGAATACACCTGATAAGTGCAGCAAAAAGAGCGTTACAACTGCAGAAAACAGTGCCGTCTCAGCGAGAGACCTCGCTGCTGCCGCCACTAAGTTACCTAACAGATTCGCAATCCATATGGAGGACCAAAGGACGAGTACGGCCCTAATCCACCCATTCAGTGAGATAGAACCCAGTGTTGCGATCGTCAGGGCTGGTAACAGTTGAAGTGCATCGATAGCACTACCACCTGCCGCTCGCTCGATAAGAAAATGTGATGGCGGAACACCAGACCTAATAATGCGGCCGAAAAGCCCGGCTTCGGCATCACGCACAAGGGGAATCGCAGATCCGAATGTCCCAAAAATGGTGAAGAGCACCGTATAGACGGCAGCAGCATGAAATTCTGGTGCACCACCCAATGAGATTGCCAGTACAAGTACAACGGGCACCATAACATTAAACGCTAACAAACGAGGTCTTGCTAGCGCTATGCGAAACTCCATCACTGTTACAAGAAACTTCATCCCGGGAGTTCCTGTCCCGTAACTCTTCGGAAGAGCTCGGCTAGGCCTGGCTCTCTCACCTCTACCCCTAAAATTTTCACTCTCGCTGATATGAGTGCAGCCCATATCTCTGGCAGTGCAGCCTGTCCCCTGGTTGTCTCAAACACCAGTGGACCAGAGTCGTCCACCAACTCTACATCCTCCCCGAAGTACTGAGGCAATTCGATAGAGGCTGTGTCCACCGACACCTGGAAACGTGTCGCTGTTCCGAGGGAAGAAAGCAGCTCAATCTGAGAACCAGATGAGACCACTCGGCCCTCATCTATTACAAGGATCCTGTCTGCTAATTGTTCTAAGAAATTCAGATCGTGGCTGGCCATTACGATCGCCGAACCCTCCTGGCTGCATTTGCTCAAAATGTCGGCCAGCGCATCTCTGGAGACGGGGTCAAGCCCGACAGTCGGTTCATCTAGTAAAAGCAGCTTGGGCTGGTGAACAAGCGCCTCAAGTAGTAGCAGCTTCCGTTTAGCCCCAAATGAGTACGAGGACACAACCTTATCAGCCTCATTCGATAGACCAACCAAGTTCATGAGACCAGAAACCATCTCTGACACTTCATGTTTCTCAACCCCTGCTGCTCGAGCAAAAAAATGTGCATTCTGGATACCGGTCAACGAATTGAAATGCGCAGTTTCCTCTCCTGCATAACCCATTAAGACTCGGCTGGACTTCATACTCAAGAGCGGGCCCGCGATGGTTCCGCTTTCGGGGGTTAGTTCGTTCAGCAGGATGCGTAATAGCGTGCTCTTACCGGCACCGTTGGGGCCCAGGAGCGCAACTATCTCGCCCGCTGACACTTCCAGGTCGATGTCGATAAGCACCGGGGGGCTAGAAGCGTAGCGGTAATGCAATCCGGAGACCTTGATCAAGGAGGTCAGCCCACTGTCCATGACCACCGTCTCATCGGCCGTAGTGCTGTTCACATCCCCTCTAAACCTAGTTCAGATCTCGCGCGATCCATTACATCAGGCGTGATGACCTCTATCTGCTTTTCCTGAGCGTAGTCCGTGTAGATCCTCTTCACCATGCCACGAACAAATCTAGGGACACCTCCAAGCCGATCAGTCGCTTCGGGAGACCAGGTTACACGAATCCTGACAAACTCATGATCAGGAGTTAAGGTCGCGCTCGAACTTCCCTCACCCCCACCCGATGACACCTCATCATCCGAAAAAGCGTCGTCACGGGGAGTGTCCAACCTACTGCGAGTTTGCTGAAGTGGCTGCTCTGGGACAGTCCTGCCACCTATCTCAACACCCAAAGATGTCACGAGTTGAGTTTCCATGGGGTTTGTGAGCATTGCCATTTCACGATCACAGGCGCCGCACCTGAATAACGCGGTAATCGTCCCATCTCCAGGCAAGTCACGATCTGAAAAACTCATAATCTCATCGCATGGAACGCAGAGAAATTTCACTTTTTCTCCTCCCTTCCTCCGGGACCGTGCTCTACTCGCTCAGCCAGATCTGTGAATACCTGAGCTACAATCGAATCGCCCTCCGCTCCAACCGGGTCACCCCGGTCAGTCCTCAAACTTAATACCGGATCAAATGGAATTTCCGACCATAGTTCAAGGCCGACCGCATCCGCAATCTCTCCAGAACTCGGGCCGGTAAAGAGGGGAAGCAAGTCATCTTGGCCTGGCTGAATATACCCGGCCATGTTGCCTATAAGGCCAATACAGGGTACCCCGCCCTCGAGCAGCTGTGTCGCTGACCTGGCCACAACCGCTCCTGCTACTTCCGATGGGATGGTCACGAGAAGAACTTGATCAGGTTGTAGATGCGAGGGTCCTACTTCTGAGACTAGATCGAGAAAACGCCCAATCTTATCAGTACCAGGCGGTATATCGATGATCAGATAATCTATCGGCCCCCAAACAACATCTGAGATAAATTCCCGGAGTGCTACCGCCTCGGTAACTCCCTGCCAAACAAATTGATCTCGACCCGGCCCCTTCCATCTCAGGGGCACTCCTTCTTCTATAAGCAGGTCCGTCGAGATCCCCTTAACCCCAGCAACTCCAACCGCAGGTACAATACCATCCGGACGATCTTCCAACGGGCTCCCCGAGAGACCCAGCATTTTCCCTAAAGAAGGTCCATTCAGATCAGCATCAACCGCACCAACTCTTGCGCCGCGGGCTGCAAGAGCCACGGCCAGGTTTGCCGTTACTGCACTCTTTCCGACTCCCCCTTTTCCGCTTGCAATGACTATAATCGCTCCTACTTCAGACAGTCGGCTCGCCAAGCGGGCATGCTGTTCCCCGATCTGTTCTACAATTTTCGACTCCACTTCTCCGGTGAGATCAGCGTAGCCGCGTACCGTACGAGCCCGAGTCGTAGATCTCTCGCGCGGTGTCTTGCCAGAATCTGAAGTCGGTTCAGTCATCAACCTTACGGGTGGAGTTGATTGCCCGAAGCATCGAGAACCACCAGGGCATCAACCGGGCATTCCTTACAGGCCTCCAGGACTGTTTCCTTATCAACTTCGTTTGTGTCTGACGTGAAGATAGCAATCCCTTCCTCATCCATTTGGAATAGGTCAGGTGCCACCTCTACACACGTCTCGAAGCCAACACAGATAAGTCGGTCAATCTTGACCATCAAACCTGCGACTTGACGCTCCTCGATGTCCAAGGACTCCTCTCAGATTTTCGGGAAGGGCCTTCCCAGCCACACTGGGGGCACCACCGCCATTCGGCTATACGCACCAGCACCGTCAGGATCTTCCGCTGCACGGCTACGGTTTGTTCAAAGCAGGCTGGACAAACGTCGGCAGAATGCAAGACCAACAGGCTTCCGAGCCCGATGATGATCCAGCGAAGAAGCACGAGCCCACCCAGGACCCATACCGCAGCAAGGGAGATCTCCACTCCGATATACTCCAGAACTAATTAGTGAGTTACACCAACGTTAATCAGCTCGGCTAACACTCACTCCCACAAGCTTAAACATCACCCGAGTTAGTAGCGGTATAGAAATCGAAGCAATTAGAACAGGAAAGACAATCCCGCCGAAAGCCGCGCCAGCTACACCGGTTAGAACCTGACCACAGATTGTATAAACGCCCAGATACGAAGCAAAAAGAAGGAGAAGGCCTAATGTCTGACGACCACCCCCTCCTCCCTCAATGTTAATTGCAGCCCCACCCACATAGAGTGCGGCGAGAGACCAAAACAGTGCAATTGGAACAAGCCAAGCGACCACCGACGACCTCCTAAAGATCGAGATCAGAAAGCAACCTATGTTGGTATCGACTGCCTTCTATGGAAGTCCGGTCCAACCCCATGTTGGATCGGTTTTTCAACTTCAGAAATCCTACCACTGCGGTAGGGTGCATAACAAGATGACTCCTCCTGTCGAGATCCCCAACTTTCCCGCCTAGAGGGTCTTCATTACCGAACCAGCCGCAATCTGGAAGTATTCAACCTCCGAGTCACCATGCGCAGTCGAAATAAAGCATGCCTCGAAGGGTGAAGGAGGTAAGTACACACCAGCCTCTAGCATTCCATGGAAAAAAGAAGCAAAGCGCTCACGGTCACACGTCTCGGCTTCCTCCCAGGAATTGACGGTGTGCTCGGCAAAGTAGAAGCCAAACATACCCCCAACGACCGAAGTCTGAAGTGCTACTCCAGCGTTCTTTGCCTCATTCGCGAGCGCGTCCACAAGCGCATAACTTCTAGATTCTAAAGCCTCGTAGACAGCGGGATCTGTGAGATGTTCTAGTGTGGTCAGTCCCGCACGCATGGCGATTGGGTTACCGCTAAGCGTGCCTGCTTGATATACCGGACCCGCTGGAGCCATCTGGTCCATAATTTCTGCCCGGCCACCAAAGGCACCCACCGGAAAACCACCACCAATAACCTTTCCGAAAGTCGTAAGATCAGGAGTGATCCCGTACAGACCCTGTGCCCCGGATGGTCCGACACGGAAGCCCGTCATCACTTCATCAAAAATAAGTAAGGCTCCCCGTTCCGAGGTAAGCGACTGAAGACCCTCTAGAAAACCATGATTCGGGGTTATCAATCCCATATTTCCCGCTACTGGTTCTACAATCACAGCCGCTATGTTGTCCTGGTTCTCGTCGAAGAGGTCGGCAACCGCATCCAAGTTGTTAAACTGTGCTACCAACGTGTCCTCGGCTGCACCGGGGGGAACCCCAGGGGAATCTGGTAGGCTGAGTGTCGCCACCCCGGATCCCGCTCGTACGAGCATCGAGTCAGCGTGACCGTGATAGCAGCCTTTGAACTTCAGAATCTTTGAGCGGTGTGTATAAGCACGTGAAAGTCGGATTGCACTCATTACGGCTTCCGTTCCCGAACTCACCATCCGCACGCGCTCTACGCTTGGAACCACCTTGCATATATGCTCAGCAAGTTTGACTTCGTCAGGGCAGGGGGCCCCGAAGCTTGTCCCCCCCCTCACCGCTGCCTCGACCTCTGACACGATTGCCGGGTGGGCATGCCCAAGAATCATGGCTCCCCAGGACATCACTAAATCAAGGAGCCGCCGCCCATCCACATCAATCAGATACGCACCCTCACCTCTTTCGAATACCACCGGTACACCGCCCACTGCCCTGAAAGCCCTAACCGGTGAATTCACTCCTCCTGGAATGACCCTGAGACCACGTTCATAGAGCACCCGAGAACTGGTACCACCACCTCGGCTCATAAGGTCTCCTGTAGAATGTCAGAGTTGTGGACAGCCGTTGCGGCACGCATCCCCGATCGGATCACGGCCTCAATACTAGCCCCGTCGTACGCAGATCCCGCCAAGTGAAGACCTGGTAACTCCGTTAACCGAGCGCGGAGGTCACTAATGCGTTGGGCATGGCCGACCCGGTATACAGGAACAGACCAGCTGTGGACCCAGGTTTGAATTGGGGCCTTAGTGATCGCAAGACTCCCAGCCAGTTCATCTCTGGCCAGCGCCACAGCTTCTTCTGGGTTTTCAGGCCTTCCCTCCTTGTCAGCGGCTGGTGCCACACGGATAAAACACCTGAGAAGCACCTGATTAGGAGGAGCCCTGTATCGGAACTTTGCAGAGGACCATGTGCATGCGGATACACCATTGCCAATCCCACGACCATTGAGGTAACCATGTGCGTCTAGGGGACGACTGACAGCTGAGTTGGGGTACGCTAGGTTCACGACAGTGGTTCGGGCCGAGGGAACCTCCGGCACTGATTGTTGAACATCTGTCAGCTCGGAAAGCATGTCCCTAACGGCGCAGGCAGATGTAGCCATAACCACCACATCACATCTTTCCTCCACACCAGTATCCATCCGCACTACCCATTGTCCGGAGTCGCGGAATATCCTCTTCGCTCGGGTAGAAGTTTGAACATCATTTACCCCCAGACTACCCCGTAACGCTTCTGCAAGTGATGACATCCCCTCAGAGAAAGTCAGAATCGGCGGACGCGCAGTACCTTTATCATTTTCTTGAGCCCCTCCACCCCGGATCAGGCTACCACCATCGGCCTCTACCTGCACTAGAGGTGCTAGCGTCGCCTGAGCACTTAGTTCACCCGGGTCACCGCCGAATATGCCTCCGAGGAGTGGCTCATAAACCTCCCTATAAGCCCTACCTCCTAGCCGACGCTGGATAAAGCTCTTAACGCTTTCATCTTCACCCTTAAGCCGCCTGGGTATGAGGGGCTCGAGCCTTACCCTCGCTCGACCCAAGAGTGATAGGGCTGGATTGGACAGGAGTGAAGAGGGCCGTCCGACAGGACTCCCACCTTCAGCCAGGAAGGGCACGAACCCACGATTATCGCGGCGATAAGCCCGAACTGAGCACTCAACTGCAGGAGTAATCTGATGAGCTAGTCCAAGCTCCTCTGCTAGAGACTCCACCTCTCCGGTCCGTGGGACCCAAGAGTCTGCACCACCCTCTATAACGAAGCCGGAGCTGCGTTCAGTGCAGAGCTTGCCGCCAATTCGATCTGACGCTTCTACTAAAACGACCTGTGAAACAGCTGTTTTCTCGTTCTCACTCGAAGCTAGGCTCAGCCGAAACGCAGCTGTGAGTCCCGCCAATCCACCACCCACCACAACAATACGGGGGGTTGGCGTCACGCAGCTGTGGCTTCGTAGGAACGCACCGCATCCATCGCTATAGTCACAGAGTGTGGTGGCGTTTGAGGAAGTATCCCATGTCCCAGGTTGAAAATGTGGCCCGGACGCCGATCTACCCTCTCCATCACATCTATGACTGCTCTGCGAATGTGTTGCTCTGAGCCCAGGAGTGCCGTGGGATCGAGGTTGCCCTGAATAGCACAGTCCATGCTAAAGCGGTTCCAAGCCTCATCGATTGAAAGGCGCCAATCCACACCGAGCACGTCACTTCCCACTTGTGACAGCAACTCGATGAGATGGGGAGCACCAACCGCAAAATGAATCGTGGGGCAACCGGTCCCCTTCAGATTATGAAAGACAAATCTAGAGTGCTCCATAACCTGCTTCTCATACGTGATAGGATTGAGCCAACCCGCCCAAGTGTCGAAAAGCTGTAGAGCATCTGCCCCCGCCTCCGCCTGTGCTGTTAACCATCTGCCAGACACCTCTCTCAGCTTGGTCATGAGTGCAAGAAATGCTTCCGGCTCATTGGACATAAAAGACTTCACTCGACCAAAATTCTTGGTTGGGCCACCCTCTATTAGGTAGCTCGCAAGAGTGAATGGGGCACCCGCAAAACCTATGACAGCGGTATCTTGATTCACTTGTGTTCGTACTGAGGTGATCGCCTCAAGTGTTGGGCTCAGGTGGTCCCTTGGATCAAAAGGCTTGAGGGCTTCCACGTCCGACGGAGACTGAATTGGATTTTGGATCACTGGTCCTTTGCCCGGGACAAAGTCCAGGTCAATGCCCATCGGTACCAGGGGAAGCAGGATATCTGCGAATATGATCGCAGCATCAAGGTCAAAGCGCTCCAGCGGCTGAAGCGTGACCTTGGATGTGAGTTCAGCATCTGCGCAGATATCTAACAGAGAGTGGGCCTCTCGCACTTTTCGGTACTCGGGTAGATACCGCCCAGCCTGACGCATCAGCCAAGCCGGTGTTCGGTCGACTTCCTCGCCCCGGCACGCGCGCACCAAGCGAGGAGTCAAAGCCAATTCGTCCCCTTATCACCTGGAGACACGTGTACCCCTACGTATACCGGTGTATCGCGCTCTGTATACAAACGTGCCTCAGTCATCCTAAGGTCAACGACAAGTGCAGAGAAAGCACTCAGATCAGCTGACTCATACGCCACAACGAACTCCTGATCCTGGAGCCCAGTCGAGTAAAGTAGAAGCTGATCGATACCCTCATGTTGTTTCCCGATACGAATATGTCCCGTCATCATTCTCCGTCGTTCTTCGACAGAGTGTTGATACCATTCATGGGTTTTAACGAACGGATATACAATCAGGTATGGCAGAGAACGCTTGACCATTGGATCAATCTCTCTGTCAGCACTACCCCGAGCATATTGCGATGGGCGCGTGAACCCCCAGAGAACATCCACGATGTGGATATAGCTACGATATGGTCTCTGCACCTCAAGAAACTTCTCGAAGAAGTTAGCTGGAGCTTGATCGTCCTCAGTTGGAATCGAACTCCACACAAGCACGTCTCCGTCGGTCCGGGTCCCGCCCGTCCTATACAAGTGGACTGAATCAGCCATCTCCGGAAGTGCTGTGCGCCAAGCCTGAGCAATCTCCGCACGCCCCTCCTCAGGCAGAGCCCAGAAAGACGAGTTGAAGGCGAAAATGCTGAAGTGGCTTAGGATGCTTCGTGAATCCATTGTGCGACGTCCATCGCGTGGTATGTGATTATGATGTCTGCTCCAGCTCGCTTCATTGAAGTCAGGGTCTCGAGCACTACTGAGCGCTCAGCTAGCCATCCCCTTTCAGCTGCTGCCTTAACCATCGCGTACTCACCACTAACGTTATAGGCAACTAGCGGAACGCCCTCGAATTTCCTTCGCAGCCGCCGAACGACATCCAGGTACGCAAGCGCTGGTTTGACCATGATAAGATCGGCTCCCTCAGCTAGGTCCTGGGCAGCCTCCCTGATAGCTTCGGAACCATTCGAAGGATCCATCTGTTGGCCACGTCTATCCCCAAAAGACGGAGCTCCTTGGGCAGCATCCCGGAAGGGACCATAGTATGCCGAGGCATATTTGGCCGAGTAGGACAAGATTCCGACCTGTTCGTGCCCGGCTTCATCTAGCGCGCCCCGGATCACCCCTACCTGACCGTCAATCATACCTGATGGGGCTACTAAATCCGCTCCGCTCTCTGCCTGTGAGACCGCGATCTTCGCAAGAGCTGCAAGCGTCGCATCATTGTCGACGTCCATCCGATCATCTAAGAGCCCACAGTGGCCGTGATCCGTGTACTCACACATACATGTATCCGTCACCACAACGAGGTCTGGTATTTCCTCCTTGAGGGCCGTCACGGCACGCTGGACGACTCCTTCAGAATCATGGCTCCCACTTCCGATAGCGTCTTTCAAGTCCGGTATGCCGAATAGAATCACAGCACGGATACCTATATCGCTCGCAGAACGCGCGCGTTCGATCATTCGATCCACTGACTCCCTGAAGACCCCCGGCATCGATTCTACCGGCTCACTTTTCCCACTGCCGTCTACAACAAATAGTGGAAGCATGAGGTCATCGGTCGTCACTCGAGCTTCTTGAACGAGTGCTCGAAGCCCGGGACTGCGACGCAGGCGACGCAGGCGATGAACCAGATGAAGGTCATCCGTCCGCCTCGCTAACCCGACCAACCTGTCTTGTTCGAATGATGTATCCATTACCTACCAGCCTTACTTGTGAACTCAGTAACGAGTGCACTCACGAGCCCCTCCATCGTGTGCTCCTCTGCTTCAACCTGCACCTCCACTCCCATGTACCTAACCGCGGAGGATGTCAGTGGGCCAATGGTCGCGATCATCACACCAACCGTCACATCTCGCCAGTCTGGGCCTAATTCAAGGAACCCCCTAATAGTTGAAGGGCTTGTAAACGTCAGCACATCCACTCCTCGCTTCAACTCTATCACCGCATTTTCTGGTGGCGGCTGAGTTACAGTCCGATATGCGACAACCTCATCGACTTGGGCACCGCGTCTGGCCAGAACCTCTCTTAAAGTTGGCTCTCCAATATCAGCCTTCATGACCAAAATGCGCTCGTCCGCAACTGGATTTAGAGTCTCGCCTAAGCGCTCGGCCACATATTCATCCGGTACGAAAGAGACTGTCGCACCCCCAGCTACTAGCGCTTGCCTTGTCGCAGGTCCCACTGCTGCCAACGAAACTTCCGCCAACCGATCTGTAGACATGCCGATCTCTAACATTCGCCGAAAGACACTACGCACACTATTTACGCTAGGAAAAACAACCCACCGGTAAACCTTAATCTGTGAAATCGCCCGGTCCATCTCTGCGTAAGAAGCCGGGGCAATGATCTTGATCGTAGGGCAAAGAATCGTCTGAGCCCCCTGGGCCTCGAGTCTGGCAGATAGCGACTCAGCTCGTTCGAGCTGGCGGGTTACTACGATTCTCTTTCCCATCAACGGGCCCTGTACCACATCGCGCATCACAGTAGCTCTCTGGCTCCTTCGCTAAGCATTTGTGCTGCAAGCTTCTCCCCTAAAGCCTCGGGATCACCACCCGTTACTTCTCCTCTCAAAGAGAGGCCACCGGTATTGGATCCGACAAACCCGAGGAGCTTCAGTTGACCGGACTCTCGCCAGGCATGGGCCCCCACTGGTAGAGTGCATCCACCTCCTAAGCCTCTGAGAAATGCTCTCTCTGCTCCTGTCGTCGCCCTAGCGTCTAGGTCGTCTAAACTTTTTACTACTCGGTGTAATTCAGAATCCTCATCCCGCATCTGCACTGCGAGTGCTCCCTGGCCCGGCGCTGGTGGAAATTCCCGTACCCCTAGTTTTTCACTAATTCGATCTTCTAGTCCGAGCCGAAATAGGCCAGCTGTTGCCAGCACAACGGCATCATACATCCCCTCATCCACCTTACGAATTCGGGTATCGACGTTGCCCCTGATTTCGACTACATCAAGGTCAGGCCGGTGGAACATCAACAACGCAGCACGGCGTGGACTTCCAGTTCCTATCCGAGATCCATGGCCCAAAGACATCAAGGATGCTCCAGAAGAGCTCACCAACGAATCACTCGAGTCGTGCCGCAGAGGTACCGCTGCAACTGTTACTCCCGCGCTATCCTCTACCGGCAAGTCCTTCAGAGAGTGCACCGCGACATCAATACGCCCTTCAGCTAAAGCGGCTTCAAGTTCCGAGGTAAAGTGTCCCATGCCCGGAAGACTACCTAGATCTTGATGCTCATCACCTCGGGTCCTGATTTCTACAAGCTCGACCGAGCACGCAGGAGCCGCTCTTGTTAGATGTTCTGAGACCCAGCGGGCCTGCCACATCGCCAGGATTGATCCACGCGTTCCGACGCGCACCCTATCGGAGGGCAAAAGCTTCTTACTCTGGCGGGGTGGGCTCGCCCGGATCACCCAGATCAAACAATTCGCTAACGGCACTCAAGAGCTCTGTGTGGCGGCCGTTGAGTTCTTCGGCTCCGCGCAACCGCAACATCGGTGTGTGAAACAACTTATTCACGATAGACCGAGTCAGGCGGTCCACATCCTCTTGGTTGACAGCCCCGTTAACTGATCCAAGCCAGCGCCCCACTTCATAGTCTCTGATTTGCTCAGTGGTACGTCGTAGCTGAGTTATCAAGGCCTCTACTTCCGTGGATTCCGGACTGTGTAGATGAGTATCGACCACATTATCAACCACAGCTTCTGCGGGGCCTACTTCCCCTAGCCGGAGAGACATATGGCGGTCCAGGCGTGACTTAACATCATCGAGCGTAAGCAGGCGAATCCCCTCAAGTTCTGCGACGGCCGGGTCAACATCCCTCGGGATTGCGAGGTCAATGATCAGGAGCGGACCCACTGTATTTGCTCGTTCTGCAAGAGATTGTCTTACAGTAGCTTCGTCGATGGTTGGCTCATCAGAGGTAGTTGCGGTAATCACTACACTTGCATTCTCTAGAAGCGTAGGAAGCTGATCGAGTGCAGCTGTTTCAGCTCCTATTTCCACGGCTATTTTACGAGCACGGTCCGCTGACCTATTCACAACTGTAATCTTTGAGGCACGAGCTCGGCCAAGAGCTGAGCACACCAGACTACCTACCTTCCCCGCACCAACAACTACAATGCTTCCCCCTTCGAGGTCACCCAACTCGTCTGTTGCAAGATCCAAAGCAACCGTACCTAAACTTGCAGAATGACGGCCTAGTTCCGTTTCCTGCCGGACACGTCCGCTTGCGCGAGCTGCGATCCGACCAACGTCTCTCAGGACACTCGCCGCGCCATTCCAGCTGGAAGGTTTCACAAATGCACGCGCCACCTGTCCACTGATTTGATGCTCACCTACAACAACGGAATCCAGGCCAGCAGCCACCCGGGCAAGATGTCTTATGGCGTCTGCATCCCTCAGTTGGTACGACACATCAGAGCAAACAGACTCGGCATGCACGAAAACCTCACCGGCAATCAGATGGGCCGCTGTATCCTCATGGACAGGGTCCACAACTGCATAAATTTCGACTCTGTTGCACGTAGCCAACACTGTCATTTCCCTGATCGGTGGCTCTGAGCCGCCCTCCCAGGAGTCTTCAAATCGTCGACGTAATCTTTCCGCACCACGTGCGAAAGATCCGAGGCGATCCACGCTGGACGTATGATGACTCGCACCCAGTACTAGAAGCGTAGCACTGGTTTCGCTGGCGGGTGTCGGTTTTGGCATGGTCGGTAGGGTAAAGATTCCCGTGACTGGGCGACAGATCCGCTCAACGCTTCCTGAAGCGCAAGCTTATGCCGCGAATCATGGGGCCGACGAGTCCGCCGACCGTACCGCCGATAACGCCCAGTGCAACGATCACACCCCAATGTTCTATGGGGCTTCCCCCCTCAGCTACGGCCTGTGTGGCCGTTACACCGGCGAAAGCAGCGAACGACAGTAAAGCACTCCAGAGCGTCCACTTCAAGACCCCCTTGGATTCAGGCTTCATTCGCACCCCCATTTGTGCACCAGGCTCCTGGGTTACAATTGCAACCCCGTAAGAGTTCGGCCCCGGGGGATGCCAATGCTGCTTCCACTAGATCTGCCATAAGCTCCAGCAGTGCAGATGAATCATGAGGTACTGGAACCCGATAAAAATCTAACCCCTGAGATCTTGCGAGATCAGATAGGTCGTGGTCCAGCTCCGAGAGTGTTTCGGATTGCTCTTGTATGAAGCTAATCGGGACAACCACAACCCGATCCGCATCTAAGCTAGGCATGAGTGTCTCATTATCAGGCTCTACCCAGGGGATAGGCCGGTTTCCGTGGTTTTGGTACCCGAGGACGTACTTCACATCCCCAAGGGAATTGGCGATAGCAGAGCACAGAGCTTCTACATAGTGTGTGTACGGCAGCCTTTCCAGATACTTGAGAGGGGTGCCATGTGCACTGAAGTAGAGGAGTGAGCCCGGTTCGAGTAAATCCACTCCCGCGCTTTGAGCATACTCTCTGATTGCCGTCTCCCAAATCGCAGCAAAATCTGGATGTGCATGCCAACCCCCAACAGCAACGACTTGGGCAAAGCCCTGCCGGGCTTCCACCTCTCTCGAAAGCTCGTCGAGAGAGGCTACCGTCGTTGAGCGACCACACACTGGATACGTGGTAAGGCCAACTATTCGTTCAACCTCCTCCTCCTGACACCATAACACAGCATCACTGATTGACGGAGTCAGGAACTGAGTGCCCAGCGTGACAGGTATTGCCAGATCACGCCGGGCCAACTCTTTCTCCAAACCTTCGCGCTTGGCTTGAAGTTGAGGCATTAGAGGGGAGCCACCTATCGCCCGATATATTTCTGTCAGCGCTGGCGCACGTGCATCGGCTAAGAACCGCGCCCTAGCTTCCGCACCTCCGGGATTTTCATCCTCTAAACCCGCGTTTGCTAGAAAAATACGTTCCAAGAAACCGGTGACTTCCTCTTGGTCCACACCCTCCGGTTCCCCGAACCCTAGCAGCACAACAGCGGTGCGGCTACTCACGCTAGGTTCTCATAACTTATTAGAGGGCACATCTCTATTAATCTCCAATTATTCTTTGAATATTCAACAGCAGACACTTAGTCAGTAGATCGCCCGGACTTTGTTCTTGCCAGACCAAAAATCTGTACATGCTTGTACTAGCTGGACGAAAACCAGGGTCGGGATGCCTAGCAAGCATCGCGCACCTGGGCAAGAGTTGCACTGATACCGCCTTGCTCGCACTTAAGATCCCAGGATGAACAAACACTGTTTCTCGTCCCGAGTAGCGTTGCCATCTAGGGGCTCCAGCTTCTAGCATCCTCTGTCAATGCAGCCAAACCTTCCTCTCCTTAGGTCTAGCGCCATGAGAACCCAACTATATTTCTTCACATTCGTTGCTGTGCTTCTTGGACTCTCCTCAGCTAAGCTCGCTGCACAAGAGGAGGTCACTTACATCAATCCTCGCACTGTGAACGAAAGCGGGGGACCATTCAGCGGTGCGGTACTAGCAGGGAACACACTCTATATCTCAGGCACGTTAGGGTTGGATGCAGATGGTGAGGTGCCCGCAGCAGTAGATGTGGAGGCCAGAAATGTCTTGAATAACATACGCGGCCAACTTCAGGATGCTGGGATGACCATGGATGACCTTGTGTTAGTTCAAGTTTATTGCTCAGACGTGGCGTTCTATGACACGTTCAACGAAGTGTACCGGACGTACTTCTCAGCTGAATTTCCAGCACGAGCTTTTCTCGGGTCTGGCACCTTACTACGTGGCGCGCGCTTTGAAGTAATGGGAATCGCAGTAGACCACTGAGATTACGTTAGCCTTTCAACCACAGTATGCGTTCACGCCTTCACCAAATTCATGCGAACGGAGCTATGACGATGCGGCTGGCTTTTCTCTTTTTGTGCCTCTCGCTTTTCATCCCAGATCGACAGGGCCAGGCCCAGATCAACAGACGGAGCCGTACTCCGCAGATTCCGCCACCGACAATCCTGGAGTACAAACCTCGATCAACCCTAATCGTACCCGAACACGAAGTTCCCCAAGCCAAGTTCCCGGCCGTGGATTTCCACGGCCACCCTCCTGCACTCAATAGTCCCGGCACCATCCAGAGTGTCGTCACAGCAATGGACGAATTGAACCTTCAGGTCATGGTCCAGGCTCGAGGAAGTTCTGGAACCGCGCTAACACGACAAATTCAGGCAGTCCGAGCTGCAGGTATGCAAGACCGATTCGTTTTTTTCACCACGGTTGACCTCCGAAGTATTGGCCCTGGATCAGGCGCTCGGATCACATCTCAGTTGGAAGAAGACGTCACTGCCGGAGCAGTTGGTATCGGTGAAATCGGCAAAGGATTCGGCCTTCTTACACGTAAGGCTGACGGTAGTCGCCTACAAATGGATGACCCGGAACTCGACGTTGTATGGCAAACGGCTAGCCGTTTAGGGATCCCGGTATTCGTGCATACGGGTGACCCAGCAGAGTTCTTTGAACCCCTCGACTTTGAGAATGAGCGCTGGCTTGAAATGGCACTCTTTCCCAACCGTCGCTTTAATGATCGTTCACGTTTCCCAGAATTTAATGAGCTAATGGAGGAACGTGACCGCATGCTTGAGAGACACCCAAATACAACGTGGGTGCTGGCTCATATGAGTTGGTACACACAAGACCTGGGCAGGCTGGGCGAACTTTTCGACCGCTTTCCAAATGTCTATGCAGAAGTCGGTGCAGTGCTTTATGACCTAGGAAGACAACCCCGTTTTGCGCGCGACTTCTTTGTCAAATATCAGGACCGCATCCTCTTTGGTAAGGATTCATTCCAACCCGATGAATACCCCTACTATTGGCGGGTATTTGAGACAGAAGACGAGTACTTCGACTACTACAGGGATTACCACGCCTTCTGGAAACTCTATGGAATGGGGCTACCCGATGACGTGCTCCGAAAGATCTACTACGAGAATGCTCAGCGCATTATCCCGAACATGCCAACAAACGGATTCTCAGGGGAAAACTAGACACAGCTGGCAAAAAATCTGTTGAGGGACTTGATCTGAGTAAATTTACTCGGAATCCTCAATTATGATTTCGTTTTCGTTCTTTTCGTTCAGGTCATCAACCATCGCCTTAACACGACTTCCTGTATCCACCAATCCTATGATCCTGGTTAGAAAGCGGTTAACCAGAAACCCAACCCCTATGAGTCCCACCACCAGCTTGTACATCATCGGCAAGAAAGCCACTAGCATTACAAAACCGGCTATCCACCAAGGGTTGATTCTCACCCGAAATACTCCTGGTCATCGGCAGGAACTCCGTGATGCGTCGTATAGCAACTAACAACAGCGGAGCCTATAGGAATCCTCACAGTCCGAGCCAGTAGTTCATCTTGATGATGAATCTGTTGTCTGCCGGCGCCTCTAACAGTGCAGTGGCGTCTCTCTGGAAATCCAAGTTCCCCGCGAACGCATAATCAGACTGCCTGCGTTGCCATACTAGGAAAAGCGTCGAACCCGGCCTGTATTCCCAACGCAGGACAGCGTTGCCCACAAGGGAGCGCACATTAAAGTCTCTATCACGGAAAGAATAATCCGCCGTGCCATCACCATCGAAGTCGACGTACTGCCTGCCTTCCAAGTCGCAGATTCCTGGACAAGCTACCCCTCCTGCTGTATTAGAGCCTGCTCCCGGATTGAATTCCAAAAAATCATAGGACTTCGATGTGGCCAGTTGCTTGTACTGAACATAGTCACCCGAAGACAGCAGGGGCTGTGCAAAAAGCTGCAGCGATAGCCTGGGAGTAAAAGTCCAATCTAACCGGGTTTCCATTGATACCGTGCGCCGACTAAGGTCAGCAAAGAGGTAACGAATTCCGAATGTTGGGCTATACGGCATGGTTTCTGTCGCAGCAACATACTGGTGCCCTGAATTGTCTTCGTTATACCTCGGAGTTACTACAACTTGAAGTCTTTCGGAGGGTTGAACTTTCACATCACTCCGGACTGTCCAACCACCGCCGACACCCTGGCGGTCATCCTCCATCTCAAAATGAGAGCCGAAGCTCACCGCCTTCCGCCGATCACTACTTAGGTTAACCGACCACTTCGTAGAACCCGGACGCACCATCATTGGACCCCCGCGAGTGGCAGACCGGCTCATCGCTCGAGGTGTATACGTCCCACTAGTTCGGAGATTCCAGTAGTTCAGGAATTGACCGTTAGCATTTGCAGTAAAGGCACCCCGGACCCGGGCATCACGCCATGATCCACTAGACCAGAAGTCGTCGAGTGCTTCGTGGCTCCAGTTGTGATAAGTCCAGCCACCAAAGCTATAGCCCCGAAATAATCGTCCCGGCACGATCTCCTTATAATTGATCCTTGCACCAGCGTCGAGTCGCTCCCCGGTGGGATAAAAACCCAATTCATTGATCTCGAAGCCGTTAGTGATCTGAGAACTCCAGACCGACCCCGTCCAGTGCTCACCCTCCCGTTTTTCCAAATTCAAACGCCAGGCAAGTCCACTAATTGTAGTGGCCGTCTCATCTAAGGATGCCCGAGTCACGTCTGGCCGCTGGAAGTAGTGATTACTTGCCTTTTGAATCCTTGTTATTGCTTCTTCGGCTCCTCGCACATGACTACCCGTCACATAAGCGAACATTCCATACTTCCCATCCCGCCACCGATGATCAAGTCGGAGGCCCCCATTAAAAGCCGATGATGCCAGCCAGTTATAGGATTTGTCGCTGGGGAGCGCTCTACGTAGACCACTCACAAGGCCTCGGACCTGCGAAGCTCCATCACCGAAGTCTTTTGCAAGACTCAGCACCCCTACCTCCGACCGGGGTTCGACAAGGAACTCGTTTTCTGATCCATCACCAAAAACTCCCTGACCGAACTCATCTCCGGTAACCGCCCCTAGAACACCAATAGAAATACCTTTAGCAGTTCTTCCCGACAGCTTTGCGGCACCGAGAATCGTAGCATTCTCAGGGACCTGGCTATGCTCCGCTTCGTACGGGGCGCGACCGTGAGGAGCACGACCAACCCGCCGGCTGTAAAAGAGCTGATTGTTCTTGCCCGACAGTGTGAAGTCGAAGATTCGTGCGTCTTCAACGAAGAACGGGCGTCGTTCACCGAGAAATGTCTCAAATGCGCTGAGATTGATCACCGCCGGGTCAGCTTCAACTTGACCGAAATCAGGGTTGATCGTGGCATCTAGGGTGAACGAGGCTCCTAGGCCATAACTGAGATCGAGACCAATTCTCCCATTTGTAGCAGTGCCATCGAAAAACGGGTCTCCCGGAGTAGCGGGTGCACTGTGGTAATTACTGAGAACGTAGGGAAGAAGCTCAAAGCGTCGAGACGGGTTGTCTACTAGCACACCTTCCATCTCCGCCATCCGGCTCGCGATGCCTTTCTCAAGTTTTGAGAGCAGAGCGTAGTAGGATTCTTCTGCACTAGCGACACGCCGGCGAAAGAAGTTAATCCCCCAAGTTTGGGGATCATCGCTTGCTTCGTAACGAATCTGAGAAAGGGGAATACGGATCTCCGCGGACCAGCCATCCTCATCTCGCTGGACTGCAGAGGACCAAACGGCATCCCATGCACCATCCAGCTTGTCATCATTGTATAGGTAATGGTCTCGCTGAACGTTCGCGACACTCAACGAGAAGATGTAACCGGTTAGATGATCACGGTTTGGATCAAGATGTACAGAGAATTTGTCAAAGATGCCGTCAGAGTCACGCCGAGTAAGTCGTGACACGATCTCCTCCGGCTTAGAATCCCACATCCGAGCTCCAATCCAGATCGCCCCGTCACCGAGAAGAACTCTCACCTCTGTATCATCCTTCGCTGGCTCGCCTTCTATCGGTTCCTTCGCTGTGAATCCGGTGAAGATTTTCGCCATCTCCCAATCTGGCTCATCGATACGGCCGTCGATTTCAATCGGTCCGAGTTCCCGGGTAGCATCAAGAGCTTTATTCGAAAACCCCTCGGCAATCTCACGAAATTCAGCATCCGTAGGTGTCATTTGATCCAACAAGGGGCTGAGCGAAATATCCTGTGTCAGTACCTCCTGTGGAGCTACGACAGCCAAAGCCATGAGCACCAAAAACGAAGGTTTAGAGCAGCCGCTACCTAAGAACATGTATTTATCTCTTTGCTACCCAGCGTTCAGTGGCATCATGGAGCGGGATCGGCGCACTTGAAAGCCGAGCAAGGTCAATCTGAGCAGCCATATCGTGTACTTGTTCCAGTGATGCCCGGTCATTAGCGAGAATATTCAGCAGGACCTCAACCACCTCATCATCCAGTGTATCCATAGCAACAATCCAATTATGTACTGCTACCGTCTTGAGGGTTTCCTCCACCCCTGGATAGGCTCCGGCCGGAATCTCAGCAACCGAATAGTAAGGATGTTCTTCTCTCATCGACGTCACAACTTCTGGATCGACCGGTAGCAGTCGGACACCTGCGATGGTTGTCGCCTCAAGCACGGCAGCGGCAGGATAACCCACAGAAATCACCGCTGCATCAATAGCTCCATCCCGGAGCGCTGACGAAGATTCACTGAAAGATAGATAGCGGGGTTCCAGGTCGTCGTAAGTTAAACCGTGTGCTGCCAACAGATGGCGGGCCATCTGTTCCGTACCACTTCCCGGAGGACCAACAGAGACTTTCTTACCTCCGAGATCACCAATACCCACATCCGTAGAATTTCGCGGAACCATCACATGGGTGAGATTCGGATACAGAGGAGCAACAATCCTGAGGCCAGGTACCGGCTCCATGCCTCCTGAACCGAAGTGTGCTTGGTACGCTGTCACCGCCAGAACCATCCCAAGGTCCATCTGGCCATCAGCAAGTCGGTTAATATTCTCCACCGAACCACCACTGACTTCTGCAGTGTACTGCCTTACTGGATCTGCCAAACTCATACGACTCGCCAACGAACCACCAAGGGGATAGTAGATCCCCCCGGTTCCAGCTGTCCCCAATGACAAGAATTGCTGCCCATCTCCACAGCCACCTAATAAAAAGAGGCATGCCAGCAGAGAAGTCCCAGGTTTATTAGATAGTATTTTCACTCGACCAACTCGCCTTTGAATCAAGCCATGGAACTGACGTCCATTCTAACTAACAAACAATGGTTTGACTGCAGGTCAATGACGGGAGGTAAAGATGAACGCTAATAGAAGCAACCCGAGGGCATCTGTGGGAAGACCGGGATGAACTAATGAAAGGGCAGCGCACCCAGCGATCGCTCGTTCCCAAGCTCTGAGCGGGCGGCGGGCATATCCCATACCTGCGGATGCGAGAGCGATGACCCCTAATAGCCCAGTCACAAAAGCCAACACGATTTCGACAGGGCTGCCTATCAGAAGTAGCTCCGGTCCGTATACAAACATAAACGGCACCACGAAGCCCGCCCCTGCAAGGATCGCGGCAGATATAGACGTCTTAAGCGCCGGCGATCCGGAGATACCTGCGGCCGCAAACGCCGCCAAAGAAACCGGAGGTGTCACATTGGACATACAGCCGAAGTAGAAAATAAATAGATGGGCTGCAAGCAGCGGAACGCCGAGTTGCACCAGCGCGGGAGCACCCAAGGCTGCAAGGACAACGTATGCAGCAGTTGTCGGGAGCCCCATACCAAGAATAATTGAGCCTATCGCTGTCAGCATAAGCGCTGCTAGGAGACTGCCGCCCGAAATCGTCACTATTAGTTCCGACATCCGGAGACCAATGCCCGTTAGTGACGCCACACCTACCACAACCCCTGCTGCAGCACATGCTGCAGCAACCTGAACAGCGCCACGGCCCCCACGTTCCATAACCTCACCCAATTCAGGCAATGAGGGCCGTGTGGTAGGTCGAAGAAATGCCATGACTAAAGCAGAGATCACTCCCCAAAAAGCCGCCCTCATCGGTGAGCGCCCCATGGCCAGTAGCAGCACTATGGCCCCCAGGGGCAATAATAGGTGCAGTTTATCGCCTATTTTCTCTGGGCTGGCTTCCTTGACTGGCTCGATACCCATTGCAGAAGCTCGGAAATGGATAGCGGCCAAAAGGGCTACATAGTATAGGATTGACGGGATGATAGCTGCAGCGGCGACCTCCAGGTACGGGATATTCGTCCATGTAGCGAGGATGAAGGCTCCAGCTCCCATCACAGGTGGCATTAATTGGCCACCCGTGCTTGCTGCTGCTTCAATCGCACCAGCAAAAAATGGTCGGAAGCCTGCGCGCTTCATAAGGGGAATAGTGAATGTGCCCGTCGTTACGACATTCGCGACTGCGCTACCCGACAGTGAGCCCATAAACGCACTCGCGACTGCAGCCGTCTTAGCTGGGCCACCCCGAGTCCTCCCCGCCACCTTATTTGCTAACGCAATGAGGAGGGCACCCCCTCCGGCGGTATCCAGTACGACACCGAAGAGAACAAAGAGATAAACGAAATCCGCAGAGACACCGAGCGGCACACCCCATATTCCCTCGGTTGAGAGAAAGAGTTGCTCCACAATCCGAGTGGCTCCGTATCCGCGATGAGCAAGGAAACCAGGGAGGTATGGACCACTGAACGCATAGGCCAGCGCCATGATACACACAGTAACCAGACCCCATCCTGTTGCTCGACGAGCAAGTTCCAGTACTAAGACCACCATCACGCCGCCAGCGACCAGGTCTAGGGGCGTGGGATTACCAGAACGACTTACAAGTTCCTGGTTCTCAGAGGCAAGATACAGACACGCCAGTACCGATAGGCCAGCAAGCACCCAATTGAGTGGGCCGATGCGAGGTGGCCCGGATTCTTGATCAAGCCCCCCTGTTTTTCTTGAGCGCTGGTGGAACTGCACACCCACGCCCAAGAAACCTAGAGTTGCCATCAATGCGAGATGGACCGGTCGCTGGACAAGTGCTGTAAAGGGTGATACACCCGCAGCATACAAGTGGAATACAGCTGCTGTCACCGATGTACCAACGATTACCCATCCGATCACTTTCGGGCGAGGAGTATTCACGCGTCAGTACTTAGCTTGGCATAAAGCGCCCAATTATGAGCGCCATGGCAAACATCAGGCTCAAAAGGATTACAGCGGCACTCGTGAAACTCCTTCTCCTGTCGATACAGTGGGCTCCTTGGGCAATAACTAGTGACGACCATATCTGAGTCAGGTCCATAGCTGTGAGCACACTACGCCAGTACCCAGAGGGAAGAAAGAAAAAGAAACTTCCAAGGTTAAGCGTTAGCTGAGGGTCTTGAGTCGCGATCTTGAGAGGCATGATAAAGAGCCCCACAAGGGCCGGAATGAAAAACGAGTGAGCAGTAACCGCAAGGTATTGTCGGTATCCCCCTGCGTCTCCAAGAACGAAAGCGAAGATAACCGTGAGGACTCCTGCTCCAATCGGTATCGCTATCGATGTACTCAATGCCGCCCCTACTAATGTTAGAATACCCATCCAATCCGTAACCCCATCCGGCATCGGAAGTGGTGTGCCACCTTGGGCCAGCAACTGCTCTCTCATGAAGCTTTCCCAAACCTCTGATGGGATTAAGGCTACCTGCAGACTCATGAGCGCTGCGCTAAGCACCAAAGCCATAACCCACCTGGGCTCAGCAGCCAGATATGCATTCATCTTTGCAGGACTGAAGAATGTGTCTAAGAAACGCCTGTGAATTCCGGGTATCGTGACCACATCAATCGAATCCGCCCGGTCTTTTCCGTTAGATTCTGATCCAATTTGGTCCATATTATAGTCTCCTGTCCTTGGCTGTTCGATGACGACCCTGTATCCTCTTAGGCTCTAATTTCCTTATGTTTACATGTCATAACTGACCTTTAATTACAGTGCTTCCCCAAACAATCATATGAGCTACCGGACCAATCCAGACCGGATTCTCGATAATATCGATCGAGCTAGAAATCGCGATGCGGAAAGTGCACGCTTTCAGGTTGACCGACAGGCACTAGGCCGAGACTTAGAGACTGAGATGCCTGACGTAGACGCCACGGCATCCGAACGTCTTAAGCGGATCTTTGCAGTTCTGGAGAAAGCGTACACCAAAGCTGCACAGCGCTCAGAAATGGGCAAACTGGCTGCTCGATTCCAAGCAGTCGGCGATATCCATCACCATCATGCGCGTGGGGACGTGAGTATTTCAGTCCAATACTTGGATCATGAGCGATTCGACGATGTCGGTGTTTCCCCGTTTGAAATTCGTCCGTACGAAGTCGCTGATGCAAAAAAAGAAACCAAGACTAGTCGTGCTGACGTGAACGCCCTAAGGGTTCTTCGCAAAGAACTCCGGGGCGGTGTCCTTGCCGCGTACCAAAGGCTCGAGCCACGGATTAGAGATGCAATCCGAGACCGAGCAGACATGGGCCACATACAGGTCCAGGTAACCGTCGACTTGCGACCAGCAGAGTATCTCGCCCCTCCCTCACAGCAGCTTCTCGACGACAAGCCAAGTGAAGAATCGACTTAACTGAAGGACGCCTCGCGAACCGTTAGACTCTGAATGCGATCTAGATCTAGGTCGACCCCGATTCCAGGGCCACTCGGAACCTTCATTACTCCATCTTCTACTTCAAACTCAGGCGATACAATATCGCGGTCCCAATAGCGACGACTTGCTGAAATATCTCCTGGAAGCGTGAAGCCAGGTAAGGATGCCAGGGCCACATTGTGAGCCCGCCCCACTCCCGACTCAAGCATCCCACCACACCAGACCGGCAAGCCCGCTGAACGCATGGTATCGTGAATCCTGCGGCTTACAGCGAAGCCCCCCACCCGACCTGGTTTGATGTTAACAACCTTGCAGCTTCCGAGATGTAGAGCGAGCGCTAGATCACCCACAGATTTGATCGACTCATCTAAACAAACTGGCGTCTCAATTTGTTCCTGAAGACGAGCGTGATCGAGAAAATCTCTATACGACAGTGGCTGCTCAATCATCGTTAAGCCCAAAGCATCGAACTCTTTCAATCGGTCGATATCAGACAATGAATATGCTGAATTAGCATCAGCCATGAATGCGGTGCCTGGAAAGTGTTCTCGCAAGCCTGCGAGCATTTCAATGTCTCGACCTGGTTTGATCTTGATTTTCACCCGAGCGTAGCCTTCTTCGATATAGCCCTGGACCTGGTCATGGAGCTCGGCGTCTGTCGGCTTGAGTCCCACGCTAACACCAACCGGTACGTACTCTCGCTCACCCCTAAGCTTCTTCGAAAGCGAAATCCCTTCCGCTCGAGCCGCTAAGTCCCAATCTGCCATCTCAACAGCAGCCTTTGCCATTGGGTGGCCCCTAACCCAGCGGACCGGATCTAAAAGTTTCTCAGGCGCATTAGCTTCACGCCCAATCATCTCAGGGAGGATATAATCGGTGAGAACATGCCAGGCAGTTTCAGTGGTCTCATACGCGTAAGACGGTTCCTCTGATACGACACACTCACTCCAACCCTCGAGTCCTTCTGCAAAAAGAGTTAGCAGGAGGATACGTCGGTCCTGTTGACCCCCACTACTAATCTCGAAGAATTCTTTGAGGCGAAGCGGGATCTCCCGCAGAACTGCTCGCTCGATCTTCATCCGATCTCCGGCCAGTTGGTTTCTGCTCTGTTGAGAAGTGAAACGGCTTAGAATAGTGGTCGCTCGCCCGACCTAGTCCACGACTTGGTATCAGGTCATGGCATCCCGGGCTGCACTAACAGATAGTCTGAAGTCCGCTCTCCCCAGAAGATCCCGTGCACCTCATACCCCTTACTCATATAGTGAACCAAAGTCTCCCGTGTAGCTTCGCGCCAGCGGCCTGCAAGCCCGATATCTAGATTCATCACCTGCCCGATATCTGATGGAATTGCGACCAGAACTTCCTTTTCTTCACTTTGCAGGTCTGGTATTCCGGGCTCTGGCAAAGAGTAACGCCCTGCCTCAGATAGGACTTGTGTAGCATGTTCCGATGGCTGGGCTGGAGGCTTACTGCCCGCCAGCCGACGTGAGGCACGCAGCGAGGTTAGCTCCCACAAAGCTACAAACCGGTCGGTTCCTACCCCCCGATGAAGTGGGGAGTCCGTTTCCCCATACATGTTTTCCACGTATTCCTGGACCACAATTCCTAATTTTACAAAGTTGAGGTAGGCATTACGTGACTGCAGGGGGTCGAATGTCCAGAGCATCTTCTCGACACCCCGTGCTAGCACCTGCTCTCGCTGGTAAGCCTTGAGTTGTGTGCCCAAACCGGTATCTCGCGCATGCTCAATAACTGCGAGCATATCTGACCAATGCACAAGTTGCCCATCCCTCATCCCAGTCATACCAAATACGAAACCTTCCAGGTCTCCATCTTCACTATATGCGCCGGCTGCCACGCCACCCAAAATCTGAGAAACCTTCAGAATCGCGGTCGGAACTCGCTCAGAAAAACCGAGCCCCCACGTCTGCTCTTGAAGTTCAACACAGCTGTGAAATTCCTGCATCGTCTCAAATGGGCGAATTATGTGTGAGCTAGCTTTCTGGCCCACTACCATTCATCACCTGAGGAGACAGGACTAAGCAGAAGTTCAGCTAACAGAGCTGCCCGGCTTGGTAAGGCCTTGGCAACAACATGCTCGTGGAGGGCATGGGCACCATCACCAAGCGAGCCAAGGCCATCAAGGGTTGCAGCGTATTGGCTCGTAGTGTTTCCGTCAGATGCACCTCCGGAAGTGCCCTCTTCTAGTTCGATTCCAAGTCGATTTCCTGCAGCCCGAGCAGCTTCCCAGAGCCTGCGATTCCGGGGGGTCCGCTCTAGCGGAGGAGCCTGGAGGCCTCCCAAAACCTCGAGTGATGTACCTGGCGTTCTGGGGGTCAAGCCTCGAATTGCGCGTGTGACTGCTTCTCCGTCATCCATGGACGCAACTCGAACATCCACCTCCGCCTCCGCCTCCGCCGCCTTGACGTTGACACGTGTACCACCCTGGACAACACCAACGTTCACCGTAATACCTCTCTCAAGATCAGTCAGACCGTGGAGTTGATGCACTACATTGGCAAGTTCCTGTATGGCAGAAGCTCCGCTCGTAGGATCTAACCCAGAGTGTGCGGCCTCGCCATGGATAAGTATGCGGAAACGCCCAACACCTTTTCGGGCTGTCTTGAGTTTTCCTTCCGCGCCTAAACCGGGCTCAAGAATGAAAGCCCTGATAGCAGCTTGCGAGATCATTCGTATGTACCGTTGGGACTCTGGGCTACCGATTTCTTCATCGGAATTAATGAACCAGATAGGGGTAGCAGGAAACTCAAAACCCAGAGATCGGATGGCGCGTAGAGCAAAAATCGCTTGCACGATACCGCCCTTCATATCGAAGGTACCTGGACCGCGAACGATTCCATTTTCTATCATAACTGGCATGGAATCCGTAGTCCCGAGTGGCCAGACCGTGTCTGTATGACCGACGAGTAACTGAACGGGCATATTTCGGTCTCGATTTATTGGAACCGCGAAAAGATGCCCCCCAGTTTTTCGGCCTGGTATGTGTCGGATTCTAAAGTCCATTTCCTGAAGGACTTTAGTCAATTGACCTTGAACTCCGACCTGGGATTCAGGAACATCACTAGGTGATTCACGAGACGCGAGATCCATCAACATCTCAACCATGGCGTCTACTTGATCTTCTAAGTAAGCCAAAATCGCCGTAGCCCTATCGACCGCCTTACTCACTCAGCGCCTCCAACTCGGTAGAAGCCCGCTCTCCGATAACTCTCATCAAGAAGCTCAACCGGGTGGATAACACCTTCGTTAGAGGCTTCTAGCCGGAGACCAGCGCCAATCTGCATCATACAACCGGGATTAGGCGTAGCGACTGCGTCTGCAAGGCAAGCCCTAACCGCAGACACTTTATCTCCACCAATCAATCCGCCGAGTTCAGGATGCGTGATGCCATAAATCCCAGCGCCCCCGCAACATTCCTCCGCCCCCGCGACTATGTGAACCTCAGCATCAGGCACGGCTTCCAGTACAGTAATTGGTGCGTGCTCCACACCCTGGGCATGAAGTAGGTGGCAGGGATGATCATACGCAATCTTACAAGGGATACTAGCACCGATCCTGGGGCCTGAACTCGCTAGTATCTCTGACACATCTCTCACAGTCAGCGCAACCTCTTCAGCCCTTTGAACAAAATCCGGATCCCCCTCAAGGAGGGTCCCATAATCCTTCATGGCTGCCCCACACCCCGCAGCATTTACAGCAATGAGGTCCGCTCCTGATGCCTCAAACGCTTTTATGTTTGAGCGGGCAAGCATCCGCGCACATTCAAGGTCTCCTCCATGCGCATGCAGAGCTCCGCAGCAGTCCTGGCCTTCAACTAATACCACCTCGTACCCGTTCGCCTCTAGGACGCGCACAGTAGCGCTGTTGATACGCGTAAAGAGTCCCTCCTGCACACAACCCAAGAGAACTGCAACGCGGCTTCTTCGACTAACGTCATGGTTTCCTGAATCGGTATTTCTTGATGTCGCCTCTTCCGAAGCCATTGGTTGCCAACGCGTCGTTGACGCCAACATTGCAAGAACAAGACGGACCGCTCGAAAGGGACCGTATGAAGGCAGGACGGCGGCCCCCAGTGCAGCGAGTCTAGTTCCTCGAAGCAGACGTCCTATAAAGAAAAAGGGGCTTCGGAGTGCACGAGTGCCTAAAACCTTGAGCAAAAATCTCGTAGGCAAGCCTTGCGGTGCTGCTTTAGTCGCCGTCTCACGTGCGAGCTCAAGTAAGGTCCCATACTCGACTCCCGAGGGACAAACTGGCTCGCAGGCACGACAACCTAAACAACGATCAATGTGTGTTCTGAACGCTTCAGAACTAGGCTCAAGCCTTCCCTCAACAACTGCCTGCATGAGGTGAAGGCGACCTCTTGGCGAATCCGCCTCATTCCCGAGGCGGTTGTACGTGGGACAGGCAGGAAGGCAGAAGCCGCAATGCACGCAAGGACGCAGGCGTTCCTTTTGTGCATCCAGAGCCTGTCCGAGCGCCTCGTATACTGGCGCGCTCGTCACTGGGTGCCCCACAGTACAGCATGCGGATCAAATGCACGCCTTAGGCCCGCGGCAAGCTCCCTCTCATCCACTAAAGGTTTAGTAAAGTATGAGGAAGCATTGACTTCAGCAGGAATTCGGAGTGCCCGAATTGTACCGCCCAATTCTTCGATATCCTTTTGTAGGCCTGCAAGGATGGACTCGATGTCCGAGAGGTTCACAGGTAAATAAGCCCGAACTGATCCGCCGTACACATCTGCGTTCAACCTCACCCCTGGGACCTGCTTAAGAACATCCAATAGCATGCCTATTCTAGACGGCAATGCCCATACCCGAACCGCAAGTTCCGTATTAATACCGCTATCTCTTTCTTGCACCAGCAAAGACTCGGCCTCAGGAGTATTCCTGACTTCAAGAGAGACGCCCGTATGCTTTTCAAGACTTTTCTGATCGGCTTCCACCGAGACCCTAGCCCCATGTAAGCGAACCAGGAGCCTACCTCCATCCGAGGTCGCGCTTAGAATGATCGACGCAGGCATGATCGGTGCCGTAGCAACGGCCAGGGCAGTAGATACAAGTTCAGAGACGTCAGTAGCTTCAAGGACAAGGAGCCGATCTACGACTGGCAGTGGGAAAAGCCTAACAGTGACAGAAGTGATGACTGCGAGCTCGCCACGGCTGCCCACCATTAGTTTTAGGATGTCAAACCCCGCTACGTTTTTGACGACCTTCCCGCCAAGCCTCAGTGCTCTTCCATCCCCGCATACGATTGTGGCCCCAAGGACGTGGTTCCTTAGTTGTCCATAACCGGCCCACAGCGGACCACTTAGGCCTGTTGCCACCAGCCCTCCTAAGGTCCTGTTGGGCACGTCGGGTGGATCAAAGGGGAGCCACTGCCCATGAATAGCTGTCGCAGTTGAAAGATCCCGGATCGATGCTCCAGCACTAGCAGTCATTGTTAAATCTGCTGGCTCATAATGCTGGATCTCGTTGAGACGCGAAGTCGTGAGCACTAGGAATGGATCCCTCGGATAACGCGGGTACGTATGTGCCCCTGTTCCTATGGGCACCACTCTAACCCCCATCTCAGACGCCCACTTAAGTAGCGTTGCCACTTCTTCTGCTGATCCAGGTGCAACAACTGTTTCCACACCCGTACGTAACGCAGCCCATAGACTTGACGGGACAGGATGGCCGAACGCCTCCCCCGGCAAGAGCCCCGAGAGTGAATCAGTTAGATCGACTCTCATTCGCCTATGGCCAATATCTTCGCAGTATCAGTCGCCCCTTTTACCTCTACTGCGGGCAGCACTTTTCCGGGGTTGAACAGGGAATCCGGGTCAAAAACCCTCTTCGCCGCTGCCATCGCCTCCAGCTCAGCTGGCCCATGAACCAGCGTCATATATTGGCGTTTGTCCACGCCGACTCCGTGCTCGCCAGTTATCGTGCCACCTGCATCCACACAAAGTTGCATGATTTCTTTTGAAGCACGCTCGACTAACTCGAGCTCATTCTGGTTTTGGCGGTCGAATAAGATGTTTGGATGCAGATTCCCATCACCAGCGTGGAATACGTTAGCAATCTTCAGACCGTATCGATTCCCGATGTCATCAATGCCTGCCAGAACTTCAGGAAGCTTGGTTCGGGGTACCGTCGCATCCTGAACAAGCAGGTCTGGAGCAATCCGCCCCATTGCTCCAAACGCTTTTTTCCGAGCCCTCCAGAGCTTCGTACGGTGTTCCGGATCAGTGGCCCTCTGAACTTCGATAGCCCCCTCTTCAAGGCAGCACTGCTCGGCTCGATCAGCGTCTAAGTCAAGACCGGCGTCGGTCCCGTCAAATTCAATCACGAGAGCGGCTCCGGCCTCAAGTGGGTAACCAGCGGCAAACACACTCGCTTCGACCGCCTCGATTGTCGGCCCATCTACAATTTCCACTGCTGCAGGCATCAAGCCAGAGGCTATGATTTTCGTAACTGCTCGGCCTGCCGACTCAACCGATTCGAAGATTCCAAGCAGAGTCCGCACACCTTCGGTGATTGGTAGTAGGCGGAGCTCAATTTCAGTCGCTATGCCAAAGCAACCCTCGGAGCCCACGAAGAGACCTACTAAGTCCAGTGTTGTATAGGGATCTCGCCCCACGCCCCCAAGCTCTACGATCCGACCTCCGGCCAATACCACCGTGAGGCCGGTAACATAACGGGCAGTGACACCGTATTTCAGGCAATGAGGGCCTCCTGAGTTTTCGGCAACGTTTCCACCAAGCGTGCACGCACTCTGAGAGGATGGGTCAGGGGCATAATAGAGACCGTAGGGATTAGTGGCTTCGGTCAAACGAGCGTTAATGACGCCGGGTTGAGCAATCGCAATTCTATTTTCTACATCGATCTTCAAGATGCGATTCATACGAGCAGTACCAACTATGACGCCTTCGGGTGTAGCCAATGCGCCGCCAGATAATCCTGTACCTGCTCCGCGCGGAATTACCTCTATACCATTGCTGTGTAAGAGTCCTACTACGGCAGAAATTTCTTCAGTTGAAGATGGAAGAACCACTGCACGTGGCGGCCTTCGATATGCAGTGAGTCCGTCAGACTCATATACGAGCAGGCAGTCGGGGTCTGTGATAACGTGTTCGTGCCCAACGATCTCGGCTAGATCGCTGACGACAGTGGAAGGAAGGCGCCGGGTCATGCCCGAGGATACCTTGCCCGTGAGTAGAGATGCAACAGGTTCCTCGTCACCTTTTTCCAAGAGTCTGTACATGTTCCCGAAGCGCTTCCAGACTCTGAGATGCTGCGCGCTCCATTCCATTAGGGAGAGCATCACCATATACGAAAGCCACCAATTCCTCTGCAGCTATACTCGGGTGTTGTTCCAAGGCCTCCTCAACCTGTTGGATGCGAGCCAGACGGTGACTTTCGAAGCGGTTCAACACTTCAGTTGGATTTTCCAGTGGCGGCCCATGGGCAGGATAGATCACCGAAAGACTGAGCATACGTAGTTGAGCAATGGAGTTAAGATAATCAGATACACAGCCCGGATAATCAGCCACCCATGTCGTGTTGCCCTTACCCAACAGGTGGTCGCCCGCGAAAAGTGCTTGCTGTGCTTCCCAGTAAAACGATAAGTGCTCCGAGGTATGACCAGGCGTGCTCACCGTAATCAAATTTCCCTCGTCAGTTATGATCACGTCACCATCTGCAAGTACGTGACCGACGCATTCTACGCCCGCTGGACCCCACACCTCAGCACCTATAGCCACCGAAAGTGAACTCGCTGATCCTGCGTGATCCGAATGACCGTGGGTAAGAATGATCTTCCGGTGATGAGCGGGCCCAACTGCTGAAGCCAGGGCTCGGATATGGCTCTCTAGATCAGGTCCGGGATCAATAATCGCCACCCGCTCCCGTCCTACGATATAGGTACGAGTCCCATCAAGTGTGAATGGACCTGCATTCCCTGCATTTAGACACTTAGGCCGCAGCCTCAGGGCATCCTCCCAGTCCCCACTATCGCCGCTCTGCAGCCAATTGCTCCGCTAGCTTATCTGCTATACTTATGACGGCAATCTCATCTTCTTCTGTGAAGGCTGCGGGTTCGTCAGAATCGATATCAATTTGACCAAAGATGTCCGATCCGGCTCGTATCAAAACGACAAGCTCAGATTGTACGTCTGGTGAACACACTAAGTAATTTTCCTCCGTAGTGACGTCCGCAATATTCAAATTCGTACGCTGCTCTATTGCACGACCGCATACTCCTGTACCGACTGGAATCTTCGCGTGCTCGGTTCCAGAGCCAACATAATTGTGGAGCCAGAGTTCCTGTTCCGCTTCGTTCAAGAGGTATGCTCCAACCCAATTATAGCGGTCATCTGCTTCCTCGATAGATCGAATGGCGCGGCGTAAGATCGCGTCAGAGAGGTGTCCGGCATCACGCATTTCTTGCAACTCGATTACTAATTGTCCGGCATCTAAAGGCATTCCATCACATCCGTTAGAACGTCATGACCGCATTAGCGCGGTCGGGTGAGAGGGCCTGGCTTGAAAGCGTTTTCTACCAGCACCCTGCGAACCGACGGTAACAATCATCTCGACGGTAGGGCACGAAGGGTAGAAGGGGGTCCGGAAAGCGTCAACGGTGCTGAGCCACGCTCTTTACCTCGGTGTGAAGTCTGTCTCTACCCTAAGTCTGCGAACAAACGCTGCAATTAGCTTCGCAGTATTGAAGAGGTCATCGACGCTTACGACTTCATTCGGAGAATGCATGTAGCGATTAGGTACTGAAATGAGACCGGTAGGGACACCACCTCTCGTCAGGTGAATTCCATCTGCGTCCGTCCGTGTAGACCTCGGCGAAGCTTGAATCGTATATGGAATCTCTTCCTCTTCTGCCACACTGGAGAGCATCTCAAACACTGAGTTATGCGAGGCTGAGCCACGACTCAATACCGGACCTCCACCTAGTCTATGCTCACCCAACTCCTTCTTCTCCACATCTGGAACATCCGTACTGAACGTCACATCAACCACAATTGCTACGTCGGGTTCTAGTCGGTAGGCGCTCGCTCTGGCACCACCCCCGCTTTGCCCGATCTCCTCCTGGGCGGTTGCAACAGCCGTCACTCGCGCAGCTGGCAAATTATCAGATAGCATTCGAATCGCTTCAAGCACGATGAACGCACCAATCCGGTTATCGATCGCACGACTAGCGATCCGATTCCCCGCCAGGTGGATCATACTCTGCGCTAGCACGATAGGGTCTCCCACTCGGATTCCGAGTGAAACCACTTCATCTCTGCTAGAAGCACCCACATCGACCCAGAGCTGCCGAGTTTTGGATGCTTTGTCACGATCCTCTGGAGTCATGAGATGAACAGCCTTTTTCCCAATCACTCCCAGTACTTCAGCGCTCTTTCCTAGTATGGTGACTCGCTGACCAACCAAAACCTGGGGGTCCCAGCCACCAATCTCAGCTACATACAAATACCCCTCTTCATCAACATGGGTGATCTGGAGTCCAATTTCGTCTATGTGCCCCGCAAGCATAACGTGTGGGCTACCAGACATATTCAGCCCAGCAAAAGAATTCCCCGTCGCATCTACATCTACTTGTCCTGCAAATGTTGACGCTTCGGTGCGCCATACACGTCCGGCACGAACCTCGAATCCTGACGGTCCTGCGGCATCAAGAAGTTGCTTCAGGAATGAAATGTCTTGGCTCATGGTCACTTAGCTCGGGACGTTGGATTCGGAAACCAAAACTATCCGTGCCTCTCCTAAGTGGCCAAGACCCGCCTGCTTTCATCTCCGGCTTGCTCGGATACCCAATAGCACATCAGCTTGCCAGCAACTGATCACCACAGTGGCAACTCGGGGAGGGAAACGTGAATTCGAAGCATAACGGCGGCGGCGCCAACCTTGATCGACGGGAATTCATGAAGCTCGGAGGGCTAGGAGCGGTTGCTACGGCTGTCGTCGGGTCAACAGCCTGCGAGCCCAGAAACTCCCGAGAAACCGGGAGCAGCGAACGTTCCTGGTGGGTGAATGAAACATTTGAACTCGAAGAGGCCACACTCAGTGACCTGACAGACGACATGGCTTCGGGCCGACGAACTTCTGTCGAGATCACGCAGCTTTACCTCGATCGTATAGCCGCCCTAGACCGTGAAGGAGCCAAGCTTCGATCGATCATCGAAACAAACCCGGACGCACTCGCAATTGCCAAGGGGCTGGATGAGGAACGAGCGAATGGAGATATCCGCAGCCCACTACACGGCATTCCGATCGTCCTCAAGGACAACATCGATACTGCGGACCTACTGACCACGACTGCGGGATCTTATGCATTGCAAGGTCATGTCGCGGCAAAGGACAGTCACGTCGCGGCGAGACTCAGGGAAGCGGGAGCAATTATTCTCGCGAAAGCCAATTTGTCCGAGTGGGCAAATATTAGGTCATCTCGATCAAGTTCAGGCTGGAGCGGTCGCGGTGGACAGTGTGGAAATGCGTTCGCGGTAGATCGTAACCCGTGCGGGTCTTCTTCCGGATCAGCTGCCTCTGTTTCAGCGAATTTCTGTGCAGGAGCAATTGGAACAGAAACTAACGGTTCCGTCGTATGTCCGTCTTCTGTAAACGGTATCGTTGGCCTAAAGCCCACAGTTGGATTGGTTAGTCGGTCTGGTATTATTCCCATCGCCCACACTCAAGACACAGCAGGTCCGATGACCCGTAGCGTTGCTGATGCTGCCGCGATGCTCACAGCTCTAGTTGGGCCCGACCCCAGTGATCCCATGACGATTCCCTCTGCCGATTTCGTCGGTACGGACTACACATCATTTCTCGATCGGGATGGACTTCGTGGTGTGCGGATAGGAGTTGAGCGCAGCTACTTCGGTGCACAGCCTGATGTGGACCAACTCATGGAGGAAGCGATTCGCTCGATGTCAACAGCGGGTGCCATAATCGTAGATCCAGCAAATATCCCGACAAGAGAAAGCATGGGAGGGCCTTCTTTTCAGGTGCTGCTGTATGAATTGAAAGCTGATCTCGCTGCGTATTTAGAAATGTCCGGCAGGCCAAATGGCATGGCCACGCTTGCTGACATCATTGTCTTCAATGAATCCAACGCTGACCGGGAGATGCCCTACTTTGGCCAGGAAATCTTTTTTGAGGCAGAAGAAAAGGGTTTGCTGAATTCAAGTGAATATCTTGAATCAAAAGAACTCGCCCGGCGCCTTTCACGGGATGAGGGAATCGACGCAGTCATGGAGGAGCATCAACTTGATGCGATCGTTGCACCGACAACGCGTCCTGCTTGGAAAATCGACCTCGTGAACCGTGACGTGTCCAGCAACGGGAGTTCTGGTCCGGCTGCGATTGCAGGGTACCCAAGCATTACAGTGCCTAACGGATATGTCCACGGTTTGCCGACCGGGATCCTCTTCTTTGGAAGGGCCTGGAGTGAAGGAGCCTTGATTAGGATCGCCTACGCATACGAGCAAGCAACCCAGCACCGGCAACCTGCAAAGCTCCTTCCAACCCTGGATTTAGCGAACCTGTAAATATTTACTGTTCTTCAGGCTCAAATATGATCTCGTTCTTCGAGGTGCGACGCGGCTGTGTTCCCTCCTGTGCCCCTGGGTTCCCGGCTTTGGGTGTCCAAGAATTACTGTTCGTTGAACCGGAAAAGCCTGCTCCGAATCCCTGACCCGGCCCCATGCTTACCACATGAATGCTGCCATCCTTAATTTTCTGTTCAAGTCGAGAACGCAGCCGACGTTGAATCCAGCGCCTGGAGGGGGGCAAAAGCAGAGAAAACCCTAAAACGTCAGTGAGCACACCAGGTGTGATTAGGAAGGCCCCCCCAATGAGCACAGATACCCCATCGAGTATGGCTTGGCCGGGAATCTGTGCCTGGGCGATCGATTGCCGAAACTGAAAAAAGACCCTCAACCCTTCAAGGCGGGTGAGGATCGCACCCCCCGCGCCAGTTAAGAGAATTAAGAGAAGCGTTGGGAGGAGACCTAAGACCCGACCGAGTTCGATAAGAATCATCAACTCTATGACCGGTACGATTACGAAAAGAAAGGCGAGGCGCCCGAGTAGACCCATGTACCCTAGTACCCTAGTAACTAGACCCTGGGTTCCCAGCCACCAACTGCAGCCCCACTATGAACCCAAGCAGTCCGGGTTGCATAACACCCTTATGTAATCCAACAATTCACCCGAACATACAATCATGAAAACAGCTCCTGGGATCGGTCAATGATAGACGGGGTACCCGATCTCAGTGACACCTCAAGATTACCGCAAGGCAAACATGGAGCAAACTTACTTTCGTAAAGGCTTTGGCCTCAAGAAGGAAATGCAGCCCCTTATCGATGCTGAATACCAATCCGCTTTAGTGGAGCGTATTCGAGCACGTGGTTATGCGGATACCTTCGGCGATGTTACCGTGCGTCTGGCTCAAGAATTTGGCTTCTGTTATGGCGTTGACCGTGCTATCGATTACGCCTACGAAACCGTACATGAGTTCCCAAACAAGAAGATCTACCTCGTCGGAGAAATCATTCACAATCCGCACGTCAACCAGCGGATGACGGAAATGGGGATCTCCTTCATCTACCCGCAGGACACAGGCGTATTTGACTTTTCGTCCGTGGCCAAAGAAGACGTTGTAATCCTGCCAGCTTTTGGTGTCACCCTGAACGATTTTGAGACACTTCGAGGAATTGGCTGCATTCTGGTAGACACTACTTGCGGGTCGGTACTCCACGTCTGGAAGCGTGTTGAAAGCTACGCTCGAGATGGCTTCACGGCAGTTATTCACGGTAAGTACACTCATGAGGAATCCCGCGCGACAGCGTCTCAAGTCAATAAGTTCCCCGGAGGCAAGTACATCATCGTTCGGGATATGGCTGAAGCCGACCTCCTATGCGACTACATAGCGAAGCGGCCCAAGCATCTTAGAACTGACGATTTCAAAACTCAGTTCAAGACCAAGGTCTCCGCCGGCTTTGACCCGGAAGTCGACTTAGAGTTCATCGGCGTGGCCAATCAAACGACAATGCTGGCCAGTGAATCGATGGCCATTGGTGCTAAGATTCGTGAGGCGATCATCGAGCGTTTTGATGAAGAACACACCAGTGCTCACTTCAGGTCTTTTGGAACAATCTGCTCAGCCACACAGGAACGACAGGATGCCGTAGAGGAAATGATGGAGAAACCACCTGACTTGATGCTTGTGATCGGTGGTTACAATTCCTCAAACACAAACCATCTCGCTCACCTCTGCCGACAGTACACAGATACATTTCATATTCAGGATGCATCGTGTATCGATGTTGGGGCAGGCACGATCAAACACAAGGTCGAGCTGGACCCAGGGGCTGAGGAGATACTGGATGAGGATTGGCTTCCTCGGGGTGCCTTTGATTTAGGCATTACCGCCGGTGCATCGACCCCAAACAATAAGATCGGCGAAGCTCTATTGCGGATTTTGGAAATCCGCGGGATTACGGTCGAACTGACAGCAGGCTTGCAATCCACTTGAGAAAAATGGTTTCGCCTTTCCTGTGCACAAACTGATCAACATTCTGGCCCGATAAGCTGTAGGCTCTGAGTTCAGTAATACCTACGTCTTAGATATGGATCGGCCGGCCCAAGGATGCGAGGGCACTTTCGGCTACTCCTTCTGACAAAGTTGGATGAGGATGCATCGCCTTTTCTAACTCCTCAACTGTAGACTCTAGGTGACGTCCTAAAACGAACTCAGCGATCAGCTCAGTAGCATGGGGACCTACGATGTGTGCACCAAGAATCTCTGAGAACTGCTTGTCCCGAATGACCTTTATGAACCCATCTGAGTGTCCAGATGCAACCGCTCGACCAATCGCGGCCCAGGGAAACTTGCCGACCTCTATGTCATAGCCCATTTCCTTCGCCTGTAACTCTGTGAGCCCCACAGAGGCGACCTCGGGGTGACAGTACGTACAATTCGGCACGTTATCATAGTCCACCGTTCCATGGCTGTGTCCAGTTATGTGCTCCACACAAGTGATCCCCTCATGACTAGCCTTGTGCGCCAAGAGTTGATGGCCTGCCACGTCACCGATTGCGTAAAGACCCGGAACATTCGTGGACAGGTGCCGGTCAACTAACACGAAACCACGTCCATCCACCTTAGCGTCCACTGAATCAAGGCCAAGATCCTCAGAATTAGGAACACGCCCTACGGCGGATAGGACATAGTCAACGTCCAAAGTTTGCTCGTTTCCCTTACGGTCTTCAAAGGTTACAGAAACACCATCCTTACTGGTCTTGGCCTGCTTGAATTGTGCTCCGGTATGGATCTCCATCCCGCGCTTCTTATACAGGCGCTCCATAAACTTTGAGACCTCTGCATCTTCGAGCGGCAGGATTCTTTCCAGCGCCTCAACCACGGTGACCTTGCTCCCGTAGGCGTTATACACATCGGCAAACTCCATGCCGATTGCTCCTGCTCCTACAATGAACAGCGATTCCGGTGCCTTCTCCTGCATTAGTGCCCCGGTTGAAGACCAGATTCGGTCCTCATCAATCTTCAAGACAGGTAAATCCCGAGGCCTAGATCCAGTAGCCAAGATGATATTTTTGGCTTCGTAGAAAGTCTTTGATCCGTCCTTCGTCTCCAGTTCTATTTTTCCACGACCCTTGAGCCGACCGACACCTTTTAAGTGCGTGACCTTATTTTTCTTAAAGAGATGAGCAATACCCTTCGCCATCTGAGCGGCTACTTGACGGCTACGGGCCTGAGCAGGGCCTAGGTCGAAAGAAACGTCTTTAGCAATAATGCCATGCTCGTGGGCACCAGCCATCTCGCTGACGAGTAAGGCACTCGAAAGTAGAGCTTTTGTCGGTATGCAGCCGATGTTGAGGCAAACACCCCCGAGCTCGTCCTTCTCTATGCACGCTGCTGTCAAACCCAATTGTGCCGCCCGGATCGCGGCTACATAACCACCCGGCCCGCTACCTACGATAATGAGATCGAAGCTCTCACTTTTCTTATCGGACAAGATGCCTCTCTGTAAGAAACAGGGGCAGAAAATGCCCCCTGGACGAACTCCGATTCCTAGGGGCTACGAAGGTAGATAGAGTGGGAAGGGGGGTAAAGTGAACACCACCGGGAAGCAGATGAGGTGCTCGGTACGCTTGAATCAA
>CEWR01015638.1_pt1 | contig 41343 bp, 48 predicted proteins | sample 356321 | NCBI WGS metagenome assembly CEWR01 (sample SAMEA2621551, study PRJEB7988) | marine metagenome | biome: marine biome (ENVO:00000447); feature: mesopelagic zone (ENVO:00000213); material: "saline water (ENVO:00002010), including plankton (ENVO:xxxxxxxx)" | depth 790 m
GCTTTTATAAACCCTTGAACTATCACTTAGTTTATAATAACTCTCCGTGAAACCATATAGAAATCAGAGTCAGCCCCCTGAATTAAATGCGCTAGTAGGTTTTATACTTTTTGCGTAATACAGAAGACTCTCCCAATATAAAACCTTGGTCTGCTTTCAGGTTTCCAAATTTCAGAATGCTATGGGTATCGGGATTGTGCGCCTCAGTTACCATGCAGATCCGGCTGCTTGGATTTGGTGTGTGGCTTTATGAGGAGACAGGTTCAGGAATACAACTCGGATTACTAGGATTGGTGCAACTCGCTGTCCAAATGCCGGCCTCATTATTTGGAGGAGCATTCGCTGACCAGTTTGATCGAAAAAAGCTAATAGCGATCACTCAGTGCTTTAGCTTCTTCTTAATAACCTTCGCCACAATTCTATTAATCACCGATTCTTTAAGGCCTTGGCACATATATGCAATGGTCGCAATACTCGGAGTTACCAGTACAATGGGTGGGCCAGCCCGTTCCGCGATAACAGCCAATGTAGTACCCACTTCCCACCTGCTGCATGCTGTCACTTCCAATACAGCTACATATCAAATAAGCTCCATCCTAACACCTTTATTATTTTCAGTTGCATATAAATTAGTCGGGCTACCTGCCGTATTTTTAATAGGCGTCTGTTTTTCCCTACCAGCCTCAATAATACCGCTGTTTATTAATGCCAATTACGGTACCGATGGATCTAATAAACCTTCAGAAGGCTCTATGGCTTCAAGATTATGGGAAGGATTCACATTTGTTAGAAACCATCCCATACTTCCTGGTCTATATATCATGGACATAGGGGTTACCGTCGTAAGCTTTTACAGAGAAATCATGCCTTTAATAGTCGATAAATTATTCAAGCAGGGTGCCTGGGCTATAGGACCTCTCTCAGCCGCCAATTCTCTGGGAGGAGTTTCTGGAAGTTTCCTTGTCCTTTTCTTGGCTAAATATCGCTCCAAAGGAATGCTGGTTCTATACGCTACAGGAATATATTCCCTTTTGTTATTCGGCTTCGGCTCAATTCAGTTCCTCAACGTACACCCATTGTTTTTATTATTAATCGGGGGAGGAATAATTTCCGGACTGGGTGCGACTGATGCAATAGGTATGACTACCAGACAAACTACGGTGCAATTAACAACCCCCGACCATATGAGAGGTAGGGCTGTAAGTTTTCATTCTTTTTGTGCGATGGCAGCAAATAATATAGGAACATTTGAGGTTGGCTTCATGTCCGAACGAATTGGAGCTGGAAACACTATGCTATTAGGCGGAACAGTATCTGTTTGCGTGGTCCTTCTTGTATGGCGCCTAATAACTGGGTTAAGAAGTTATAGATACCCTTAGATTATTGCTAATTTGGGCTCTGGATCAATGGAAACCCTTGTTGAAGTTATGTTTTCTTGTTCCTCTGTGGATAACTGTTGAAACCGTGACCCAGCATCCAAAATTTTTTCAAGTAATGAGAACTCTCCACAGCTAGGGGCCGTATCTATTTTTTGCGATAACTGCCACCACAAAGCTTCATCTATTTCTTTCTGTTCCCTATAGGGATCGTACCAGGTAGCACAGTCTTTTTCGTTATCGGCCCATCCACCTCTAGCTATCATTTTTATTGTCTGAATTCCTACATCATTTTGATTGCAAAATTGAATTAAGGTATCTGAATCTTTCCGGTATCCAGGATTTCTATACATCGAAGCATTCACCGGAAACATCACAGTATCGAAATCAAACCTTCTCAGTGCCTCCAGATGTGTAGACGGTGAAGAAGGACCATGTCCTGTAATACCAAGCCATTTCGTCAGCCCTTGTTCCTTCATCTCTACTAACGCCTCCAAGGCCCCACCTTTTCCTGTCACCAGATCTAAAGTTTCAAGATCTATTACAGAATGCAATTGGAACAAATCAAAAGAGTCCACCTTCATTCGGCCCATTATGTCTTGAACATTGCTCCACACATCATCCCTAGTTCTCATTGGAGTCTTACAACCCAAAAACATCTTGGAGCGTAACTCTGGCATCCATGGCGCAACACGCTCCATTGATTCAGAATAACCAGGTGCTATATCTATATGGTTGACTCCGTAATCCAAACACATCTGGATGGCAGAATCGGCCTCTGGCTGACTTAATTTTCCTATCGAATAGGCTCCGAAGGTAATTACTGTACTGCTGTGTCCAGTTCTTCCAAGTCGACGTTTTTCCACAACTAGCCTCTTTTTTTGTAATAATGTCCCAAAATATATTCAATCTAGTATAACCACATACATAAAATGGCTATTACAATCTCAGCAACCGAATTAGGCAACTATGCAACACGATACCCTTGCTTGAGGTGTGCCTGGATAAGGATGCACGTCAAGGATCTTCCTTATCAAACATTCCCTTCTATATTTAGTTCGATAGACAGTTTTACTAAAAATGTCATTTCTGCATTTTTCGAGCAATTTTCCCGGTTACCCGATTGGTTGGAAGAAATCGGAGAAGTCACTGAGAACATAAAACCTCCAAATTGGAGAAAATTTTACAGAGATGATGAAAACATCGGAATAAGAGTGAGAGGGGAAGCAGACGCAATATTTCGCCTTTCAGACGGGTCCTATGTGATTGCCGATTACAAAACCTCACGCTACAACCCTGAAAGAAAATATGCCCTGCTGTCGTATCAAATACAGCTGAATGCGTACGCATGGATAGCAGAATCCTCCGGCTATAGCCCTATCAGTCGCCTTTATCTGATATTCATGGAACCGGAAAGTCAAAAAGAGTTCGCATCATCTAATTCGGCTATTTCAGAGATGGGAATGGCTCTCGGATTTAAATCCAATATAATTGAAGTCGAAAGAAGGCCAGAAAAACTGATACCGCCTATCCTAGATTTAGTCCATTCTGTGTCTAAAATGAAAATACCCCCGAAAGGAAGAAATAGATGCAAGAACTGTGTGAGACTAGATGAAATGATTGTGCGAATGACCTATGGAATTCCCAATGACATCCACCAATAAAAAAAGCATTGTCTGGTTGGGGGTGTATGGACACCCCGATGATGAAACCTCTGCCAGTGCTGGCACTATGGTGAAACTAAGTGACGAAGGCCACCAAGTCTTCGTTATCACAGCTACGGGTGGGGAATTAGGCACATTGGGAACCGACGGCACCAAGATCCGAAGAGAGGATCTTGCCTCCGTTAGGGAATCCGAATTAAGAGCAAATATGAAAGCCTACGGGGCAAATCCACCCTTTATGTTGCGGTACGTGGATCAGGAACTAGAAAAAGAAGATCCTGAAGTGCTAGCCATAAAAATTCTAGACATAATGCATATGGTTAAACCAAATGTTGTATCGACCTTCGGTCCAAGCGGCATATCTAACCATCCAGACCACATAGCAATCCACATATCCACTCTGATTGCCTATGAAAAATACACTAATCCTACAAGTGAAAACGCTCCGCTTCTGATCTACCCTTCTATTCCGGAAGATATAGCGAAAATGTATAATTTACAATTAAGCCCAGTGGAAAAAAACATGGACTTAATCATAGATATTAATGAAACCATTGGGTACAAAATAGAAGGCCTAAAAAATTATAAAAGCCAAGAAGACGCCCAAGAGTTCGCAGCACACCTTTCTGAAAGAGAAGGTTCCCATTTTGAATCATTCGCCGTTAGTGACTCTTCCCCAAACGACTGGGAATCACATCCAGTAGTGAAATATCTGCGCTCATTATAGAGAAAGGTAGCTTACTCTTAGCATCAGCCTAAAGTACTATTTTCCCGTGTCAATTTCAGTGATATTGCACCAAGCACAAATATTACAGACGTGATCACAAAGGCAACTGCATAGCTACCTGTGATATCGAAACTCATTCCCGCAATGATGGGTCCCAAAAATGAAGGTACAGCATTGGATATTGCTATGACTCCCATGATTGCACCAAAATGTTTCACCCCAAATGCGTCAATCACTATTAGTTGATAAAGGGCTCCAAAGGCCCCCAAGAAAAACCCCATAGCGGGAACAATTACCCACACTGGAAGTCCATCTCCTGCATACACAAGCAGCGAGGCGAAAATTGCTTGCCCACACAAATCTAAAACTAAGGCCATGCGTGGACCATATTTATCGGACAAATTACCAAAGACAAATTTGCCCACCATTCCACAGGTAGCAAACAAGCTTACCGCTATGGATGCAGTGCTTTCTCTCACACCATTAATAATGAGATGAGAAGAAACTTGGGGTAACAATGAACTGTAAGTAAATGTCCCGCATAGTATCGCAAAGGTAATAGCATAAAAAGTTTTTGTGCGAATTGCCTCTTTCAAAGTAAATCCAGTCAAATTGTCAGTCTTCTTTTCTGACTCTAATATCCCTTTACTTTCGGAATCTGGATTTTTTACAACCAAATAGGAATATATGGATACCAAAATCCCCAAAGCCCCAACAACTGCATAAGCAACCTTCCAGTTATATACGGTAACCAAAAATGCAATAATTGGCTGTATTACCATTCCGCCGAAATTATTTCCCATCGCAGTTATGCCGATTACTCTCCCTCGATTTTCAGGAAACCATAATCCGACCAATTTACCAGGAGGCAACATTGCGGCTCCGACTATGGAGAAAGATTGAACAACACTTAGGAAATACCAATGCCACAGTTCTGTCATGAACGGTCTAACAAGATAACTAATGCCAAATACAGCCATAGAAAAGGCCATTATTCGTCTTGATCCCTGTTTATCTATCAGGGACCCGATCAATGGTGATATAAACGATCCAAATGCGATTAAAGACAAGGACAACCCTATTTGGGTCCGTGTCCAACCAAAAGTATTTTCCAAAGGCTCAACGAAATGGCCAAATGAGTATTGAGACCCACCTACGGCAACAGAAGAAGCCAAAAAGCACGCTGCGGCGATAGCCCAGCCTCTATGAAAATTAATGTTATACAAAATCAAACAAAGTCAGAGCAGTTCTACCCATAATCCAGTCAACTTCTATGGGTTCCGTGAAAACAGGATTGTCTATAGCTGTCTTCATTGCATTTCTATACCCCTCCCTCCCACTAACGGGAGGATAATCACTACCCCACATAATTTTCTTATATCCGAAAGAGTCTTTCGCCATCTCTAACAGAGGGGGAATATCATCAAAAAAATCCCTGTCGAATCTTTCCTTTAAAGCATTTGGTCTATTGTTAAATTCTCCCAGGCCATGAATTTTTATATATGTGTTCCCGAAATCAGCCAATTGCATAGCCTTTTTAAATGTAGAATACGGAGCAAGCGGGGCCTTCCCGTTTTTTGGAAATGCACTCTCTTCCCCTCCTCCCGCTAAATGCTCAATTATTATAGGAATTTGGGGAAATTCAGATACGAGCTCTGCAAATTGATCAGACGCGAAATCGTCTACGGAACCCATACAACTAACAACCATGTCAAGTTCAGCAGCTTTTCGCCAAATGGCAAACTGGTCTGGTCCTGGAGAACGAGTAGTGGTTGTGAGGCGAACACCCACAGCTCCCTTTTCCTTATGTTCTTCCAATTTCCTTATCGAATCTTTCTTATCAGAATCTACTATGACAATTACGTTGAATTTTCCTGGAAACCTTTGGACACACTCGTATAAGTAACTATGGTCATACGTTCCATGTTCTGGCCGGCCATGCTGTATTAGGACAGCATGATCCACCTGGTTCAGAGTCATCTGGTGCAACAACATTTCCACGGGTTCAAACCAGTTAACTCCAGCATGGGTGTGAGTATCCACGACGGTCATTAAAAACTCCAACTTATCAATTTACCGATTTTGGTAAGTGGTATATCCTCATTAAGTTTTCAGGTTCATATCAAGGAATACTAGGAGTAGGATATGCCAAAATTTGTTTTTATGCCGCCGCAGGATGATCTCAAGCGTGAGTTTGCTGCCAGACTTTCCGACACTTTGCCAGAATATGATGTTCACTCTCCTGAAACAGATGCGGATGCTATAGGAGTTATCAAAGATGCGGATGCCGCTATGGGATGGATACCTCCTGAAGCTCTTGAGGTGGCTTCCAAAATCCAGTGGTTACACAATCCTGACGCTGGACCCTTTTTTGGATATTACTACGAAGATCTCTGTAAGCATTCCCTAACGATTACAAATCCTAGGGGAATCTATTGGGATCACATCTCCCACCACATCCTAATGTTTATATTGGCTTTATCTCGAGGACTCCCATGGTATATGGACGCAAAAAGGGCACGTATCTGGGATAAAGACGCCAGAAAAACACCTTATGTTTTTCTGGGAGATTCGACTGCTTTAATCAATGGAGTCGGTGGAATAGGTCATGAAACGGCGAGATTATGTCGCGAACTCGGGATGCGGGTGATCGGAATTGACCCGAGACAAGAATATAAAATTGAAGGTGTAGAGATGCACCAGCCTGAATCTCTTGCCGAACTTCTTCCTCAAGCCGATTTTGTGATCACCACAGTACCGCACACACCTGAGACAGAGTTTACATTCAATAAAGATACTTTCGGCCTTATGAAGAAAACCTCGTATTTTATAAATATAGGTAGAGGTATGGTCTGCAAGTTAGATGACCTAGCTGAAGCGGTGGAAAAAGGAGTTATTGCGGGATGCGGACTTGACGTTTATGAAACAGAACCTTTACCTTCAGAACATAAACTGTGGGGTCTAGATAACGTTCTCATGACGCCTCACATTGCAGTGGCAGACGCAGAGAATTTATCTGAACGAAGATATCAGATACTGATAGAAAATGCCCGGCTATTTCTGGATAACGATGAACTGAATAATATCGTTGATAAAGAGAAATGGTTCTAACAACCAAGCAAACTAGAGGAAATCAATGACTAACTTGAGACAAAATAGAGCAAAAAAGAATTTAAGTGATGGGAAGATAGTATCAGTTCCTATGGGGCCTATGAATGGAGACTTAATAGAGCATTTTGGCCCTTTGGGATTTGACGCAATGTGGCTAGAAGGAGAGCACGGCCCTGTGGATTTCAACAATATTCCCGATTTAACAAGAGCCTGTGACCTCTGGGATATGACTCCTATCGTGCGAGTTCACCAAAATGAACCGGCCACCATCTACAGAACTTTCGATCTTGGCGCCCAAGCAATCACAGTCCCCCACATAAATACCAAAGAAGAGGCTCTTTCAGTGGTGGATTCTGGTAAATTCGCCCCAATAGGAAACAGGGGCTCCTTCACCAGTAGGCAGGGGATAGGAGTCGATGACTATTTCAGCCAAGCCAATGATCAAACCATGCTGATCATCTTGATCGAAGACATAATTGCGGTCAATAACCTCGACGAAATACTTGAAGTTGAAAACATTGATGTATTCTTTGTGGCCCCAGGAGATTTAGCCCAAACAATGGGCTATCCCGGAGGAGCGGGCCGTAGGGAAGTAAAAGAAGTTGTGGAAGGTGCCATCAAAAAAATCAGTTCGTCAGGTAGAATTGCAGGTACACTAGCCGGAACCGATGCAGTAGGAAGATATATAGATTTCGGAGCCCGATTTTTCTCATTCAGTTATCTCCCATGGTTAGCCGAAGGGGCAGAAAAATTCCACGAAACTGTAACAAAAGCGACCGAATAAAAAAACTCCATACTGATTTTTCAAGGGAAGTACCCGTGCAGAAATTCATAACTTTTGGGGAAACCATGGTCCAGTACAATGCCGAATACACTGGTGCATTTGACCCCGAGAAAAAATATTTCCCTGATGTGGCAGGTGCCGAATCTAATGTTGCAATTAACCTCTCTAAAATAACCAAAAACCACGCTGAGATTTTCTGGGTCAGCCGACTTGGCAGAGATGATGCAGGTAGGCTAATCCAAAAAATTATTTCGCAACATATCAAAATTGACGCCCCTATTTATTTTGGTGAGAAAACGGGAATTTCCTATTTAAACCACCATACAGACGGTCAGCACATAAAAACGTATTTCAGAAAAGGAAGTGCGGCAAGTGAGATACCGTTCGAGCAGGTGAAAAAGCACTTAAAAAAAGCGGACATGTTGCATATTACAGGGATCACACCAGCACTCAGTAAGACAAACTTAGAAACTGTGGTTAAGTCCCTAGAATTCTGTGATGAAATGGATATCCCTGTTTGTCTAGATGTTAATTACCGGGAGCAACTTTGGAACCCAACTGAAGCCAAAAACACATTAGAAAAACTTTTGCCATTCATATCTATATTCAAAGTGGGGCTCGATGAGGCCGAAACCATCTGGCAGCTAAATCTTTCAGCGGAGGAATATGCTGCTCACTTCCATAAAAGACTCGGTACACTAACTATCGTGACAGAAGGCGAATCTGGGGCAGTGCTTTTTAATGGAACCAACCACATTCGTGAACCCAGCATCGAAATCAAGGTTATAGACCCCGTTGGTGCCGGCGACGCGTTTGTTGCTGGTTTTCTCGGCACCTTAATTCGGCAAAATATTCCCTTGCGTGATTTCCTTCACGCCAAGTATGAAAGCCAGATAGAGACATTAACCAAGGCATTGAAAGTAGGGAATATCTGCGGAGCCCTCACCTGCACCAAAAAAGGGGATACTGCTGCGATGCCCACACTCACGGAAATTGAGGGTTTCGTCGGATTACTTTGACCTATCTATACCCTGCAAACTTATCGTCAGTTAATATGTAGTCAAAATAACCAAAAACGGAGTCAATCAATGTACAGAATCAGACGTGTTTACAGAACCAAGCCTGGCGAAGCAGGTAACGTTGCAAAACTTGTCTATCAACAGGCAAAAATTTATCGAGATTCAGGGCACAGGGGTGAATTCACTGTTTCATACAATGGATATACGCTTCCAGGTGAACAAAATATCGTCGTATTAGAATGGTTTGATGATGCAATCATGTCTCCCGGCAGGGAAGGAAATAACATTCCTAAGGAAGCAATGGAAGCGGGGGCCAAATATAGACCTCTTCTCGAAGGCCAACACATAGAATTTTATGAAACTGTTGATCCATCCCTGATGGGCGATTAACCCCAAATAACTAACAATATAGACATATACATGCCTACTAAATTCCAAACCGGTCATACTCCTTCAAATCACGTTAAAGCACCCGACGGTTCAGAAATAAGGCTATTTCACGAAGTGAAAGGAGGCGGGTTAAGCGAGTGTACTCTTGCCCCTGGACTAACTTCTAGTTCTATATCCCACAGAAGTGTCGAAGAAATATGGTTTTTTACTGAAGGTTCTGGTTTGGTATGGCGCCAACAGGGGGATGTGGAGGAAACGGTAAAGGTCGAGCGTGGGGTGTCCCTTACTATCCCAAAGCATACTAAATTTCAATTTAGAAACATCGGTAAGAAACAGCTTAAATTTATTATTCCCACTATGCCTCCATGGCCAGGCCAGGCCGAAGCGAAACCAGAAGTAGGCCCATGGCCGACAAGCTTTTAAAATAACAAGGAGTACCAGCCATGACTTCATCTTTTGATATTCATTCTGATGCATTCACAGAAATACTTAATGAGGACTCTTCTGTTGAACACATAGCAACAGGATTTGCATTCACTGAAGGACCAATATGGGTGGGCGGATGTCTCCTTTTCTCAGACATTCCGAATAGCAGGATTGTTAAATACCACGTTGAAGAGGAAGGGGCAAGTATATCTACATACAAATATCCAAGTGGCAATTCAAATGGCTTAACACTTGATCATGACGGTAACTTAATAGCTTGTGAACATACCAATCGGCGTTTATCCCTGACTGACTCCAATGGCAATATAAAAGCTGTAGCCACTCGATACAAAGGGAAAAGATTAAATAGCCCGAACGATGTGGTTGTGAAATCAGACGGTTGGATTTACTTCACCGATCCTCCATATGGTTTGATGAATAGAACTCAAGGAAAAGAATTAGATTTCAACGGTGTTTTTAGAGTTTCGTCAAACGGTACGGGACTAGAACTATTGATCAAAGACATGACAGGCCCGAACGGGATAGCCTTTTCCCCCGATGAAAAAAAATTATATGTGGCCGATTCAATGGAAAAATTTATCAATGTGTACGAGATTGATAATGAGGGCTATCCAGTCAATGGTAAGCAATTTGCAGATTTGGACACGGGTGAAGAAGGAGTCCCAGATGGAATGAAAATTGATACCGAAGGACGAGTTTACTCAACTGGACCAGGGGGGATATGGGTATTTTCAAAAGAATCCCAACTACTGGGAAAAATACTTATGCCAGAAATTCCAGCAAATTGCGGCTGGGGAGAAGATGGTCATACCTTGTTCATGACGGCTAGAACAGGGCTATATAAAATTAGGCTAAATTCCAAAGGAGCTGCATCGCTTCCCATAAACAAAAACTAAACTAGTAAAAGAACACAACATGACCAATTACGACATAGTCATCAACCAAGCTCACGTAATGGACCCAGAGTCAAGACTTGACCAATTACAAAATGTGGGTATATCTCAAGGGAAGATAGCGATGATCAGTGACTCACCATTACATGGTGAGCAGGTGATAGATGCTCCAGGGCAAATATTATGTCCGGGATTTATTGATTTGCATTGTCATCCCCAAGATACTCAAATTTTTGAAGTGCAAGCATTAGATGGTGTTACAACTACCCTCGAACTTGAAGTAGGAACAAGTGACATAGAGCATTTTTATTCCAAATGGAAAAACCAGTCACCTATAAATTTTGGTGCAAGCATCGGTCATATACCAGTTAGGATGAAAGTAATGAATGATCCTGGGGTATTTCTACCCTCAGGAGATGCCGGCAGAAAACCGGCAAGCAACCCACAAATAGTAGAGATGCAGCACCTTATAAGGGAAGGCCTAGAAAAAGGGGCTCTGGCAGTAGGTTTCGGGCTAGATTACACAAGAGGTGCTAGTCGATGGGAAGTCATACAGATGTTTAAAGTTGCAGCGGAATACGCTGCCTCCTGCCATGTGCATCTCAGAGGCAAAGGCCATTTGGAACCATCTAACGCTATAGAGGCCTTGGAAGAAGTTATAGCAGCTACAGCAATTACAGGGGCCCCTCTACATGTAGTCCATTTAAATAGCACGGGCATGAGAGCTGTTCCACAACTTTTGGATATGATTTCAGGGGCAAATCAGTCGGGTCTAGATGTCACTACCGAGTGCTATCCATACACTGCTGGGATGACAAAGATCGAATCAGCATTATTTGACGATGGATGGCAAGAGAATTACGGCATCGACTATGAACAACTTATGCGGCCTGATACGGGCGAATATTTAACTGCTAAAACATTCTCAGAGTATAGGGAAAGTGGGGGCTGGATAATAACGTTTTCGACTCCGGAGGAATCGATGAAAGCTGCTGTAAAAAGTCCCTTAACCATGATTGCAACCGATAGTATTATTGAGGATGGGAAAGGGCATCCGAGGACAGCCGGCTCTTACACAAAAGTGCTTGGAGAACATGTGAGGGAAAACGGTGATTTAGACCTAATGTCCGCTCTTTCAAAAATGACTATCATGCCCGCTAGAAGACTTCAGGGCCGAGCTCCAGCCTTCTTGAACAAAGGTAGAATAAAACAGGGAGCAGACGCTGACATAGTAGTTTTTGACCCACTGACTGTAAAAGACCAATCGACCTACACAGACCCGATCAAACCGCCTATAGGTCTAAACCATGTGATTGTTAATGGGGTTCCTGTGGTATCCAACTCAAAATTAGAAGAAGGCGCATTGCCTGGCAAGGGCATTCGCGCAAAAATCAAATGATCGGGAGAGCAAAATGGCCGTTTATTCAATAAGTAGCATTAATGTTAAAGATTGGCAAACCTACGAGAAATATATGAAAAAGGTTCCGAGCATTATCGAGAAATATGGTGGGAAATATCTAGTACGGGGAGGAGAAATTTTGGCAGATGACACTACTTGGCAACCCAAAAGAATAGTCATATTGGAATTCCCCACACGGAAAGATATGGATAAATTTAGTAATTCAGAGGAATACAAACCAGTAGCCGCTTTGAGGCATAAAGCAGCCGACACCGAAGGATTCGTCGTATTAGGATATGACGGCTAATGAGCTGGTTGAGGAATCACGATAGAGAAATCCTCACCAATTTGGCTAAACTTTATCACGAGTTCAACATCGGTACTGCCTACCCCTGATAACCCCTCCATACCAAATACTTCTGAAAGGAATTGCCCACCGTTACTTAGAGAAAATTCGGAGATGATTTTGGAAATTTCGTAGCTGTCAGAATCTACCTCCAAATTCACCTTCCATTTTTCAGGGGAGAATCTTCGAGCCTCCTCTTCGGTGGCGATTAATTCGAATAATGGGGTGACAGAACCAACCGGTCCACTATCACTAAATAAAAAAGTGATTTTTTCTTGCGTTGTCAAAATATCGCTTCCACTAAAATCAGATTTCAAAAAAGAATCCCCGACAGATTTCAAAAAATCATCTGATATATGTCCGATAGCCAAGTTTTGACTATCTTTCCATTCCTCTAAAGAAGATTCTCTAGTATAGATATTATCTCCCGATTTTGCAGATTCCACATACAATCCTATTCCTAACAAATTGGCTTCAAATTTAGATATGGAGGCGGAAGAAGTTACAGCTCCCGATGCTGAAAGTGGTACCCCAACCAAAATACCTCCAGCATCAACACGAGCAATACCTTCAAGAATATATTTAAACGAATTTACTTTAGAAATAGAGTCCAACGTTTTTTCCTGAAGAGTTTTGTCTTCAACTTCAGGTTTGAGTATTTCTCTAATATTTACAGGGGTCACTGTCGGTATAGGAACGGAGGTGGCAATGGGTATCGGTGATGGGCTCAGAACGACAGAATGTTTATTTTCAGCAGCAGCAACAGGAACAATTACCACTACAGATGTTGGCTCCTGAGTGGGTGTAATAGGTTCCGCTTCCTCCGACTCCACCAAAAAACATCCTGGAATGATAAGGATCACAAGAATACACATACATGTCTGGGTTAAAGATCGGATACTCATCATCGGCAAAAGGCCGCGCGCTACCCAGCTGCCTCAGGATTCAAACAGGCAGGCATCGGTTCTCCTATGAGGTGTGAAATAACATTATCGGCTGCCATCAAGCCCATTCTTCTAAGCGTGGCCGCGCTGGCACTAGCGATATGAGGGGTAATAATGACGTTCTCCATGTGGAGCAAAGGATCATCCGGTGATATTGGTTCAGGTAAAGTAACATCCAAAGCTGCTCCTGCTATTTTCCCAGCGGTTAAGGCTTCTCGTAGGGCATCTGGGTCTACTGTCCCTCCTCTGGAAGTATTTATTAAAAAAGCGCTCTCATTCATCTTTTCAATTTCTTTTGAACCAATAAATCCTTGAGTTTCCGGTCCGAGGGGAATATGAACAGATACATAATCGGATGCGGACAAAAGTCTATCCAAATCAGAAACCCACTTAAGTCCATACATATCTTCAACATCTGGTTTACGTGTTCTGGAGTGATAAAGGATCTCCATATCAAATCCTCTTGCCCGTTTGGCGACCGCTGTACCTATCAAGCCCAAACCAACCAGCCCCAAAGTTTTACCGTACACATCGGTACCTAAATATGGCGTCTGATCAAAAATCTTCCATTCCCCCGCAATAACCTTTCTGTTGGAGCGGGTTACTTGACGAGCTAAAGAAAGTATCAATCCCATCGTAAAGTCGGCGCACGACTCATGTAATATCCCCGGGGTATTACCTACAAGAACACCGTTTTTAGTTGCTGATTCCAGATCTATATTGTCAATTCCTATTGCTCTAGTTCCCACAACTTTCAAACGATCGGCAGCGGAAAACACTTCGTCATCCATGATGTCATTAGACTCGATCATCATTCCATCACACTCTTGTGCTTTCTGTATAACCAATTCCTTTGGTGGAGGTGTTGGTTGATCCCAGATCTCCACTTCAAAATTTTGTTGCAACTTGGCAATTGCATCTGGGACTATAATTCTAGTAACAAATACTTTCTTTTCTAGCATATATAAATCTCCTATCCATCACATGCTCGGGCGAAAAAGTATACACCTATACATTAAATACTAAACTGGCATTGAAGTTTATGTCTTGCGCTGGTGGAGTTAGTGCCCCAAAATCTTATTGATGCGTGAGTAATTTCGCATCGCACAGGAAATATCGCTCCTTAATGAAAGAATCTTCACAACAAAATATTTCATATAGATGGGTAATGCTCGCAGGTGTTTGGCTTGCCTACTTCTCATTTGGGGTAGTGCAAGGCGGCATACCTCCTCTAATTGGTCCGGTTAGTCAAGACCTGGGCTTAAGCCGTACGACGATGGGCACTGTATTGGGGGCATGGCCACTAATTTATATATTGACTGCAATTCCAGCCGGGGCTTTATTAGATAGATTCAATCTGAAATTCACAATTATGATTGGAGTTATCTTTATTGGTATTTCCGGACTCCTTAGAGCCATAGCCATCGATTACAAAACGATACTTTTTGCGGTAATGGTATTTGGTTTAGGTGGCCCGTTCGTATCGATTGGCGCACCAAAATTAATTAGCACATGGTTTTCTGGATCCGACCGGGGCCGTGCAATGGGGATATATCTTACTGCCCCTGCCGTCGGGCGGATACTTGTGTTATCAGCTACCAACAGTCTCCTAATGCCTCTTTATAATAATAGTTGGAGATTAACTTTATTGACACTGGCCGGCGTGGCTTTTATTACAGCAATAATCTGGATATTAATTGCCAAAGACCTTAAACCTGACAACCAAAATCCCAGTGATAAAAAAGATCTCTTAGCAAGTATGAAAACTTTCCCCGATCTAGTTAGAGTGAGAGAAGTACGTTTAATTCTAATCATCGTACTTGGAATGTTTTTATTCAATCACGCAACTAATAATTGGCTTCCTGAAATACTGATTCAAAAAAGTTTGAGTTCATCAAAAGCCGGGTTGTTAGCAGCAATACCGGTTGCTACGGGGGCAGTCGGTGCAGCAATAATCCCACAGTTCGTGAAACCCAAGGCACATAAAAAAATTGTTTTTACCCTTTTTTGGATCGCCGCCGCCTGTACTATCTGTTTAATCTATTTTGAAGACTCTCTACTTTTGAGTGTCCTCATCATTCTGGGGTTTGCATCAAGAGGCGTTATGCCAATCATCATGCTTACATTAATATCTATGGTAGGGGGTGAAAAAACAGGTGCGGCTGGGGGACTCTACTTTACAGCAGGAGAAATAGGTGGGGTACTAGGTCCAATTTTATTAGGGTTTTCTGCTGATATATTCAACAGTTTTACCCCTGGATTATTTTTTCTTTCCTCTTTATGTATTGCCCTATCATTTGGATCAACAATTATTACCATAAAAACCTAATCTAATCATTATCAATTATCAACCAACATAGAATTAATTAAAGCGTGGTCAGGGACACCATTAGTTTTATAACGAATAGCTCCAGATTGGTCAAAAATTATGAAAGTTGGTACCAATTTTCCATCGTATTTGCTATATAAAATCTTGCCAACATGGTTTTGCACTTCTAGCCTAACAAATATTACCTTCTGGCCCAGTTGCGCTTCCAACCTGTCAACGGCAGGTTTCATAGATAGACATCCAATTCAAAGATCAGAATGTAAATAGAGCAATACGGGACGACCAGAATTTTGCAATGAGTCCCAACCAGAAATATCCTTTAACTCATCAGAGGAGCTCGTCAAGTAATTCTGGAAAAATACTACACCTAGCATAAGAATTAGAACCGACAATAATGCAATTTTAATAGAAAAAGTGCGGTAGACCAACAAGAAAGTTATGGTCAAAATGAAAAGAGAAACCAATATGTATGAATATTGATTTAAGAAAGTAAACATAACTTGAATCAAATAAAAACGGGTCGCCCAAAAGCGACCCATTTCATTACTTTGTTCAAGCTAATCCAGCTACGCAGCAACCATATCGTGCCCGCAGCACATCGGTGACTTGATTTTGCCACAACCGTTGGTACATTCTGCTACACCAACTGTCGTACCATCATCCTTCTCAATATTTACATGGGTCAATTCTGTTCCACATTTCCCACAAGTAATAGGATGTACTTCCATGCCGCAATCACCACAACTATATTTCGCCATTATATTCTCCTTAATTCACAATCATTAATAAAACAGTATCGGCTAACTGACGTTCACCACAAAGAGTCTATCGTTCACTAAAAACACTGTCAATCAACAGAAAAGGAAACTCTATATATTGAATAGATTCAATTAACAAAGTATAGTTTCGACCCAACAAAAGACCTCTAGCTAAACTATGTTTTTGTAATCAGATAACGAGTACTTCAAGGAGAAAGTAATGGCAACCAAACCTTTACGAGTGAGTTATGGCGAGTACACATATGAAAATGTTCCTGGTTGGGCTCCTTTACCAAGCGGGTGGGAATGGAATCACGTGGTGGGGGTTTGCGTTGATAGTCAAGATCGTATTTTCGCCTACAACAGAAGCGAGCACCCAATGATTGTATTGGATAAAGAAGGTGCTATTTTAGCCACGTGGGGTGAGGATAGTTTCTCGTCCGCACATCACGTACAAGTTGGGCCAGCCGATTCCATATGGACAACCGATATAGGTGACCATACTGTACGCAAGTGGTCGGCTGAAGGCGAACAGTTGATGATGTTGGGTACCCCAAATGAACCCGCTCCTGAGCAAAGCGGGGAGCCCTTTAATAAACCCACTGACATAGCTTTTGGTCTTGACGGCTCCATCTATATTTCTGACGGATACGGTAACTCCAGAGTTCATCATTACACCCCTGAAGGAAAGTTAATTGGGTCATGGGGAGAAAGAGGAACTGGACCCGGACAATTTATGATTCCACACGGCGTTGAGGTAGACCCCTCTGGTCTTGTTTATGTGGCAGACCGTGAGAACAACCGAATTCAGATTTTTACATCATCGGGACAATATGTCTCAGAATGGAAAGGAGTTCACAGACCGAATGAGATTTTGCATGGTAATGACGGCGCAATGTACGTGGCAGAACTTGGCATGAGACAAGGAACCGGTCCTGATGCCGATGAAGTCACCGTTGTTACGCCTCATTCCGGAGTCAAAATTATGACAAAAAGTGGACAATGGCTAGGAGGATGGGGCGCGGACACCCATACAGCTGGTGACTTAGTGGCCGCTCACGCAGTTGGAATTGACTCCGAAGGAAGCCTGTATGTCGGTGAAACTTTGGACGGTGCCCGACTCCAAAAATTTGTTAGAGTTTAGAATTGTCAGTCCTCCGATTTTGGATATATTCTTCCCTTGCCGGAGGACTAGCTAAAACAAAACACACAAACGATAAAAACAGAAATCCCAAAATTATTTTAAAAGCTAGGTCGTAACTACCTTGACTGTCATAAATAGCCCCTGCTAATAAAGGACCGACTATCCCAGGAATAATCACTCCCTGTCGAATCAACCCATTTAGAGTCCCGTAATTTTTCATACCGAAAAGTTCAGTTACTGCCAGTGGTCCAAGGGCCCCGATACCCCCCATACCAAGGCCAAAAACTAATAATGAAATGAATATCAAAATAAAATTATCAGAAGAAAAAAATATGAAGGCCGCTACACCTATAACCTGAATCCCTACAACCATCGCATAGGCCCACCTAGCCGTAGTATTCTCACTAACCCTTCCAAATATGACCTTGGAAGCCACTCCACCAAATGCCAAAACAGTAAGACAAAGACCTATTTTGTCAGCTGAAAGTTGAATATCCTGCAAATGGGCTGCCAGTTGCGTGACCAGAGTGGTCCTTACAAACTGCTGTAAGGTCATACCGATCGCAATAAACCAAAATGCCCTTGTTAGCAAGGCTGATCGAACTGACAACCCCTCAAGCACTTTTTTCGAAGAATACTGATTAAGACCTCTCGGAGCCCAACGTTTATTTTGTTCCTTTAATACAAATTCAATACCATCTCTAACGAAAATAAAAGAAGCGATCGATAATATCCCCAAAACAATCGCGGTGAAAAGAAACCCGCTTCTCCAACCTCCAAAAGCAATAAGAAGAGTTAAAACTGGAATCGAAACCATTCCTCCAAAATTGTTACCTGCCGTAACAAATCCCATCATACGTCCACGAGTTTCTGGGAACCATAATTGGACCAAACGTCCAGTCGCTAATCCGGTACCAGGCGCTCCGGCAAAAATTAGGAGAGAAAAAAAATAAAATTGCCATAATTCAGCCATTATTGACCTGAGAAAAAGACCTACCGCTATAAACCCCAAGGAACCCGCCATTACATACCTAGATCCAAAAATATCTATGGTTCGACCAATTAAAGGTGAGAGAAAATGAGCTAATACCCCAAGTGTTAGGGCAAAGTTGATCTGAGTTCTCGTCCATCCAAATTCTTCTTGCAGAGGGACTATAAAAAGGCCAAACCCATATTGAGCAAACCCTATCGACCCTCCGATAGATAGAAAAGATACAGCTACTACTATCCATCCCTTGTAAATACCACGGGGTGCGTTTTCAGATGGGTTTTTGGTTACTTCAGAAGGCAACAGAGACTACGAATTGAAAATAAATCATCCCCGAAGATTAACATTTAATTGTTTAAGCCGGTATCTTTTTAATCTTAAAAGATTAGGAATCGTTTCATGCATAAACTCGTAAATTATGGGGGTAATGAGCAAGGTCAGAAATGTGAATATACCGGCACCTAGAATAATAATGAAGGCTAAAACTGTCACTGACCCTCTACGAAGGGCCAAATCCGTAATGTAGCTCATAATAGTCCTTTGGAGAATTTACTAATTTCATTCCATTAGCGATGATATGAGCATACTGATGGAAATTAGGTAACTTTTAATGAATATTGGTACATAAAACAAATTATATTTTAAAATAGTACGTTAATACATATTTACAGTCAATCACTTCGATTAGGAAACCAGACTAATTTTTAAGTATACGAATTTCATGACTTTTCATAACACCAAGACACTTTGAATAAATCGTCGGCTAATTCCAACAAAGGTCGTTCTACTTGGAACCCGTTAAATCCAATTAATGGATGGTGGGCAGTGGCAGTTTGTTTCAGCATATCAACCGCTCTTGTCGGGTTTAGCACCTATACATTCGCTTTGTTTGGTGATGAAATGTCGGCAGAATTTGGTTGGACCCGCACGCAGATCAACGCTTCGCTTTCCTTCCTAGCAATTGGCCAGATCCTAGGCCCTTTATTTGGCCGAATTATAGATCGTAAAGGACCGAGAATCATAGTCGCTTTATGCGTAAGCCTTACGGCTTCAAGTTACATCCTGAGGCCAATGATGACTGAGTTATGGCATTGGTACGCTTTGAGCTTTCTACAATATGCTGGATTCTCTGCCACAATGACCCCTGTCGGCCGAATTGTTGGATTATGGTTTCCTAACACAAGAGGCAGAGTCATGGGAATTGCCATGATGGGTAATAATTTTGGCGGGGTGGTTATGCCTGGAATTATCGGGGCGGTAATTGCTCTCGGGGGATGGCAATCCGGTTACTACCTACAGGGATTGTTAACTTCTTTGGTAGCAGTGGCGGTTCTTATAGCACTTAGGGAGCCGAAAATGGGACCACTAAACCTAAAAGTGCCGAGCAAGATATCAAATACTTCTCCAGAACCGGCAAAACTACCAGGAATGTCCATATCGGAGGCAGCACGATCAAAGACCCTTTATATACTTCTATATATATTTCTCGTGGGAGCTACACCCTTTGCCTCTTTATTACCTCAGCTTATTTCTCATTATGTTAATGAAGGTGTAAATTCCACTACAGCCGCGACAGCTATGAGCATTTTGGCACTTGCAGGAATGGGGGGGAAAGTAGTATTCGGCATCCTAGGTGAAAAAATAACCGCTCGATATGCAATGATGGTATCTTTTCTGGGGTTATCTGTTGCACTCCTACTGTCAGTGAATCCCACTGTTCCCGGCATTATCTGGGTTTGTTCCCCACTGTGGGGTCTTTGCATGGGAGCGTTTGGAACACTTACGAACATGATTGTGCAGGATTATTTCGGCCTGAAAAGTTTTGCTAGTATCATGGGAGTAGCAGGATACGGTACCGCTGTATCATTCGCTGTCGGCCCTTTGCTAGCTGGTTTATCCTACGATAATCTTGATAGCTATCGCCCCATCTTCTACGGAACTGTGGTCGTTATGGCAATAGGAATCTTTGCCTTGAAGGCTATGGGAACTCCCGAAAGAAATTTCATGGCCCAAAAATAAAGAATAGGTGCGAAATGTTGACTATAGCTGTATCAGATCACACCGAAATTTTTAACGATTCTTTTCTAAGCACTCTATTAGAAACTCCAACGATGCTTTGGTAAAAGAACCCATATTTCCCTCTCTTTGTTCGATTCCGGTTTCCAAAGTTTTGGTGCGAGACAAAGGACCTGAAACACCAATACAAGAATGACCAGCAGAATCTCCATACCGGTTCCCTGTAGGACCTGTGGCTCCGGTTTCACTCAACCCCCATGTAGTACCGAGCAATTCCCGTATCGTTCTGGCATTTAGGGAAGCATATTCCTCTGTTGAAGCTCTCAATCCTTCCATCTGTTCATCATTTACCCCTAATAAATTGAGTTGAGCTACTCTGGTATATATTACAGATCCACCCATAAAATATTTAGAAGCCCCTGGTATAGCCAGCAAATACGCTGAAATTAAACCACCAGAAGAAGATTCAGCAATTCCAATAGTTTGATTAGATTCAATCAGAAGATCCGCTGTTAGGTTCGCTAATCGCAAAATTTCCGTATCCATGACTACTCCTTAATATACCTAATAAAGACTGCCCTAAAACAATCTATTTGTAATGTCCTCTTACCGGTTAAGATAAACGTTAAGGTCAATTAATACAAAGGAAAATATTCTATGAGTAAGGGTTGGTTTATTCTTGTTGGCGTATTTTCTGTGTCATTGGGACTCGTTACTGGAGGACTCATAACAGGAAATGTTGCACTTACAGCCGCTGGCTTCGTAATTGGAATCGGTATTTTTTTGATCCGAAACTGGCTTAAATAAATCTATATTTATTATCTACCGCCTCGCCCTCACATACTGAGGTGGCCATACAGAATCTTGAGCATCCAACTCAACCTGCGCGTTCAACGGCCAGTAAGGATTCCTAAGTAGTTCTCTTCCCAGAAAAATAACATCTGCCTCTCCATTTCTCAGAGTTTGCTCGGCTTGAGAAGCGTCAGTAATCAATCCAACTGCTCCAGTTAATATCCCAACCTCTCTTTTTATGGCAGCTGCAAACGGTACCTGATAACCAGGAAATGCATCCAAATTTTGAGACGGTGAATTTCCACCTGAGGAACAATCTATCATATCTACACCCTCCTCCTTTAACCAGCCTGAGAGCTCTATAGAATCTTCAAGTGACCACCCATCTAACATATATTCCGTTGCAGATATGCGAACCAATAACGGCATAGCCTCTGGAATAGCCTTTCTCACTGCTGAGACAATATCTATGGGTAATCGACACCTGTTCCTCAAGGTTCCCCCGTAGCTGTCTCTCCTATTATTAGATAGCGGTGACATGAATTCACAAGCCAAGTAGCCATGGGCTAAATGTAATTCCAACACTCTAAATCCCGCTTCAACAGCCCTAACGGCAGATATGGAGAAGTCTGAAACGACTGAATCTATATCCACCATTGTCAGTTCATCAGGGACAACCCACCCTTCATCAAATTCAAGCGAACTAGGCCCCACTATGTCCCATCCACCATCCTCTTTTGGTAAAACATCGCCACCTTCCCAGGGCCTTTTGTGTGATGCCTTCCTACCTGCATGGGCCAGTTGGATGGAAGGAGTTGCCCCTTGCGAATCAATAAAACTGGCTATCGGCTGCAACACAGAAGCCTGTTCATCAGACCAAATACCCAAATCTTGCGGTGATATTCTTCCCTCCGGAGATATTGCTGTCGCCTCAGCCATAACAAGTCCAGCACCCCCTACAGCCCTAGTCCCTAAATGAACCATATGCCAATCTGTTGCTATGCCATCTTCATTATTAGCCGAATATTGACACATCGGGGCTACGAAAAGCCTATTCCGTATTTTTTCCCCTCTTATAGTGATTGGAGTAAATAAATTGCTCATATCAATGAAACCTTTTGTACTTTTTATCCTACTCTTATCAATTCAAATTCGACTTTCCCTTGTTCAACCAATTCTTTTATTTTTCTTTGCTTGCCAGACATCTGACTGGAAGAAGACTTGAATTCCACCAAAATTATCTTGTCTTCTTCAAACTGTATGCCATCGATTGGGCTGCCGAGAAATCTAAATTGTTTGCTATCCCATGGGTAAGCTTCAACTAAGGGTAAAAACTGTTCAGTTATTTGTCCGTATCGGGTGGACTGGCTTCTTATCCGTGATTTCAGCTCTGAGACTGCAGATTTAAGTTTAAAGCACATACTGGTAACGAAAAATAAACACCCCGATAAAATAAGTAATAACCACCACGGGACTAAAAATTCCATGAGTATACCTCTTAGTTAATGGTGCCGTAGGCTACTGCAAACAGGCTAATTTATCTTCTAATTCTTTTCCGAATTCTAGATATTGCCATTTCCTTAATCGAGGTTCTGAAATCTCTTCCTTAAACCTACTTGGATCTTTAGAGAGTCTGTCAAGACTAATAGTTGGCCACAAAAGACTAGGATCTATACCAATACCCTCCGCCAGCGTCTTCCTCCATTCCTTTAACTCTTTCAACCTGGTATTAGCCTTTTCTCTTTCTTTATTCGACATCACATTTGTTCTTGTGTTTTGCCTGCGAGGTCGTTCGACTGGAGGCTTATTGAGGGCTTCTATCACTATTTTTCTAATCCGTTTCGACACTTCAGGACGACCCCACATACCAATACCCTTGATCTCTGAATAATTGGAGTAAGGTTCCCTAGCAATAGCCACTAACACTGAGTCTCCTACAATTTTGAAAGGGGGACGATCTCGACCTATAGCCTCATCTTCTCGGACGGAATATAAGGATTGCAACACTGATAAAGCCTTACCATCTAGGTTTTTACTACCTTTAACGTCCAAAAAGGCGGCGTCCTCATCTCTTGGATTGAACTTTACAAGTTGTAATCTCTCACATTCCTCTTCCAACCATGAAATTCGTCCCAGGTTTTGGAGTTTGTTTGTCATAACCTCCATAGCCCTGAATAAATACCTGACGTCATCCGCCGCATACTTTCTAGCCTCTTTGCTAAGGGGCCGTATACTCCAATCGCTCCTCTGAAGCTTTTTATCTTTGGTCACATCAGCATCGATATATTCTTTCAAAACTGAATCGAGACCCAGTTTTTTTGATCCTAGGAGGGCAGCAGCCAAGCTGGTATCGAACACATTACGGAATGAAAAATCATAATCTCTATTCAGGCTACGAATATCATAATCACCGGCATGAAGGATTTTGACAATTTTATCGTTATCGAGAATCTTACCCAAAGAAGATAAATCATCTATTGCTAGTGGATCAACAAGGTATATATCTTCACCTACACAAAGTTGAATCAAACATACAAATTCCGGATACCTGAAAAAACCGTTTCCTTCGATATCAATGCTTACATAACGGTTAGACAATGAATCCTCAATGATCTTCTCTAGATCATTTGAGGAAGTTAGAATTTTGGGTGTCTCGTCTATGACTCTTAAACTCATTTATGAATTTTATTTCTTCCATGAAGTATAACCTAATAAAATCCACCCTTTAAATTTGCAGAATTTTTGATCTTTATGTAAGTTTCAAATCCATATAACAAGTGAGGACAAAAACATGGTAAGAATACCCCCATGGAGCAGAGAGGAAACAATCCTGGCGCTTCACACGTATATGAACCACGGACGTGTACGGGAAAATAGTACTGTAGCCAAAGAGTTAAGTACCTATCTGAGGCATCTTACAGATCCACATACTACATCTGATCCTACTAAATTTAGAAATCCTGATGCCATTGCCTTAAAGCTTCGAAAATTTGCAGCCTTGGACCCTAAGGAATCCTCTGGTTTGCAGAAAGGAAGCAGAATGGAATTGGCAATTTGGAAAGAATTTTCCTCCAATCCTGAATTTTTATCTCAAGCGGCGGGAAAGATTATCGGTTCCATTAACATTCCAACCTGCATTTCTGGCCCGAATTCAAAAAGCTCAAAAGTTAGTTATTTAAAAAGTACTTTGGATGTAGGAAAAAAGACTTCCGCCGCCATAGGAAACAAATTTATACCATTGTATAAATCAGCTAGAAAGCATCCTCTGAAGATCGTTGTCGGCTCAGCCTTTGGTTTACTATCCACTGTGGCCGCAGTTCTATTAATCAAAAAAAAGAAATGACCCCAACTTAATAAAAAATTCTATATACAAATGGGAGGCTGACTTGAAAATCACTGATATTACCGTAAATCGTATCCGAGCTCCTCAAGGAGATAATGCAAGAAGCTTTGTCGGCAGGCCGGGCCGTCTCCTTTTGCAAGTCCACACTGACGAAGGTATAACGGGTATTTCCGAAGCAGGAAGAAATCTAAAAGTTGTAAGAGCTTATTTGGAAGAATTAATAAAGCCTCTACTGGTCGGAGCTGACCCAACCCGGCCTCGAAAGATATGGGAATTGTTAACCTTGGGCGAAGGACAGCAAGCAACACGCTTTCCTTCACAAATTGTCGGTTCGGTTGATGTGGCACTTTGGGATATAGCTGGGAAGTCAGCTAATTTACCAATATACCAGCTTCTAGGTGGGGCCAGAAGAACCGACATTCCCCTTTATTGGAGCAGAGGCAATGGATGGAGCAAAAGTCCTGAAGAAATGTTAGAAGAGATACAAGAGGGGTTTGATAAGGGCTATAAAGCGTTCAAGGTAAGGATGGATTGGAGAGATTATCGACAAGATTCAGATCCCAAAAAGGATTTGGCCATTTTTCAAAAATGTCGCGAATGGTTACCCGATGACTGCGCGTTAAGCTTCGATGCCAATTGCGGCTATTCAGTCCCCACAGCAATTGAACAAGGAAGAAGATTCGAACAATTAGGAATAGCCCATTTTGAAGAACCGCTTCCACAATATGATTTCCCAGGCCTGAAGCAAGTCGTTGATGCTCTTGATTGTTCAGTTTCTACAGGAGAACAGGAAATATCGTCGTGGAGGTTTCGGGACCTTATAGAGCTTGGCAACCCGGACATACTCCAACCAGATGTATTAAACGTTGGTGGTTTATCAGAAATGATACGTGTCTATGAATTAGCGGTGATTCACAACAAAGTCGTTATGCCGCACAGTCCAAGTGTTGGAGCAAATTCAATGGCCAGCCTTCATCTTTATTCCACCGTTACCAATGCAGTCCGACCCCACGAATTCTCGGAGGAGTTCACAGGTCCAGCGGAAGAGGTCTCTAGGTTGTACAAGGAACCAGTACTGCCGAAAAATGGGGTTATTTCTCTGCCAGAAAAACCTGGTCTGGGTTTGGAGGTTGACCCCGACGCGCTTAAAAACTTTATAGATGAATAAATTTTAACATTGTGAATAATCTAATTTAACTTAAGGAATAGCCACAGCATGAAATACGACAAAATCATAATCGGAGCAGGTTCCGCCGGATCTATATTAGCTACCCGATTAACTGAAGACCCAGATAAGTCAGTACTTTTGCTCGAAGCTGGGCCCGACTACCCAGATCTAGATAGCCTCCCGGAGGAGGTCAAATATGGCTACGCTACCGGAACCGAAATATCCACCAGTGACCACAATTGGCAATACATTGCAAGAGGAACTGACAAGGCGGAAATATCCGTACCAAGAGGAAAGGTCACCGGGGGTTCGAGCGCAATCAACGGCCAAATATTCCTTAGGGGTATTCCTCAGGACTACGACAATTGGTCTGATATAGGCAATGATTTATGGGATTACCAGCAACTGGTGCCATATTTCAACAAGGTGGAGACCGATACCACATACCAAGATGACCCAGGAGATTTTCACGGATCAACCGGCCCAATAATTTGTCATAGATTTCCAAGAGACAAGTGGCTTCCTGCGAGTGAGGCTTTCGAAAAGGCTTGTTTGGATGCAGGTTTTCCCGCCTGCGAAGATGCCAATGCGCCAGGCACGACAGGTGTTGGACCGTTACCGCTTAACAATCCAAATGGAATAAGGTGGTCCACAGCTATAGGCTATCTAGGGTTATCCAGACATAGGTTAAATCTGACAATACGTCCGGGAGTACTGGTAAAGAAAATCATATTTGATAATTCAGGCATCGAGCCTAAAGCCATAGGAGTGGAAGTGGTGTCAGGAGACGAGACTTTCATTCTAGAAGGAAAAGAAATAATACTTAGTGCTGGTGCGGTGGTTTCTCCTCAAATACTCATGCTTTCCGGAATCGGACCAAAAGATCATCTCAATAGCCACGGAATTGAAACAATCCATGATGCCCCAGCAGTCGGCCAGAATCTAGCTGACCATCCAATGGTATATGTCACGTGGAAAACAAAGCCGGGTGTAGAGCTAGATTCACTGGGTCCAAGAATACAGTTGACTCTTCGATATACAGCCGAAGGCTCCAGTCTTGAAAACGATATGATTGTTTATATGATGGCTGTTGCGAGCGACAGACCAGAAAGAGGTGGATTAAGATCCAGCCCCGTAGGAATTCAAACCAATCTCTGCATTAATTTGGCGAAAGGGAAAGGCGAAGTAAAGTTAAATTCAAGTGATTACAGAGACCAGCCATACCTTGACTACAATTACCTAGCAGAGGAGGAAGATCGAAGACGGTTCCGTGACGGAGTGAGAATGTTAGTGGGTTTAGAAAATCATCCTGACATGTCATCTCTTATTGAGGAACGATTAACGCCGCTAGACTCTGATTTACAATTTGATAAATCGCTAGACTCCTGGTTAATGAAAGAGGTCACAACAGGACACCATATCTCCTGCACTAACAAAATGGGGCCTAAATCTGATCCTAATTCTGTGGTTGACCAAACAGGAAAAGTCCACGGCATCAAAAATTTGAGAGTCGTTGACGCCTCTATAATGCCAGAGTGCGTTAGGGCAAATATCAACGTTACTGTTATGACTATGGCAGAAAGAATATCGGACTTCATCAAAGAAGACAGCTAATATGAAAATACTTTCGTCCACGCAATCTAATCGACTTTAAATAATGGAGCTATTAAAAATGTCTAGCCAATTTGATCGGGGTTTGGAAATGAGAAAATCAGTCCTTGGTGAAGAATATGTGGAGGAATCTTTTGCCAGAGCAACCGATTTTGATAGGCCTTTCCAGGAATTTATAACTGAAAATGCATGGGGGGGAGTATGGACGAGAGGGCCTCTTGATAAGAAGACAAAAAGTCTTATAACTCTCTCAGTTTTGGTCGCCCTCCGTGCTGAAGGTGAAATAGGCTTGCACACAAGAGGTGCTATAAACAACGGCGTCACACCCGACGAGATAGTCAGTCTTTTGATACATGCCTCCGCTTACGCAGGGGTACCAGCGGCCGTTTCATCCATCAAAATAGTTAAAAAGACTCTGCAGGAGATGGGTGAATTACCCTCGTAAATCGTTAACCGACAACCGAATTAATTCGATCTTCGGTATAACCCAAAACCTCAGAAAGAATTTCTTTTGTGTGTTGCCCCAACAAAGGCGGTGTAGTTATTTCTGCAACTGAGTCTGAAAGTTTAATAGGGCACCCTAACACTTGGAATTCACCCCTGTCAGGATGCTCTATATCGACTATCATATCCCTTTGCTGTAGGTGTTCATTGTTGTAGATGTCTCGGGCGTTTAAAACAGCTCCGCAGGGAATTCCTGCATCCCCCAAAACTGACATAGCCTCCTGCTTAGTATTTTTTGTTGTCCAATCCTCGATAACCGAGTCTATTTCTTCTGAATTTTTATTAGGGTCATCAAAAATTTCCGAATTGCACAAATCTTCTCTACCTATCGCATTCATGAAATCTTCCCAGATATTTCTCCTTTGAGAGATGGCCAAAACATAAACGTAATCATCTGGTCCACCAGGGGCGCACTTGTAAACACCGGCGCCTGCTCGGCCCGGCGTTCTGGGACCCCTTCGTGCAGGAGGCTCACCGGTATCGCTGTATGAACTCATCGAAGCTCTGGACAAACTAACTACGGCATCTTGCATTGAGACCTCCAATACCTGGCCCCTCCCCGTACTCTGTCTTTGTATGATGGCAGCTAATATTCCAACCACTCCATGCAACCCAGTGCCGCTATCTCCAATGTTAGGACCAGGCTTCAGAGGAGGCCCGCCCGGTATACCAGTTACCGCCATAGCCCCTCCTGCTGCCTGGGCTACTGGATCAAAGCTTTTATATTTACTATAAGGGCCGTATGTCCCAAAACCTTTTAGTCTTGCAAATATTATTTGTGAATTGATATTGGACAAAGTGCTATAGGTATACCCTAATCTCTCCAAAACCCCCGAAGCGAAATTTTCAACCAAAACATCACATTTTGTTACTAGATCTCTAAACACTTCCTTGTGCTTATCGTTCTTGAGATCCAAAGTTACACTTCGCTTATTACTGTTGAAATTTAAAAAATACGGCGAAGTCTTGTTAGTATCCGAAAGCTGTACAGATCGACCAGGGTCCCCCTTCCCGGGCTGCTCGATTTTAATAACATCGGCCCCTAACCAACCCAACACCTGAGTGCAAGATGGTCCAGCTTCATATTGGGTTAAATCCAAAATTCTAATGCCTGCTAAAGCCTTTTCCATCTTTGCTACCTCCCTGTAAGATAAGTGGTTAAGTGGCAGTATATACCTGTTCAAAGAGTATTAGAACGCCTAGAATATGGGCCCGATTAAGAGGAGTTACAAATGAGTTCAATCAAAATGTATGGCACGACTTGGTGTGGAGATTGCACTAGGGCTAAAACATTTTTTGACCGCAATCAAATAGAATACGACTGGACTAATGTAGACGATGAGCCAGAGTATCAGGAATATATTAAGGAATTAAATAATGGTAACCAACGAGTTCCCACTATTATTTTTTCGGACGGGACATTCCTGGTTGAACCAACAGATGAAGAATTAGCAAATAAATTGGGGCTTTAATTAAATTCTATCTCTTGCATCGTGCACATATCTACCCACTATCTCACCATCTTTTGACACCACATTTGTATAAGGAAATTTAACTGTCAATGTACAAGCATGTCCGGGCGCCGCAATGACAAAATCACCCACATTCAGTGGAGCTCCATTTAACCTAACAACCGCATGTTCCTCATTTTGAATAACAAGCTCAGTATCAGGGTATTGAACTAGTTTAAATCTATGTTGCAGGGGTTGATCCGAAGAACAGGATTTAGATCCTATATCAATAGTGACGGTATCCATCTCAGCATCTTCATCAACTATCTGGCCCAATATTAAACTTGCTATGCGAAATCCTAATTCTTCCATTTCGGCATTTCGAGTGTCCCAGTAAATCCAAGTTCCAGGTGTTGGCCGAATATTGGGATTATCTGCATAGTGTTGAAAAGACCACGATCCCCCCGCAAGATTATCTTTAACTTGTATTCCACTAGTATTTGCAGCACGCCAAATTTCCTCCATCAGCCCTATGTTCCTTTTAACCATAAGGCTCCTTTCTTTGAAACTTGGAATATATAAAGTCTCACCATCAAAAACATGGATACCAATAGGGCTTAACCCATCGGTAGCATCAATGCTTTGGTAGAATTCATTAGCGTTTGTACCGGGCTGAACTCCCGTACGGCGCATACCTGTATCAAGGTCCATATAGACGCCAATATCCCCATCTATTACTTTGGAAACTTCAGATAAAAGATTCAAATGCACTTTAGTGCTAGCTATGGCCCTGAAATCGATTCCTGGAAACGATTTAATTAGGTTGGAAAACCTTTCTAATTTCCTCGGATGCACCATGGGATATGCGATGACGATTTCGCTTGCGCCACACCCTGCTACTACTTCAGCTTCCTTCAACGTCGCACATTTAAAAGATTTTATTCCCCTATTCAACTGAATATTCAAAACATCAGAAGATTTATGTGTCTTCGCATGCGGTACAACGTTTTCTGGCTCACCACAAATGCGAATAATTTCATCGATATTTTCTTCCACAATATGGGAATATGTGAGCATTGCGGGTGTATCTAGAGCGTTTGGATTAGCCAGTTTATATATGCCTTGATGCATTGTTCCTCCTGTTAAATCATTAACTCATATATTTCGGTCAGCTATCCAAAAAAGACTTTATTGACTCCGGATCCAGTAGCGGATAGATATCAAATTTGGCTGGAACAATTTCCGACCATTCGTTAAGAAGGCGGTGGAGCACCTCGTTGGAATCGACATCAAATGTGGCCACAGCACCCCTTCCGGTGCGAGCATAAAAACTTATCGCCAAACCTTTGTCTAATTTATCTTGAGCCCACGGCCAATATTTTCGCCTTTGTTCTTTTACTTCAGAAGGTCTTTCAGGATTTGGTGAACTAACTACTAGAAATAACATACTTGCTCCCGTGACGGAAATTATATACTCAGAACACTGACAAATTGCTAAGGCAAATAAAATATACAAAAAGGGAATACCTGGTATGAATTCCACTAACAACGAGAATCTCAACCCTCAAGAACAATCCGTATTCTTTTATGGTGATGATGCTCCGTCTTACAACGTTGAATTCATTAGCCGTCTCAACCATATTTCAGAATCTAAAAAAATATCGGAAGATAATTATTCTATTGGCGGTGAGGTGGAAAGATTAGAAACAACTATGGCGCAAAAACTGGGAAAGGAAGCTTCTGTCTTTTTTCCAACCGGAACTTTAGCCAACCACGTGGCAATTAGGCAATTATGCTTATCCAACAAAAGAGCCATTGTTCCAGAACAAAGCCATATTTACCAAGATAGTGGAGATGCGGTCCAGCAACTTAGTGGAATAAATTTGATTCCTCTTGGCCCAAACAAACCTTATTTTGGTTTGGATGAGCTAAAAGGAGCATTAAATACATCAATTAGTGGAAGAGTGACTACCCCTGTAGGTGCAGTGGTTATTGAAACCCCCGTAAGGAGATGTTACGGACGGGTGATGCCATATGAGGCGATGAAAGATGTAACCGGTTACTGTCACCAACAGGGAATCCCGACTCATCTGGATGGAGCTCGCCTTTTGATAGCGAGTGTTGTCACTAAAATTAGTTTGGAAGCCTATTGCAACCTGTTCGATACTGTTTATATATCAATGTGGAAATATTTTGGAGCCCCTTACGGAGCGGTACTGGCAGGGTCAAAGGAATTTTGTGAGAACCTATACCATGTAAGAAGAATGTTCGGCGGTAGTTTGCCGTCTGCCTCTTTAGCGGCGGCACTGGCTCTAAACGGACTTGAAACTTTTCAAACTGATGCAGAATTAGCAAACGAAAAATCGGTCGAATTACTGGAATCTCTCGATGGATTACCAAATATTAATGTGAAGCAATACGAGGATGGTTCTAACATCATCCCTGTTGAAATTGACCGAAATGTAGACCTGGCCAAATTATACGAAAGGCTCCGATCTCAAAATGTCTTCATCAACAGCGATACAAAGTCAGAAAACATTCTACATCTGACCATGAATCTTTCCATACTGAGGAAGCCAAACAATGAACTTCTCAGAATATTTGCAAAGGCTATTGAAGATGCTAAGTCGATTTAAGGTCGCTTATGAATACTTACCTTTAATCTGTGGCGCTGTGTCACTGTGACCTTGTTCTTCTCTTTCTAATCGAGTTGCCCTCTCCCACTCCCTTTTTAAATCATCTCGAACTTTTAAGGTCAGCAAACCCAATCCTTCTGCCTCAAGAGTTACTGTGTCGCCGTCCATAATAGGGCTTAAACCTCTGTGGTTAGTGCCTGTAGCCAACACATCCCCTGGCTCTAAAGTATGTATTGAAGTTATCCACTCCAAGGCTCGAGGTATTTTGTGAGCCATATCATCAGTATTAAAATTCTGTTTCAGATCCCCATTCACATGTAGATTGATTTGTAAATTTTGCGGATTTTTAATTTCGTCAGCAGTAACTAAATAAGGGCCCATAGGAGCGAAAGTATCTCTTGATTTCATTTGGTAAAACACGCCACCTCCGCTGGTTAACCCTCTAGCCGACATGTCTATAAAATTCATGTACCCAAAGATGTAATCATAAGCCTCTTCAGCTTTAATTTTAGTGGCCTTTTTCCCTATTACCAAAGCCAACTCAGCTTCAGGTTCAAATATCGTGGCCGGTACATCAGGTAAAACAATAGTCCCTCCGTCCGGCAGTACAGCGTTTGGCGATTTTGGAAAAGCATTGATAGGAGCAGGCTCATCCCTAGTACCATCTTCCATGTAATTAACCGCCATGCAAACAATGTTGTGTGGCTTAGGAACAGGCGAATTAAAAGTTACGGAAGCAACGTCCACTCCATCCTCAGCAGCAACTAATTTTTCGATTTCAGGTCTGTAATCATCGAAGGATTCTATAATCCTATTAAGTAATCCCTGGGCATGATTATGCTCATCTACAGGAACTGCTTTGGATATATCTACAATTTTATCCCCTTTAACAACTCCCAAAGTAAAATCATTAAAAAACGCCAGTTTCATAGCTATTACACTCCTTCCCAAAAAACCCGTTTCCAAAACAATGATCGTTAGCATATCATTAAGCTAAATAATAAGTGTCATGCAATAAAACATTAGGAGGGGAGCTATGCCTTCAATAGCAGGATTGGGGCACGTTGGTATATACACACACGATCTTTCAAAAATGCGCGATTTCTATTCCAGAGTAATGGGTCTCGAAATCACCGATGAAGAAATTGAAGAAAGGGGCATCGTTTTCATGTCTTCGAATCCAGAGGAAGAACATCACGAGTTCGTGTTGATGAAAGGAAGGGATGTACCTGAAGGTTCCAAATTGGTTCAACAAATCTCATTTTATGTAAATGAGTTATCTGAATTAAAGGATTTTCATCAGATTTTTGTATCCGAGAAAGTTCGTATAGAGCGAACTGTAAGCCATGGAAACGCCTTCGGTATGTATGCGCTTGACCCCGAGGGCAACACTATAGAAATCTATTATCGAACGGGCTTTCCCGTACCACAACCATGTGCAGACCCTGTCAATCTGCAAGATTCGGAAGAGTCGTTGATAGCTCAGGCTAAGTCAAGGATCCCTGCATAGGAACCTTGACTATATCTTGGCCGACAGAGCAGATTGAAAAGCGACAAGCATTGCTTGAGGCGGTACATGGTACCCGAAGTGAAATAGAGGCGCATTTCCTAGAATCGGAGGATCAGGGCCATCTGGCACAAGCCACCGCTGATGCTCTGCTTGAAGCAGGTTTGTTAGGCTTAAAACTTCCCCTTGAACTGGGTGGAGCTGAGGCAGATCCAGTCACTCAAATGAAGGTAATAGCCGAAATTGCCGCTATAGACACGTCTGCTGCATGGTGCACCATGGTTTCTGCTACCAATGTAGGTTCTGCAGGAGCATTCCTACCAGACAGAGGAATAGATGCGGTTTTCGATCAGGGGACTCATCCTATGATTGTTGGTGTAGGAATGCCCTTCGGTGAGGCCAACAAGACAGATGACGGATTCTTTGAGATATCGGGCAAATGGCCATATGGAAGTGGCATAAAAACTTCCAGATGGGTCACGGCTGGTGCAAAGGTAAAACCTGCAATCCAAAGTGATGTTCCATTTGAAATACGAGCCATTTTAAAAACAGAACAGGTGCAAATTATCGAAAATTGGGATGTGTCAGGTTTAAGAGGCAGTGGCAGCAATGATTTTTTCGTTGAAAAAGCAATAATACCTGAATACATGACCTGGGCCGGGGACGACACCCCTAATCGCGGCGGATTTTTGTACAATATTAAGAGACCCGCTTTTGTGGTATTCGGTCATGCTGGAATAGCATTGGGTACAGCAAAAAGGGCTCTTGTAGAAATTACGCATTTTTCGCAAACGAGGTCTAGAAATTTACCCGGACAAAGTCCTATATCCTCAAACCCTATATTTCAAGCTGATATAGCTCAGCTTGATCTTAAATTAAGAGCGATGAATGCTTTAGCCACCGAAGAATTTGGAGAAGTCTGGCAATACGCGCAAACAGGTGAAAAGTTAAGTGATAAAGAGCAAGCCAAAATCAGGGCCATTGGCTCTTGGGTCACAAAAGAATCCCTAGATATAGTCACAAAATCCTTTCAGTATGCAGGCGGTGCCGCTTTGAATAAAAATAATCCTCTTCAGCAGTGTTTTAGAGATATGTATGCGGCCTCCCAACACTACATGGTTAGCGCTACCCACTTTGAATCCTATGGGAGCGAGTACTTCAACACATAAATGATTTCTGCAATATCCCAAAAGTTACTTGGGCCAGCAATGGCTTACCCCGCATATCGTGCCTACTGGATCGGTACGTTGGCATCAGTTATTGGTTTTCAAATGTTAAATTTCAGTCAATTCTGGATCATACACGAATTGACGCAATCACCTTTGTATTTAGGCTATGTGGGCCTGGCAAATGCGCTTCCCGCTATTGTTTTAAATATTTTTGGAGGGGTCGTTGCAGACCGATTAGATAGGAAAAAATTAATAGGTATTACCCAAACAATAAATGGCCTAATCATATTGGTATTGGCCGGATTGACATTTGCCGGAATAGTGCAAGCATGGCATGTTATTGCGTTAGCGTTTCTTGCAGGAGCAATCAATGCTTTTGACCAACCTGCTAGACAAGCTTTATATCCCAGTCTAATTGATAGATCAGTAATGATGAATGCTGTTGCTCTGAACTCAGCAATTTGGACAGGGACCAGAATAATAGCCCCAGCCATAGCAGGAATCATAATTGCTCTAACTGGAACAGCCACTTCTTTTCTAATTTCAGCCCTGGGTTTTTTTACAATGGCTGCAGTAGTACTCTCACTGAAAATACCAAAAGATGAGTCTGAAGCTCAATCGTCATCGAAGGGAATCGAATCGACAGGAAATGATTTATTTGAAGGTGTTCGTTTCATATGGAAAAATAATGTGTTTTTGATATTAATTTGTATTACGTTCTTTAACAGTTTCTTTGGTATGGCATATATACCAATGATGCCCGTTTTCGCAGTAGACATACTCAAAGTAGGTGCAGATGGGCAAGGAATTTTAATGGGATTGAGCGGGGTTGGCGCCTTATTAGCAACCATGATTATTGGAAGAACTGGAAACTTCAAACAAAAAGGACTGTTGATAATATTTGGATCCCTATTTTTTGGGATTTCAATAGCTGGTTTTGCCCTATCTTCCATGCAATATGGAAATTATAACGTCGCGCTCATTCTTCTTTTTATCGTCGGTGTAAGTAGTTCCTGCTACATGATATCGATAATGAGCTCCCTGCAAATGATGGTGCCAAATCATATGAGAGGAAGGGTCATGGGATTCTATGGAATGACATGGAGCATAATGCCCTTAGGGGGGATGTTTGCAGGCTCATTAGCAAAATATATTGGGGAGGACTCAACAGGAGTGCCCATTGCCGTAGCAATCGGGGGAATTCTTGTAGCGGTGTTTGCAATCGGGCCCTTCTTTATGAACCGGAATGTGCGAAACCTTGGATCGATATTGCAAACTCATGAAGCGAATTAAAGAATACTTGGTTGTTAAAACAATACGGCCGCTAAGCTACTCACGATTCAGTCATCTGAGGCTCTCGTGAAAAGAAAACCAAAATGGCCCCCAGAAGAAGAGCTCCGATCACCAATACAAAGCCTAGTCGGTAGGTATCGGTGATATCAAACAACAGCCCAACCAATACTGGGGCCACAGCTGTACCAAGTATTCTGACTGGTTGTGTTATACCTCTTATGGACCCTATATGTGCCCGGCCAAAATATCGTGCCCACAAAGATTCACTTAGAGGAATGGTTCCTCCAAATCCAAATCCATATAGGAAAAACCCCACCAATAACATCGGGATCAGTGAAATTGGACCCGATACCAACATTAAAGAAACACCGATTGAAGATATAGTGTAGGCTGCCACCACAAGAAATCTCGGGTGAAATTTTTGCATTGCAAACCCCCATACTGGTTTTGACGACAGATTGGCAAGGCCGTTGACTGAAATACCAATTGCTCCGACAGTTCGGGCGAAACCTGACTCCTGAGAAAACGGAATTGCATGTATCAACACACAAGCAAGCCCTGCCGCTATGAAAGTGAACCCAAAGACTAGAAGCCAAAAACTACCGGTTTTGATTGCTTCTGAGCGATTGAAAGGTCGGAATTCAGATTCAGGTATATCTGACGAATCATGATCATCATAGTCATCAATTCCGTCAGGTAAAAGGCCATGATCCTCTGGGGTTCGACGCATAAAGAAACTTACAGGGATAACCAGAATAAGTATAAGAACACAGAGGGAAAAATACCCCGTCCTCCAACCAAAGTTGTCTACAACTCCAGTCAATATCAGAGGCGTCACCAAGCTACCCAGGGATATTCCCGACGAACCTAGCGCCAGTGCCCACCCCCTCTTCCTGATAAACCACTTATTAACAGCAGAATTCACAACAAATGGACTAAATAAATTCCATCCAACGAATCCAGCGATTAAATATAAGAATAAATAAACCATTAAACTGGACTGGAGCCCAAGCAGAACCAGGCACACAGCACTCACGGAAGCCCCAGTGAATAACAGCAGTTTGGGCCCTCTCCGATCAAGAATACCACCGACTACTACACTCGAGAACGCTCCCGTACCAATTGCAATGGAGGGTCCCAACGTATATTGCCAAACTTTCCAGCCTAGATCGTCCACCATAGGTAGAGTGAATACGCCAATGGAAGATTGGCTTACACTCAGGAATGCAAAATTACAAAGGATAGCTCCTAAAACTATCCACCAACCGTAATAGAGACGTGAGAACATCTAAACATACTAATGCATTTGAATTGGAGAATAGAATAGGTTTTAAGTTGATAAAACTGAAGTTTATTCATGGCATACCAACCAGTCGTTAACAATGCTAGAGTGGTTGAGTCTCAGTCGCTAAATCTCAACGAGAAATTTATGTATTCTGCAAACAGCTCTGAATGAAGAATCCGGTCTTTTTGATACCGGTATTACTAATACTGTTTTCCTGTTCCTCTGTTTCTGAGGATGGTCCACAGGAACCTGTCGCTTCGCCGACTAAATTAGTGAGCCAGTCTAAGGGTCTTGATATAGAAACCAAGAATGCATCAACAGCGACACCACCATCCGTATTCGTCCCCACAGCTAATATTACCCCCTCTCAGATATCCCTTACCCCAACTTCTACATCGACGCCCCACACACCTCTTGGTTCCCTGAATGTCGAGAGAGTGTTTCCGAAGGTCTCTTTCAAGAGAATGGTTGACCTAGTATTCTCGGGCGTTGGTACCCCGCAGGCGTTCCTCGTTTTGCAGCCAGGCAGAATCGAGGTATTTAACTATAGTGAAAGAGATCCGCAACCTCAAGAATTCTTAGACATCCGGGGCAGGGTAAGTAATAAAGGCAACGAGGAAGGTCTTCTGGGAATGGCCTTATCTCCAGATTTTTCGGGCGATGGGCATTTCTACCTCTACTATTCCGCCGCGAACCCAAGACGTTCCGTACTTTCCCGATTTACCATCAGACCAGGCGATATTAACAGCGGTGATCCAAGCAGTGAGCGAGTGATATTTGAGGTACCTCAACCTTACTCCAATCACAATGGAGGACAGATTCGCTTTGGTCCACAAGGCCTGTTATATATCGGTCTTGGCGACGGAGGTAGAAAAGGGGATCCTATCGGCAATGGGCAGAACCTGACAACGCTGTTGGGCTCAATTATTCGCATCGACGTTAGCACGTTGGACTCGAAAGGTACATACACTGTCCCTTCCGACAATCCTTTTACAGGTTCCTCCAACGCAAAAGGCGAGATTTGGGCGTATGGGCTACGAAATCCATGGCGATTTAGCTTCGACGCTCAGACAGGAAGCTTATGGGTTGGGGACGTTGGACAGAACGATTTTGAGGAAATCAACCTAGTGACAGGGGGGAGCAATTACGGATGGAACATAATGGAGGGATCTCATTGCTATGCTGATTCAGATGAAGCATGCGACCAGTCAGGGTTAGAGCTTCCTGTTACGGAGTACGGCCGTGAGGAAGGTTGTTCTGTAACGGGAGGTTACGTTTATAGAGGTTCGAGATTACCAGAATTATCAGGGGCCTATGTATATGGAGACTATTGCACTGGAAAAATATGGGCTCTAAGGCATGATGGTAACGAGATTATCGAGCACCTGCAGGTCGCGGATTCATCCTTGAACATATCGTCCTTCGCTCAATCTCCTTCTGGAGAAATATTCATACTTTCCTTTGACGAGAAAATCTACCGGTTTACCCGTTAGTCTGATCCAAATATTTTCTCTCCACGAGGCTCCGAGATCAGGAAACATCACAAATATCCGGCAACCTCCCCGCAAGCTGCAGACTCTCCATAAGTTGGTCATATTCTGATCTATCCACTGGCAACTCCACCTTCTTACCAGTACAGCCAGACAATGTTATAGCTGCAACGAGTTCCTGAGCTCTAGCTCCCTCTTCCCCGGTGACAAGAGGATCTCTTCCCTCCCGAATTGCTCTACAAAAGTCATCAATGGCTGGGGCATGTGTTCCTTTTTCAGGCCCAAAGTCAAAAGTTTCAGAAGTGGAGTCTGGAGGAACAAATTTAACCGTTCTGTCAGTTTCAAGAAATTCCTGGACGGGGGTCTTCATCCTGTGAAGTGTTACCTTCCAGTCATCCATAATAATAGCCCCGTTTTCCCCGTAAATCTCAATACGCTGTTTATTGGGAGCCTGGACAGTGTCACATTGAATACTCGCAAGGGCGCCATTTTCATATTCAAGAATAGAACTCGCGTAATCTTCAACTTCAATTCTGTGCTTGAGGGTTCGTAAGACTCCAGTGACGGTTTCTGGCATACCCATCAACCAAAGAAACATATCGATAGCGTGTATCCCCTGATTTATCAAGGTACCGCCTCCCTCATATTTCCATGTGCCTCTCCAGTCCAACCGATCGTAATAGTCCTGACTCCGAAACATCGCACTGATCATGTTGCCCCGATAAATATTCCCGATTTCGCCACCCTTGATCAGGTCATGCATTTTTAGAGCTTCCGCACGAAAGCGATTGTTGTACAAAACTCCAAGAGTAAGTTTTGCTTTCCTGGCCGCTTTCACCATTTCATCAGACTCTGCCGGAGTGACAGATATAGGTTTTTCCACCAGAACGTGTTTCCCTGAACTGATCGCTCTGAGAGTGATGTCTTTATGGGACGGATGGGGCGTGGCAATGATGACCGCGTCAACATCCGAATCTCCGAGAACATCATCCAAAGAGGGATAAGGAGTGACAGATAATTGAGCTGCCTGTTGGAGCAGTGGAGGCTGTCTGCGACCACTAACACCAACTAATCTGCAGGAAGAGAGGTTATCTATTGCGTCAATATGGGTTTGACCTATTGCGCCTGTGGAACCAATTATGGCTACTCTGACAGGTTCCATCTTTCTTAGTTAAGCCCCTCGTGGCCGTGAATGTTCCGTCACCACTGTACAAACATCGGGATGATTGTTTATTACTGATAAATTCGGGAGTCTGTAAGGGTAACACGCCAGACATCGTTACCGATCCTTTCGTAGCTGAGATAGACACTCCCAGCGCCTCCAGTGCCAAGTGTTGGTCCTCCTCGTCCGCCCGGTCAACCCACTCGGTCACACCTTCACACACTCGTTGAAGATCATCGAGGTTTATATTGTCGAAACTCGGTTTTGAAGATGTCTGAACCGCAGCGAGTTGAGTTTCCAATATCTTCCTTTGTTTTGACAGATCATTGCTCTTCTCACTAACAGCAGCAGCAGTGATGCCGCCGATCGTATATAGGTCGACTAAGCGTTTCTCCTGCAGGTTGAGTCCGAATGGGAGGAACTTCAAAAGAAACGCAAAAGAACTGTCGGCTATAGGCGTCGGCGAAGTATTTCGGACTCCTCTATTGAACATGTAGCATGGCTTTTTAGGCGCCATGTTCTGCAAGAGTCAGTATCTGACATTGCTCGTGTTAAGAACACATCGTTCTCAACGGTTGAGTCATCTATCAAAAGGCTTCGATTTGCCATAGATCTCCAGCCAAAAAGTGCAGTCAAGTGCTTGCGGCACAAGGTCAGGCCCAACAGACTGCATTCTTCATAGTTTGCAGACGAGGAAATCCACTAAAATAGTTTTACTTAGCTGTTGGAGGGGAATCTAGTTATGCTTACGTCGCAAGTGAAGATACATGCCTATGATCTTCCAACATTCGACGAGATCCTATAGGGCGGCACTAAGCTCAAATGGGATTCCTATAACGCCCTTCCGTTTATCACCATTGAACGAACACCGGCATCAGTTAGGTTAGCACTGCCAAGATTGTCACTGCAGAGAGGTTTCGGCAAGCTTGCTGAAGACCCCTGGCCAGGCGGAGGCATCCCCACCGCCCTTCTTCCGGTACACCACGACCCCGTCCCCGTCGAACACGATCTTGGTCGACTCTTGAATTACCCATAGATCGACCAGCATCTTTTCGATGGGCTCAGCAACTGGCCAAGTATATCCCCTCTCTTTCCGAGTACGCTCCAGGTCGTCAAGGCTCTCCCTTGGGTCCTGTCCCACAGCATAAAATGCCACGTGATCGGCAAACTCCGGGTAAATGTCCATCATGCGCCGCAACTCGGCACGACATGTCCCTCACCAGGTTGCGAAAAAGTAGAGGAACACCGGCTTGCCCTCAGTCACCAGATCTTCCGAAGTAAGAGTGCTCCCGTCGGTGAGACGCATGCTGAACTCCGGGAGCCTCTCGCCGACCTTGGTTCCAGTCTTGACATTTGATAATCGTGACTCTGACACTGAACCTGAAGTTGCACCAGATGCTTCTGGCTCCGGAGGCTGATTATTACATGCCAAACCGAGGATGAAGACGCCCAACGATAGAATGACAGATATATTTCCCACTGGTAGAGTCAATGTCCGTTTGCTCCCTTCGATCCATTTTTGCACTTTAGGCCCTGGTCTGAGCCTGTTTGCCATGTAACGTTGCATCGCACTCGGCCTGACGAGCCAGTCCCTGCC
>CEWR01065571.1_pt1 | contig 41044 bp, 35 predicted proteins | sample 356321 | NCBI WGS metagenome assembly CEWR01 (sample SAMEA2621551, study PRJEB7988) | marine metagenome | biome: marine biome (ENVO:00000447); feature: mesopelagic zone (ENVO:00000213); material: "saline water (ENVO:00002010), including plankton (ENVO:xxxxxxxx)" | depth 790 m
TTCTTTGAAACATGATATTCTTTGGTGTTATCACTTTGACTATAAATAGCTTGACTACATGATGCTAAAAGAACAATAAGAATTATTGATTTTATAAGATAAAAAGATTTCATTTTGATTTTATATTTATGGATTCAATTTTTTATTTATCAGAATATTCCTTTGGCCAGACCTTGATTATTTGCTTTCCTTCTTTCAATTCCACAACGGGTCCAGGAGTCAGATTGTGTTTGTTACACTCATTTACAGAGTGATATGTTTAAATTTTTATTAGAGAACTATCGACATACTCATATTTCATTTTTGGAACACGATCCATTCCCAGCAATTCAGCCTTAAGAGCTTTGGCTCAGAGGACCCGCACCATTCAGGTTTAAATGTCCATTCGTTATAAAACCCATTCTTCTTTTGAAGAATCTTTACATTTTCATAAAAAATCAAAGACAAGGTTAACTAGCGATTTATAAGCGGCTAGCCCTGTAGAGGATAAGATTTATACTTTACTGAAATAAATTAATCAGAGTATCCGTTATTTTGTGACCAGTTATTATCTTTATTTAATATCATTTGATTTGTTGGAATTGGAAATAACCATTCATGATCAGGCCATACAAAGGCACCATATTCAGCATGTGCATTTTTATATGTTGTAAGCGAACCTTCCGCTGCTGTCCACTCAGTTTTTATATCAAGTGTTTCTGTATATAAACGATTCGTTCTTATTAAATCAAAGCGTCGTTTCATTTCACCACATAATTCACTTCTTCTTTCTTTCCAAACGGCTTTTCTAAAATCATCTTTTGATAAACCTTCAGTTAAATCTAAAAGGCCTGCTCTATTTCTAATTTCATTGATTGCCTCATAAGCTGATAAATCTGGCCCTTCGTTTACTTCATTTTGTGATTCCGCATAAATAAGTAAAGCATCTGCATAGCGATACAATAAAATATTTCTGTTGGTATTCAAAAATGTCGTGTTTTCCTTTCCTAGTAAATAGTCTATATCAACATACTTTCTCATTGTTGGTTGACATATATACGTATCACCTTCTGGCGTGTCATATCTTGTCAATAAATAAGCATCTTTTCTTTCATCACCAGCTTCAAAGTGTGAACCAAGATCTGGAGAAGGAATATAAACTCCAGTAGGAGGTGGCCTCCCAGGCCATCTCATATCACGAACACGCTTAAGGTTTCCTTCTGACTTAAAAGGCTGATTCGCTCTTGATCCCCAATAACGATCTCCAAAAGGGTCTGGATGACAGTCACGAGTGATAAAAGAACCTAATCCACTAATATTAATTGCACCCAATTCCATCATAGATTCAACTGAATAAGGCTTAGATTCTACCCAAGGAACTAAACAAGCAGCTGTAGTATGCAAGCCATCAACATAATCCTCGGTAATCAAGGAGTGAGGGGAATTCACAATAATATCTTGTGCTTTATCACGTGCCAAAGCCCAGTTTTCTTGGTTTCCTTGTACAAACTCACCTTGTGAGGTTCTTCTCCATCCTGAACGCGTAAGATACACGTCTGCTAAAAACATTTTTGCAGACCATTTTGTAACACGACCAGTATGTATATTATCTACACAGTATGTTTCTGCAAATATTAAGTCAGGAATAATAATTTCATCATAAATTTCAACAACACTTGACCTTGGTAAGTTATAGGTTTCTGGACCACCAACAGATATTACTTTTGGCATATCACCCCAAGCTTTTACTAAATGTAAGTATGCTAAAGCGCGCATAGCTCTAGCTTCTCCTAATATTGCAGATTTTTCAGCTTCATCCATCTCTATTGCAGGGACATATGCAAGAACATCGTTTGCTCTAGCAATACTAATCCAAAAAGCATCATATTGTTCCCATGAACTAAGCCATATATGATTTGGATCAATCGAATGCGTAAACCACTGTGTAAAAGTATTTCTATTTCTTTTACTCATCATGTCATCAGTACCTAAATCAACCACTGTCCACCAACGTCCATAGATTGAATTACCTGTTCCATTTTGAAAAGGTTGATAAATGGCATCCGCAGCCGATCGAGCATCCGCAGCAGTATTATAGAAAGTTGGTAAATCAATAAACCCAGGTGGTTCCTCTAAAAGGAATTCTTCACAAGATATGTTTATAACTAAGAGTAGTAATAAAACTATTTTAACTATTGTATTCATATTTTTTATATTTATAATTAATTCTATATATATATTTAAAATTTCAATTGCACTCCCACAATAAACATTCTAGTAAGTGGATATACCGCATTGTCATGCCCGAGTGTTAAGTTATTATTACCTCCAAGATTAACATCAGGATTATATCCCGAATAATCATTTATTGTAAAGACATTGGTTGCCGTTCCATATATTTTTAATCCACTGATATTTAGATTTTTAGACACATTTGATGGGATATTATACCCTACAGACACGTTTTGTAATCTTATAAACGAACCAGACTCAACATATCTATTACTAAAAGCAACAACATTCGCTCTGTCAGAAGTCACCTTAGGGTGTTTAAGGCTCTGATTGTCAGTTCTCCATGCTTGGTTAAAAACACGGGCTAATTGTTGATTGGATCCAAAATTATATACACTCCAGTTAGTTATATTAGCAATTTCTCCACCAAACCGGCCATCCATAAAAAAGCTTAGATCGAAGTCACCTATTTTAAAAGTATTTGTAATACCTAAAATAACATCGGGTTGTGCACCCCCAATAATTTGTTTATCCGACTCTGACATTTCATTGTCTCCAGTTAAATCTTCATATAGTTGCTCTCCTGGACCATGTACGGCCTTGTTTTCAGGGTAACCACCCTTGTATCCATCTACAAGAGTAAATGTGGCTCTTCTATCTTGATTGTATAAATCAATTTGCTCTTGATTACTCTTATTTTGAAATTCCTCAAAATCATCAAATTGCGCAATTCCCGCTGTTTTCCATCCCCAGAATGTACCAACCTCTTCTCCAATAATTAATCGTTGGGTTCCTGAACTTACTTGTCCAAAGGTTATACCTGCTTGAGCGTAGTCTGAAGGTAAATCAGTTACAGTTGCTTTGTTTGTTGATACATTACCTGTGAAACTCCAACTAAACTTGTTATTACTAATAACAGTTGCACTTATCGATAATTCAAATCCTTTAGAGTTTATAGCTCCAAAATTCTGAGTGTATCCAGAAAATCCAGATTGAGCTGCAATTGGGTTTCCTTGAATGATAAGGTCTGTTGTCTCCTTATTATAATAATCAGTAGTTAGCGTAATTCTATTTTTAAGAAAACTAAGATCCAGTCCAATATCAAACTGTGCTGTAGTTTCCCATTTTAAGTCAGGGTTAGCTAATTGAGTCGTAGAAAAAATAGGACTTGTCGCTTTGCCATCTCCTCCGGTTCCAAAAACATATTGGCTCCCAGTAAGTATTTGTAAAGTCTGATATTCTCTTATTCCTTGGTTTCCAACAATTCCATAACTCACTCTAACTTTTGCAAGGCTAATAGCGTCAATATCTTTAATGAATTCTTCTTCAGATAGCTTGTATGCAATAGATGCTGCAGGGAAGAATGCCCATTTATTATTTTGAGAGAATTTAGAGGAACCGTCATAACGCCCCGTAAGGGTAGCTAATATTTTTTTATTAAAAGAATAATTAACTCTTCCAAAAAAGGAAGCAAGTGTCGATTCTTTGTAAGTAATTTGATCAGGATCATTAAAACGAGCTGTGTGAGGTGCATAGTATGTTAGATAATCATTTACAAATCCAGAATTAGAGGTTCTTAAACTTTCACTCGAACGCCATTCTAATGACTGTCCTAAATCAATATTTAAGTTATGTTTCCCGAATCTTTTTCTAAAAGTAAGCTGATTTGTATTCGTTGTATTCAAACTTTCGCTATTGCTTGTTCTTGCCCAACCACCTCTTTGATTATTTATCTCAACATTAACGAGGGCTAAATTATTTTGATAAAACGTCTGGTTTTGAGCTCTATTTTGATGGGTAAAGGTTGATTTAATTGACAAATCCTTCGTGAAATTGTATTTAATAAATAAACTAGCTAAAAACTGCTTCATCGTTGTGTTATAATTATTATTCTCCAAAAAATCTAAGGGTGTAACTTGAGCAATAGCCCCTTCTAAATCATCAAGTGGATCAATATACATGTTGGTTGGGTTAGTAACAATAGACCTTCTAATAACACTATTTGTACCATTATTTGTAAAAAGTGATGTACTTGTAGATTTTGTGTTGGAGTCTATACTGGCATAATTCATTCTCGTTCCAACAGATAATTTTTCACTAAGATTTGCATTTAAATTTATCATTCCCTGTATTCTTGAAAAACCGGTCCCTATTACAGTTCCTTCAGAATCTAAAACGTTCGCAGAAATTCTATAGCGTATATCCTTGTTCCCACCTCTAAAACCTAGATTGAAGTTTTGAGATATTGCTTGACGGTATATAACTTCTTGCCAATTTTGAGATGGAATACTACCAACTCTTGCTGAGTCTAAATACGTCTCTCTCATTGGGTTATTTCCTCCGTTAACACTTGCTTCACTTCTAGAGATTACAAATTCATTTGCGTCCATCACATCAATAAAATCAGGAAGGGTATTTATCATAGTTTCAAAACTAACCGTCACGGCACCTTTTCCTACTACTCCAGATTTGGTTGTTACCAAAACAACACCATTTGCACCTCTAGATCCATAAATTGCAGTTGCAGATGCATCTTTTAAAATCTCAATGGAGCTAATATCTGTTGGGTTTATAAGAGACAATGGGTTTAAATTTCCACTAGCCTCACCTTCACTATTCAATCCTGATTCACTCTCGTTATCCATTGGAATACCATCAATAACATACAATGGCTGACTTCCAGTTAAACTACTAACACCTCTTATTGTTATATTTGCACCTGCTCCCGGTTGTCCAGAGTTTTGTGTTACAGATACTCCAGCAGCTCTACCTGCCAAAGCTTGGTCCAATGCAATAGCACCTGTTTTTGCTATGTCTTCTCCTTTTACAGAAGATACAGATCCTGTTAGGTCACTTTTTTTAACAGTCCCGTACCCTATGACAACAACTTCATCTAAAGTTTCACTATTTGAGTGTAGAATTACAGAGAAACTGTCTTTATCTTTTATTTTTATACTTCTTGTATCAAAACCAATAAATGAAACCATAAATAATTCTGCGCTTGCCGGTGGAATTACAGTGAAATTTCCATCAAAATCTGTTACGGTACCTACTGCTGAATTTCTAAAACTAATTGTTGCAAAGGTAATGGGCTTTCCCTCGTCATCAATTACAATACCTGATATAGGTTTGTTTTGTGCATTTAATAAACCCGTTATAACGAGCAGTATTAATGTTAATATTTTGTTCATATAAGGTTAGATTTATAAATTGGTTAGTAACTGATAGAAATTATAGAATAGCTCTTTCAATAATATTATACAAATAAAGTAATTTCAATAGATATTGACTCCCTCTTATCTTGCAATATTTTGCTTATTTAGCCCAAAAGCACTTTTTAAAAACGAAGTAGGTCAAGGTAAATGTGTTTTATAAGTCTTTGTTTTAGTAATATTATTGTAAAAAAGTAAGCTAGTTTAAGGTGTAGGTTTTTACTGGTTATGATGGAATACAGCAAACAAATGATTAATGTTAGCAGTAAAGAATTTAGTTATAGGAATACCTTTGTTTAAAGGGGTTTTTGTAGACGAAAATTATTATTAAGAGAACAAGGACAGCTGCTGACAAACATTAACAACATGAAAATAGTATTCAATATCTTTTTTTTATTTACAACCGTTTTATTTATAAGTTGCTCTTCAATTAATATGGTAACGAATAATAAAGATAAGATTAAAAACGAAAATCAAGAAGAATTTATAACAGATCTTAAAATAGCAGACAATGGCTTTCCTGAGTTCTCATGGGATAAAATGCCACAGTATTTACACGTTAGGAAGCACAAAGGATATACACCTGAGGAAATAAAATTTATATCCCAATTTCCATTAATTACATTGGAAAAATCTCAAGCATGGCAAACCTATGGCTCTACTGAAGATGGTGCTAATGTAACTGCAGAAGCAGTTAAGAAAATAAATGATAAAGCAAGCATACTTTATTACAGAAATACCATCATAAATTGGCCAACATATAAATATGACAAGGCATTTGTTAAAGACAATCCAAATGCTTTACTAAGAAATGAGGATAATGAATTAGTATATATGCCCAATGGAAAAACCCCCTATTTTGATATCACAAAAGACTTTGTGAAAGAGTATTGGTTAAATAGCGTGATGCGTATGATTTATGACACTGATAATTTTGATGGCGTATTTTTAGATGCGAATATAAAGTTACTCGCAAAAGGTTATTTTAAAAATAGAGTTGGTTCAGAGAAGCAAGTCGCATTAGAAAAATCATATTTTGCAATGATGGTTGAATTAAAATCACGTTTAGCGGGTAAAAAAATAATGTTGTCAAATATTATACGTGTGAGACCTGATTTTAAAGAAACAGGTTTAGAATATATGAATTATTTTGACGGTAGTTATTTAGAGGCTTTTGATGCCGCTCATCATGGTATGTCCTATCAAGATTATTTAGCTAAAGGAATAGATGCTGTTCAAAAAGCGGCTAAACAAGGAAAAATAATAGCCATGACGTTAGGGTTGGGTAAAGCAGTTAACAATGCTTTGGATGCAGGTATTGATGACGTAAGAAAAGGTTTTGTTTTGGATAGATCGATGAATGCACGTGTGGATTATCTATCTGCTATTTTTCTTGTTTGTGCTGAAAGGCATAGTTATTTAAGCTTGCATGGTGGCTATAATGCAGCAAACTCCCCAGTATGGCTAAAGACATTTCATCAATTTAAAAGACCTTTAGGCGCTCCAAAAGGTGATGCTACTAAGGATGGTTATATTTACACAAGGTCTTTTGAAAATCTTGATGTTAGATTAAACATCGAAAATAAAACAGCAGTTTTAACATGGAAAGATCCTGTGAGTGATTCTATTGAATAATACAAGTCTCCTAAGTTTATCATGCTACTCAACGTGATAATAAAACTATTACTATAAAGTTTGTTTAGTGTCATTTTGCTAAATTCAGTTCAAAGCGATAAGGATATAGAGCACTCAAAATTATCGTTAAAAAAAGACGACAATATTATACTATAGAAATGCCATTATAAATTGGTTTACTTATAAATATATTGATACTTTTATCGAAGCAAACCCAGATGTTTTCCTAAGAAATGAGAATAATTAAATTGTATATATGCCCAATGGAAAAAGCCCATATTTTGATATCACAACAGAGTATGTTCAAGAATATTAGTTAAATAGTGTGACTGAAATGTTAAACAACTCTGTCAATTTTGATAGTGTATTTTTAGATTCCAATTTAAAAATATTGGTAAATAGCTATTTTGGGAGTAGGGCTGGTTCAGGCAAGAAAATAGTCTTCAAAAGACTTATTCCTTAATGATGGCTGAATTAAAAACATGATTACAACAAAAAAATAATGTTGGCGAATATTATACGTGTAGGACCAGATTTCGCAAATAATGGTTTATAGTTCTTAGATTGCTTTGAGAGGAGTTATCTAAAAGTTTTTGACGATAGCGCCATGGAATGAAGTATCCAGAATATATGTCTAAAGGAATAGAAGCTTTTCATAGAGCTGCCAAACAAGGCAAGATCATAGCAATGACTTGAGGTTTGGGTGAATCTATTAATAATGCTTTGGATTCTGGTATCGATGACTAAATAGAAGATCTTTTTCTAGATGATGCAATCAATACACGGATTGATTATTTGTGTGCTATTTTTCTTATTTGTGCTGAAAAATATAGCTTTATAAGTCTAAATGGCGGCTACTTGACAACCGCCTCTTCTGTGTGGTTAAACATTTGAACAATTTACAAAGCCTATGTGCGAGCCTCCAGTTGACGCTGTTAAGAATGGTTACATTTACATAAGATCGTTTGAGCATCTGGATGTTACATTAGATATCGATAATAATACAGAAGTTTTAAACTGGAAAAACATACTGTTAGGTCTTTAGAAACTTGGTATGATCAAGTTGTGTTATCCTGAAATAAGTTTAAAAATAAAATTAGACCAAATAATTTATGTTCTCTGGTTTTTTGTTGTAGAGATAATTGTGGGTTTTTATTTAAATATAGAGAGGGTTGTGTGCTCTTTTTTTTAAGCTCTTCTATGAACTTTATATAAAGTAGTTTAATAGGTCTTTTTATAGAATTACTATGCTTTTCTTAAGTTGTTTACAGAGTGGGCTATCTGAGCAAACATATGATTGATTAGAACAGTTTAAGTATGTGCTAAATAATTAATTTTGAGTCAGCCAAACTAACATAAAAACATGAGAAAAAATTTCTTTTTATCAATGGGAGTACTTTTAACTTCCTTTGCGATATTCGCTCAAGATAATACTTGTATAGACGTTGAAAATTGCATAAACTTATCAACTGCCCAAGCTACAAATTCTATTGCAATAGATCTTTTGGATACGGGACGAGAAGTGCTTAGTATAGGGTCGAACGCATTTGTTCTTGATACAACAATTATGGATACTACTGATTTTTATTTTTCAATACAAGCATTTATGTTAGATACTACAGCAGATACCCAAACATTCAAATAGAGTTTTTTAATAATTCGATGGGAAGAGATCAAAATCTTAATGTAGGGAATATTATTGTAATTGCTGATGGGTCTTGGTATACAATTGTGAGGGGTAATTATGAAAATATTGATGCTAGCATACTAGCAGCTAGAGGTTATGTTAGAATCTGGTTAAGGAATTTTACTGTATTAACCACTGCTTGTTACGTTAGGTTATTAAAAGGGGACTCATCTGTTCAAGCTGTATTATCTTTAACTAGATCCGTTTTATTATCGGGTAATCAATGGTGTTATGGTACAAGTACATTTGATGCAGCTTTATCAAGTACTCGGGTTGCTTACGAAATAGCAGCAGAAACTCCTACTACAGATTGGAATTCTAGTGCTACTGTGCTAAAAGTAAGAAGAGGAAATCTTAGAAGTAACCGTCTAGAATGCTGTAGGTACTCAATTATTTTATAAGAGTGGATTGAGAGTTGGAAGCAAGGCTACAATTGATAGAGGTTTTGTTAAAACGAAAGGTTTGTACTTTGTAAAGCTTACCTCAAGAGGAAGCAGTATTGCAAAAAAAAACTAATTATCTATAATTATTAAAATAACCAAGACGAAAAATATAAATAAACCATTTTATACGACACCTAAGAGATTTGTAGTAATTAGTACTCAATTGTACAGCAAGCTTAAACGCACAATCAGATAGCCTGGAGGCCTTTGATGATGAAGTAATAGATACTGTTCCCATAGATACTGGAATCTCTTTATTAATAGTTGGTGCTGCAGCGTTCGTAATTAAGAAATTACGAGGTAATAAAGGTTTTTAATTCTTAAAAGAATATACCTCCAATAAAATAAATAGATCAAAAAACACAAATCAATATTTAAAATAGTTGTGGAATTCCATATACCTCTATATGCATACAATCAAAATATACAGGTACATCTAGTAATGATGATGGTAATTTTAATTTAAAAATATTAAAAAAGTTGTCTTTTAGAATAAACAGAAATAATAGGATTTATAAAAAGAATGCTTTAATTTTAATTGCGGAAATAATAACCATACATAGATGAGAGTTAACGATAGATTTTATATAGCATTAATTCTTTTTTTAGGATTGTTTACAAGATTTGTTAATGCTCAAGATATTGAAAGAATCTCTAATATGGAAGGGTTCAATCAGAATACTATTAGTAGTATTGAACAAGACATATATGGCTTTCTTTGGTTTGGTACACCTAATGGATTGATAAAATACGATGGTTATGAATTTGTTACCTATACAAGTCAATCAAATAGCGATGGTAATATAATAAGTAACCACATTACGTCTCTTTATAGTAATGATGATGGCGTATTATGGATAGGTTCTGATTTAGGTTTAAATGTATACATTCCTTGGTTAGAAAAATTTTATTCGGTTTCGTTACCGAAAGAAGTTAGTATTAATCATATTGATGTCGATCCCAAAGGAAGAATTTGGTTTTCAGGACTAAAGGAACTTTATTTTTGTGAATTTTTAGATACTGAAAAAGGTGTCATAGAAGTTTCGAAAAATGTGCTATCAGAAACTGTTGAAGTTTTTGAAATAAATGACTTTAGTTTTAAAAGTAAAGGAGAATTAATTTTAGCGACTAATTTAGGCTTGAAGAAATTTGAATTTAAAGATTCCTTTTTTAGGGAAAATTCAAATATTCCTATTTTAACAGATTATGACACTTTTAAAGACCAATCCATCAATGTGATTTTAAAGTCTGAAAATGTGTTTTGGATTGGGACTAATAAAAGTGTTTTAAAAGTAACACTTGATGCGGGTAAAGCTCATGTAATTAATGATTTTACTACTTTAATAAATAAAAAGAATAATTTCTTCACAGGTGTCCATTCTATTTTAGAAGATAAATCAGGAGTAGTTTGGGTGGCTACGCAAACGGACGGCTTGTATAAATACAATGAAGAAGAAGGTACTTTTGATCATTTTGAACATCATCCAAAGAATAAATTAGGACTAAGTAGTCAGCATATAAATGCTTTATTTCAAGACAACTTTAATGTGTTATGGATTGGTACTGCACAAGGAGGGATTAATAAGCTTGATTTAATGCAAAAAAACTTTGTTACTTATTCGAACAATCCTTATGACGACTTTTCAATTGCAGATGATTTAATCACAGCAATACTAGAGGATAGTAAAGGAGTGGTTTGGATGTCTGGTTATAAATCTTCCCTTTTTAGAAGTATAAACCCGGTCAATGCAAAGAATATTAGAAATCTAAAATTCGAAAATTTAAAAAAAAGACTTCCCATTAAAGAGGATGATATTATTCGATGTATTTATGAAGACCGTTTTGGTTATATATGGTTTGGTAGTGATGCTTATATGTTTGTATTCAATCCTAAGACAGAAAAATTTAAAAATATAAATTTAGTGCATTTAGGGAAAGAATTTAAAGCAACTACAATAAGGAATATTGTTCAGATTGATAAAAAGAATTTGATGTTGTTAGGAGATAAAATAACAATTTTAGAAAATCCATGGAAAGATATAGAAACTCAAATTATTCCTAGAGTAAATGTAAAGTCATTTTTAGACCTAAAGAAGGAACGTATTCAGGCTTTTCATATAAATTCTAACAATTCATTTTGGTTAGGTTCAACATTGGGTTTGCTAGATGTGAGTTATAAATCAGGAAAGATTAAAATAGAAAATAGTTATAGAGCTGATGATTCACAAGCAATTAAATTGAGTTATAAAAATGTATTTTCTATTCATAAAGAAAAAAATCATTTATGGTTAGGTACATTTGGAGGAGGACTTAATAAAATAACACTTAGTAGTAAAGGAAAGCCTTTGATTATTGAATATTTTCGGAAAAGAGATGTTCTTCCAGATGATGTTATATACGGTATTTTACAACAAGAAAACTCTCATTTTTGGTTGAGCACTGATATGGGGTTGGTAAAGTTTAATCTTGATAATAAGGCGGTAAATGTTTATGATGTAAGAGATGGTTTATCACAAAATAATTTTAGATTAGGAGCCTATTTTAAGGGAAAGTCAGGATATTTTTATTTTGGTGGTTTACATGGGTTGAGTGTTTTCAATCCAAAAGAGGTCAATGAAAACATTCAGCCACCAGAAATCTTAATTTCAGAGTTGTTAATTAATAATCGTCCTGTTTCTATTGGAGAAAAAATTAATAATAAAATTATTCTTACTAAATCTATTTCAGAGACGAGCGATATTGAAATTAGGCAAAACCAAAGGATTGTATCTTTTAATGTTGCTGTAAAACATACATCACAGCCTTCAAAAAATAAATTAGCTTATAAGTTGAGTGGATTCAATGATGAATGGACTGAATTGAATACTGGAAAATCTATAATTACCTATACAAATTTGTCTGCTGGTAATTATGTATTAAGAATAAAAGGAGCCAATGGAGATGGATTTTGGAGTACTAAAGAAAGAAAATTGAATTTAAAAGTTTTACCTCCTTGGTATAATACCTGGTGGAGCTATTTATTCTTTTTTACAATTGTTCTTGGAGTGGGCATTGGTATTGTTATTTATTTTGTGCAACATGAGCGTCTAAAACAAGGGCTTATTTATGAAAAAAGGGATAAAGAACGTATAGAAACGATCAATCAAGGGAAATTTCAATATTTTACAAATTTATCGCACGAGTTTAGGACACCTCTTACCCTAATTGCTGGGCCACTTGAACGAATTATTATGAGTAACCCTGACCCTAAGAATGTTAAATACTTATCGATCATTCAAAAAAACACAAAGAGATTATTAAATTTGGTCGACCAGCTGATTACATTTCGTCAAGCAGAACAAGGTCGTGTAAACTTGAATTTGGTGAAGTTAACATTAGGTGATTTTATATACCCAACCACTGAAGCATTTGAAAATTATGCGATTGAAAAAAATATTGACTTCTTTTTTAAAGTCCATCATCCAAATGAAGAGATTGTTATTGATATTGAAAAATTTGAAAGAATAATTTTCAACCTTTTATCAAACTCGTTTAAAAACACTCCTCGCTTAGGGACTATTAGTATAGAGGCTAGTATTACAAATGATTTAGATGAAAAATGGATTTTGATTGAAGTTATTGATAACGGAAAAGGAATTCCACCAGAGAACTTAAATAATATTTTTGAAAGATTTTATCAATTAGGGAATAATGAAGGAGAGGTAAGCGGAGGTGGTATCGGATTGTCGTTTTGTAAATCAATCGTAAATTTGTTTGGAGGTGAAATTTTTGCTACAAGTACGCCTAAAGTTGAAACTCGATTTTCTGTAAAAATACCTTCTAAGAATATGCATCTTTTAAATGTTGAAGAAATTAAGGGCACTAAAAAATCATATGTTAAAAATTGGGTGCCGCAAACAAAAACATTAGATGAAAAGGTGTTGAAAGCGAATGAAAAAAAAGAGCATAGTATTCTAATAGTTGAAGACGAAGAAGATGTTCAAAACTTTTTATTAAGTGAGTTCTCAGATGACTATAATATAAGTATTGCGAATAACGGTTTAGAAGCATTGGAGATGCTTAAATTAAAAACACGTGATTTAATAATTAGTGATGTAATGATGCCTGAAATGGACGGATATCAGCTTTGTGAAAAAATAAAGTCAAATTCAGAAACATGTCACGTACCTCTTATTTTATTGACGGCACTTGGAGATAACGATAGTCTTATAAAAGGACTTGAATTTGGTGCCGATGAATATATTAGTAAACCATTTTCGTTAAAATATTTACAACTACGCGTGCATCGTCTCATTAATAACAACATTCAAATTAGAACACATTTTGCTAAAAATAGTGTCTTGCCTAAAGATGAAGATGAAGTGAAACTTGAGATTTCTAAAAGAGACCAGGACTTTATAGAGGGGATAATTCAAGTGATAGAAAAGAATTTGTCAGATTCTAATTTTGGTGTCGAAGAATTGTCTAGAGAAATAGGTTTAAGTACTTCTCACTTTTACAGGCGTTTAAAGCAACTTACCGGTCAGGTGCCCAATGTGTATCTTCGAAATTTTAGATTGCAACGAGCAGGAGAGCTCCTGGAAAGCAATGAAGGTTTTAACGTTGCCGAAGTGATGTATCAAATTGGAATAGAATCAAATTCTTATTTTTCTACTTCATTTAAAAAATTACACGGGGTTTCCCCCTCAGGGTTTGTCAAAAGAAATAGCTAGTTATAGATTTTTAGTTAAGAAGGCTGCTACTCTTTACATAAAGAATCGTGATTTTTTATTGATATTTTGTCTTTTTAAGACTTATTGTTTTTGGAGTGTATATTGAAAATAAAAAAAATATGTATAAAACAGGGTTGTTGAAATCTCACCTTTTTTCAAAAGGTACTGTAAGCACTATGTATTTATACTGTTTTTTTAAATATAGCAGATTTCAGCAACTAAATAATGGTTAACAGCAACAACGAGATGCTGGTTTGGTAGTAACTTTGTACCATAAATAATAAATAATCTAAATTTAGAAAACCATGAAAAAACAATTACTTACAATCGCTCTTTTTACCTTGGGAACAATTAGCTCTTTCGCACAATTTTATCCTTGGTACAATTCTGAAACTGTTATTTATACACCTCAAGCACAGTCGGTTAGGGGCGTTTTCGCTACAGGTGTAACAAACCCTGATACATCAGGGCTTAATACGCAAGCAACAACTGCGGCATTTACTCCAACATTAGGGACAAATAATAATTTTATTAGTTTTACGTTACCGCATCCCATTGCAAAAGCGGATATGGCAACAACAAAAATTAGAATTAAAATAAATTATACAGGTACTCCGCCAGCTACAACTTTTCGGGTGCGTATGCGTGATGCTGAAGGAAATTCTGTAGGGCAATTTAATAAGAATGGAACTTTAACAGCAAGTGAGGGTACATGGGGGGAATATACTATTAACTATGCATCAGGTCTTCCAGCAAATGCTCCAGATGATTATGCTAAACTATTAATAGTCTTTAACTTTGGTAACTTTGACACGTCAGTTGTGTATCATATAGATCAAATTAGATCAACAAATGATCAAAGTGCTCCTGTTTTATCTATTGGAGGTTTAGAGTTAGGTCAGTCTGAATTAATTTTATCTCCAAGTAATGTTTCAGAAGTGTTTAAAATTTCAAAAGAGATTCTTTCTGCTGAGGTTTATAATTTAATGGGGCAAATAGTAAAAACTTATGAGAATAATCAAAATGAATATAATGCTTCGGATTTATCATCGGGGGTATATTTATTAAGAGCTCAATTAAAATCAGGCACTACTCAATCTATACGTTTTGTAAAGAAATAGGTATAGTTGTTAGCAACTCATGTATATAAAAAATGCCTTAACCCATAGGGTTAAGGCATTTTTTAGTTATAGATAGTAGACTTATTAGAGTCAATTTATATTTCAGAGACATGTGTTTTTTAAATACTTTATTATATATCTATAGAGTGCAATAGCATTTTTCATTAAAGATATGATCGTAGAACTCTTAAATTCGGGTATTAAGACAAAACAAGTTAGTGAGGATTATGATTTAAGCCTTAGTATGGTTGGACGTTGGAAACGGGAATACAAGTTGAAATCAGGTGATTTCTCAAAAAAGAAGGAGTTATCTGTTGAAGCTCAAGAACTCAAGGCTCTAAAGAAAGAGTTAAAGAATGTAACAATGGAGCGTGACATCTTAAAAAAGGCGGTGAGCAAAATACCCGAAAACGATGTTTTCTCCTCTTAATATAAAATCTCCAAGGGCGACTTATAAGGTATCAATATTTTTTAAAATGAATTGATACTGGAGTATTCTAAGGATATTCAATCCTTTTGCGTTTCCTTTTCGGAAAACAAAAACCTACCAAAACCTTATAGGCTAAATGTATGTCGCCTTTTTTTTTGTTTACCATGGTAAAATTACCACACATTGAGAATAGTTGTTTTTTTGATTCGTTGCATATTTATTAGATCAGTAACAGTATTTATTTTGGGTATCAAGAGAGTTTCGAAAACAGTGTTTTGCGAAAATAGGTCTTATGTAATTATATCAATAAGCTGAAGTTCACAAATGACCAATGTATCAAACTAGTTAAAGGCTAATAGCACTTTTTATTTCTGTCAAAAGCGAATCCTTCTGTCTGTTGATATTGCTTAACATGCAGTTTTATAGGAATCACCTATTTTTATTTGAGCAAAAGAGAGTGAGAGATTAGAATTCTTTTTTTTATGTTGATATTTTTAATAAATTCGCATTAAAATTATATAAAATGACAAGACTATTTGCTTTAACAGGGAGAATTCAAAATTATGCATGGGGAGGATTTGAATTTATTTCTGAGTTATTAGGAAAAGAAAAATCAAACGAGCCGAGCGCTGAATATTGGTTGGGTGCGCATGTGAATGCCCCATCCACTATTTTAACTTCTGATGGAGAGCGAGCATTAAATGATTATATAGATTCAAATACTATTGAAAAGTTAGGAAAGAAAATAGCGGTTAATTTTGGAAGACTTCCTTTTTTGTTCAAAGTGTTGGATGTTTGCAAAATGTTGTCAATCCAAGTTCATCCCTCGAAAATTGAAGCAGAAAAAGGATTTCGCTTTGAAAATGAACAAGGAATTCCTTTAACAGCTGCAAATAGAAACTATAAAGATGACAACCATAAACCAGAAATTATGGTAGCACTGAGTGAGTTTTGGTTGTTACACGGTTTTTTGCCAAAAATTGAATTGATGGAAATGTTAAAGAAAACACCAGAATTTTCTTGTTTAGTTTCTGTTTTTAGAGAAGAAGGCTATTTGGGTTTATATAAGAATGTGATGGAGCAATCGGTTGCGCAGAGTAATGCTATGTTGAGTCCATTAGTTGATCGTATATTGCCTTTGTATTTAGATGGTAAGTTAGAAAAATCAAATCCTGATTATTGGGCAGCCAAGGCAGTAGATTGTGCCGTAGACAAAAGTGTTTTTGATAAGGGGATTTATTCGATATATTTTTTTAATGTATTAAAGGTAGATAAAGGAGAGGCTGTTTTTCAAGATGCTGGTGTTCCTCATGCTTATTTAGAAGGGCAGAATATGGAGTTGATGGCGAATTCTGACAATGTGCTTCGTGGAGGTTTGACACCAAAACACGTAGATGTCCCTGAGTTATTAAAACATGTTGTTTTTGATGAGACGCATCCTACAATTCTAAAAGGAGAATTACAGTCAGACGGCTTGGAAAGAATTTACACTACACCTGCACCAGATTTTCAATTGAGTCAAATACACTTATCTAATGACGCTATGTATAAAGCGGATGCTCGCACTGCAGAGATCATAATTGTTATAGAGGGTGAGATAGATATTGTAGAAGGCGATTCTGAGTTGAAATTTCATAAAGGAACTTGTGCTTTTTTAGAATCTGGAAGTAATTATCGAATTTCTTCAGCAAGTTCTGCGGTTATTTACAAAGCAACGGCTCCTTAGTATTTACATAAAAGATATTTCTAAATGGTTTGGTTCTGCTAAGCCATTTTTTTTGTTTTAAGAGATATAAAGTGCTGAATTTTAGACATAAAAAAACTCTCAATTTTCATTGAGAGTTTTAGTAGCGTGATCGGGAATTGAACCCGAGACCTCCGGGTTATGAATCCGACGCTCTAACCATCTGAGCTACCACGCCTTTTGCGGCTGCAAATATACTACAAATTTAATTTTAGGCAAGTAATTTTCAATAAAATATACGTCGTAAAAATAATTTTTTTTTATTAAAAATAAACCATACATTGTGCACTTAAGACAATCAAAAAATGAGTAAAATTAAATTTGAATTAGAGTTTCCTATTCATGCTTCACCAACAATGTTGTATCAGTATTTTTCAACACCATCTGGATTGGCAGAGTGGTTTGCCGACAATGTGAATTCTAGAGGAGTATTGTTTACATTCATATGGGATGAGGGAGAAGAAGTTGCTAAAAGATTATCAGATAAAAACGGTGAACGAACTCGGTTTAAATGGGTTGAAGATGAAAGTTCTGAAGGGTATTTTGAATTTAGAATTCAAATAGACGCTATCACTAAAGATGTGTCTTTGATTGTAACTGATTTTGCTGATGAAGATGATGTAGAAGAGTCAAAAATGTTGTGGGAAAGTCAAATTGATGAATTAAAGCATACGATAGGTGCTTGATCTATTTTATGAATAAAAATATAAACGCTTTGTACTTCTGTTCAAGGCGTTTTTTTTTGTTTAAATTTGTCCTTCAAAATTTTATGTTTATGGTAAATTATAATGGTACTCTTCTTGAAAAAGAATCTTTTCATCTTTCTCTAAATAATAGAGGTTTTTCTTATGGAGATTCTTTGTTTGAAACAATTCGTGTAGAAAAGGGACATGTTTATTTTTTGGAGGATCATTATTTTAGACTGATGGCTTCTATGCGAATGATTCGTATGGAAATACCAATGGATTTTAACCTAGATTATTTTGAAAAGCAAATACTAGATTTGGTAACACTTGTGGGAAATGATACTGTTTTTAAAGTGAAATGTACTGTCTATAGAAAAGAAGGTGGTTTGTATACGCCAACAACAAATGCTGTAGAGTTTTTAATTGAAGCTTTTGAAGGAAGTATTTCAAGAAAAAAAACATGTACTATTGATGTCTATAAAGATCATTATGTGAATTCGGGATTGTTGTCTACATTAAAATCTTCTAACAGGTTGTTGAATGTTATTGCAAGTATATATGCTAAGGAGAATGATTATGATACCTGCATTCTGGTTAATGAAGATAAAAAAATAGTAGAAGCAACCAATGCAAATATATTTCTGATAAATGGAAACGTAATTAGAACACCAAAATTAATGGATGGTTGTATAAAAGGTATTGCTAGGAAAAAAATGATAGAGATTATTGAAAAAAATGACTCTTATGTTTTTGAAGAGGTTTCTATATCTCCTTTTGATATTCAAAAGGCAGATGAGGTGTTTTTAACAAATGCGATACTAGGAGTACAGTCAGTCACAAATTATAGAAAAAAGACATTTTCGACCAATATTGGTGAGCGTTTAAGAAATGACTTTTTTGCGTTGTCTGGAGCGTAAGGTGTTTTAGTTCAACTTTGGATCAGAAGGAGCATTTGCCCACAATTTGTATTTACCACCGATTTCTAATAGATGATTTTTCCAAAAAGAATTGTTTTCTGTTTTAAAGATATTAGGATAACTGTTTTCTATACAAAACCACGAATTAGAAGTTAGCTCTTCGCTCAACTGATTTGGAGCCCATCCAGAATAACCTAAAAAGAAACGAATGCTACTACTTTCAATTTCTTTGTTATTTAACAAAGCAGCCAATGAATCAAAATTGCCACCCCAATAGATTCCATTTCCTACTTCTATGCTTTCAGGAATGTGCTCGGGAATCTGGTGTATAAAATACAAATTATCTTGCTCAACAGGTCCACCCTGGTATACTGTAAAGTTACAGTCAACTTCAGGGATTAAATCCTTTAATGTATAGGAGAGAGGTTTGTTTAAAATAAAACCTATAGAATTGTCGTTTGTGTGTTCTGTCAGTAAAATGACAGATCTATTAAACGAACTATCATTTAGAATAGAAGGTTCAGCAATCAAAAGTCTTCCTTTATGAGGATGTAGTGAATTCATGCGTCTAAGTATTTTTATTGAAGGTACTAAAAAATAAGAGCAAAAAAAAACTTCTTTGGAATTCCAAAGAAGTTTTTAATAAGATGTTTCTTATAACTAGTTTACTGAATCACTTAATCCGGCACCTGCTTTAAACTTTACGATGTTTTTAGCTGCGATTTGGATAGTAGCTCCAGTTTGAGGGTTTCTTCCTTCTCTAGCTGCTCTATTAGATACAGACCAAGTTCCCCATCCAACTAAAGCAACTTTACCACCACCTTTTAAGGTTTTAGTTACGTTGTCTGTTAAAGATTCTAATGCTGCTTTGGCAGCCGCTTTAGAGATTCCTGCGTCAGCAGCCATTTCGCTAATCAATTCTGATTTGTTCATAATTATAGTTTTAAATTAAAAAATTGGTTTCAATTATGTTATCCTCTAACAAATATAGTAGGAATAAGGGTTTGTGCAAGTTTTATCTAAAAAAATACTCGATTTTGTTAATAAGTGATAGGTGATTGTTAATAACAGTAGTGTTTTCGGGCTTGTTGCCTCATTTTTTTGACAATTTAATGCATGTTGGCTTCGTTTTCAAAACTGAAACCATTTAATAAACTAATGGTATCCATGCGTTTTTTACCTGAAACCTGTAAAGATAGGACTTGTAAAAAGCCATCTTTAGTGGCTATCTTCATCGTTTTCTTGTCACAAATAATTTTTCCAATACGATAAGAGTGTGTTTCCTTTTCTTTTTTTACATCAAAGATCTTAAGAGTAGCCGTTTTTCCTTTATGGGTGAAACTTGTCCAAGCGGCAGGATAAGGATTCAATCCACGAATTAGATTATGTATTTCATCTAACGATGCATTCCAATCTATTTTACATGTTGCAGTATGTATTTTGTATGCAGCTTTGGTTATCTTCTTTGGCTGAATGGTTGTGGTTACCTTGTTGTCTTTTATAAGTTCAAGTGTTTCAATTACAAGGTTACTTCCCAAGTGCATAAGTTTGTCGTGAAGGATTCCAACAGTTTCATCAGGTGCAATTGATGTTTCTTTTTGAAGTATAATAGCCCCTGTGTCAATTTTATCATCTAAGAAAAAAGTAGATACACCTGTTTTGGTTTCTCCATTTATGAGGGCCCAATTTATTGGTGCTGCGCCTCTGTAGTCTGGGAGTAATGATGCATGTAGATTAAATGTGCCAAGTTCTGGCATGTTCCAAACAACTTCGGGAAGCATTCTAAAAGCAACTATTATTTGTAAGTTGGCTTGGAGCTCTCTAAGGGCTTCTATAAATAAAGGATCCTTTAGATTTGTTGGTTGTAAAACAGGTAAGTTGTTTTGTGTTGCAAATTTTTTAACTGCAGATTCGTTTAATTTTCTTCCTCGGCCAGCAGGTTTGTCAGGTGCAGTTATAACTCCTACAACATTGTACTTTTCTTTTAGTAATTTATCTAATATGGCTACTGCGAAATCAGGAGTACCCATAAAAACTATTTTTAAATCTTTCATTTTTTATTATTGGGAGGTTGTTTTAAAGAGCTTTGCAAATATAATAGTTCCTTATAATATAGTGTACCCTTTATTTGTTCTTTGTTAAACGATATTTGTTCTCTTTGGTTATTTCTATTGCATTGGTTTCAAGCATTTCAGTCAAAGAGTTTAAAATGGTGCCTTCATCCTCTTTTAAGACGGTTACAATTTCTTGTGAAGAAAGCGCTGTCTTTATTTCTAATAGAGATATTATTTTTTCTGTCGGGTTGTGGTTCCTTTTTGCTAATGTTCCTTTTTTAGTCAAGCAAACATCACAAATTCCGCAATCTTGTTTCTCGTTTTCTTCAAAATATGCGAGTAATTGCTTGCTTCTACAGATCTTGCTATTTTCTATAAATTTTATAAGTGATTTAGCTTTAAAATCTTTATTCTCTTGAAGGTTCTTAATGTTTTTAGTGATAAGGTTTATTGTTCTACCATCTTCCCTTGGTACTAAAAATTGAATCGTAGCAGAATTACTTGCAGGGGTATATCTGACAAGACTATCTTTTTCTAGAAGTTTAATTTTCTCAACGACTACCCTATAGGGTAGGTTTAATTTTTTAGAGAGATTATATTCGTTGATGGTAATAAAATCTTCGAAAAGTCCACCATAGTTTCGTAGAACGGTTTTTATAAAAAAGTCTAGAGAGGGATGCTGCTCACAATAATCTAAAACAGTATTGCTTGATGTAATAAATTTAAGTGTTGTTTTCTTTTGAAAACCTTCTGTAAAAGAAATAATTCCATGAGTCGCCAATACTTTTATTGCATTGTATGTTTTTGTAGGTTGAAAATGATATTGATTGCAAAAAGCATTTAATTGAAAATGGAATGGTTCTAATGGAAGTTCTCCTTTTATAAGTTTAAAATATTGATTTAACTGTATGTACGTTTTTTTAAGGAAGTCGATAGGTGTCTTCTGGGCTTCATTATTTTTAATAAAAAGAGCCGTGTCATTTTTATGCAACAAAGTAACTGAGAATGCTTTTTTTCCATCTCTACCACCTCTTCCTGCTTCTTGAAGATAATTCTCAATACTGTTAGGGATTTTTACATGTATAACTACCCTAATATTGGGTTTGTCAATTCCCATTCCAAAAGCATTTGTGGCAACGATGATGGGGGTTTTTTCAGAAAACCAATTGTCGTACGCTTCTTTTTTTTGAAGATTAGATAATCCTCCATGATAGAAGGTGCTATTAAAGCCTTCTAGGTTTAAAATTTCACTTAATTTTTGAGTATCCTTTCTTGTATTGGTATAAATAATTGAGGGAGCTTTTATTTTATTGAAAATTTGTTTTATTTTAGATAGTTTGTCTTCCACTTCAAAAACTTGATACGCTAAATTTTCTCTTCTGAATGACTGTCTAAAGATGGTAGCATCATCTATCTCTAATTGCTGCGAAATATCTTCGAGTACTTTAGGTGTTGCAGAGGCCGTTAAAGCAATGGTGTTTGCATTTGGACACAATTCTTTTAGAATGATGAGCTTTAAGTAGGAGGGTCTGAAATCATGTCCCCATTCAGAAATACAATGCGCTTCATCTATTGCAACTAAAGTAATATTTAATTGTTTGATTTTTTCTTGAATAAAAGGCGACTGAAGTTTTTCAGGAGATACATATAAAAAAGGGACCGCATTGTACTGAATATTATCAAATAAAATAATCATTTCATTTTGAGACAATGGCGTGTTTAAGGCAATAGCTTTTATGTTTTTTCTATGAAGACTGTTTATTTGATCTTGCATCAAAGCAAGAAGAGGAGAAACAACAAGGCAAATTCCTTCTTGAGCAAGTGTAGGAATTTGATAGCAGATTGATTTTCCACCTCCAGTAGGTAAAAGCGCAATGGAGTCTTTTTTTTGGAGAACAGATGTAATAATTTCTTCCTGTAAAGGTTTGAAAGTATCATAGCCCCAATATTGTTTTAATATGTTTTTTATAGTGCTCAGTTGTTGTGTTTTTCCTGGGTTAGTTATGCTTAAAAAGTAAAAGCAAGATAATAAAGTATCTTTATATTAAATAGAGATGTTTTTTATAATAAATAAGCAGCGCTCTTCAGGGGTACCATGTGGGATTTCTATGGGGGAGTATCCGTTTTCTTTATAAGTAGTTATAAGATGTCTGTGAATTTCTTGTGCTTCTTCAAAAGATTCATACCGTTCGTTATCTGTCTTATGGATTTCTTTCCAAGGGGGACAAATAAAAATGTACTGGTATATAGTTTCTTGGAGTACGGTATTAAAATCAATTTTATGAGAGGTCTCCGAAAAGTTTAAGTAAGCAATGATGTCAATAATCCCCCTATCAAAAAAAACAATGTTAGTCGGTTTTTTAGAGGCTTCATTGTATTGAATCCTTCTTTTTTCTAGCAAAATCTCACTAAAAAGAATAGGAGAGGAGAGGAATAAATGTGCAATACCTTGCGTTCTAGCTTCTAAAATAACCTCTCTAGAGATTTCTTCCAAACAACTATATTTTTTTATAGAAAGTTCGTTTATTAAAGTTGATTTTCCTGTACTTGGTCCGCCAGTTATCACGATTTTTTGCTGCATGGAACAAAAATAATATTTTTAGTCAAAGAGATTTGTTTTAATAATTTTTTTTTAATTCTCTGTCTAAGAAAATAAACAAAACCATCATTTCACAAGTCGTCTATTTAATGTAATTTCGTATTCTCAAAAAACTAAAATTAAATCATAATAAAATACAGTTGTAATGAGTAAACAATCAGAATTTTATACAAAATTAAAAGAGAGTTTAGATGCCGAATCAACATACCCTTCAGAATATTTATTTAAGTTTATTGTTCCTACAACAAAAGAGCAATTGAGCGAAGTAAAAGAAGTTTTTAATATAAATGGTGCCGAGGTTAAGACAAAATCGTCAAAAACAAATAAATATGTTAGTGTTTCTGTCAGAATGGATGTAAAAAGTTCTGATGAGATTATTTCATTATATAAAGCAGTAGCAACGGTTGAGGGAATTATTTCTTTGTGATTTCATTAACACAAATTCATTTTGTCTTAGAATATCTTTCCAATCTTAAAAATACTTAACAATAATCCTTATTTTTGAAAAAAACAATTACAAATATGTTGAAGAAAATTAAATTTATAACTTTTTTTATGTTGCTTAGTATAGCCGCATTTGCTCAGGAAAAAAAAGATAATGTGTTGTTGAAAATTGACAAAGAACCTGTCTATTCGTCTGAGTTTTCACGTTTGTTTGGAAAGAATAAAAATCTAAAAATAGACGGAGAAGCTTCTTCTATAAATGACGATATTCAGCTGTTTATAGATTATAAATTAAAATTAATAGAGGGCAAAGAACTTCAAATGGATACAATTCCTTCTTATGTAAAAGAGGTGTCTAAATATAGAAATCAACTTGTATTGCCTTATTTGAATGACAACAGTTTGATTGATAGCATTGTTAGAGAGGCTTATCAGCGCAGTTTAACTGAAATTAAGGCAAGACATATTTTGATAAAAGTCGCCAAAGATTCTAAAGATACGGTTGCTGCTTATGGTAAAATAGTAAAATTAAGAAATCAAATTTTAGATGGGGTAAGTTTCGAAGATTTGGCAAAGGCAAATTCTGAAGATCCAAGTGCTAAAAAAAATGGAGGAGATTTAGGTTATTTCTCTGTCTTTAAAATGGTATACCCTTTTGAAAATGCTGCTTACAATACTCCAGTAGGAGATGTTTCAGAAATATTTAGATCTCAGTTTGGGTATCATATTTTACAAGTAGATGATATGCGTGTTTCTATGGGAGAAATGGAAGTTGCTCATATCATGATTCGTGATACTACGAAAACGGGTGCATCAACAATTGATAAAGTATACAGAGAGATCGTTGGCGGTGGTGATTTTGAAGCATTGGCAAAAAAATATTCAGACGATAAAAGGTCTGCGACCAAAGGAGGTAAATTATCTAAGTTTACAATTGGTGCTGTTCCAGTCCCTTTTGGGGAAATTAGTTTTGCTTTGACTGAAATAAAAGAGTACTCTGTACCTTTTAGAACGGCTTATGGTTGGCATATTGTTCGTTACATAAAAAAATATCCCGTTGGTAGTTTTGAGGATACTGAAAAAAAATTATTGGAAAAGACAAAAAGGGATAGTAGATCTAAAACATTGTCTAACCCAGTTGTGCTTAGATTGAAAAAAGAATATACAATTGAAACGAATGAATTATCTAAAAATGCTTTCAAGGATAAGAGTTTCAAGCCAACAGATTCTTTAAATAATTGGTTAGTGAAAATTCAAAAGGATACTTTGTCACAAATGGATTTTTCTAAGTATGCTTCTAAGAATAAGAAGAAAGAGCCTTTAGAGAATTTTGATGCTTTTTTAGATGAAGAAATTCTTGAGTATTATAAGGAGCACCTTGAGGAGACAGATGAAGATTTTAAAAATTTATTTCAAGAATATAAAAACGGGCTGTTGCTATTTGACTTGATGAAAGTGAAAATTTGGGATGCAGCTCAAAATGATACAATAGGAATTCAAGAATACTATACAGCTCATTCAGATAAATATATACAGCCAGAAACGTTTCATGCAATCGTTGTAAGTACTAAAGATAAAGAAGAAGCAGCTTCTTTGTTTAGTTATATTGAGCAATCAACATCAATTGATTCTATTCAAGAAAAATTAGCTTCTAAAGAGCACGTTTTAGCAAAGTCAGGAGATTTAGAAAAAGACAACTCTATTTTTCCAAAAGGTGTTTTGTTAGCAATTAATTCAACGACATCTTATGAAGAAGATGGATATTTTATTACGGTAAAAATCCTTACTAAACAGGATGCAGTTTTACAAGAATTTGAAGATGTAAAAGGAAAGGTGATAAGTGATTTTCAAAATGATATTCAGGAAAACTGGATGGAACAACTTAGAGCAAAACATACCATAAAAATTTATAAAAGAAGAGTGAAAAAAGTAGCTTCTAAAATGGAAATTTATAGTGAATAAAGTGATAGTCTACATAGTTCTTTTAGGAGTTTTATCATCTTGTGACTTCTTTTCTAATAAGTCAGAAGAAAAAGATTCTAAATTGATAGCTAAAGTATATAGTTTTAAGCTGTATGAGGAAGATTTACGTCGTGTTTTTCCTGTAGATATTGCTAAAAAAGACAGTGTAGAAGTTGCAGAGAATCTAATTCAAGCTTGGGCAAAACAAAAATTGCTTTTGAAAAAATCTGAGGTCAATATGCCATCAGAGAATACAGAATTAGAAATTCTAGTTGAAAAGTATAGAGAAGACCTATTCATCAATTCATTTAAAAAAGCGTTGGTTTCTAAAGAGTTAGATACGGTTGTTACACATAAGGAATTGGCGTCTTATTACGAAGAGAATAGAGAGAGTTTTAAAATCAATGAGGAACTTGTAAAGTTTAAATACATTGCGATAATTCCTACGGATAAAAATAAAATAAAATACAGAAGATTGTTCTTATCGAAGGCTAGAAATGATTTGTTTTTATTGGATGAACAACAAAATAAATTTGATTCTTCGTTTTTAAGTGACTCCCTTTGGATTCGATACAAAGACGTTCAAAAAAAGTTACCTGTCTTAAAAAACATTGATAAAAAAAAGGTTTTAAAGAAAAATTATTTTTTGGCAAAAGAAAATGATGGTACTTTGTACTTTATATATATAAGGGACGTTTTACATAGAAATGAAATCGCTCCGTTGAGGTATATTTCTAAAACGATCGAACAGATGGTGGTTCAGAAAAGAAAATTACAATTAGTACATAAAGTAGAGGAGGTGTTGTTAGACGATGCGATTAAAAATAAACAATTTGAAATTTATAAAAATGATTAAAAAAATAGTATTCTTTTTTGCTTTGTTTACAGGTGTTTTTGCTATTCAAGCACAAGATAAAATTAAAGTAGATGGAGTTGCAGTGGTTATCGGAGAAAATATAGTCTTAGATTCTGATGTTCAGAAATTTAAACAAGAAGTAATTTCAAGTAGTGAAGGGAAAATAAACCTCTCTGACTGTGAGATGTTGGAACAGATTATGATTCAAAAACTATTAGCACATCATGCTGTCGTTGATAGTGTTGTGGTTTCTGATGCTGAAATTACATCGGGTGTTGAGCGTAATATTGCTTATTTGACTCAGCAGTTGGGGTCTATTGAAAAAGTATACAATATGTATGGCTTTGAGGATGAGGATGACTTGAGAAAAGAATTAATGAAGATTGAAAGAGAGAATACTTTAATTCGAAGTGAGAAACAAAATGTAGTCTCAGAGGTAACCGTAACACCTGAAGAAGTGCGAGTGTATTTTAGAAGTTTAGAGTCTCAGGATAATTTACCTGAATTTGGTGCTGAAATAGAAATGTCACAAGTGGTCATGAATGTGACGCCTTCTAAAAAAGAAATCCAAGAAGTTATAGATAAGTTAAAAGGAATTCGTCAAGATATTTTAAATGGTTCTAGCATGCGTATGAAAGCAGTTTTATATTCTGAAGATCCTGGAGTAACTCAAAACGGAGGTAAGTATACAATTACGAGAGAAAGTCAGTTTGTTAAAGAGTTTAAAGAAGTTGCTTTTAGTCTGGATGTTGGAGAGGTATCTGCGCCTTTTAAATCTGATTTTGGATACCATATCATTATGTTAGAAAAAATAAAAGGACAAGAGATTGATGTACGTCACGTATTAATTCAACCAAAGGTTTCTGAAGATAAGTTAAAAGAAGCTCAAGAAAAAATCTCTAAAATTCGTGATAGTATTTTAGCAGAAGAATTGTCTTTTGAGAAAGCAGTTGTGAAATATTCTGGAGACAAATCTACGCGTCAAAATAAAGGGATTATTATTAATCCACAGAGCAATGATTCGAAATTTGAGTTGACACGTATGGATCCTACGTTATATGGGAGAGTGAGTTCCTTAGATAAAGGCGATGTTACAGAGCCATTCTATGATGAAACAAGAGAGGGGTTAAAGATGTTTAAAATTATTTTGTTACGTGAAAAAAAAGAAGCGCATGCTGCGGATTTTGTAAAAGACTATGTTAGAATTCAACAAATGACATTACAGAAAAAACAAGAAGATACTTTAGAACAATGGAATAGAGATCATGTTGCTGAAACCTATGTTAAAATAGATGAGCACAATCAAAGTTGTGATTTTAAATATGACTGGGGTAAAGAACAATAAAAAAAGAGAGCTGTAAAGCTCTCTTTTTTTTACTACTTTTCAAAAATGCTAAATACATTTCCTCCGTATCTTTTTTCGCGCGTAAAGTTAGGGTGATGGCTAAGTTTTGTTTGTTTAGAATGCTCTAGAATTAACATTCCATCTTCTTTGAGCAAGTTGTTGTTAAAAACAATAGTAGCAATTTTTGCAAAGTTGTCATCCGTGAAATTATAAGGAGGATCTGCAAAAATAATATCTGCTTGTATTTTTGTTTTTTCTATAAATTTATACACATCACTTTTTATGGTATTTATAGAAAAATCAAATTCTTTACATATCTCATTTATGTATTTGATACATCCAAAATGTTGGTCTACCGCAGTGATTTCTTCCGTTCCTCTTGATGCAAATTCGTAACTGATATTTCCTGTACCACTAAATAAATCAAACACTTGAATGTCTTCAAAGTAGTAATTGTTATTAATGATGTTGAATAAGGACTCTTTGGCCATGTCTGTCGTAGGTCGAACAGGTAGGCTTTTAGGTGCGTGCAATCTTCTTCCTTTGTGTTTTCCTGAGATGATTCTCATATCTTATAAATCTTTTTAATTGTAGAAGCAGTTCTGATTCCTTATTTAGTTGAATGATTGAGTAATATAAAATTAGAATGCTTTGAAATAGAATCGTATTCTTTTGATAGTTGCATGTTGTTGTAAAATTTCACATTTCTAATATACTTGTATGCAATAGCGTATAGTTCTGATTCTTTTTCAATATCACCTAAAAGTTCAACATCTATAGTATTCGGGTCTTGTTCTAGCTGTTCTAGGCTAAATAATATATAGTATATAAAGTCTTCAGCTGTTTGAAAATCAAAATTATTGACTAGAAGTAGTTCCTGTTTGTTAAAAACAATGAGTTCAAAACAATTCTGATGAATGTTTATATAAACTTTATGGTTTTCAGAGGCTTTCTGTTTTTCTTGTAAAAGATCAATAAGAACTGTAGACGAATGATAAAAATCAAATCCACCATATTTCTGAAATAGATAATTGTTAATGTTTACAAAGGGAATGTAGACAACATTTGCATTGCAATACGTTAAAGAATCATAGCTTATGTAGTCTATAGGGAGTACTTTAACGGTCTGTTTTAAGTAATCTTTAAGATTGCCTTCGTCGAAATATTCATGAGGCACAATGGTTGATAATTCATTTTGATGTAGTACGATTACTTTTTTGTAAGATTGATTTAGTAATTTATTTTCTTCAAATATTGCTTGAACTTCTTTTAATAGTTTTTCCGGTGTTTTTTGTTTTTCTTCAAATTCAAAACGTTGGAATGCGATGTGTTCATTTGTTGTCGGATTGTAGACACAAAAAGAAAATCCACCCAAATAAATTTGGATGGACAAATGTGTTTCTCTTAAATCGGTGTCTTCTGCCGATTTGATAAGTATGTTATTGAGCCTTTTTGTCATAAAAAGGAGGCCAGTTTCCGTTTGAATTTACTTCTTCTAATGAACCTACTGATAAGTATTCACCTTTTACTTCATCTCCACCAATTGCTTCTCTTTCTTGTCCAATTAAGTGTTTGTCAAGCCCTTTTAATATAAGCGCTTTGTCAACTTTAGCTAAAAACACAGGCAGTTCTAATCCCGCTATTTTTTCAATATATCCTACAGTAACTTTGAAGTTTACATTTGTTCCAGGTACTGATAGCATTTGCTTGTAGTCTCTTTTAGCAAAGACAGTTTCTTTCACTGATTCGTAACCTGTAGTGTCTGTTACTTTTACTTCAATCTCAACCATAATTGGTTGCCATTTAGAGCCTTTATTCACCTCTTTTACTACGTTATGTGTATTGGTAATTGCAAATTCAGCTGAGTCTAAAAACTTAATTAGTTTTTCTCCGTTTCTTTCGTATCCACCAGTTATTGTTTTGTGCGCATCTTGTGCATCACGAATCATTCTTAAGTTATCAATTACCTTTGCATATCTAATCTTCTTTTCTATGTTAAATCGGATAGGTCCCATGATGCTATTGTAAATAGAATACCCGAGATATCCAGCCAAAGAAATTAAGACAATTGAAACTAGCCACTGTAACTTTAGTGGGATAAATTTCATAATTAGGATAGCAACTATTACAGCTACTATAATACCAGCAATTAAAGTAATGATCATTGTGATTTAGGTTTATAATTTGAATTAGACAAATCTACAATTTTTTTCCAATCATAAAAATTTTTGAGCACAAATCAATGACTATCTTTGTGATTTTTAAGTCATATGATTAAAACAGCTTCAAATTTTTACAAAGAACTACTAAAATCCTTTCCTTTTGAGCCTACTGAGTCTCAGGATGAGTTATTAATGATGTTGTCAAGTTTCCTTTTTGAGAAGGATTCTGATGGTGTTTTTTTATTAAAAGGATATGCAGGTACAGGAAAAACAACAACCGTGAGTACACTCGTGAAAAACTTGTGGAAAATAGGACGGAAACCTGTTTTATTGGCTCCAACGGGCAGAGCTGCCAAAGTTATCTCTTTGTATGCAAAGCAAAAGGCATTTACAATTCATAAAAAAATATACCATCCAAAAAAAACATCTAATGGTGGGGTAGAGTTCGTAAGACAAGTAAATAAGCATACAAACACTATCTTTTTTGTAGATGAAGCTTCAATGGTTCCTGATGCTCCGAGCAATTCAAAATTATTCGACAATGGTTCTCTACTAGATGATTTAATGGATTATGTGTACTCTGGTGTAAATTGTAAAATGATTTTGATTGGTGATACTGCTCAGTTGCCACCTGTAAAGTTAGAGCTGAGCCCTGCCTTGGATGAAGATAAATTGAGCTATCAATACAATAAAAATGTAACTCTTATTGAGTTAGATGAAGTAATGCGTCAGCATAAAAACTCTGGGATCTTAAGTAATGCTACCCAATTACGAATGTTTATTGGAAATAATAGTGCTTCAGATTTTAAATTCGATTTAAAATTTGCTGATATTATTAGGTTAGAAGATAGTTATGATATTCAGGATGCTATAGAAACTGCTTATCGCGATCATGGGGTTGAGGAAACTGCTATTGTGGTGCGTTCTAACAAACGAGCAAATCAATACAATCAACAGATTCGTACAAAAATTAGGGATCAAGAAAATGAAATTTCTGTTGGAGATTATGTAATGGCTGTAAAAAATAATTATTTTTGGTTAAAAGATTCTTCTGAGATTAGTTTTATAGCGAATGGAGACACTTTTGAAGTCTTGGAAATTTTCAATACCAAAGAGTTGTATGGTTTTCGATTTGCAGAGGTAAAAATTAGATTGATTGATTATCCTTCTCATCCTCCAGTAGAAACTGTCTTATTGCTAGATACTTTAATGTCTGAAAGCCCTTCTTTAAGTTATGAGGATTCAAATCGCTTGTATAATGAGGTGTTGCTTGATTTTGCTGATATTAAATCAAAATATAAAAAATTATTAGAAGTAAAGAATAATAAATATTTTAACGCACTACAAGTAAAGTATTCTTACGCAATGACATGTCATAAATCACAAGGGGGGCAGTGGGAAACAGTTTTTGTAGAGCAGCCTTATTTGCCAGATGGACAAAGTGTTGAATATTTGAGATGGTTGTATACAGCACTGACTAGAGCGAAAGAAAAATTGTATTTGTTAGGTTTTAAAAAGGATGCTTTTGAAGAAGACTAATTGAACTTATAAGCAATTCTTATACTTCCGTAGTTGTTTGTCTTATCTTGTATTGTTTCTGTTTTTTTAGAGTGTTTAATAATAGAATAGGAAAGGTCGAACCTTTTGATAGCGTATTTTATTCCAATTTCTATTTCGTATATAAAAGCATTGATTTTATAAGTAATAGGGCTATTGATGTTTAAGAAGCTTCCCTGTATGGTTGCATTGTATAAAGCATAACCTATCTGAGGTTTAAAGAATAAGAAAAGCTCTTTTTTTTGATGTTCTTTTTTGTGATTCAAGTTACTTTCAAAAAGAACAGAGTTTTCGTAAGAGTTTAGAGAGGGTCTAAGTAAATTTATTCTACCATAAATGTTAGTAGTAATTTCTGTTATAATCGTTCCTGATTTTAAGGAAGAAACTGATGTGAAATCGACACGGCTTTGTTGCGCTTTAGAAAAAGGTTTTATGAATTGAAAACCCAAATTAATTCCTAACGCGTTTTGGATTTGATATTCCCAACCATCAGATAGAGTGTATCCATATGCTTTATGAATAATAGCTTGGAGTTCTTGAGCCATAGCACTTGGTCCCAAAATACCTAGTTCAAAAGAAGATTTAAGGGAGTAATTTTTCTTAGAAAAGAAGGTGAAGCTGTATTTGATAAAGCTATACCCTGCATACGGCCTGTCTATAGCTTCTGGAAACTTTGAAATTGAAAATTGTGGAGTATACATTTTCTGACCTATCTCAAATTCATTGATTTTTTTAATGTTTGAGCTTTTGGATACATATCTGAAATAAAGAAATGTTCCGTTTGTGTAATACCTATCGTAATAGGCAGAGGTATATACGTCGTTGTCGCTTTTAATTCCAAATTCTTTGCTGTACGATTTTTGAGAATAAGACGTCTGAACAGAGCAACCTAAAAATAAGAGGAAGAAGATTGAAAAAATAAAGCGCTTGTTAGATTTCAAAAAAGACGGGAATTAGTTTGCAAATATATCCTAATAATTTTAGCTATAAAAAGGGGCTATTTATGTTAGTCCTTAAAACTAAAAAAGCTCTGAAAGAATCAGAGCTTTTTTACTAACCAAACTTAATTTATGAAATGAAAGGTAACCACTCCCTTCGAAAATAGTATCTACAACTATCATGCCATAAACTAATTAAAGTAAATGTTTTTGTGCTTTGTAGGAAGATCTTACCAAAGGACCGCTTTCTACATGTCTAAAACCAAGTTCTAAACCAATTTCCTCATATTTCTTGAACTGTTCAGGAGTTATAAACTCTTTCAATGGTAAATGTTTTTTACTTGGTTGTAAATATTGACCAATAGTAACAATATCAACTTTCGCTTTTGCTAAGTCTTTTAATGTTTCAATTACTTCTTCTTCTTTTTCTCCAAGACCTAACATTATTCCGGACTTGGTTCTTGCCTGTCCATTGTCTTTTAAATATCTTAAAACTTCTAGACTACGGTCGTATTTTGCTTGTATCCGAACCTCACGAGTCAATCTTCTTACCGTTTCTAGGTTGTGAGAAATAACCTCAGGAGCTACTTTTAATAAACGATCAATGTTTTTCTCAATTCCTTGAAAATCAGGTATCAATGTTTCTAAAGTAGTTGTAGGGTTTGCTCTTCGAATGGCATTTACAGTTTCTTCCCAAATAATAGAACCACCATCTTTTAAGTCATCGCGATCTACTGAAGTAATTACAGCATGTTTGATGTTCATCAGTTTGATAGATCTAGCTACTTTTTCTGGTTCATCCCATTCTACTGTATCAGGTCTTCCTGTTTTTACACCACAAAAACCACAAGAACGTGTGCAAACATTTCCAAGAATCATAAAGGTAGCAGTACCTTCTCCCCAGCACTCTCCCATATTAGGACAGCTTCCACTTGCACAAATAGTGTTTAATTTATATTTATCTACCAAACCTCTTAGTTCAGTGTATTTTTTTCCAACAGGTAGTTTTACTCGTAACCATTTCGGTTTTGCAACTCTTTCTGCAGTGGCTTTTTCAGACATATCTCTCTTTTTTAATAGCTGCAAAGTTACAAAGAAAGTCTATCATAAGTTGCTTTAATTAGGCAAAGAGATTCTTAAAAGAACATATTGTTTTTTGTCATTTATGAAACGATGTGTAGGCGATCTAAACAATGCAATAATTTCCTCATAAATAACAGGTGTAATTTTAAGGAATAATTGAGTGTGCAAAGTTATTCAAAGCACTGTTTTCTTTTATGTTTTGTGATTGGAATCTATTATGCTGTTCTCCTGAATGAGCTCATGTTGTTTTTTTAATATCTGTTTTTTTGTTTATGGCCTATGAATTGGAAGGCTAGCAATAATTTTATAAGAATTTTTTGGTATCACTATTTATTGTTTGCGCAGTTATAGTTGTTTTGACTTAAAACAAACGCTAATTGACAATGATTGAACTCGTGTTGTGTTCTTGATTGTTAATTTTGAAGGATCAAACGAATTGATTAAAGTAAAGCATTATATTATGAAGTAATTTACTTTATTATGCCGTATTGTTGGTTTTAAAAAACGTGGAATTTATTCTTAGGTTTATATGATAGTACAGGCTGTTCGGCCACTAATTCGGGTCTAGGTCTACTATATGAAGCATTCCTAACTAGAATCAGAAAAGGCTCAGTTTTTTGTGCTACTAATGCTGCAGCCCTTATATAGTGGCACTAAAATTATTAATACGTAGCAATTATTTCTTTTATAATTTAAATGGATATTACTTGTTTATAACTGTTTTTATTTAAGCGTATTTTTTACATTTAATTTAATTATAGATAAGATAATTTTAATACCTTAGCGCCTCAGATAAAACTTAACTTAACTTAAATAAAAAATTATGACAACAGGATTTCATTTTTGGGACTATTTTATTTTTGTTGCCTACGCAATTCTTATTCTAGGAGTTGGACTATGGGTATCAAGAGATAAAGATGGACATGAAAAAAACGCAGAAGATTATTTCCTAGCGAGTAAATCATTGCCTTGGTGGGCAATTGGTACTTCGTTGATTGCAGCAAATATTTCTGCAGAACAATTTATAGGGATGTCTGGTTCAGGTTTTGCACTTGGCCTTGCAATTGCTTCTTATGAATGGATGGCAGCTTTGACCTTAATTATAGTAGGAAAGTATTTCCTACCTATATTTATAGAAAAAGGTTTGTATACAATTCCTGAATTTGTTGAAAAACGATTCTCTACTAACTTAAAAACAATTCTTGCAGTATTTTGGATTGGTTTATATGTATTTGTAAATTTAGCTTCTGTATTGTATTTAGGAGGTCTGGCTATCGAAACGATCATTGGTATTGATATGATGTATGCTGTAGTAGGTTTGGCTTTATTTGCTGCTGCTTATTCTTTATACGGAGGACTGTCTGCTGTAGCTTGGACAGATTTTATTCAAGTAATATTTTTAGTTTTTGGTGGAGTAATTACTACGTACTTAGCTTTAAACACTGTTTCTGGTGGAGCAGGAGCTTGGGAAGGAATGGTTGCTGTATATGACGCCGCTCCAGGAAAATTTAGTATGATTCTTGAAGAAAGTAATCCTGAGTTTATGAACTTACCAGGTATTGGTGTTCTTGTTGGAGGATTGTGGGTTGCAAATTTATATTACTGGGGTTTCAATCAATACATTATTCAACGTACATTGGCTGCGAAATCTTTAAAAGAAGCTCAAAAAGGTATCTTATTAGCTGCTGGATTGAAATTAATTATTCCTTTTATTGTTGTAATTCCAGGAATTGCAGCTTATGTTATTGTTCATGACCCTGAGTTATTAGCTAGTTTAGGAGAGATGGGACAATTGAACATGCCTTCAGAAGGTGCTGCTGATAAAGCATACCCATGGTTGTTACAATTTTTACCTACTGGATTAAAAGGTGTTGCTTTTGCAGCCTTAGCAGCGGCAATTGTATCGTCTTTAGCTTCTATGCTAAATTCTACATCTACAATTTTCACGATGGATATTTACAAGCAGTATATTGATAAAGATGCAAATGATAAAAAGACTGTAAATGTAGGACGTATCTCTGCAGCAGTGGCTTTAATTATTGCAGCTATTATGGCTCCATTATTAGGAGGTATTGATCAAGCATTTCAATTTATTCAAGAGTATACAGGTATTGTGAGTCCAGGTATCTTAGCAGTATTTATGTTAGGATTGTTTTGGAAAAAAACAACAAACAAAGCTGCAATCTGGGGAGCATTATTATCTATTCCAGTTGCATTGTTGTTTAAAATGACTAGTATGCCTTGGATGGATCAAATGGGATTAACTACTTTGGTAACTATGGGTATTATAATTGCTGTTAGTTTGTTACAAAACAAAGGAAAAGATGATTCAAAAGGAATTACTCTAAAGAAAGATATCTTCGAGACATCTCCGCTATTTAACATTGGTGCATTTGCAGTAATGATTGTATTGGTAGTTTTATATTCTCTATTCTGGTAGTAGACAATAATTGACAATAAAAAATCCCGATGAATTTAATGCATCGGGATTTTTTTATGAATAAAAAGGAATAAAACTTATTCTACTTCTTCTGTTTCCAAAGGCTCTTGGGTTGCTATGCTATCTTCTGATTGAACAGGAGAGTAGTTTTCAGGAACTTCTTCGTTTAATGGAGCCTCTTCTTCACCATCGTAATAAGGAAATACATCTAAAATAGGAGATTCTACAACACTAGGAATTTCGTAGTTGCTAACAGTGTCTGTTAAACTAGCGACAAGAACATCATAAGCATCCTTAACGTCGTTTGCTTGCACTAATATATAAGAGTTAGCCCTTCTTTCAGATCCTTTCTCTTCGTCTAATGTAATACAAGAAAGTTTACATTTGAACCAACGGTCTCCATTTTCATTAGGGCAGATTTCAGCAAAATTAGCTACTTTAATATTGGTGATTTTAAATTCTGTAGAAATGTATTGTACCATTTCTTCATTTACTCTCGCTTCTGCTTCTGTAAAAGACATCGCGTCAAACAAATAGGGTTGATTGAATGTTTTTGTTCTGTCATCTTCGTCAATTCTACTGTATTTGATTTTACATTCGTACCACATATAGATTTTGTTTTTTTAAGTTACATTTTTGTGGAACAAATATAATCTTTTGTCCTAAAAATAGTTAAATGCTTTGCTACTATTTATTAAGAATTTTTTACTTGTTGTAATTTTGTCACTTCGAGTGAATTGCATAATGTAACGGAGTAATTTGTATCGAGAAGTACTTTGGAATTGTACTTCAATCGTTTTTTTGCGAACGAACATTTTACAGATTATTATATTTGAAAATGCAGAATGATTTTTATTTAGATGTTACCACCAAGTAACAAATAAACTCTCACAAACAGAAGTGTCTTTTTGTATCCAAAGAAGAGGAGCTTTTTGTTTTTCAATAGAATCAAAGAGTTCTTGTGAAATTTCATCAAAAGAGTTCCATTCTGAATTTGAGCTAGGTAAAGCCAACCAATTTTGTTTTATAGGCATGTGAAATAGGTTTTTTGTGTGGTTTTCTTTGATAAAATCTATATAATTAATGTAGTAGCCTTTTATCGCTTTTAGATTGATACTTGTAAAAGAATGGTTTTTCAAATGGATTGGAATAAATAATTGGGCTTTGAAAAATACTTGCTGCTGAATTTTTTCTAAATCAAACTCTTCTAAAGTCTCTTTTGCTTGTTTGGAATATATTAAAGGGAATTGATGTGCTTGTAGTTTTGTTACTTTTTTCACCAAATCATCATTCCGATTCGGACCAATCCATTTTTTTATTTCAGTTCCTTTGACAGTAGGGTCGTATAGATAAAATTTATACGATACTTCTACGTGTATTTTTTTTAGAGATTTTTTATCTTCAAGGATAAAATCGAGTTCTCCAAGTGTAATTTTGTTTTGTTGAATTTGAATATTCTCAACAAGAATTTCGTATTCTCCAGTGTTTTCTATTTGACGTTTGAAAAAAGCTTCTGCTCTTTTTCCAAGCATCAACTTTTTTTTAAGCTCTAAATTATCGATTCCAGAAGAATTTGTTTTTTTTAGTTGCAGTAAAGATTGGGTAAACGGATTTGTTTGTAGTGTAAAAATAGACTCAGTTTCAAGGAATCCTTTGTATTGATTGCTATCATTGTTTTTTTCTTTCAACATAGAAAATGTTTTTTTTGTAAAATTAAGAAAACAAGGAGTATAGGCTACACTAAATTAATGTTTTACTTTTGCAAAGAGAAAAGAAAAGAGTTATGTCAGAGATTATAAAAATATACGAACAAAATATTAGTCCTAGAGAAATTCAAAAAGCAGTGAATGTTTTGAAGAAAGGAGGATTGATTATTTATCCTACTGATACAGTATATGGATTGGGCTGCGATATCACGAACACAAAAGCACTTCAGAGAATAGCACGTATAAAAGGAATAAAACTTGATAAAGCGAATCTTTCTTTTATTTGTAAAGATTTAAGCAATCTTTCGGATTATGTAAAACAAATAGATTCGTCAACATTTAAACTCTTAAAAAGGGCTTTGCCAGGTGCTTATACCTTTATTCTTCCGGGGAGTAAGACCTTGCCAAATGCTTTTAAAAATAAAAAAACGGTTGGGATTCGTGTTCCCGATAATGCAATTGCTATTGAACTGGTAACTCTTTTGGGAAATCCTATTGTTTCGACCTCTATTCACGATGAAGATGAGGTATTGGAATATACGACAGATCCAGAATTGATTTATGAAAAATGGCAATCCAAAGTAGATCTGGTAATTGATGCAGGTTATGGAGACAACCATGCCTCTACAATCATTGATTTAACCGGTGATGAACCTGTTGTGATTCGTGAAGGAAAAGGAAGTTTAGATGTGCTTTAGCTATAAAATATAATGTTAGAATAGAGGAATCCTTTTTGACTTATGTACTGTATTAGGCTTATAACTGTAAAACATGATGCCCCTAAGTGGTTTCCATTTTTTTAAATACTTCGTAACAAACTCTTTTTCTAAATCAACTGAATCAATTAGATTAGGCAATCTGTTTTTTTCAAAATTAATCGACTTACTTAATTGCCTATTGGTAGATGACAAACCCAATATAAGCTCATTACTAGCATAAAATCCAGTGCTTGCGCTGTCAATTAATTCTTTAATATCAGCATCACTTAACGTAGGGTTTTTGAATTTATTGTTTTTGGCTTCAATGTATTTATTGTAATTAGCTATGCCATAATTTAAGGTGTCTAGAACTGCACGGAATTCGATGGAGGTTATTTTATTTAAGTTGTTGTCAATAACTTTTTTGGTCATATCGTTTGTTACACCACATTTTATAATTCTTGAAATGGATTCTTCTAATTTTGTGATGGTATCAAGTGAGCTAGTTTTGTTTAGAATGTCTTCGAAAAGGTACTTCTTATCCAAATCTAATTTATCGAAGTTTTTTTCTTGAAAATCAATGTGTCGAATAGGGGAAGGAAGAAACTGATATATAGGATCAAATGCAATATGTGTTTTGATAAAATCTTTAGGACGAATTAAAAAATATTTATCATTGAAACTTCTAACAAATCTTCCGTCTTTGATATATCCAGCTGACCAAGTGGTGTCAATAAAATAATACTTTGAATCAATTTTGATTGCGTTCCAAGCATGACTAACAGCTGCTATGCTGTCCTTGTAGTCTCTTGTGTATCCAGCTATCAAAAAAGTTTCAAGTCCAATGGATTGGGTCATATCCAGAAATAAATCAGCATAATGTTGGCATACTCCAGTGCGTTTTTTCAAAACATACTCAACTAAATCTTTAGAGGAAGTATATTTAGGTAAATTTTCTAATAATGCATAGTCGTAACTGATATTATGGGTGATCCAAATATAGATGGCTCTTGTTTTTTCAATATCAGTATTAAAATTTTTAGTAAGTTCTAAAGCAATTGCATTAGAAGATTTTAACGAGTAAGGAACTTTTTTTGAAGCGTTATCAAGTATCAGATAATTGGATTGAGCATGGGATAATGTGCTGCAACTTATAAGTAAAAGGAGTACTATCTTTTTTATCATAACAATATAGTGGGTTTCACTAATTTTTGAATCGATTATAGCTTATTTGATTTTCTGATATTCATCACAAAATGACTCCACACAATGCTGGTTGTATTATAATATTTTGTGTTTTTGTGTTTTACGGTCCTCTTTGAAATCATTTTTATTAAATTTACATAAAAGCTAATGTGTGACTTTATGATCGCTAATGTGTGGATAGGTCTTCCTTGTAACATAAAACGAACTCCAGCAATTGCATCCAGAATCATTCGAATAAAAATATAAAAGAATACTTTGTTTGAAGGAAGGTTCTTCACTAACGAATAGAGGCTGTTTCTAAAGTTTAAAAAAGTTTTATAAGAATTCGCTTCGTTTAATGTAGCACCACCAATATGAAAGACTGTTGAAGTTCCTACATATTTTATATCATACCCTAAGTTACTTGCTCGCCAGCACAAATCAATTTCTTCTTGATGGGCAAAATAATCTTCATCAAACCCATTCAACTTGTGAAAAATTTCAGATTTGATAAAAAAACATGCGCCTGAGGCCCAGTTAATTGTAATGGTGTCGTTATACTGTCCTTTGTCTTTTTCCAAGGAATTGAAAATACGTCCTCTACAATATGGATATCCTAAAATATCTAAAAATCCACCGGCTGCACCGGCGTATTCAAACTTTTTTTTGTTTTTGTAATCTAATATTTTTGGTTGGATAATTCCAGTATTATCATTGTTTTGAAATTCTTCAATAATTGGCTCGAGCCAATTATCAGTAACTTCTATGTCAGAATTCACTAAGGCGTATATGGGCGTATTTATTTCTTTTAATGCGTCGTTATATCCTTTTGCAAATCCGCCATTTTCTTTGTTGATAATAAGTTTTATTTCGGGGTAGTGCTCTCTTATAAATAGAATAGAAGTGTCTGTAGAAGCATTGTCCGCAACATAAATGTCAGCGTTTTTGCTGAATTTTATCAAAGAAGGTATAAATGTTTCTAACAGTTTTTTACCGTTCCAGTTTAATATGACGACTGCAATTTTCATTTGATTGTGAAGAATTCTGTTTTATATTTTTCCTTTAAAAAATATTGTTTGTGGTTTTGCAAACATAGTCCAAATTATTGAGTATTCTAGCCTAAGAAAACATTAAAAGGATGACGTGATAAGTTGTAACTAAGTTGATTTTTAATTGTTTATTGAAACAATATCTTTTTAACTTTTTTAGTTACACAG
>CEWR01004088.1_pt1 | contig 41008 bp, 33 predicted proteins | sample 356321 | NCBI WGS metagenome assembly CEWR01 (sample SAMEA2621551, study PRJEB7988) | marine metagenome | biome: marine biome (ENVO:00000447); feature: mesopelagic zone (ENVO:00000213); material: "saline water (ENVO:00002010), including plankton (ENVO:xxxxxxxx)" | depth 790 m
GAGCTTTTAGAAATAATTATCAAAGAAAATACGATGGGACTTAAATTAGCCGAAATTGAAGGTGATGCTGTTTTGTTTTATAAGTACACAGAAAAACCAACTCTAAAGGAGCTTTATGAACAGTGTAAAGACATGTTTCTTGCCTTCCATCAGCATATTAAATTATATGAAAGAGATCGTATTTGTGATTGTGGCTCCTGTTCTGGAACTCCAGATTTAACTTTAAAATTCATTATGGAGATGTTATAGAAAGGAATATTTTAGGGCATTTTCAATTAATGGGAGCCGATGTAACTACTGCTCATAAATTAATGAAGAATAATGTAGATAATGATGAATACCTCCTAATCTCAGAAAATTCTATCTTAAAAAATGACATGAGCAAAGTTCCTTCTTGGTTTAAACTACAAGCAAGTAGCATGAACTATGAGAATGTTGGAAAGATCAATTATCACTATGAGAAATTCACAGAACTACTGAATGAAATTCCAGAATTACCTCCAAGAAAAAAATTAATGGACGAACCCGTTCAATTTACAATTAGTTACTCTATGCCACATTCATTAGAATCTACATTTAAATTATTGAGTAGTCTAGAAAGAAAGCATGAATGGATTGAAGGTGCTAAGAAAATTAATTTTGATGAAATCAAAATTGAAAGAATAAGAACAACTCATGAATGTATTACTCCTTTAAATAAATTACACATTGAAACTACTATTATTGATAAAAAAGGGAGTAATAAAATTTTTGGATAAGAAGCTGATGCAGTAGGTATTTTTCCTGCAGCAAACCAACTTTATAGTTTAACAAAAATAGGAGATAATGAATGTAAAATACAACTAGAGGTACGTTTTAAATCGAGTTTATTCAATAATCTGATTTTTAAGAACCTATTTAAATCAGGGCTTACAAAGTCTTTAAGAAAACTAGAACTGATATTAACTCATGATAGATCTAAACCGGAACATTTGATTGATTAGACATCATCATAAATACTCCGAAGAGAACTACTGAGACAATCATTCCATACATAAAAACAATATAACAGATTCTAAGGTAATTGTATTTTCTAGCTAATACAACACCAAGGAAATAAAGATCTCGAATTAATGAACTGTAAAGATATTCTTTGTCTTTCATTATTTCTTTCATTCCCCATTCGTAATCTTTCAATTCCATTTTATGAAAATTTCCAAAAAACAACAAATTAGCTTTTCTATTTTTCACATCTTCGGTAGAAAATTTACCTGCAAGAATTTTTGGTTTAGTAGAAAGCGTAGCTAAGACTATAGTAATTAAACACACTACTAGCATAAATACACTTGGAATCATTAACTCAGGATGCTTATCAAACTTTGAAAATAATGTGGATATTATTATCGATAATATAAGCGCATTAATACTCAACATTATATTCGCCTTATTATCTGCTATTGCACTCAACTCCATATGGTTTTTAAGTGCTGTTCTAAACATTGTTTCAATTCCCTTTTCAGGAACTTCAGCTTTTTGAGTCTTTAATTTTAATTCTTTTTCCTTTAATTGGTTTTTCTTATCAGCACCTTTATCTTTAGTCTTAAGCTTCTTTAATTCGTCATGTTTTCCAATTAAATTACTAATCTTTTGCTGATTGTATTTTAAAAAAGCCGTTTTAGTGTTGTATTGATGTCCACTTAAAAAGGCAATTTCTTGTTCTAACCATTCAACATCACTGTCTACTTTACCAATACAACAGCCCCATTCTACTCTTAAAAGTTTAGAACGATCTTCATAAAATTTAGAGCCTAAACCATACATATCTGCATCACATAGAATCTCTTCTAAAATAGAATTAGGTTCAACTCCCATTTCGGTAGCAGCAATACAGATTTCAATCTGCTTTATTTTATCTTTAGAATAGTTGTTTTGAATTAGAAATTCCTTAGCAACTTCTATACTTTTTTCCTCATGTTTTTTAAGAGTGGTTAAATATCCCACATCATGAAAGTAAGCTGCTAGTAAAACAACTTCCTTATCTTCTTTAGACAATTTTTCTCCATCACAAATTAAATCTGCAGACTCTACAACATCATGTGTATGTCTATAATCATGAAAGGCTAATTTAGTTGTGTCAGATTTTTTGAATAAATCAAAAACAAAATCTTCTGATAATTTTAATATATCTTTTGAATTACTCATTCTCTTATAAATTATGACTGAATCTCTTTTATTAACTCATCCATTGCTTTAGCAGATTGTTTCTCATGATCATCTTGATAGATTATTTTAACTCTCAACGCTTTTAATCCAGAAACACCTTGTAAATCTTCCAATTCTAATTCTTCAATCTTCCCAAAGATATGCTTTGATTGTAGAAATTTCAAATATTTTCTATATTCTACTGCTTCCCTCTCCTGAGAATAAACAATAGAGAGCTTTCCTGGAACTGTAATTCGCTGATCTGTACACTTTATATGAGCTTTATCTATTCTTTTCTTAATAATAGCATACCGAATATTGTAAGCTCCATCCACATCAAATTGCTTCTCATCCATTCTAAATCGAATTGCCAATGGATTACTATGTACTAGTATCATTGAAGCAATTTCCAATTTATAATCCATATTAGTTAATGCTAATCGAGCCACATTCTCCATATCATACATCATTTGCAATTGCCATAAACGTATATTATCTAAGTATAACTTATCATATATTTTATTCTTAACCAATGATTGACCTATGTAAATATTGTGCTCTATTCCATCTGTTTTGTAACGTTCAAAATAATGTGGAAACATATTTTGAGCTTCTTCCTGACCATTATCAATAAATTTAGCCAACTGATCATTTAAAAAAGTTACACTTGTTTCATATGATTTCCTTTTTTCATAAACTACTTGCAATTCAGGATCAAGTCGATCCATATAGGTCTTAATCTGATCAGACAATTGATTATTGATAGCTTCAATATGAGTAAATGTTGGGTAAATATCTTTTTTAAGAAATTCTAAAACACCAACTTCATCTCCAGCCTTTAAACCGTTTTTAACGCTAGTAAAAAACTCATTTACTCTAAATATAAGTTCCTCATATATTGGTAGCTTTTCTATTTTTAAAGCCTCCAATAAAACATTTTTAGCCAAATTAAGTTGAGTTAATAAATCCTCCTTTATAGTCTCATTTCTTGCAACAGATGATCCTTTAATATCTGCTTGTCCAAAAAGTGGTTGAACATTTTCAAATACTATTTCCTCTAGCTTAACTCGTTCTGATTTCTCTTCAGTTTGATTGATAAACTTACTAGCTGCATCAGTAAACTTCCATTTTACAGTAGGATGTATTGCTGTATAATGCTCTTGAATAGATGCCTCTATAGTATTCTCCATTTCTTTTGATGCACGTTCAACAGCATATTGAAACATTGGAATAATATCGCTCAACTTTTGCAAGTTAATAGAATTTAATTCAAAAGCTCTTGGAGATGCAATTTCTAAAACAGCCAAATCAGAATTTCCACTTGCTTGGATCGGTATTAAAATGATACTTTGAATGCCTTTTTCAAGCAGCCGTTTAGAAAAAGGAACATTGTTAGATAACTCAGCATATTTATTAACATCAGAAATTGCTACTGACTTTATCTCATCAAATACATTTCCTAAAAGACCTTTGCAATAAAAATAACTATTTTCAACTTCTTCTTTATCCTCAAAAATGATACTCGCAGTTTTCTTTATTTTTGCATTATCAGTGTTACCTTCAGATATATCAAATATCGTAAAGCCTAATGATAGATCATCTATATCATAAAACTTTCTAATACTCTGCTGAAGTTCTTCAATCATTTTATCTTCGTCTCCTTTTAATAAGTTGGTTCTTATTTCCGAGATAGATTCATCTGCTGTAACATCAAATAAATTCATTATTCCAAAACCTTTAAAAAGGTAACTTCCTTGAGGAAATTTCTCTCTCCATACATCTAAATTATCAAAACTATTAATCAGTAACTTAAAGTCTTCATCAGTTATTTCTGGGGCACTATCAGTCTTTTCAATACTTGCCATGTCAGCATTAAAAGCAACACGATAGTTTAATTCATTACCTTTTTTATTCGGTATATTAAAATAAAATGGTCTTTTAAGATCAACAAACTTACCGTAAACAACTCCCAAAATCATTATGCATGCATGAACGTAAATTAACTCCTCTTCTCTTTCAGATATTGACAACTCAAAATCCACACCAGCATCTTTAATAATATTTCCAAATCTTTCTGAGTATCTAAATTGATTAAAACTAAAAGGTACAGATGCCGCTTTTATCTCATTCAAAGATAGTGCTTCAGGAAACAAAGGATCAACCATCAAATTAACCACATCTTTATGCTTATCTAACCAGTTCAAATCCTCAATACCATCTATTAATTTAGGGTATTTCTTTACTGCTGCAACCATCTTTGTTGCTAAAGAATGATTTACATGATCCGTATATTTTACTGATGCATATTTACTGTATATATTATAAATTTTATCAAAACTGATTTTAAATTTTAATGGTAAACCGGAATGTAGTCTGTTTTTATTGGCCAACATAAATTTATTTTACATGTATAGACATACAAATTTACTTAATTTTTCACTCTCTCAAAATCATATTGAATACAGAATTCAAAAAACACTATATTTGAATAAATGATAATCACTCCTCAACAAAAAATTAATCTAAGGATTATCCTAACTATTATGTTAACTTGGACTATTGTTGGAGTATTTATAGTGTTTTATAATAACACCCTATTAAATACACCATACCTAAGTATAGGGCCATCAAAAATCTATAAGCTAAATGTTCAACTATTAATATGGTCTTTTATCAGTGCTTTAGGTGGTTTAATAGCTGGTTCTTTTTTAGTTTATACTAATAGCAAAGTTTTTAGAAAAAAATCATTTATATATGCACTAATTACCACCCTCTATTCTTATGTGATTTTATTTATTTTTTTAATGTCTGCCTATTTAACAATCCGATCATATTCGGCACTTGGAGAGAATGCTAACTTAAAAAGTGTTTTAACATTAGCATTAAGTATGGCTCAAAACATCTACCCTTTTGTACAATTTATATTGTGGGGTGGAATAACATTACTTACTCTTTTCATGTTACAAATGAACGATAAATTTGGTCCTGGGATTTTAAAAAAATTTTTATTAGGCCAATATTATCATCCTAAAAAAGAAGATAGAGTCTTTATGTTTTTAGACATGAAATCCTCTACAACAATTGCAGAAAGAATTGGAAATGAAAAATACTTCAATCTACTTAGTAATCTATTTTCAGACTTAACTGATACTATTTTAAATAATGAAGGTGAAATTTACCAATATGTTGGTGATGAAATTGTTATCTCTTGGCCAACGAAAAGTGCAATTAAAAATGCAAATTGTATAAATTGCTATTTTGATATTAAAAACAAGCTAATAGAATTAAGCTCTTATTACCAGAGTAAATATCAAACAATCCCTAGCTTTAAAGCTGGTTTGCATTGTGGAATAGTAATGGCTGGAGAAGTTGGTGTTATTAAAAAAGACATTATTTATTCGGGAGATGTTTTAAATACAACTTCAAGAATACAAGCTAAATGCAACGAGTTTAAAACAGATTTGCTCATTTCTCAACACATCTTACAGAGGTTCGAATCTAAAGATCTTACCTCTTTTAAAACAGAGAAAATAGGAAGCATAGCTCTTAGAGGAAAAAAAGAAGAAATTATAATCAATAGTATAGCTTATTTAAGCTAAATAAAAAAAGCTCTATTGTATTAACAATACTTAATTTTAAAAATGAATATTTTCTTCAAATAAAAATTTCGACCTTTGTCTAAACAAAAGTGTTAATAAAATTTTAATAATGGCAGAAGATATTTACGCTAATCTCAGAGAAAAACTAATAGAGCAAGGTGGTTGGCCTCAACCATATATGTTCAAATTTATTATTCCTTCAGATAATAAAAAACTTGCACAAGTAGAAGCTGTATTTGGAGAAGATGCAGAAGTTACAACACGACAATCTAAAAGCAATAAATATATTAGTATTACTGCTAAAGAGGTTATGATTTCTCCAGAAGAGGTTATCAACACTTACAAAAAAGCGGAAGGTATTAAAGGCCTAATGTCTTTATAACAGAAAAGGGATGCTTACGCACCCCTAATCACTCACCTAACTTACACTAAAAACTATCTTTAATTACTCAAAAATTTTGGTTGTTGAGCAGGTCTTATTTTTGTATTCCCTTTTTGGATTGTTATTTTATAATTGAATTCTCCTGATTTTTGTTCTAAAACAATTGGTTCATTAGAATCTGTTTTATATCCACTTGAATGCTCATGGTAACCATCAGGGTCTGCTATAAACATTAAATAAGTATCTGTTCCATTATACCCATGTTCTCCATGCGAGCCACCAGGTCCTCCTCTATTAATCCAAACTTCATAAGTCCCATAATAATAATCGTATGGGTTTATAAAATATTCAAATTCATAAACTCCAGGTCTTGTGTTATAATACTCCCCTAAAATTGGATTAAAAGGAATTGAGTTATTATTATCCCAATAACTATATGGTGCAACATGTTCATAATCCACTCCAAAATAGGCACGGCCATCATGTCCGTTAGGTCCTGGGGTATTATCTACTACTATGCAACTTGTAAAAAAAAACGGTACAATTAATGCTAATATGATTTTTAAATTTCTCATAAATTCTAATTTCTACATCAACATTCAAAAGCTATGCCAAAAAATAAATTTTATTTTAGTTTGTTGATTTTCAATAATTAACTTGTCTTTTATTAATGCATTATTAAGTAGTTTTGATATATAAAATTTCAATTATGAGACTAATTATTCTTCCTTTAATTATAATGCTTGGAGCATTTTCAGTTAAAGCTCAAAATGCAACACTTACACCTAATTTAACTCAACAATTAAATAGTTTAAATACTACAGATTATGTTAAGGTAAATGTTGTTTTAGGAAATCAAGTGCAGTATGGTATAATTAACGCTCAGTTTAAGAATGAAAATACTCCGTTAAATGAAAGAGCAAAAATAGTAATTAGAAAATCCATGAAAATGGCTAAACTTTCTCAAGCATCTATAATTAACTTATTAGAAGCTAATACTAGCAAAGTGAAATCCTACAAATCGCTTTGGATTATTAATATGATGACTATAGAAGCAACAAAAGATATTATTGAGCAACTAGCCATAAATATTGAGATTGATTACATTGAAGAGTACACTCATTTTACAGTTAAACCAGCAAAAATTTTATATGGAGAAACCTCAAATTCTAAATCTGTCGGAGGAAATGAACCTGGATTAGCAGCAATAAATGCTCCAGCACTTTGGGCATTAGGTTATACTGGTAAAGGTAGAAAGTATTTAAATTATGATACTGGTATGTGGACAGAACATCCTGCTTTAGCAGATGCTTGGCTAGGAAATCACCAACCGTTAAGCCAAGCATGGTATGGTGTTGACTCTCCTACTCCAACTGATAAAAATGGTGCACATGGTACTCATACTGCTGGAACTGTTTTAGGTTTAGATCCTGCTACAAATGATACTATTGGTGTTGCATTTAATGCTTACGTAATGGCAACAGATCCAATTGTTACAAGTGCTGCTGACATTAAACCATTGCCAGAATATATTGATGTTTTTGAATTTGCACTTAACCCTGATGGAGATACCACTACCACAAATGATATTCCTGATGCAATTAATAACTCATGGGGAATAGATATTCATGATGATACAACTCTTTGTGCAGGTTATATCACTCAAATGTTTGATGCTATTGAAGCTGCAGGAATTGCTAATGTCTTTTCAGCAGGAAATGAAGGTCCAGGAAACACAACAATAGGTCAACCTCAATATGTTAGCACAGGTTTAGTAAATACATTTACTGTTGGAGCAGTTAACGGAGCTAATCCAGCATTTCCTATAGCAGGGTTTTCTAGTGAAGGTCCAACAATTTGTAATGTCCCAGCTGGCCCATTAAAAATTAAGCCAGAAGTAGTTGCTCCGGGTTTAAATGTAAGATCATCTGTTGAAGATAATAATTATGCTTCTTACAGCGGAACATCAATGGCTGGACCTCATGCAACTGGAGGAGTTCTTTTGTTAAAGGAGGCTTTTCCAAATGTAAGTGGAGAAGAAATTTTATTGGCTTTATATAACTCGTCAATAGATTTAGGTGTGGCTGGAGAGGATAATATTTATGGTAAAGGAATGATTGATGTTTTAGCTGCATTTAACGAATTAGCATTAACACATACTCCTACGCCTCCCAATCAATATACTTATGATGTAACTGTTAATGATATTACGAGCCCTGCAACTAACTTTATTTGTTCTCAAACAATCATTCCTACTTTTATTCTGGAAAACAAAGGAGATAGCTCAATTACAAGTGCCGAAATTATATATCAACTTAATGATGAACCTCAGAATGTATTTAACTGGTCAGGAAATTTAAACACTGGAAATACAACAACAATAAACCTTCCTTCAATTATTGCTTTAGGATATGGTAATTATGAGCTAAAAATAAAAGCAATTATTGATACTACTAATATTGAATGTGATTATATCAACAATCAAAGAATACAACGGTTTAACATTAGAGAAACTATTGCAGCACTTCCTTATTCAGAAGATTTTGAAAACATGACTATTGACACTTCTGAATGGATAGTTAATAATCCTGATGGATCAACTACATGGGATACTATCCCTACTGCAGGTTTGACAGGAAGCTCTTACTCTGCTTCAATGCAATTATTTAATTATAACAATCTTAATCAAATGGATGATTTAGTATCAACTAATATAACTTTACCAAATCAAGATTCAATTTTTTTACGTTTCGATTTGGCTTATCAGTACTATATACCAATTGCAAGTTTAGCTGACACATTAGAAATATTCATTTCTACAGATTGCGGAATTAGCTATAGTTCAATTTATAAAAAAGGTGGATCAGTTTTAGAAACTTATACTACATCAACATCTAATTTTGTTCCCCAAGCATCAAATCAATGGAGAACTGAGTATATTGATATTACTTCTTATGCTAATAATGATGCAATTATAAAATTTGTTTGTTTTAATAGAAGTGGTAATAATCTATACTTAGATAACATCTGGGTATATGAAGGTGAAGAACCTCTTATTACAAATATCAATGAAGCAAAACTAGAAGTGTTATCAATTTATCCAAACCCAACCAATAGTAATATAACTATTGACCTAGGTAAAAATATTACTGATAATGCTACTATTGAAATTATTGATTTATTAGGAAAAAAGCTTTATGTAAAAGAAGTTTCCACAAAAACGAATAAAATTAATTTAGAAGGTTTTACTAATGGTATTTACATTGTTAAATTCTCTAATAATAATGGAATAATCACAAAAAAAATTATCAAAGAATAATTAAGAAAATTTTCCAAAGTTTTTACAGAAATGAGTGATTTTACACTCCTCACACTTAGGCTTTCTTGCCTGACAAACATATCTACCATGAAGTATTAACCAATGATGAGAAAGATGCATTACCTCATCTGGAATATGTTTAACCAATTGCTTTTCTGAATCTAAAGGAGTTTTAGCATTTGTTGTTAAACCTAAGCGTTGCGAAACTCTAAAAACATGTGTATCAACTGCCATTACAGGTATTTGATAAACAACACTCGCAATTACATTAGCAGTTTTCCTTCCTACTCCAGGCATTTTTTGTAAATCATCAACATCCGAAGGAACAACATTGTTAAAGTCGTTAACCAACATTTTTGCCATTCCTACCAAATACTTAGACTTATTATTAGGATAACTAATACTTCTTATATATTCAAAAACTTCTGCAGAGTCTGCCTCAGCTAAGGATTCCGCTTCTGGAAACCTCTTGAACAAATCTTTAGTAACAATATTTACCCGCTTATCTGTACACTGGGCAGAAAGTATTACAGCTACTAAAAGCTCGAAAGGATTTGTATATTCTAATTCAGTTTCTGCCACAGGCTGATGTTCACTAAAATAATCTACAAATAACTCATAACGTTCTTTCTTCTTCATAACACAAAAATACAGCAATTTTAACTACTTTTATTCTCATCAAACAGTTATGATAGAATTTTTACTCAGCACTTTTTACTTCCTTATTTTTTGTTTGATAATTAGCAAATCATCATTCTTTCAAGACAAAACCATTCCCCGTAATTGGGTTATTGGAGCGTTTGGACTTAAGGTAATTATTGGAGTTATTCTAACCCTTATCTACTCTAAATACTATACTGATAGAAGTACATCAGATATTTTTAAATATTTTGACGATAGTAAAATTCTCTTTGATGCATTTGAATCTAACCCCACAGATTTTTTTAAGATGATGATTGGCGTGGATAATTACAGTGAATATTTTACAACTAATTATTATCAAAAAATGAGGTTCTGGACACGAAATTATGAAGATGAATTAGTTAGTGATACCCATATTATAATTCGATTTAATGCACTCGTTCAATTCTTTTCATTCGGACATTTTAATGTGCATAATGTATTTATGAACTTTATTTCCTTTATAGGTTTAACACTATTATTTAAAGCATTTAAAACGTATCTTAAAGAAAAGGAGAGAATTCTATTTATTGTTATACTTTTAGCACCTTCAACTCTTTTTTGGGGATCTGGTTTACTTAAAGAAGGAATAATTTTGCTTGGATTTGGATTATTCCTTTATTCATTTTTTAACTTTACAACTAAGTTTAAACTTATTTATGTTCTGTTTGGTCTTCTAGGGTTTACTCTAATCATTTACACCAAATTGTACTTATTAGTTGCTCTTTTCATACCAATTCTAGGTTACTCTATAAATTCAATATTCAAATTAAAACATATATTTTACGGATATGTTCTATCAACTATAGTTTTCTTATTGTCTATAAACATTATGCCTTTAATTAATCCACAACTAAACTTTGTAAACCAAATCGTTGGAAAACAGCTTGCATTTTCAAGGTTTATAGCTTCCGTAGAAACCAATAGCGGATTTCAGATACCTGAATTATCAAATAGCTTTTCATTACTAAAGAACATTCCAAACGCTTTATTAAACACTATAATAAGGCCATTCTTATGGGAATGTAATTCTGTATTTATTCTGATGAGTTTTGTGGAAAACATCTTAGTATTAGCCTTTATTGTTATGTGCATTTTAATCCGTAAAAAGATAACTAAAATTCAGAAGAATGTATTTTACTTCTGTCTTATTTTTGCTTTTTCCTTATATATAATAATTGGGTTAACAACCCCTGTTTTTGGAGCTATAGTAAGGTATAAAATTCCTGGATTATTACTAATCACAATATCTTTACTACTTATCTTAGATATCCAAAAACTAAAAATTAAATTTCCTTTCATTTCAAAAATACTATGACCAAATTTTTAAAACTTATTTCAGTACTTTTTGTAGTAACATTAATAAGTTGTACAGAAACTGAAACCGCTGATTTAATAGTGCATAATGCAAAAATTTACACAGTTAATAATGCTTTTGATATTGCTGAAGCAATGGTAATTAAAGATGGAAAAATCATAGCTATTGGACCTGAACATGAAATCCGAAATAAGTATAATGCAAAAGAAATTATTGACGCTAGAAAACGACCTATTTACCCTGGATTTATAGACAGCCATTGCCATTTTATAAATTACGCTTTAAGTAAAAATCGTGTTGATCTGATTGGAACAACATCTTTTGAAGAAGTTCTCTCAAAACTTGAGAAAGCCTCTAAAGAAAATGAAAACACTTGGATTTTTGGATCAGGATGGGATCAAAACGACTGGACAATAAAAGAATTTCCAACAAGAGCAAAACTAGATAGTTTATTTCCCAACAATCCAGTTGTACTAACTCGAATTGATGGCCATGCACAATTGGTAAATGGAGAAGTTCTTAGAAGATCAAACATTAATTATCAATCTAAAATTAAAGGAGGAGCAATTTTACAATACAATCTTGACGATCAGAATAATAATAACCTCAATATCTCAAAAATAAAAGAAGGACAACAAAAAAATAACAGTAACATTCTTCCATTAACTGGATTATTGATAGATAAAGCTATGAACTTAGTTTCTTATGAAACTACTCCCAAAATGACAGATACTAAGCTTTCAAAATTGCTTATAGAGGCTCAAAATGATTTATTTGGTGTTGGTTTGACAACAATTGATGAGGCAGGTTTGGATAAAGATGCTATAAATCTGATAGATAGTCTACATCTAAATAAGCTACTTAAAGTTAAAATGTACATTATGGCCTCTTCAGAAGAAGAAACAATTAATTACTTCTTAAAATCAGGACCATACAAAACAGAGTTGCTTAACGTTTGTTCTTTTAAATTTATAGCCGATGGAGCTTTAGGATCTCGTGGGGCTTGTTTAATTGAGCCTTATTCTGATGTTTTAAATCAGCATCACGGATTAATGCTACATGACAAAGAATATTTTGAGAAATATGCTCCTTTAATAGTTGAAAAAGGTTTTCAAATGAATACCCATTGTATTGGTGATTCTGCTAATAGAATGATTTTAGATGTTTATGCTAAAACTTTAAAAGGAGTAAATGATAAGCGCTGGAGAATAGAACACGCACAGATAATCCATTCAGAAGATTTTAAATACTTTAAAAAGTATACAATTATACCTTCAATTCAATCAACACATGCAACATCTGATATGTATTGGTCAGAAGAAAGATTAGGCCCTCATCGAATTAAAGGAGCTTATGCATATAAAAAATTATTAAAACAAAATGGAATTATTGCTTTAGGTACTGATTTTCCAGTAGAAGGAATAAATCCAATTAACACCTTTTATTCTGCAGTAGTTCGAAAAGATAAAGAAGGTTTTCCTACAAAAGGTTACCAAATGGAAAATGCCTTAACAAGAAAAGAAGCTCTTAAAGGAATGACAATTTGGGCAGCTCTTTCTAACTTTGAAGAAAATGAAAAAGGAAGCTTAGAAGTAGGTAAAGCTGCAGATTTTGTAATGCTAAACGATGATATTATAACAACTAATCAAGAAAATATCTTAAAAGTAAAAGTTCTACAAACTTTTATTAATGGAGAAAATGTATTTTCGCTTAAAAAATAGAATATGCCAACAACTACAGAAACTGTTACAGAAATATTGAATAAACCATTTATAACAGATGATGCTGTTGTCTTTGGACTACTAATGTGTTGTTTAGGAATTGTTTTCTATACCTCTCAATTAAAAAACTTAAAGTGGTTTTATAAAATAGTACCTGCTCTATTAATGTGTTATTTATTACCTGCTTTGCTGAGTACTTTTAATATTATATCTCCTAAGTTCTCTGGATTATGGCCAATTGCTAAAAATTATTTCTTGCCTGGATCTTTAATTCTAATGACTTTAAGTACTGATTTAAAAGGAATTTTAAAGTTAGGTCCAAAAGCGTTAATTATGTTTTTTACCGCTACAGTAGGAATTATTTTAGGAGGACCAATAGCAGTTATGGCAACATCTGTAATTTCTCCAGACACTTTAAATGGTGCTGGTCCTGATGAAGTATGGAGAGGATTAGCTACGCTTGCAGGAAGTTGGATTGGTGGTGGTGCAAACCAAACTGCCATGCTCGAATTGTACAAATTTAATGTTGACAAGTATGGTGCTATGCTTGCCGTAGATGTTGTTGTTGCCAACATTTGGATGGCTTTTATCTTATTTGGAGCAGGGAAATCGGATAAAATTGACAAATGGTTAAAAGCCGATTCTTCTTCTATTGAAAAGTTAAAAACTGATATGGAAAATTATACGGAAAGTGTTAAGCGCGAAGCAACACTAACTGATCTAATTAAAATTTTCGCTATTGCCTTTGGAGGTGTTGGATTAGCTCATTTTTTAGCAGGAATATTTAGTACTTGGGCACAAGCTTCAAGTATGTCTGAAACAGTATTATCAAGTCAATTTTTCTGGATAGTTGTAGTATCAACTACTTTTGGTCTAGCGTTATCATTTACTAAAATGAGAAAACTAGAAGGTGCAGGAGCATCTAAAATGGGAAGTGTATTTATTTACATTTTGGTAGCTATTATTGGTATGAAGATAGATCTATCTCAACTCGTACAATATTGGGATTTTATTATAATTGGTTTAATTTGGATGGCGTTTCATGTTGGTTTATTATTTTTAGTAGCAAAAATTATTAAAGCTCCATTTTTCTTTTTAGCAGTAGGAAGTAAAGCAAATGTAGGCGGGGCAGCTTCTGCACCTGTTGTAGCTTCAGCATTCCACCCTAGCCTAGCTCCAGTAGGAGTTCTATTAGCCGTTTTAGGATATGCTTTAGGAACGTACGGTGCAATTATTTGTGCTACACTAATGGAAATTGTTAGTCCTGGATAGATATTATTTTCTTAAGAAAATCATTAAAAAATATAATTTTTAACAGTTAACATAACTCAGAATTAAAACTTATTGACAAATCTTATATCAATAGTTAATTGTATTTCTTGAAAAGATTCCAATAATAAATGATTAATGCCAAGTAAATCCTAATGTTAAAACTTAAATTAGTTGAAAATTGAAGCAACTAATATCAAATTTTTACGTCTTGTAAGTGTTGAAATTTTAAATATTTAAAAAGTCTGATGACTTATTAACACAAAGAACATTATCATGAAAACATCAAAACTAGCTAGTCTAATAATAATAGCGCTATCTTTTTTACTTTTTAACAACGCTTTTGCCCAATATGAAATTGATCAGCAGGGTACTGTTAATGATTGTTCTGCCAATTTTTGGCATAGCGATAGTAACAGTAATTATTTAGACAATGAAACTTATATAATGACTATTTGTTCTGATGGATCAGGAAATTCATTAAATATTGGGTTTGGATCTCTATTTGACATTGACCCTTCAGACACATTGTTTGTTTATGATGGTGCTACAGTAGGATCCCCTTTAATCGGTGCTTACAACAACGACAGTATTTTAACTGGTATTTCAACTCAAACTTCTGGAGATGGGTGTTTAACTTTTAAATTTGTTTCTGATGGTGCTTTAACTGGTGCTGGCTGGAAAGGAATTGTTAATTGTTTAACAATTTGTCAACCAGTTGATGCAATAATTAGCACAACTCCTACAGCTACGAATTATGGACCTGATTCAAATTACACCAATATTTGTGTAGGTGATGTTGTTCAGTTTTCCGTTGCAGGAACTTATCCTGATATAACAGCCAATGCTGGTAGTTACCTTCAGAATGATGCCAACACCACTTTCGATTGGGAATTTGGAAACGGCTCAGTAGATACTGGAACAAACGTGAACTCAACATATGCAAACGAACAAGGGTATTTAGTACTATTAACTATCACAGACACAAATGGTTGTGTAGAAACAGTAAGACATAAAGTAAGAACTGGAATTACTCCTGAGTTCGCTAGTGTATTGGCTACACCAGACACCTCATGCTTTGGTGACACCGTGAACCTTTTAGGGGGGTTTACCCAAACGATTGGATTTAACTCTACTGTTACAGTAGATACTGGATATGTTTCTGCAGGAGGAATTGTTTCAGGCCAGACTTTTTTACCTGATGGAAATGGTAATTCTTATACAACATCAGTTAACATTAGTGGATTTAACGGTCAAACTATACAAAATGGAACTGATGTAGCAACTGTTTGTTTAAATATGGAACACTCTTACCTTGGAGATTTAGATATGACATTGACCTGTCCAAATGGTACTACTACTATAATTTTAATGGATGGAAATGCTGGTGGTGGTGGTGGAACTTTTTTAGGAGATGCTCTTGACGATGGAACTTTAAATGCTGGAGTTGGCATGGACTATTGCTTTGATTTATCAGCTGCATGGGGAACAATGAGTGACGAAAACAATAATAGTAATTGGATTCCTTCAACGATATCACCTGGAAATAATATTTTAAACACTGGAAGTTTCCAACCTTTAGAGAGTTATAATAACTTAATTGGCTGTCCTATTGATGGAAACTGGACTGTTACTATTACAGACAATATTAACTTTGATAATGGTTTTATTTTTGAATGGGGGATACAATTGAACCCCGCAATTACCCCAAATATTGAAGCATATACAGTTGATATGCTATCAGGAATCTGGTTACCTCATGCTGATATTATTTCTGATTTTGATACTGTGGCAATAGCCTATCCTTCTATTACTGGTGACAATAACTACATTTTTCAGGTAACAGATGAGTTTGGTTGTTCATTTGATACAATTGTTACTGTAACATCTTTACCTCAATTAGTAGTAACTACTTTGGATACAACTTTAAATTGTGGAGAACAAGTTACTTTACCCCTAGAAATTCAAGGATCTACTGATATTTGTATAGATAATGTTTCTGTTTCGGGTGACGATGATGATGCAGCAACAGTAGCAACTATTACAAACTTTAGTTGCGTACCTTCAAGTGGTGTAATTTCTGCAATGACATTAGATGCGACTATTGGAGGTTTTTGTGGTGCAACTAGTTGGTATTCTTATGATATAATTATTAATGGTGTAACCCAATTTACGCAACAATGTGATCAAACCGCTTTAGACCTTACTCCATTTCTACCTATAACATCAGTATCAATTGATGCGAATGATGAAGATGCATTTAGCGATAATGTTACGCTTGATTTGACTCTAAATATAACTTACAGTGATTATCCCTATTCTTACTCTTGGGCTCCATCAAGTTTTTTAAATGACTCAACATTAAGAAACCCTGACGCCTTTCCAATTGAAGACATAGATTATATTGTAACCGTTTTAGATACCAACTTTGGTTGCTTAGCTTATGATACTGCTTCTATTATAGTAAATAACTCTACAGCTGTTTTTGATTCTGTAGATGTTACCTGTTTTGAAGGAAGTAATGGTAAAATATTAGTTGCAATAAACGGAACTTCTACACCTTATACAATAGAGTATTTTGATAGCGCTGGTACTACGATCATCCAAACTAACGTTACAAATACAGCTAACGACACATTATACAATCAACCTGCTGGAACTTATATTATTAAAATTACTGATAATGCTGGGTGTCCAATTTGGGATACTATCAGCATAAACGAACCAACACCTGTTGTTTTAGCTAACATAACTCCTGATACAACTATTTGTATTGATGGAACAGCTGTACTATATGGCTCTGTAAGTGGAGGAACTGAACCTGATAGCTTAATTTGGGATCATAGCCTAATTGGTGATGGTCCGCATTCTGTTATCCCAACAGATAGCTTAACAATATATTATGTTTACGGAAAAGATTCTTTAGGTTGTGTTTCAACTCCGGATAGTGTGATTGTACTTTGGCATGATTCAATTCGTGTAGCAGATTTAATTTCAGATTCATTATGTCAAGATGGAGCAGTAAATAGCTTTCTACTTACTGCAGTTCCAACTGGTGGTCATGGTAATTATACCTATGAATGGTATGATGGAACAAACACTCTAATTGACACTAATCAAACATTAAATGCTAATCCATCTACAAACCCAGAAAATTTTACCATAATTGTGAGTGATGCTTGCTCTTCTCCAGCAGATACAACTAATGTTGATATTTATTTATTTCCTAGATTCCAACCAACCTTTGACACTACAATGATTGATGATGGTTGTGTTCCAGTTGAAATTAACTTTTTAAACACAACAGATACAACGAATATTTCCAGTGTTCTTTGGGATTTTGGAGATGGAAATACTTCAACACTTCCAATTGCTACAACTCATATTTATGAAACACCAGGCACATATAACGTAACTTTAACAATGACTTCAACTATAGGGTGTGTTGAGGATACATTCTCACTTCAACTAGTAACTGTAAATGAATTACCTGTTGCTAACTTTAGTTACTCTCCTGTAAACCCAACTACATTTGATACTGAAATCACTTTTGAAAATTTAAGTTCAAATTATGTAACTAGCCAATGGTCTTTTAGTGAAGGTTCTAATTCATCTGAAGAAAACCCTATTTTTACTTTCCCTTCTGATGAAGCTGGATTATACCCAACTCAACTGACAGTTATAAGTGATGCTGGATGTGTTGATTCTACTATTGGAAAATTTATTCAAATTGATGGTGTCTATTTATTTTTTATGCCAAGTGGATTTACTCCAAACGGTGATGGTCTTAACGACTGTTTTGAAGCTAAGGGTAATGATATTGAATTAGGAAATTATACGCTAGATATATTTAATAGATGGGGAGAATTATTATATCAAAGTAACAATCTCGGAAACTGCTGGGATGGATCATTCAAAGGAAATACAGTGCCAAATGGTGTTTATATTTGGAAGATTAGAGCTAAAGAAAAGTATACAACCATTATACATAAAGAATGGGGATATGTTACTGTTGCAAATTAAATATTTACAAATAAAAAAGCCGTTTAGATTTTCTCTAAACGGCTTTTTTATTTTGTATAACTTCAGCTATAAGTTAAAAAAGTATTTCTAGCACTATTCTTTTCTCATTACAAAGTAAATTAAAAGTTTATAACTAGCTTTCTAGAAGACCTCTTCCCATCTTTTTCAAAACTCCTTTATCTTTAAGATCTAAAACAATTTTATCTAAGACACCATTTACAAACACCTTACTTTTAGGACTACTATACCATTTAGATAATTCAATGTATTCATTAAGTGTAACCTTTACAGGAACAGATTTAAAATGAATAAACTCTGTTAAAGCCATCTTCATTAATAAAACATCCACCATAGCTATACGTTCAACATCCCAATTTTTAGTTTTATCAGAAATCATCTGACTATTTTCCTTATCACCATCAACAACTTTAGTCAAAAGATCTTTAACAAATTTTTTATCCTCTGCTTCATCTCTATACAAAGGCAAAATAGATTCTGAAATTGTAGATTTTTCAGAGAATTTCTTAACTGTTTTAAGTATCATACTTAAAACAAAGTCAATCTCGTCATACCCCCAAAAGATACTTTTCTCTTCAAAATCCGATAATAACAAATCAAATTCAGGAATAACTTTTTTGTATAAATCAACTACAAACTTTTTATCCTCTTCAAATGTCGAAGTTCGAGTTGACATGTATTCAATAAAAACCTTATGACTTCTTAAAAAAGTACTGAACTTAACCATCAATTCTTGATCGTTACTCCAAGAAATATTTTTATCATGAACATATTTTTTTAGCTGAACATTTTCAGCAAGTAACGCAAAAATTTTATTGTCTCTAAATTTTGTATTTGGATTAAGATCTTCTTCAGATGGAAGACGTTTTTTCTTTAACTCCTCCATTCTCAATTCAGATAAATGAGTTAACTCATTGCCTATTATCATCAGATACAAATACAACTCATGCATTCTTTCTAAACTCAGAAAAGTTTCACTTTGCAGTTTTCTTGTATTTTTATCTTCTGATTGAAAATAAGAGTACAATGCTTGAAACGCCTTAATTCTTAAAAATCTTCTACTTATCATGCTTCCCTACTTTAAAAATATATTTCTAACTAATTTGTATTCCTATTTTTGCGCATCTTTAATTCTGTCTTCAGCCATTTTATTTGCAATAGCATAAGTAGGAATATTATTTTCCTTTGATCCGTTTATAATGTTTATTGTTGTATCATAAATTTGACCTGCTTTATCCATAGCCCATTCAGCTGTTCTATTATCAACTTCAGCAAAACAATTAATTACTCCACCAGCATTAAGCATATAATCAGGAGCATAAATAATCCCTTTTTCCATTACAATTTCACCATGAACAGCTTCATCTTTTAATTGATTATTTGCAGCTCCAGCAATAATTGAACATTTCAATCTGTTAAGAGTATCATCATTTACAGTTGCACCTAAAGCACATGGAGCATAAATATCCATATCCAAATCATATATTTCATCTAACCCAATAATCTTTGCACCATATTTTTTAGAAACTTCTTTTAAAGAAGGCTCATGAATATCAGTAACAAAAATGTCTGCCCCCTCATCTTTCAAATGCTTAATTAAGTATTGTCCAACATGACCTGCTCCTTGTACACCAACTTTTTTTCCTTCTAAAGAATCAGAACCAAATTGAGCTTTAGCACAAGCTTTCATTCCAACATAAACACCATAAGCAGTTACTGGTGAAGGATCTCCACTTTTGCCCGGTAATCCTGCAACATAATTAGTTTCTTTATTTACCCAAACCATATCCTGCGGTGAAATCCCAACATCTTCAGCTGTAATATATTTTCCACTTAATGATTCTACAAACATTCCAAAGCGTCTAAATAAAGCTTCATTTTTTTGAGTGTATGAATCCCCAATAATTACAGCTTTACCACCTCCTAAATTCAATCCAGAAATTGAATTTTTATATGTCATTCCTCTTGAAAGTCTCAATACGTCAGTTAAAGCATCTTGCTCATTTTCATATTGCCACATTCTTGTGCCTCCTAAAGCAGGACCTAAATCTGTATTATGAACAGCAATAATTGCTTTTAGTCCTGTTTCTCTATCTTGACAAAATAGAACCTGCTCATGATTCATACTAACCATTTGAGAAAGTGGATTCTTTTCATCTTTTGAAATTTCTCGAACTGCTATATCTGTCATTTTGATAGTTTTTTAAATTTTAGCCTTTTAAGCTATTAAAAGATAGTTACTTTTGAAATTCAAATTTTAAATATCTATATTTAAAAGGGATGCAAAGATAATCTTTTTACCCGATTGTCTTAAAGTTTAATTAAGAAAATAATATGCCCTTTTTCTTATCGATTACTTAACCATGAGGTCTTTAAAACATTTAAATAAATATCTATTAAAATACAAGTTCCGACTGTTACTTGGATTCGTATTTATTCTTATTTCTAACGTATTTGGAGTTTTTCCACCACATATAATTAAGGAAGCTTTTAATTTAGCTGACTCTCAACTTACTGGGAGTATATATGTTACAGAATCTTACTTATCTTCTATATTTGAAGGGTTATCCTTTACTAAAATAATTCTTCTCTTTGGAGTTATTGTTTTAATACTTGCGCTAATAAAAGGAATATTTGTGTTTTTCATGAGACAAACAATAATCATAATGTCACGTTTAATCGAATATGATTTAAAAAACGAAATATATGAGCACTATCAAAAACTAGACGCTACCTTTTATAAAGAAAATAATACAGGTGATATTATGAACCGTATTAGTGATGATGTTAGTAAAGTAAGAATGTATTTAGGACCAAGTATAATGTATACAATCAACCTTATTATACTATTTGCTTTAGTAGTTCCTATAATGTTTTCTATTAATGTTAGACTATCTCTGTACTCTTTAATTCCTTTACCTATACTCTCAATCATTATTTATTTAGTAAGTAACCGTATTAATAAACAAAGTGAAAAAGTACAGTCTAAATTATCTGATATCACAACATTATCTCAAGAAACATATTCAGGAATAAGAATTATTAAAACTTATGTTAAGGAGAAATTCTTTTCTTCTAAACTAAATGCAGAAAACGAAGCTTACAAAGCCTACTCTATGAATTTAGTTAAAACCAATGCCTTCTTTTTCCCCATTATGATGCTATTGATTGGTTTAAGTACAATTTTAACGATCTATATTGGAGGTCAAGAATACATTGCGGGAAATCTCAAAGAAAAAGGAACAATTTTACAGTTTGTGATATATGTGAACATGCTTACCTGGCCAGTAACGGCAATTGGATGGGTTACTTCTATAGTACAAAGGGCTGCGGCATCACAAACAAGAATTAATGAATTTTTATCTACGCAACCAAAAGTTAAAAACCCAACAAGTGATCAATTAAATTTAGAGGGTGATATTGTTTTCAAAAATGTATCTTTTACTTATCCAGAATCTGGAATTACTGCACTAAAGAATATCTCATTCGAAATAAATCAGGGAAAAACGCTAGCAATAATTGGTAAAACAGGATCTGGAAAGTCTTCAATTATCAATTTATTACTTAGAACTTATGATGTTAACAAGGGAGAAATTTTTGTAGCAGATAAAAATATCAAAGAAATTAATCTAGATCAATTAAAAGAAAATACAGGCGTTGTTCCTCAGGATGTATTTCTATTTTCTGATACTATTGAAAATAACATCGCATTCGGCTATAAAAATAAATTACCCGATAAATCGATAATTGAAGAAGCAGCAAAGAATGCAGCAATACATAGTAGTATTAAAGAATTACCAAATGGATTTCAAACTCTTATTGGAGAAAGAGGAGTTACATTATCTGGTGGTCAAAAACAAAGAATATCTATAGCACGAGCCATAATAAAAGAACCGAAGATTTTAATTTTTGATGATTGCCTTTCGGCTGTAGATACTGAAACAGAAGATATTATTCTTACTAACCTTAAAAAAGTAATGGAAAATAAGACTTCCATTATAATAAGCCATAGAGTGTCTTCTGTTAAAAATGCAGACACTATTTTAGTATTGGATGAAGGTGAAATTATTGAAAAAGGAACTCATGATATACTTTTAAAAGCTAAAGGAAGTTATTACGAAACATACCAAACTCAATTATTAGAAACTGAAAAGAATAAAATAAAATAAATTTAATCATTTATTTGATAACTCATTAAATAATATATAAGTTTGCAACCCGTTAAAGGGGAAAATAAATTAGGAAAAATGGACGCGATTAAATTTGTAGAGAACGACTTATCACCAATTAGTGAATTACCATCTTTTAAATCTGGAGACACTATTACGGTATATTATAAAATTAAAGAAGGAGACAAAGAAAGAACACAGCATTTTCAAGGTGTTGTATTACAAAGAAGAAACCCCGGTGCTAACGAGACTTTTACAATTAGAAAAATGTCTGGCGGAATTGGTGTAGAAAGAATCTTTCCTTTAGCATCTCCTTTTATTGAGAAAATTGAAATAAACAAACATGGAGCTGTAAGAAGAGCTAGAATTTTCTATCTAAGAGAATTAACTGGAAAATCTGCAAGAATTAAAGAGAAAAAATATATCAAAAAATAATTTCAAAATTAAATTTTGAAAAAATTAAAATCCTCGAAATAATTTCGAGGATTTTTTTTGTTTAACATTTTAATTAGCTCAAAAAATATCCAATTATAAGCGGACCTTTATCGACCAATATCCAACCCATGTCTAAGTTTCAATAGTATCGCTTTTTATTAAAAAAAGATGGGTAAGTTTGTAACCCTATCAATTTAATTTTAAACTAACGGAACGGTATGAGGCAACTAAAAATTACCAAATCTATTACTAATCGTGATAGTGCATCTTTAGATAAATATCTACAGGAAATAGGTAGAGAAGATTTAATTACTGCCGAAGACGAAGTAGAATTAGCCCAACGAATCAAAGAAGGTGACCAAGTTGCTCTAGAAAAATTAGTAAAAGCAAATTTACGTTTTGTTGTATCTGTTTCTAAGCAGTACCAAAATCAAGGACTTACTCTACCAGATTTAATTAACGAAGGTAACTTAGGTTTAATTAAAGCTGCGCAACGATTTGACGAAACTAGAGGTTTTAAGTTTATATCATACGCTGTTTGGTGGATACGTCAATCAATTTTGCAAGCAATTGCAGAACAAGCAAGGATAGTAAGATTACCACTTAACCAAGTAGGGTCTTTAAATAGAATCAATAAGGCATTTTCTAAATTAGAACAAGAATTTGAAAGAGAACCATCTCCTGATGAAATTGCAGATAGCTTAGAAATTGAAAAAGATAAAGTAACAGAAGCTCAAAAAATATCTGGAAGGCATGTATCGATGGATGCTCCTTTTAGAGATGGCGAAGATGGAACACTATTGGATGTATTATCAAATGGAAATTCTCCTGTAGCAGATCTTACTTTAATAAATGAGTCATTACAAAAAGAGATTAAAAGATCATTATCAACTCTTACAGATAGAGAACAAGATGTTATTATCTTATTTTTTGGAATTGGTATACCTCATCCACTTTCTTTAGAAGAGATTGGTGAAAAATTTGGGTTAACAAGAGAAAGAGTAAGACAGATTAAAGAAAAAGGAATCAGAAGATTAAGGCATACATCAAGAAGTAAGTTATTAAAATCATATTTAGGATAAAATTTCATGGAAGTGTTAAACAACAAAGTCGCATACGAAAATAAATTAAACGATTACGTTAAAAACGAAAAATCAGCAGTAAGCTTAATAAGCTCTATTGGTTATTTAATGTATGAGAAATCGATAGAACTTGTCTTGTTCAGGAATCCTTTAGTTGACAAAAGTATTTCAGAGGTTTTAAAATTACATATCAAAGCAAGATCAACTTCTTCAACACCAGTAAAAATAACTGATACTGCAGCGTTAGCCAAAGAAATTATTGAGTTAAATATTGCTCCATCAAAATTAGACATTGGAAAATTAGCTCGTGAATGGAATCTTGAAAAAGACAATTTCGATTCAAAAGCAGACTTTCTGAAAAATAAATTAGCTGGTTTTGATAATTCTGAAGATCATAACATTACTCCAAAGGATGTAATACTTTATGGGTTTGGAAGAATTGGAAGATTAGCTGCAAGAGAATTAATTAAACAAGCAGGAAAAGGTCAACAATTAAGACTAAGAGCTATTGTTACAAGAAGTGTTACTGATGACTCTATAACCAAACGTGCTGCTTTATTAATGAATGATTCAGTTCATGGTGAGTTTAAAGGTAATGTAGATATTGATTTAAAAAATAGAGCACTAATAATTAATGGTCAAATTGTTAAGTTAATTGAAGCTAGCAACCCTGAAGATACTGATTACACATCTTATGGAATTAACGATGCTTTAATAATTGACAATACTGGTGTTTTTTCTGATAGAGAAGCATTAGGAAGACACATGAAAGCAAAAGGGGTTAGTAAAGTTTTGTTAACAGCTCCTGGAAAAGGGATTCCTAATATCGTTTATGGGATTAATGAAGGTGAATTAGATTTAGAAAAAGAAGATATTTATTCTGCAGCCTCTTGTACTACAAACGCTATTGCTCCAATTTTATATACAATTGAAAATACTTTAGGTGTAGTAAAAGGCCATATTGAAACAATTCATGCTTACACGAATGATCAGAACTTATTAGATAATATGCATAAGAAACCTCGTAGAGGTCGTTCCGCTGCAATTAACATGGTAATTACATCTACTGGTGCAGGAAATGCTGTTACCAAAGTTGTACCAAGCTTAAAGGATAAATTAACTGCAAATGCAGTTAGAGTTCCTACTCCAAATGGATCTTTAGCCATATTAAATCTTAATGTAGATAAAGGTACTTCTGTTGATGAAATTAATGAAATCGTTAAAAAATCAGCTGTAGAAGGAAATTTAGTAAATCAAATTAGATACGAAAACGATCCAGAGTTAGTATCAAACGATATTATTGGAAATATTTGTTGTTCAGTATTTGATAGTCACGCTACAATAGTATCAAACGATAAAAAGAACGTTGTACTTTACGTATGGTACGATAATGAATTTGGCTATACTAAGCAAGTTATTAGATTAGCTAAGTACATTGCAAAAGTTAGAAGACTAATTTATTATTAGAAATAAGATTAATTATAATTAAAGCTCATTCACCTATTGGTGCATGAGCTTTTTATTTACAACACTATGGCAATAACAAAAGTAGACAACCGATTAAAAAATATTATCACTGATCTTTATTCATCAGAAGATAAAAAAGTATTTACAGCTTTAAAACAAGTTAGAAAGCACGGAAAAAGAGAGGCTATAATCCCATTAGTTGAATTACTGTGCTCATCTAAAAATGAAGAAGTTAAGAATGAAATTGCAGCTATCCTATTTGACCTAAAAGATCAAACAGTTGTTGAAGATCTTATAATTGCCTTAGAAGATGAAAAATACAAAAGCGAAAAAGCAACATTAGTTTCAATATTTTGGCAATCTTCTTTAGATTCAAGCGAGCATATTTCTACAATTGTTAGACAAGCCATGACTGAAGACTATATCGTTGGGATTGAAGTTTTAAGTGTTATTGATAATTATGAAACTACATTTCAAGAAACTGAAATAGAAGATCTTAAATTTGATTTAGATGAAGCTATTCAATCGGAAGAAACTGAAAAAAGAGATCTCCTAATTTCTATCCGTTTAGCTATAGATGCTTTAAATTTAGAGTTTTAAGAAGAAACAGTCAATTTCACTAAATAGTCATCATTATCTCCCTCTAAAACAAGTTCTGTTTTAAAACCAAATTCTGATGCTTTAGTCATAAGCGTATTAAAGTCGACAAAAAGCCAATCAAATTTATCTGTAATCGAATCTTTATATTTCATTTGATAAACAACTTCTCCAGAATAAGAAGAGTTTAGGTCCATCCAGATAGAACCATCTTCTTGTTCAAACATATAAGATATATCAGAAGAATCTAATAATATTTGACCACCTCCATTAAGTAGTGTTTTTGCTTTAATCAAAAACTTATCAAGTCCATTGAGAGATCCGGCAATACCGATACCATTCATTAGAAACAATAAAGTATCATATTTCTTATTTAAATCATAGAAATTTATACATTCAGAGGATAAGCCTCTTGTACTCATAACTTCTACAGCTCCCTTTGACACATCAATTGAAGTGACATCAAACCCTTTATTCTTGAGAATTATAGAATGGCAGCCACTTGCAGCACCTACATCTAAAATCGTTCCTTTACAAAGAGACAAAGCTTTGGTTTCAATTTTAGGCAGTTCTTCCTCCTTACGAAATAAATAAGAAATAGGAATTACATCATCCTCCGATATTGAAGATATAACCAAAATATCTACGGTATGAACGTTATTAGAATAATCCAACAACGCTCTACCTATAACATCTTTATTCAAAATTATAGATGAATTTTTTCTCCTTTCTCATCAATAAAATGATACTCTAATAAACCTTGAGAGGTTGTTGGAAAAACAGTGATATTTCTATCATATTTATTCTTCCAGTCTTTCCTTAAAGAAGTTGGGTTAAAAAATGAACCTCCAGTTTTCTTATTGATAAAAGCCTCAACATAAGGGTGAGTATTTATTCTAATATTTTTCCCTTTAAATTGTTGAGAAAGATATCTCAAATTACTTTCTATTTCGTCTACCAATAATATCGTTGAATGAACCTCTCCATCACCATTACATGAAGGACATTTTTCGGCTGTTTTAATATCCATTTCAGGCCTAACACGCTGACGAGTAATCTGAATTAAACCAAATTTACTTGGAGGTAAGATATTATGTTTAGCTCTGTCATCCTTCATAAACTCTTTCATTTTTTCAAATAAAAGTTTACGATTAGCTGATTCTTTTAGATCAATAAAATCAACAACTACGATACCTCCCATATCACGCAACCTTAGTTGGCGTGCAACTTCTTCTGCAGCTTCTAAGTTTACTTCTAAAGCATTCTGTTCCTGTGTTTTATCTTTCTTTTTTCCTCTTTGACCACTATTTACATCAACAACATGAAGTGCTTCTGTATGCTCAATAATTAGATAAACTCCAGTTTTAAGTGTTACGTTTTTTCCGAAAGAAGTTTTAATTTGTTTTTCAATACCAAAATTCTCAAAAATTGAAACATTTCCTTGAAAAAGTTTAACAATTTTCTCTTTATCTGGAGCTATTTCCTGCAAATAAGTCTTTAACTCATCAAACAGTACTTCATCATTTACATGAATATTGCTAAAATCTTTATTTAAAACATCTCTTAATAAGGATGAAGTTCTATTAATTTCTCCTAAGACTTTCTTAGGTGCATGAGCATTTTTCAACTCATCATAGCAAAGTTTCCAGCGATCAGTTAAACCGGTCATATCAGCATGTAAGTCTGCAACTTTCTTATCTTGCGCTACAGTTCGAATGATAACACCAAACCCTTTAGGTTTAATACTTTCTATTAATCTCCTTAATCTATCCTTCTCTGCAGAGTTCTTTATTTTTTGAGAAATAGAAATTTTATCCGAAAATGGCACCAAAACTAAATACCTTCCTGCCAAAGAAATCTCTGAACTTAATCGAGGCCCTTTAGTAGAAATAGGTTCTTTTGCTATTTGTACAAGGATATTTTGATTTGATTTTAGAGTTGCCTCTATCTTTCCTGTTTTTTCAATTTCTGGTTCTAATTTAAAATCTAAGTCAGGTCTATTATATTTCCCTCCTGTTACACCTCTGGTGTATTTTGAGAAAGATTTAAACTTTGATCCTAAATCTAAATAATGTAAAAACGCATCCTTTTCGTAACCAACGTTAACAAAAGTTGCATTTAATCCTGGCATAATCTTTTTGACCTTACCAAGGTAAATATCTCCAACTGAAAAGTTATTATTGCTTTTTTCTTTATGTAATTCCACCAGTTTTGAATCCTGAAGGATGGCAATAGTAACCCCGTCTGATGAAGAATCTATAACAAGTTCTACACTCATTTTTAAGGTTTTTATACCAAAACGAAAATCTCCTTATCAAAAATGACAAGAATTATAGTACCTGATTAACAAACTAATACGGTAATAGTTCTAAAATTCTTTCGGGTACTCAATCTAATCAAGCCTAAAAATAGGCTCAAATAAGATTGGATATATAAATAGAAAATAAAAACATTAGCTCCTATTATAAAATAGGAGCTAATAGTTGAAAATTTTACTTTTTCTTTTTGTGTCTGTTCTTTCTTAATCTCTTTTTACGCTTATGCGTGGCCATTTTATGTCTTTTTCTTTTTTTACCGCTTGGCATATCTTTTTGATTTATGTTTTAATAATATTTTTAATTTCTTTTATCTCTTACTTTACATGCTTCTTAACCTTCTCAACAAATGATTTTGAAGGTTTAAAAGATGGAATATTGTGTGCTGGAATAATAATAGTTGTATTCTTTGATATGTTTCTTCCAGTTTTTTGTGCTCTTTTCTTAACAACAAAACTACCAAAACCTCTTAAATAAACGTTCTGTCCATCCTCTAAAGATTTTCTTACAGTTTTCATAAACTCCTCTACAGTTGTTTGTACTGCCAACTTCTCTATACCTGTCTTCCCTGAAATCTTATTAACTATATCTGCCTTCGTCATTTTAAAATACCTTTTTAACTATTTAAATTCCAATTATTTATCTTTTAAGGTCAGCAAATATAAGAGTTTTAATCAATAGTCAATGAAACATTTTATAATTTTAGACAAAATTTATTATATAGTCGACAAGTCAAGTATTTATGGGGTTTTCAGAAAAATTAATAGTGTGGTACAATGAAAATAAACGCGATTTACCATGGCGAAAAACAACGGATCCGTATCAAATTTGGTTATCCGAAATCATTTTGCAGCAAACTCGAGTAAATCAAGGTCTCGATTATTTCAATAAATTCATAAAAAAACACCCCGATATTCATTCTTTAGCTCAATCTTCTGAAAAGGATGTTTTAAATTTATGGCAAGGATTAGGTTATTATTCAAGAGCAAGAAATTTACACTTTACAGCAAAATACATTTCAAATGAATTGAATGGTGAGTTCCCAACAGTATATAACGAAATCTTAAACTTAAAAGGAGTTGGCGAATATACTGCCGCTGCTATAGCATCATTCGCATACAAAGAAGTATACCCTGTTGTTGACGGGAACGTTTATCGTGTTTTATCAAGAATTTTTGGAGTTGAATATCCAATTGACTCTACTGAAGGTAAAAAGGTTTTTAAACAATTGGCTACAGAATTAATAGACACAAAAAATCCTGACACTTATAATCAGTCAATTATGGAGTTTGGTGCACTTCAATGTACTCCAAAAAAACCAAATTGCGAAGATTGTACATATCTACTAGAATGTTTCGCCTATAAAAATGAATTAATTACTGAACTTCCTAAAAAAGAAAAAAAAATAAAGAAACGAAATCGTTACTTCAATTATTTGGTAATTATTGATGAAGATTCTATCTATTTAAATGAACGAAAAGAGAAAGATATTTGGCAAGGTCTTTTCGATTTTCCTGTTTTTGAAACAAATGAACCGTTAACGTCTTTCCCTTTATTAGAAAAGGAATTTAGCAATATTGGTCTAATCCTAAAAAACCAGTCTATTGAATATAAGCACATATTAAGTCATCAAAAAATATATGCTACATTCTGGTTAGTGTCAAGTAATAAAACAAAAAATATTAACTCTAAATTTCTTAAAACTACACTCAAAGAGATTAACAATTACCCTATTCCTAAATTGATTGATAATTATCTTAAAACAATTCTATAAAATCATATATTTGATTTGTAATTATTAAAGAATGTAATGGCAGGAATAAACAAAGTGATTTTAGTTGGAAACTTGGGTAAAGACCCTGAGGTTAGATATTTAGAAGGAGGAACTGCCGTGGCGAACTTTCCTATTGCAACTTCAGAAACCTTTAAAGACAAGACCTCTGGAGAACGAAAAACGAATACAGAATGGCATAACATTGTTGTATGGAGAGGTTTAGCTGAAATTGCTGAAAAGTATTTAAAAAAAGGATCTCAAATTTATTTAGAAGGAAAATTAAGAACAAGGCAGTGGCAGGATAAAGACGGGAACAACAGATACACAACCGAAGTTGTTGCTGACAACTTACAAATGTTAGGAAGAAAAGAGGATAGCACATCAGGCAGCACAGGTCAAAAAAATACCACAATAGATAGTCAAGATTCTATAAAAACAGAAAACCCTGCACCCTCTTCAGAAGTTGACAAAAGCAATGATCGGGTAGATGATTTACCTTTTTAATTAATTATAAACTTTAGAATTGGACCCCGAACCCTTATTCACATTAATTTTACTAGCTGGTTTTTTAAAACCAATCTCTATAGGATTATTAATCTCATTTTTCACTCTATTAGTACTTCTGCTATTTTCTGCATTAATTTCTGGATCTGAGGTTGCTTACTTTTCTTTAAACCCTAGCGAAAAAGATGAGCTTAACTCTTCTGATAAACAATCATATGAAAAAGTTAATTTGTTACTTGCCGAACCTAAAAAATTGTTAGCAACAATATTGATATCTAACAACTTTGTAAATGTTGCTATCATTATTATTTCAACCTATACAATAGATAATACTTTTGATTTTAAACTTTTCCCAACTATTTTAATGTGGGGCGAAGATATTACCACTGGAATGATTTTTGGAATACAAGTTATTGGAATAACATTTATGATTTTGCTATTCGGAGAAGTTATCCCAAAAGTTTATGCGACTAAACACGCTCTTAAGTTAGCAGGCATAATGGCAAACCCACTAATATTATTAAAAAAAATATTTAAACCTGTTAGCTCTTTATTGATATATTCTACAGGAATTATTGATAGAAAAGTAAAGAAAAAAGGATTAGATGTTTCTGTAGGAGAGTTATCTGAAGCTTTAGATTTAACGAAAGATTTTGATAAAGGAAATGATGAACACAGAATTTTAAAAGGAATAGTGAAATTTGGCGAAACTAGCGTAAAGCAAGTAATGAAATCTAGAGTTGATGTTGTTGGCCTAGATAAGAATGCAAAATTTGATGAAATTGTTACTACTATTTTAGAAAGTGGTCATTCACGAATTCCAATTTATGAAGGCTCTTTTGACAAAATTGTTGGACTACTTTACATTAAAGATTTACTCCCTCACATTAAAGAGTCTGAAAATTTTAATTGGAATAGCTTAATCCGTAATCCATTTTTTGTTCCTGAGAACAAAAAATTAGATGATTTGCTAAAAGAGTTTCAAGAAAAAAAAATACATCTAGCAATTGTTGTTGACGAATATGGTGGTTCTTCTGGAATTATAACATTAGAAGATGTGTTAGAAGAAATTGTTGGAGAAATTAGTGATGAATTTGATGCTGATGATATCTCTTATTCTAAGGTAAATAAGAACACTTACATTTTTGAAGGAAAAACTGGGTTAAACGATATTTTTAAAATAATTGATATTGAGGACGAATCCGTTTTTGATGAAATTAATACAGAAGCAGATTCCCTTGCTGGTTTAGTTATTGAAATTGCAGGGAGAATTCCAGTAAAACACGAAAAGATAACCTATAAGTATTTTACGTTTACAATTGAGGCTGCAGATAACAGAAGAGTTAAAAGAATTAAACTGGTAATTGGAACACCTAAAAATAATCAGGAATAAGAAAACATTAAGTCATTTTTTGCTGATTATTTGAACAGTAAAAAAACACAAGTAATTTTATAATAATGAAAAAAATATTTTTTACTATAGTTATCTTAACACTAATTTTTAGCTGCAGTGGTGATGCTTTTACTCCAAAACCAAAAGGTTATTTTAGAATTGATTTGCCAAAAAAGGAATATGTTGCCATAGATAAAGATTGCCCTTTTAATTTTGAAATCCCAAAGTACGGAAGTATACAGCCTGATGCTAATCGACCAGATAAGCCATGTTGGTTTGATTTGAATTTTACAGAATTAAATGCAAGTATCTACTTTAGTTATATTCCTATTGAAGATAATTTAAACGAAAAACTAGAAGACTCTAGAACCTTAGCATTTAAACACACTGTTAAAGCTTTTGATATTGAACAACAAACCATAAGCTTCCCTGAAAAAAAAGTATATGGCTTAATTTATAGTATTGAAGGAAACGCTGCTTCTGCTTACCAGTTTCATTTAACAGATAGTACCAACCACTTTTTAAGAGGCTCCTTGTACTTTAACAACATACCAAACCAAGACTCTATACAACCAGTTTTAGAGTTTGTAAAAGAAGATATCACACACCTATTTGAAACTTTTGAGTGGAAGTGAGGAAGGTTTTAGTCATATCACTTTTATTAATTGTAAGATTGAATGGGTTTGGAAAAGTCAAGCAATTAAGTGAGTCAAAAAATGGTTTTGAAGAGTCAACATTAATTGATATTATACAAAGGTTACTATACAGTTCAGGAAATAAAATTAAAGCTAAATAAGAACTCTGGCGTATTTATTACCCACCTTTTAATGATACACTACTATGGTATGCCAAGATAATTGTTTACTGGAAAACTCTGTTATTCAATCCAAACAAACTTTCACAAAAGATAGATTCACCAAAGTTTCCTTTGATAATAAGGACAATAATATCCAAAAATTAATTCACAAAAATAGTGCTAATGACCCTGCTCATAGTTTATTAGTTTTAAAAAGCAATGGAGCTATTAAAAATTAAATCGAAATGTATGATATAACTAAATATAATAAAGGAAAAATAATTCATCGGGGTGCTTTCGATAATTATAAAGGGAAGGTTTGCACTTTTTAGTTTATTGATATAAAACAGGTGACTTAATAAGAGTAAAAAAGTATGAAGAAGAAATAAATATTTCAGATAATAAATTAAAAAACCTCCTTTCTAAATAATTAATATTCTTTAAGATTTCTTAACATTTACAAGCTTGTTTTACTCATTATTTTTGTTGTGTGAATTTATTCCGAACAATATTATTACTTAGCATTTGTACTTTCTACACAATCTCTTTAGTTGCACAACAGCAATTTGTAAAAGGATTAATTCTGAGTCAATCCGACTCCTCAATTATTAGTCATGCACACATTATTAATACAACTTCAAAAATTGGTGTTACGAGTAATCAAACTGGAGCGTTTTTTATTCAAGCAAAATTAGAAGACACTCTCGTTATCTCTTTTATAGGTTTTAAATCTTTAAGAATTTCTGCTTCAAATATTGATAGTAAGGTTTATTTAACTAGAGCCATTCACAACATAGAGACTTATACGGTTTTACCCTACAAAGATTTTAATGAGTTTAGAGAAGCTTTTACCAAACTAGAATTAAAAGACACGTCTAGTTTTAAGTTGAATACAAGTTTTGTTTTATCTATTGATGAATTGAAATCATGGGGGCCTCCACAAAGTATTCTAAGAGGACAATTTACTGCTCTTGCTGCAAAATTCAATAAACGAATTAAAGACAAGAAAAACTATGATAGATTAATTGCAAGAGATAAGCATAGAGCTTTTTTAGCCACAAAATTTAATTCTAAATTAGTTAAGCAAGCAACAGTATTGAGAGAAGAATATCAAATTAACTCCTTTATGGAATATTGTGATTTTACAGATCAGTTTATTGAGTTATCATCCCATTACAAATTAGTAGATCAAATTATAAACTGCTTTGATGAGTACACTAATTTACCAATGGTTAATAAGTGATTTAAAGAATGAAAAGCTTGTTATTACAAACTTGATAAGGAACCTCAATCAAAATAACCTTCAGTTATAAGTAATTACTTATAAGTCAGAATAAACAAGCCTCTTTACAAGAAATTATGACTCTTTAAGATTTATTAACATTTACAAACTGCCTTAAATTTTAGTTTTGTAATGTGAATTTATTCAGAACCACAATATTAATTAGCTTTTCTGCTTTAAGCTCTATCTCATTAGTTGCACAAAAGCAATTTACAAAAGGGCTAATCCTGAGTCAAACTGATTCTTCAATTATTAGTCATGCTCATATTATTAATACAACTTCAAAAAATGGAGTTATAAGTAATCAAACTGGGAGCTTCTTTATTCAAGCTAAATTAGAAGATACTTTACTTATTTCTTTTATTGGATTTGAAGCTCTAAAAATTCAAGTTTCTGAAGCTGAACATAAGATTTATTTAAAAAGAGCTATTTATAATATAAGACCCTTCACTGTTTTACCCTACAAAGATTTTAAGGAATTCAGAGAGGCTTTTACAAAATTAGAAATCAAAGATACTCTCAAAGATATTGTAAATCCAAGCATTATGCTCTCTATAGCAGAACTAAAAAGCTACATTCCTAGAGGAATGCGAAAATCAGGAGCTTATGGAAATCCAGGGAAAGAAGCTTACCTTAAAATGCTGAAAAAAGATAATCTACGGACGATTCGCTTTAACCCTATAGTAATCAAAAAAATCACTCAAATAAAAACTGAAAATCAAATAAAAACCTTTATAGAGTATTGTGATTTTACAGATCATTTTATTGACTCCTCTACTGAATATCGTTTAGTAGATCAGATTATATATTGCTATAAAGAGTACATTAATTTACCAATGGCAAGTAAATAATTTAGACTTTTCTAAAACTACTCATCGAATAAACAACAGCTCCTAATAAGAAAAAGGCTCCTACTTGGTGAGTAACTCCCAGCCAAACCGGAACAGCATACAACAAGGTAAAAACTCCGAGTAAAAACTGAAAAAACACAACAACTATTAAAGCGATTAAAGATTTCTTTTGGGAACTGTTCAATTCAAATTTTGTACTCTTTATTAACAAGAAGATTACTAATCCAACAACAATATAGGCTAAATAGCGATGAATAAACTGCACCCCCCCTATACCATCAACAAAATTATTCAATAAAGGCTCCATAGCAGTAACAGATTCTGCAATCCAGGTATCTCCCATTTTAGGCCAAGTATTCATAATAAATCCTGCATTTAATCCTGCCACAAAAGCTCCATAAACAATTTGTAAAACAGTAATAAAAAATAAAACAATCACTCCTTTTCTCATAAAAGCAACATTTGGTCTTTCCTCATTACTAGACATTAACTCTAGAGCCACCCAAAAAGTGTAAGCAAAGGTTAAGAATGCTGAAGTTAAATGGGTTGCTAAACGATAATGACTTACATCAGGATCATTTACCAATCCACTCTTAACCATCCACCAACCAAGAAACCCTTGAAAAGCTCCCATACAAAGGATAATTACACATTTTCCAATTAGTTTTCCTTCAATTTTATTCTTAATTAAAAAATAGAAGAAAGGTATAATAAAAACCAACCCTACTAATCTGCCTATTAAACGATGTATATATTCCCAAAAGAAAATAGCTTTAAATTCATCTAAAGTAAACATGTAGTTAACCTCTTGGTACTCTGGAAATTGTTTGTATTTATCAAAAGTAGTAATCCAGTCTTGTTCGTTTAATGGCGGAATCATTCCGACAACCAATTTCCAATCTACCATAGATAAACCAGAATTTGTCAATCTGGTTATTCCACCGATAACAACCATTAAAAAAATTAAAGCACAGCCAGACAAAAGCCAAATGATTACAGATTTATGAGGATTATATTTTAACATTTTTTATTTTAAAAAAAGCGATGTAAAAAACATCGCTCTATATTTATATATATTTCTTTTTCCAAATTAAATCTGATCTAATAATAATGTAAACAGGTTTGGAATTTTAAAGCTTGGTAAGCTTACATTCGTAATTGTTCTTTCACTTTCTTCAGAAGCGTCAACTTCCTTATTTTCAATTAACTCTTCAACTCTAATTGCTTCTACCCAGTTATTAACTTTATACTGACCATCAGCAATACTTTCAATTTTTACAATAATTTCTTTTTCAGAAATAGCTGCTGCATCAAATTCAAAATGAGCTTTTCCTGTCTCATAATCAACATCTGAATTTACAACTCCGGTTAAACTAGCAATATCTTTTTCAATTGTTGCAGCACAACCCATTGCGCAGACCATGCCTTCAATAGCATAATCAGCAATAGTTAGGTTTTCAGTAGTCACCTCTGTAGAATTTATTTCTGTTTGTTCCGAGCTACTTCCACAAGAAGAAACTACAGATACAACAAACATTAATGTAAATATTTTTTTAACTGTAATCATACCCCAAAAATAATAAATAATTAGTAGAATTGTCGTTACTTTTACATCCTATTTTTAAATATGAAATTCTTCGATTTAGATAAAAAAATTTGGCAATGGATTGCGCTGTTGTTCCTCGCTATAATTTGGGGAAGTTCATTTATTCTAATGAAAAAAGGTCTAGTCGTTTATTCTCATAATGTAGTTGCAGCATTAAGAATTAGTTTGGCATCAATAGTTTTAATCCCATTTGCCTTAAAAGGTTTTAAGAAAGTTAATGCCAAAGATTGGAAATATTTAATTTTTACTGGTGTTATTGGTAACGGAATACCTGCTTTCTTATTTACATTCGCACAAACAGAGGTTTCTAGTTCTTTAACAGGAATGTTAAACTCATTAGTCCCTATTTTCTCTTTGATTGTTGGTGTATTTCTATTTAAATCAAAACCACTGAAAACTCAGGTAATTGGAATATTTATTGGGCTTTTAGGTGCTTCGGGACTTATCCTTTCTAACGGACTTCCTTCTGAAAATTCTAACTTTATGTTTATTCTATTAATTGTTTTAGCTACAGTTTGTTATGCTCTTTCAGTTAATGTTATTAAAACTTATTTAAAAGAAATAAATGCTATCCATATTACGGCACTATCTTTTATTTGTCTTGCACCTTTTACAATTACTTATTTATTAACCACTAATTTCATTGAAGTTACTATTAATAATTCAGCCTCTTTTAATGCATTAGTCTATATAGGAATACTTGCTATTTTAGGAACTGCCTTAGCAATAATTATTTTTAATTTACTTATTAAAGCTACTACAACAGTTTTTGCTACAAGCGTGACTTACTTAATTCCTATTGTTGCCATTTTTTGGGGAATTTTTGATGGAGAAACAATGAATATGATTCAAGTTGTTAGCGCTTTAATTACATTAATTGGAATCTACTTTATAAACAAACGTTAAGTGTATCTTTAAGGAGTACATGCATCGCTAAAAATCACTTTTTTTACACCTTTTTTTTTCTGAAATAAACTTATTTTTAACCGCTTTTTAAAGCTTTAATATTTATATCTTTGCATCGTATTTTTGAAAAATTATTGAATGGCATCATCAACTAAGTATATTTTTGTAACCGGAGGAGTTACCTCCTCTTTAGGAAAAGGAATAATAGCAGCTTCTTTAGCTAAACTCTTGCAAGCAAGAGGTTATTCTGTGACTATTCAAAAATTGGATCCCTATCTTAATGTTGATCCAGGAACGTTAAATCCATATGAACATGGTGAATGTTTTGTTACTGATGATGGAGCTGAAACTGATCTAGATTTAGGCCATTATGAGCGTTTTTTAAATGTAAATACTTCTCAAGCTAACAATGTAACTACTGGTAGAATATACCAACATGTTATTAATAATGAGCGTGAAGGAGTTTATTTAGGAAAAACAGTTCAAATTATTCCTCACGTTACTGATGAAATTAAAAGAAGAATTAAATTACTAGGAGAAACTGGTAAATACGATATTGTTATTACTGAAATTGGTGGTACAGTTGGAGATATTGAATCTTTACCTTACGTTGAAGCTGTTCGTCAGTTAAAATGGGAACCAAATTTCGATTGTATCGTTTTACACTTAACATTAGTACCATTTCTGGCTGCTTCTGGTGAGTTAAAGACAAAACCTACACAACACTCAGTTAAACAATTGTTAGAATCAGGTGTCCAGCCAGATATTTTAGCGTTAAGAACAGAGCATAAACTAACAGATGGAGTTAAAGAAAAAGTAGCTCTATTTTGTAATATAGCTCAAGAAGCAGTAATTCAAGCAATTGATGCATCAAGTATTTATGATGTTCCGAACCTAATGAAAGCTGAAGGGTTAGATAAAGTTGTTTTAGATAAACTTTCATTACCTCACAAAGAAGAGCCTATGTTAACAGCATGGAATGAAGTTTTAAGTAAAATTCAAAAACCAAAACATAAAGTAACAATCGGTTTAGTTGGAAAGTATATTGAATTAAAAGATTCATATAAATCTATTGCTGAAGCACTTATTCATGCTGGAGCAAGAAACGAAACCAAAGTTGATATCAAGTGGATTCACTCTGAAGGTGTTAATAATGAAAACGCTTCTGAAAAGCTATCTAATTTAGATGGTGTATTGGTTGCTCCTGGTTTTGGAGAAAGAGGAATCGAAGGTAAAATTGCTACAATTCAATATGCTAGAGAAAATAAAGTACCTTTCTTTGGAATCTGTTTAGGAATGCAGGCAGCAGTTGTTGAATTTGCAAGAAATGTTTTAAACCATTCTGATGCACATTCTACCGAAATGGAGCCAGAAACTTCTAACCCTGTTATATATTTAATGGAAGAGCAGCGTGAAATCACTGAAAAAGGTGGAACAATGCGTTTAGGAGCTTATCCTTGTAGTATTGACAAAAAATCGAATGTTTATGAAGCTTATGCTGAAACTAACATTTCAGAAAGACATAGACATAGATATGAATTTAATAACGAATATAGAGAAGCTTATATAGCAGCAGGAATGAAAACTACAGGGATTAACCCTGACAACAATCTAGTTGAAATTGTCGAAATAGAAGATCATCCTTGGTTTGTTGGAGTTCAATTTCATCCAGAATATAAAAGTACCGTAATTAACCCCCACCCATTATTTGTAAACTTTGTTAAAGCTAGTTCTTTAGTAAAAGAGCAGAAGTTAGCAATTGCTAATAATTAAGATATCCCCTATCAATTTTATAGATTAAGAAATACATGAGCGCAAAAGGATTTGATAAAAACTCGTTAATTGGATTAGTATTAATTGGAGCTATACTTTTAGTATTTAGCTACATGACTAGCCCAACTGAAGAAGAAATTAAAGCAAAAGCTGAGCAAGACAATCAGGCTAAATCTAAGCAAGAACAAGTTGATAAAAACATTGAAACAATTACCGAAGTTAATTCTATTGGGTCTTCGATAAATGTTGATCAGTCTATCACTGAAACTGTTATTTCAAACAAGCTTGATTCTGCCAAACAATTAGAAACTTTAGTTAAATATGGTGGTTTCGCTAAAGCGACAATTGGTGATAAAAAAGAATTTACCTTAGAGAATGAGAATGTTAAAGTAACTCTTTCTAACAAAGGTGGTAGAGTTAGTTCAGTTCAATTAAAAGAATTTCAAACCTATGACTCTCTTCCTTTATTCTTATTTCATGAAGATTCTTCTCGTTTTAATATTGAATTAACTACAAACGATGGATTAGGTGGAACAAGAGTTGTAAATACTGAAAATTTATTCTTTGAAACAGAGAATAGAAGCGTAAAAGTTGAAGGTCAAAGTAGTAAGAGTATTTCTATGAAGCTCTATTATGGTTCTAAAGACAGCTATTTAGAATACAAATACACTTTAAAGGGAAACTCTTATTTAGTTGATTTTGAATTGAACTCTGTTGGATTAGATAATGTACTTTCGAAAGGTTTTCCTTACTATGTAAACTGGAATATGTTTACTCCTAATCAAGAAAAAACTATTCCTAACCAACAACAAAAAAGTACTATCTATTACAAATATAGTAGTGGTGATATCGATTATATTTATGAAACAAAATATGAAAAAGAAAATATGGAAACTTCTGTTGATTGGATTATGTTCAAACAACAATATTTTAATTCCACATTAATAGCAACAGAGCAACCATTCGACTCTGATTCTGATATTGAAACAATTGAAATTCCTGAAGGAAAAACTCCAAACTATGTTCAAGGAATGAATGCAAACATTACTATTCCTTATGACGGGGGGAATAATGAATCTTTTGCAATGCAGTATTATTTCGGGCCAAATAGAGCTCAAAATTTAGAAGATATTGGTATTGGTTTAGACAAAACTTTAGATTATGGTTGGGGTATATTTGGATGGGTTAATATTTACCTAATTAGACCTGTTTTTGATTTCTTAAATAGCTTTAATATTTCTATCGGAATTATCATTTTATTATTGACTTTAATTATTAAGTCTCTACTTTTCCCTATTACTTGGAAAACTTATTTGAGTAGTGCGAAAATGAAGGTATTAAAACCTGAAATTGAAGAATTAAAAAAGAAAAATGGAAGCGACAAAGTAAAGCAACAACAAGCAACAATGTCTTTATACCGTCAAACTGGTGTAAATCCTTTAGCAGGATGTATTCCAATGCTAATTCAAATGCCAATTTTGTTTGCATTATTCCGTTTTTTTCCTGCTACTTTTGATTTAAGACAAAAAAGCTTTTTATGGGCAGAA
>CEWR01054511.1_pt1 | contig 40857 bp, 36 predicted proteins | sample 356321 | NCBI WGS metagenome assembly CEWR01 (sample SAMEA2621551, study PRJEB7988) | marine metagenome | biome: marine biome (ENVO:00000447); feature: mesopelagic zone (ENVO:00000213); material: "saline water (ENVO:00002010), including plankton (ENVO:xxxxxxxx)" | depth 790 m
CTTGTAGAGACTTGTTCAACATATTACACGCAAAATACTAGCAGACTTATTACTTCCGTCAATAATATTTGCGTCGCATTTATCTCGATATTCTTTGAATCTTAAATTCCATGAAGAATATGAATTTTCCCTATTCCTTACCTAAGCTAGTGAGGAATTCTTCATTGTTCTTGGTTTTCCTCATCCTATCCATGACTTTTTCCATCGCTTCGCCGGATGCATTGTTGTTGCTGTTGGAATCAGATTCAATCATGGTTATCATTCTTCTGAGGAGCCAAACCTTCTTTAAAGTCTCCTCACTCAAAAGTAACTCTTCCCGTCTGGTACCACTCTTATATATATCCAAAGCGGGGAAAGTTCTTCGTTCGGCCATCTTGCGGTCGAGATGGACCTCCATATTGCCGGTTCCCTTAAATTCTTCGTAGACGACATCGTCCATTCTGCTACCGGTATCCACCAGACACGCAGCCAGTATGGTCAGGCTGCCTCCCTCTTCTGTATTTCTGGCAGCACCAAAAAATTTCTTTGGAGGATATAGAGCAATAGGATCCATACCACCTGAAAGGGTTCGCCCACTGCTAGGTACCGCTAAATTGTAGGCCCTAGTAAGCCTGGTAATACTATCTAGCAAAATAACCACATCCTCACCGGACTCGACCAATCTTTTTGAGCGTTCAAGGACCAGCTCGGCTACCCTGATGTGATCTTCCACTGGTTCATCAAAAGTCGACGCGTAAACTTCGCCTTTGATAGACCTTTTCATGTCTGTCACCTCCTCCGGCCTTTCCCCAATAAGAGCAACCATGATGTGAATATCAGGCGCGTTCACTGTAATACCATTGGCGAGCTCTTTTAACAGGGTCGTCTTTCCTGCCTTTGGAGGCGATACGATCAATCCTCGCTGACCTCTGCCCACTGGCGACATCATGTCAATCAACCTTGTTGACAACTGATTCGGTTCTGTTTCCATCACTATTAACTCTTCAGGGAAAATTGGAGTCAGTTTTTCAAACTTCACCCTTTTCTTCGAAGAATCAGGCTCGGTCTCGTTCACCTGGCCTACTTTGACCAATCCAAAGTATCTTTCGCCGTCCTTCGGAGGTCTGACATTGCCAACAACATAATCTCCAGGCCTTAAACTAAAACGTCTTATTTGTGATTGCGATACATAAACATCCCCGGATCCTCTCTCGTCACTATTTTGCCGAAGAAACCCGTATCCCTCATTGAGAATGGAAAGTATTCCGTCAGCATCAACTGTCTCATCCTTTTCGGAATAGGCTTTAAACATTTTTCTTAAAATCTCCATTCTACGAGGAGTTGCGCCGTCTTCTACGACCCCCTCTTCAACAGCAAAACCTAAAAGTTCCTCATCATTTTTTTCTTGAAGTTCAGCCAACTTCATCTTCATACCTCGACTTCTTCTTCTCTATGTGTTTGATTTGATCCCAATTTTTCAATTTAGGGCAACGCAAGAATGTATTACCTACGCCCTTAATTACCGTTGGGATGTAATACTGGTATCACTTTTACAGCAAACTCGGCACGACCAACCGACTAATCGATCCTCGAGCACTAGAGTTTTAAAGTGTAGATTAGTGCGTTTTTTTTGAAATCCACGCCATCTTAACCAGAAATGAAACTCGCATAAAAATTGGGAATTTCATCGTCAGAACCGATGCTGCATTCAGCAACATTAAGGGAATAATAGCACTTTCATTCCGCAGCGTCCAGAATAAATACAGCCTTGTTATCTTAAATTAGGTTCAGTCCACCTGCAGCCGCTACAAATTCTCTAAACAAAGGATGGGGCCTGGTTGGACGAGATAGAAATTCCGGATGAAATTGTGTACCGGCCATGAATGGATGCGATTCGTATTCCACGATCTCAACCAACTGTCCGTCTGGAGAGATTCCTGTCGGTAGTAATCCAACTGATTTAAGATCCTCTTTATAGGCATTATTAAACTCAAACCTATGACGATGTCTCTCCATTATGTTTTTTGTGCCATAGGCTCTAGAAATGATGCTTCCATCTTCAATAACACACGGGTAGACACCTAGCCTCATCGTACCGCCTTTTTCTTTAACATCAACTTGATCCGACATGAGGTCTATAACCGGATCTTTTGTATCTGAGTCAAATTCAGATGAATTTGCCCCCTCTTTGCCTAATAAATTGCGGGCGGCCTCGATAACCATAACCTGCATTCCAAGGCATAAGCCTAGGTAAGGAACCTTATTTTCTCTGGCAAATTTCACTGTATCGATCATACCCTCGACTCCCCTATACCCAAACCCGCCCGGAACCACTATCCCATCAACATTTGACAAGTAGTTAGCTGCCCCGTCTTTCTCAACATCTTCGGCCCCAATCCAATCTATTTCAATATCTCTATGGTGAAACAAACCTGCGTGTATTAAAGCTTCCTTGACAGACATATACGAATCATGGAGATCTACATATTTACCAACAACAGCGATTTTGAGCCGTTCTTTTGGACTTTTGATCAGATCCACCAAATCTGACCAGCCATTCAACCCAAGTTTCTGATCCTCAACGTCAATAGCCATAGCATTAGTGATTAAAGCTGCAAGACCTTGCTCTTCAAGTATCAATGGAACTTCATATATGCTGGCCACCGTGGGGACCATAAGAACCCCCTCTAGGGGTACGTCACAGTGAACCATTATTTTTTTTCTCAAATCCTCAGGAATCTTCTCGTCGCTGCGGCAAACAATAGCATCAGGCTGAATACCAATGCTCCTAAGTTCCCTTACGCTGTGTTGTGTGGGTTTAGTTTTAAGTTCATCCGTAGAAGAAATATGCGGAAGGAATGTGAGGTGCATGTAGAAGACGTTATCTCTACCAACCTCATTCCTCATTTGCCTTATGGCCTCAAGAAATGGTAATCCTTCAATGTCACCAACAGTACCTCCAACCTCAACTACAATCACATCCGCCCCACTTGATTCAGCCAAATCCAATATGTGCTTTTTTATGTTATCCGTAACATGAGGAACAACCTGGATCGTGCCACCTAGGAATTCTCCCTTCCTCTCCCTGGCTATTACGTCGCTATAGACCTGACCTGCTGTGAGATTGGAAGCTTTGGTCAATTCAACATCCACAAATCTTTCATAATGACCCAAGTCAAGATCGGTTTCACTCCCATCATCTGTGACAAATACTTCCCCATGCTGATAAGGGGACATAGTCCCTGGGTCAACATTTAAATAAGGGTCCAGCTTCAATAAGGAAACAGTCATACCTCTAGATTTGAGTATCTTACCGATAGAACCAACGCAAACCCCTTTGCCTACCGAACTCACTACACCACCTGTTACAAATACAAATCTAGTCATTGGTAAACCTTTTAAACTGAGGAAAAATAACAGTCATTTTGAACTTCCGTAGGGCAGGTTTGGCGAGGCTGTATTGTCAGCACCTATGGGGCAATTTCTTGCGGTTTGATTACAAGTTTGAATGGGACAGATATCTGCAGGAAGAGTTCCCAGTCCAAGAATTGTCCCAAAATTTGAAGCCTGGTGATAAACGATAACCAAGTATCCCCTTTGTCGGTTTCTGTAGTATAGTCACCCTCTTTTTTCTATGTCAAACAAGGATCCTTTCAACACAATCGTATTTGATCTTGGTAGAATTGATTAAGCACCTTAATTCAGGAGGTTGAATAACTTTGCGTTACTACCGATTAGTTAACTCCATAGGCGACGTGTGTTTATCAGTAGAAACAGGAGAAGGATTGTTAGAAAATCTAACTTCTGTGGAAGATGATGTCACAGACGTTTTAGACTTGATCAAGGCATCCTCTATCACCGGAGAATCAATAGACGACTTAGCAAGAAGAATATTGGATTCAGGGGATTCGGAACAAATATCACTGTCAGACATAATTCAGGAAAACCCTGACTTTGAGGGTGGCTGGACAATTGATAGGCCTTTTGACCCACCAGAAGTTTGGGCTGCGGGAGTTACATACAAAAACAGCGAAATGGAACGCCGCCGTGAAAGCGACACCCCTGATATATATTCGAAAGTTTATAACGCAGACAGACCTGAGATATTTTTTAAATCCACCTCTGAAAGATGCATGGGACCATTCGATAATGTGGGCATACGGTCTGATTCTTCATGGGACGCGCCAGAACCAGAATTAGCCTTTGTGATATATAAAGGCGAAATTGTCGGCTATACGATTGGCAACGACATGAGCAGCAGGTCTATCGAAGGAGAAAATCCACTCTACCTACCACAGGCAAAGATGTTTGATAGTAGTTGTTCTATAGGGCCTTGTTTTGCCACACCTGAGACTATTTCAAACCCTCAAGATCTCAGTGTAGATTGTGTGATAGTAAGGAATGGGGAAGAGGTATTTTCAGGGTCTACTTCCACGTCTGAAATGGCAAGAACTTGTCAGGAAATATGTGAGTGGGTAATTAAAAGTAATTTTGTGCCAGATATGACTACTGTTCTAACCGGTACATCAATAGTGCCGCCACCAGATTTCACTCTTCAAGAGGGGGATAGGGTAATAATATCGATAGAAAATTTGGGTGTGCTAGAAAACAATGTAATTGAAGTCTAGGCATCTAAATCGCTTTCATTTTGAGAATTTGTCTCGATTTTTTCCTCAAACGCTTTTTTGATGTCAGTAATCTTTACTTCGGTGTCAGATAGTCTTTTGTTTGCCTCTTCCGCTAATTTCATTCCATTCTCATAAACCTCTGAAGCTTTGTTTAAAGGTAACTTCCCGTTTTCCAAATCTGAAACGGATTTTTCCAACTCATCCATTATCTCTTCAAAAGATAAAGCGTCCAATTCATTTTCTAACATGGTACTCACAAGCCCTCCAAAGGCCCAATACTATAAAAGATTAAGTTGATGTTCCTCTGGGATTTCGACTCCCATATTTTCTCCGACTGTTTTGGCATCAATAACACCATCGCTCACCGTGATTGATATATTTTCGCCACTACCTATCTCGTTGACACTATTTATGATTTTACCGTCCAAGGATTTTTGAAGCACGGAATACCCTCTCGCTATGGTTGTATGAGGAGCTAAAGCAGTCATTTTTTCCGCCAATCCTTTCAAGTACTCCTTGGTTAATTCGTTTTTGTGAATAACGTTTGAATTCGCTCTGGTTATCAAATCGTCAAGTCTTATTTTATAAGTCACGAGATCTGGCAATGCGCGATCAAGTTTGGTCACCGAATATTTCAATTCATTTCGCGCAATGTTGATACTAGTGGAGCAATACAAATGCATCTGAGATGTATAGTAATTTAGTTTACCCTTTAGTTCCTCTATATCTGGAACCGCCTGCTCTGCGGCAGCCGTTGGTGTAGATGCTCTCAAATCAGATACCAAATCTGCTATAGACCAGTCTGATTCGTGTCCTACCCCACTAATCACTGGAATAGCAGAAGCAAATATAGACCTAGCTACAATCTCTTCATTGAATGGCCATAGATCTTCCGGGGATCCTCCACCTCTGGCTACGATGATTGTATCTATCCCACCGACGTGATTTAGAGAGTTTATAGACTCTGCTATCAGCGGAGCGGCAGTGTTCCCCTGAACAGGGGTATGTGCCAATACCAGTTCTACTCTTGGAAATCTTCGAGCGATCGTCTGCTGAATATCCTGCCAGGCAGCAGCATCTTTAGAGGTAACGATCCCCATCACAGAGGGAAAAGTAGGAATAGGCCTTTTCCTACCTTGATCAAAAAGGCCTTCAGATTCCAACTTGTTTTTCATCTCTTCGAACCTGGCCTGGAGAATGCCATCTCCAGCAGGTTCTATCAGATTGGCTATAAGCTGCAATCGGCCACTTGGGCCATATACTGAGACTCTACCAAAAGCGAAAACCTCCGCACCTATTTCCAAATGCTCAACACCAATTCCACCTCTGAATAGGGCAGAATCCAACACTCCATCCTCATCCTTCAAGGTGAAATATGCATGTCCAGATGCGGACCTTGTGGCCCGGGAGACCTCTCCAATCACACATACATCACTTAAGATCGGGTCAACCCCGAAGAGGTTATTGAGGTGCAGTATGACTTGTGAAACACTTAAAGCAGGCATTCAGCTAAACCCTAGAGATATAATTTCCGGTCCTAGTATCTACCTTGATGAAATCACCTTGGTTTACAAAAAGAGGCACTTGAAGCTCAAATCCAGTTTCCAATGTAGCCAATTTAGTCGCCCCTTGTGCTGTGTCGCCTTTTACTCCCGGAGGTGAATCGTCGACTTTTAAATCTACTGTTGTAGGTAACTCAAGAGAAATAGGGTTATCTTCATAGAAGATTAATTCCACCTCAGTCTGTTCAATCATGAAATCTAGGGAATCAGCGATTTGTTCTCTACCCATGGGAAATTGATCAAATGTTTCATTGTCCATGAAATAATAAAAATCTCCATCCGGGTATATATATTGTGCTTTTCTCCTATCGACAGATGCAGGAGTGAAGCTAACGTCGTAACCTGAGAAGGTCTTGTCAACAGTCCGGCCGGATCTTAAGTTTTTGAACCTTATCCTCATCACCGGGGCCCTTTGCTGCATCTTACTTCTTTCATAACCCACAACTGAGTATGGCTCGCCGTCGAGCTCTATCGACATGCCTTTTTTTAATTCCCCGTATCCTATCGTCATTGTAATAACCCCTATACAAAATACATGTGGAGCAAAAGACTTATATAACTATTTCGGAGCGTTAGTTAACAAAGATACTTCAGCTTCCTCGAGCAATACCATATCCTCTATTCTAACTCCACCCCACCCAGGCAGGTAGATGCCAGGTTCCACAGTAAAAATCATACCTTCTTCCAAAATATGCTCGGAGGAAGGAACTACCATTGGCATCTCATGCACATTAAGACCAACACCATGGCCTAATCCATGTGAAAAGTTTTGCCCAAATCCATGGTTTGCTATTACCTCCCGGGCTACCAAGTCTAAATCTTTAGCAATCACACCCTGTCTCGCAGCTTCTATTGCAGTGATCTGAGCTTCCAGTACCACCTCGTATACACATCGAAATTTTTCATCTTCACCCTCAACCAAAATGGTTCGAGTTATATCGCTTCTATATCCATCCAGCAAAGCGCCCATGTCTATAACTAGCGGATCGCCTGCTTTAATAATTGTGCTTCCCGCCCTATGATGCGGTTTAGCAGAATTAGCACCTGTCGCTACTATAGTGTCAAAGGCGACACCATCAGCCCCATTTTCCCTCAAAAATTTTTCTATAACCCATGCTATTTCAAACTCAGATTTGCCAGGTTTTGATTCTTGGATGGCAAGTGTTACGGCATCGTCAGCAAGGGATGCAGCTCTCCGAATTAAATCTACCTCATCATTGTCTTTAACAGATCTGATTTTTTCTACCACTCCCTTGGAGGAAATCAAATTTACTCTAGGGTTCAGCAATTTTTCCATGCCTGTGAATTCAGAGTATGTTAAGTGATCTGATTCAAACGCGACATTAGTTAAGGAATAGAGTCTTGATACCTCCTCTATCGCACTGAACCCAGATGTCAAGGAAACTGTGATTTGATCACAAGTCTGTTCTCTACCTTGTTCTATATACCTAGAGTCAGTAAAAAGAAAATCATTATTTCCCGAAATCAATAGAAGCCCATTGCTTCCCGTGAATCCGCTCAAGTAACGAACATTTACCAAAGATGACACTAAAAAAGCATCCGCATTTAAAAAATTGCAAGCTTCCTTTATCTGCCCTCGCCTATCCTGATACTTAGATTGCATTTTCGAGATGATTGATCAGCAGTTCGATAGCATACAAATATCCAGAAATCCCAAACCCGGCCACTTGTCCGATAGCCACAGATTCCACCACAGAAGTTCTCCTATACTTTTCCCGCTGATGTATGTTGGATATATGTATTTCCACTATGGGGGTTTTTGCATCTATCAATGAATCCTTGAGAGCCAATCCATAATGGGTCAAAGCTCCGGCATTAATCACAATACCATCTGAAGTAGGCGCTTCCTTTTGGATAAAACTAATCAATTCGCCTTCTGAGTTGCTTTGGGAAAAATTCGTTTCGACGCCGAGGTCCTTGGAAAATTTCTCAATAGCTATGATGACGTCACTAAATGATTCAGAGCCGTAATGAGATTCATCCCTTTTCCCTAAGTTATTGAGATTGGGTCCATTGACAACCAATATTCTCACTTATATTTTCTCCTCCAATTCCTTTGCCATAGGATGTGCATCCAAATAGCTTTCCCTTGCTTCTACACCTGTCACATGGGTATATATTTGGGTTGTTGCAGGGCTGGAATGTCCTAGTAAATCTTGGACAACCCTGAGATCTGCTCCCCCATTTACTAGATGAGTTGCAAATGAATGTCTCAAGGTGTGAGTGTGAACCTTATTTCCTAAACCGGCCAGCCGCGCATATTTTTTTACCAAATTCTGTATGGACCTAATGCTAAGCCTAGACCCTTGTTTACTTAAGAATAATGAGTCGCTTTTTTCGAAGTCTTTAATCTTCGGCCTGTCCATATTTATGTATCTTTGAAGAGCAGATTTGGCAGCAGCCCCGAGCAATGTCAACCTCTCCTTATCACCTTTACCGATCACTTTAACGGTCTTCGAATCAAAATCCACATTGCCTATATTCAGTCCGTGGACCTCTCTTACCCGCATGCCTGAAGCATAAACCAATTCTAAAAGAGATATGTCTCTGCTTCTCAGTGTTTCAGAATATGTTCCCAATTTAGGTGCATCAATTAGCCTCACAACCTCATCGTTGGTCAAGAATCGAGGTAATTTCACTTCCTTTTTCATGGTAGAGCGCCTAGGAATAGGGTCTACCGACAACACACCTTCTGTTACCAGCCACCTATAAAATCCTCTAAGTACGGAGAGTTTCCTGGAGATACTAGACCTTTGATAATTTTTATCGGTCAAAAAAACCAAAAACCCCCTCACGGTCCTACGGTCAACGTTTCTTAAATCACCGACTTCTTTCATCTCCAGAAAATTCATAAATGTGTCCAAATCTTGAGCATAAGTTCTGACTGTCGCATCAGACAAGCCCCGGTAGCCTACTATATGCTTTAAATAGGCCTCAATATATGAATTCATGTCTTTCTCAGTTGGTTCATATCCCATAAAAATAGGATATTAACGTCTCTAGAGATTTACCAGCAGTTAAGACACTAATTATTCGCTGTACTGGATTAGCTGGCTAATCCAGCCTTAACACTCTCTGGCTCTTCCTCAAATTCTGTAATAGACCCACGAAATCCACATTCTTTCGACGGGCACCTAACGTTATCTCTACCTGACGGTAGCAATATTCCATCACAATCAGGACACGGATTGCTAATTGGTTTGGTATTTACAGCGAAAGTACAATCTGGGTAGTTGGTACAACCGAAGAAAATTCCTCTCTTGCTTTTACGTTCTGCTAGCTCTCCTACATTACATTCGCGGCATTTTATCCCTATAGTCAAAGGCTTGGTATTTTTGCAATCTGGAAACCCTGAGCAAGCGATAAACCTGCCGTTTCTGCCCCCTCGTATAACCATGGGCCGTTCACATTTTTCGCATACCTCGTCACTCTCTTCATCGATCTTTTCTCTTGGGACCCTAACAGCCTCGACTTTAGCTGTCTCAATCGCTTCGTCAAACGGTCCATAAAATTCTTGCAGCATAGGGTTCCATTGCATTAATCCTTCTGCTATATCATCAAGCTGCTTTTCCATGCCCGCTGTAAACCCAACATCCACAATATTTTCAAAATGCTCCTTTAAAAACTCAGTCACTGCAATTCCTAATTTAGTGGGAGTGAAACGGCCGCGATCTCGACGAACATAGTCTCTTTCCTGAATAGTACCTATTATCGAAGCATAGGTGCTTGGCCGACCAATTCCTTCACTCTCCATGTTCCTTATTAAAGATGCTTCAGTGAACTTAGGAGGCGGTTCTGTAAAATGCTGGTCTTTGGTAAGTTCATTGCAGTGCATTTCCTGACCGTTGGAAAGGATTGGAAGCCCTTTTTCTTCCTCTTCGGCTTCATCGTCCTTACCCTCTGTATAAAGGATTCTAAAACCGTCGAATTTCAAGACAGATCCAGTGGACCTGAACGTATAAGTTTTTGCTGAGAACACGCTTTTCGCATCAAAATCGACGATAGTCCTGTCATATACTGCCTCGGCCATCTGGCTTGCTACCAAACGTTTCCATATAAGATCGTACAAACGATATTGGTCTCTATCTAATTTATTCCGTAATGTCTCCGGAGTTCTCAACACTGAAGTTGGTCTTATAGCTTCATGGGCTTCCTGGGCACCCCGGACCCTTTTTGAAAAAGACCTGGGTTTTTCAAGAGCATAGTCTGAACCATACTTGTCATTTATATATTCACTTGCCTCAGTGAGTGCTATCGCTGAAACATTAGTGGAGTCAGTTCGCATGTAGGTTATCAACCCCTCAACACCTTCGGAGCCCATGTCAATCCCTTCATAGAGTTGCTGGGCAAGTATCATGGTCCTAGAAGCAGAAAACCTCAATCTTCGGGAGGCTTCCTGCTGCAAAGTACTCGTGATAAAAGGAGCGGAAGGTCTTCGTTTACTTTCCTTGGTTATATAACTTTGAACTACAAATCCAGAGCCTTTCAAATCCTCAAGTATTAATGCAGCGTCGTTTCCATTGGTTATTTCGGGTTTTTTCTTGGAACCCTCTATCGAGACCAAAGAAGCTTCCAGCAAGTTTTCTTTAGGTTTTACTCCCAGCAAGGCATCTATAGTCCAATATTCGACCGGCATGAATGCTTCTATTTCCTTCTGGCGGTCAACAACCATTCGCAAAGCGACAGACTGAACGCGTCCGGCAGAGGTACCTTTCTTTACCTTGCTCCACAACACTGGGCTCAACGTGTACCCAACCAGCCTGTCCAATATCCGTCTAGCTTGCTGAGCGTCTACCAAATCCACATCAATATCTCTTGTGTTCGCAAAGGCCTCTTCAATCGCTGGCTTGGTTATCTCATGGAAAACAACTCTTCGAGTTTTATCAATGTCGATATTTGCCGCCTCAACGAGATGCCAAGAAATAGCTTCACCTTCCCGATCCGGGTCTGTTGCCAGGTAAACCAACCTGGCACTCGCTGCAGCCTTTTTTAATTCCGCAACTATTTTTCTTTTATCAGTCGATATCGTATAGGTAGGAACAAATCCATCCTCACTGATTTCTACTCCCAGTTTCTTCCTAGGCAAATCTCTGACATGCCCCATAGAAGCTTTTACGTCATAATTCTTTCCGAGAAATCTACCGACTGTTCGAGCCTTTGCCGGAGATTCCACAATAACAAGGTCTTTAGCCATTATCTATAGTCACCAAACATATGAATTAATAAAACAAAATTTTTAGAGAGCCTTCCAAGGCAGGTCACAATAACACTTTACCAAAATACTCCATCACTAATACCGCCTATAGGTTCATCAAGCAACCATTCAAATTACCCGGAACCGGCATTCGTGGCGGAGAGAGTGGGATTCGAACCCACGGTTCCCCTTGTGAGGGAACACGCGATTTCCAGTCGCGCCTATTCGGCCACTCTAGCATCTCTCCATATTGACCGTTCCGGTCCCCCTACGGCGGAGAGAGTGGGATTCGAACCCACGATGAGATTACTCCCATACTGGTTTTCGAGACCAGCGCCTTAGTCCGCTCGGCCATCTCTCCCAACCCTGACAAACGAGTATACCAGTCGATTTAAGGCAATTGAAATTTTAATCGGTTTCTAAAACATTCTAAAACAGGAAAGGGATTCCGAAACTAACTGCCATCACCTTCCGCATATCCCACCAGTCCACCATTTTTCGCCTGTAAAGTCTTATTCTTACAAACCCGAAGAACCCAACGTTACAGTTTAGTGAGTCTAGACATCCTTTGGAGAAAAAATAGAGCCTTTTTTAGATAAAGGCGGTCTCCTATTCAAGGCGGAAGCTATCATTCTCGAACCTACAATGCTTATGGCTGCTGCCCCAATTATACCAATCGGTAAACCTTTCAAAAAAGTTCTGCGTGAAAAAGATTTTTTTCGTTGAGATGCCTGGTCCATATAACCACCTTAAAACAATTTACTGAATTTCCATTCAAATTATAAGGATACCAATCTAATGGATCAAGAAGAAATCCTAAATCCTAAATTGTAATCGATTCGTACTTTATCCTCTTTTCAAGAACAATTTCTTCTTCTACTAAGTCAACATATACATGGTCTCCGTTACCGAATTCGCCTTTTATCAGGGCAGTTGACAGAGGATTTTCGATATTTTTTCTAATGCTACGCCTAAGGGGTCTGGCACCATATTCTCTGTCAAATCCGTCGGACGCAATCCAAGATTTAGCGGCCTCGGACAACTCTAGATCAATATCATGTTCCACGAGTTTTTTCCTTAGATTTTCTATCATGATATCCACTATCTGGCGTTGATCTTCTTCCGAAATAGGTTGGAATATCAAAATTTCATCGACCCTGTTCAAGAATTCTGGTCTGAATGATTTTTTTAGCGCGTTTTCTATTGAAATTCTTAATTTTTCGCTATCTTTTGAGGTATCCATATCTCTCAAAAAACCTAACGGCTCAGAAGTGCTAATCGACGACCCTAAGTTACTAGTCATGATTATTACTGTGTTTTTAAAATCTACGACTCTACCTTGGCCATCAGTAAGCCTTCCGTCTTCAAGTATTTGCAGCAATATATTGAAAACGTCAGGATGGGCTTTCTCTATCTCATCAAAAAGAATGACCTTGAAAGGCCTTTTCCTCACAGCTTCTGTCAGTTGACCGCCATCAGAATAACCCACGTATCCGGGGGGCGAGCCTATCATCCTCGCTACTGAGTGAGGCTCCATATATTCACTCATATCCAGACGCACCATATTTTCCTCATCGTCAAATAAGTACCAGGCAAGCGACCTAGCTAATTCAGTTTTGCCAACTCCCGTTGGTCCTAAAAATATAAAACTACCTATTGGTCTATTTTCATCCTTGATCCCAGCACGTCCTCTTCTTACGGCTTCACATACGGCTTCAATGGCTTCTTGTTGACCGACGAGCCTACTTTGAATGCGAGATTCCATGCTAAGCAGTTTGTCGGCCTCACTTTCTAATAATCTTTCAACAGGTATGCCTGTCCAAGTAGCAACTAGGGAAGCTATATCCTCAGAAGTTACCTGCCGTTCAGAAGTTTCAAAATTGTTTAATTGGTTTTTTTCATCTGTATAATTTTCCCCAATTCGAGCTATTTCCGCCTTTATTTCCGCCGCCTTCTCATACTCCCCCATCTCAGAGGAGGCTATCTCTTCTATCTGTAGCTGACGAAGTTTGGATTCTTTTTCTCTCAAAGACATTGGGTGGAGTTGTTCATCGATTCGAATTTTACTTGCTGCTTCGTCTATTAAATCGACAGCTTTATCTGGCAGCAATCTTCCAGATATATATCTATGGCTCAACACTGCTGCGGAATTGAGAGCTTCATCTTGTATTTTCAGCCTGTGATGGGCTTCATATTTGGGGCGAAGAGCTTTCAGCATTTCTATACTCGTGTCTATATCCGGCTCTTCAACCAGAATTGGCTGGAATCTTCTTTCAAGAGCGGCATCAGACTCAATGTACTTGGTGTATTCTTCCTCGGTCGTAGCGCCTAAACATTGAAGTTCACCTCTGGCGAGAGCAGGTTTCATCATGTTACTGGCATCAAGGCTACCGTCTGTAGCCCCAGCGCCAACCACGGTATGAATTTCGTCGATAAAAAGCATGACTTGACCTTTCGACTGCTTTACTTCATCCATAACAGCTTTTAGTCGCTCTTCGAACTCACCGCGAAATTTCGACCCAGCAAGCAGGGATCCCATATCTAAGGCGAGAATCCTCTTTGACCGGAGCTCGAACGGCACATCTCCCGTGACTATCCTTTGGGCTAAGCCCTCTGCTAAAGCTGTTTTACCTACACCAGCCCCACCAATCATTACTGGGTTGTTCTTTGTTCTCCGTATCAAAGTCTGCATGACCCTGGATATTTCTGCATCACGCCCAACAATAGGGTCCAAGCGGCCCTTTTCGGCCAACAAGGTCAAATCGGTGGCAAATTTTTCTAAAGATCTATATCGACTTTCAGCCCTTTGGTCTGTAATTCTATGGGTTCCCCGAATACCTTGAAGAGCTTTATATACCTTCTCAGTTGTGACTTTAAAACTACTCAGTAGTTCGGCTGATACTCCTGTATCTTCCTCAGTGAGTGATATAAGAATGTGTTCTGCTCCAATAAATTCATCGTTTAACCTTTGAGATTCACCGTCCGCCCTTTCGAACAACTCAGATAATCTGGGAGTGATGAAAATTTGATTTGCTTGACCAGCAATCCTGTCATCCTCCTGCAAATTAGCGTGAAGAGTGGCATGCAGAACCTCTAGATTCACACCCAAAGCACTAAAAATTTCCGAAGGGACCCCCTTTTCTTGTTCTATTAAAGCCATAAACAGATGTTCGGAATCCCATTGGTTGTGTCTATATCTGTTGAGTATATCCTGAGAAGCAGCTATTACCTCTTGGGCTTGTTCAGTAAACCTATCTGGACTTAAAACCATGTTATCGCCCCCACTACAAATAATATTTTTATCGTCAGGTTTATATAATATCAATAAGGTTGATACGATTCAACTCAAGGTTATGTAACATAGCTGTTGCATCCCTTTATTTATCATTGATTCTTAATTACCTTGGAAAACACATAACATCACCGTCAGTGACATGTAATACAATCAATACACATGCTAATAGATATTCACACCCACACATATCCAACCTCCGACGACAGCACCCTGACCCCAGAAGGACTCATCACTCAAGCAAAACTGATTGGCTTGGATGGAGTTTGTTTGACTGATCACGACGGGTTTTGGAATCCTTCAGAAGTGGAAAAACTCGGTAAAGATAATGATTTTCTGGTAATCCCAGGGTGTGAAGTAACCACTGAAGAGGGTCATTTATTGGTGTACGGTTTGACGGAATATATTTTCGGAATGCACAAATCAACTTTCGTAAAAGATCTTGTCGATGAGGCAGGCGGTGCTATAGTGGTCGCCCACCCATACCGAAGGGTGTATCGCGAAACTGCACCTCAGGATAAAATTTCCTATTCTGAAATGATAGGCCGGGGGCTGAGAAACGAGGTGTTTGGAATGGTGGACGGCATAGAAATAAGAAACGGCAGGGGAACAGAAAAAGAAAATGAATTTTCTGGCAATTTGGCCAAGGAACTTAAAATGCCTGGGACCGGGGCAAGCGATGCACACAAGCTATCTGATATAGGCACATATGCCACAGAATTTTATGACAATATCACCGGATTAGATGACCTCATCGTTTCGATAAAATCCGGGAGATATGATGCTATAAAATTGGATATTCACCCTGGATAACAGGTAATTAACGAAGTTCTGATATCAATAGGTCAAAGGACTCTTGTTCTGTTAACTTTCCTTCCCTCACACGAATATTAGATTTCAAAAGATTATCGTGCATACTCATGATCCTGGCCTGGGAAATTTTCCTTTCCATCTCCAAAGTCTTCTGCAAGGGATAACCAGACAAATTAATATGCTTGCCAATATCACCTGTCGGGATTTTCCGACTCAATAGATGTTTAGCCAGTATTAGAAACCGAAGTTGCCTTTCTATCATCCTGACAATTCCAGAAGGTGATTCTCCCAACTCTATAAGCATTGATGAAGCATTCAGAGCATCTCTAGTCCGACCTTCTATTACAGAATCTACAACCCTAAACACATTTTGCTGTCTCACATAAGGCACCATAAGGGTTATATCTTCTCTAGTTATTAAACGGCCACGCGAGTAGGTTTTTATTTTGTTTAATTCAGAATCTATTAAACGCAATTCGCTTCCTACAGAATCCGCTATAAGAGCTACCGCAGTGCGTTCAATGTCGAGACCCAATTTCGAACAACGGGTGTTTATCCAATCTAATAGATCTCGATGTCTAAGCGGTGAAAATTTTTCAACCTGACCGAGTCTAAGAATAGTAGACAAGAGTTTATTAGAAGGTATTGGTTCTCTCTCAATTAGCAATAAATTGGCTGTTGGAGGCAAATTCTTCAACAGATCTGGAAAATTAAGCCACTCACCTAAATCTTTTTTTGAACCACCCAATCTATTAAGTAATCCCTCCACAATAACTAAGCGCCTATCAGCCATAAAGGGGACTGTCGTTAATGATGTTAACAGTTCCTCTATGGTTACAATATTTCCGTCTAACCTGGTGGTGTTGATATCCGACATTTCCGGCGGGGTTACTGTTAGGCGAAACTCCGATACTCGCTCTGAAAGCCTGTATTCATCTTTCCCTTCCAAAACAATTATCAATCTTTCACCTCAATGATGATCTCAACGAGTGTTATATTCAGAAATATAATAGAATCTAGGATAGACATAAAATAATCACAACTAAGCGAAAAACATGGGCCGATTACCAATAATTTTCTTGAAATTAATGCTTGATAGAAGAATCCCTATCAAATACAAGCTTTTACCTGCCTTAGGTCTTGCCTATGTCATCTTACCATTCGACATCGTCCCTGACATGCTGCCATTTCTAGGGTTTTTAGATGACATCATCATCCTTGTGGGTTCAATATTAATTTTTATGATTTTCGGCCCACTCAGAAAACTATCCGACACAATGAAAAATTCCAAAGCAAAAGAAAATCGACAAAAAGAAACTGATATTGTTGAAGGGAAATATCGCATAATCGACGAGCCTACTGACTCACAGTAATTCAATAGGAACTATGAGTCCATATGTTATAATTCCCATTCTTGTCAAACACAAAAAACGAACACAAACCCGTCATAAATACGATCAGGCTTGCGGGTTACAGGATTATTAAAAATGAGAGTTGTCTTTATAGAAGATGTTGAAGGGGTTGCATTAGGGGGAGAGGTTAAGGAAGTAAAAAATGGCTTTGCAAGAAATTACCTTATCCCTAAAAACCTCGCCGCACCGGCCACCCACAACAACCTACAAAGAATTCACAAACTCACAAAGAATGCTGCCACTTCCAGGACATACCGTCTGGATGAAATGAAAAATTTAGCCGGAACCTTAGACGGGACGGAAATAGGGATTGAAATGAGGGCTGGGTCCAATAATCGGCTTTACGGATCCGTGACTGGCACCATGGTGGCTGATGCATTGGCGGAAGAAACTGGCATCAAAATTGAAAGAAAATTGGTACAACTTGATGATCCCATCAGGGATGTAGGGACGTACGAAGTTCCACTAAGACTTTACTCAGATGTGAATGCTCTAATAAAAGTTACTGTTTACGCCACCGGTACTGACCCTTTTGAGATGGTTGCTCAAGAAGACGAAAAATCGGATGAGGACAAGTTATCACCGAAAGATAGCTTGGATGATATCCCTGAAGAGACCTCGAACTCAGAGGTAAAAGAAGACGTCCCAGTATCTTCTGTTAAGCTTGAGGAAAGTGATACGATAGAAACTGAATCCGAGCAAGACTCCCAAGAGTAGCGGGAAACTGAATTGCCGATAACATTTTGACTTGATTGCGTGGAAGCGATCATGTGATAATCGACAATCCAGACGCCAAATTTGACCCCGGGAGATTGGGTTGTACACCGATAGAACTCTGCCACACGATATCGAAGCCGAACACTCAGTCATAGGATCTTTGTTACTGGACGGAGATTCATTGTCAAAAGTATCCTCTATATTGAAGCCCACTGATTTTTACCTGGAAAAAAACCGCTACTGCTTTGAGGCTTGTTTGAATTTATCCGGTAGAAATGAGGTCATAAACCAAGTCACCGTAGCTCATGAATTATCTCTCCAAGAAAAATTGGATCCTGTAGGAGGATCCGTTCACCTATCAGATATGGTCAATGGGGTGCCAAGCCCTGCCCACATTTTACATTTTGCTCAAATAGTCCAAAGAACATCTATTATGCGGCAACTTGTGCAAGCTGCCGGATCTATTGCGAACATAGGTTATGAAAGTTCCCCTGACACTAACGACTCGTTAAACCGGGCAGAAGAGCTTCTTTTTGGCATCCGTTCTGAACGAGGAACAAGGGATTTTGCCGCATTACGCGATGTGCTAGACAACTATATGGCCGAAAGTCTACAGCCGGACATAAATAGGCTAGCGCCCATCCAAAGTGGTTACAACCAATTTGATCAGCTTTTGGGAGGGGGAATGCAGCGATCTGACCTACTGATAGTAGCGGCGAGGCCTAGCTTAGGAAAAAGTACCCTGGTCATTAACATGGCAGCAGCAGCAGCAGCTAATGGTAATAATGTTGGTATTTTCAGCCTAGAAATGAGTGCCGAACAGATAGCCCTCCGCCTTCTTTCAAGTGAAGCCCATGTAGATAGCCATAGATTGCGGCTTCAATTAATCAATGAAATGGAAGAGCAAAGACTCTTTGATGCAATTGGCAATCTTTCTGATCTTCCCCTATACATCGACGACACCCCATTTCAAACGATCGTTGAGATGCGTAGCAAAGCCAGACGCCTTCAAGCAGAGAGAGGTTTAGACCTAATAATAGTGGACTATTTGCAGCTAATAAATGGCAGTGGTGGTAGAAATGGCAACAGGGTTCAGGAAATGGGAGAAATATCAAGATCATTGAAAGGAATGGCTAGAGACCTTAACGTACCAGTGTTAGCCTGCTCTCAGCTAAGCCGAGCAATAGAACAACGTCCAGATCACCGCCCCATGCTATCCGATTTACGAGAAAGTGGCAGCATAGAGCAGGACGCCGATGTAGTTGCTTTCATACATCGTGAAGATAGATACGTCGACCCTGATGCCTGGGAAAAACGATATCCCACCCAGGAATATCCAGCTAACATTGCAGACATAATAATAGCAAAACATAGAAATGGTCGGACTGGGGGAATAAAGCTTTATTTTCAAGAACGTTTCGTTAAATTTGAGAATCTGGAAATTTATCAGCAAGACCCAGTAAGTGCATAATGGCATTTCAAGGTTTTATAAAAGGAGTGAGGTACATACCCGTTCCTGCTCCTGTATTCGGGGAATTGTTGCAGGAAATACAGGATATAACTGAGTTAAAAATAATTCTTCGAATTATCCGTCTACTACACAATAAAAAAGGGTTGGAAAGGTATGTATCCATTGACGAACTGCTTGCAGATCGCGTTCTTTCAATCGGCATGGACTCGATGGATCTGGACACTCGGAGAACACATATCCTTCAGTGTTTGGAATCTTCAGAAAAACGAAAAATATTAATCAAAATCAACAGGAAAGATACTGATACATTCGCATATTTCTTGAACACAGAATTCGAAAGGCAAGCAATCGGGAAAATGAAGAGTATTGAACATCAACCTGACTTTGAGCCCTGGGAAACGGGCGAAGATAGACCAAATATATATTCTCTTTACGAACAGAATATTGGTATATTAACTCCAATTGTGGCAGAAAAAATCGGAGAAGCAGAACAAAGATACCCTGTGGAGTGGATAGAGGAGGCGATAACAGAGGCTGTATCTCTCAATTCAAGAAATTGGAGATATATTTCGAGAATACTAGAACGGTGGGAAATAGAGGGAAAACAAAATGGAGAATCTAGGAAGCATTCTGGCAAAGCTAGATACATTTAAAGCTAACAGAAGCAACGATCTCTCTCAAGATATAGATCTAGATCCACCTATAAATTGCGATATATGCAACGATAAAGGGTGGCTAACCCCCACACTTCCGACAGGTCACCAAGATTTTGGATCGATAAAATCTTGTGTATGCCGAAAAAGTGTAAAACAGGAAGAAATGACGACCAGGCTACTTTCATACAGTAACTTAGGGTCTCTCTCACGCTATACTTTTGAAACCTTAGATCTGAAAAATGAGACAACCCAACAGGATGGCGACGACATTTTTCGTGAGGCTTTCATAAACTGTTCCAATTATTCAGAACGTCCGAGTGGCTGGATATTGATCAATGGCCCACATGGATCCGGCAAAACTCACCTTTCTGCGGCGATAGCTAACAGGTGTATTTCAACGGGAAAGCCCGCCTTTTTTATATATGTGCCTGATTTAATGGATCACCTCAGAGCTAGTTATACAAATAATCAAGACTTTGAATACGATGACTTATTTGACCAAGTAAAAAATGCGCCTATATTAATCTTGGACGGGATAACTGACCACAGCATAAGTAGCTGGTCAGCGGAGAAATTGAATCAGATACTCAATCACCGATCAAACGGAAGACTCCCCACCGTTTTAACCACTTCTGAAGATATCAATTCTCTAGATCCGTTTATCAGAAGTCGAATATACGATTCAAATCTTTGCAATATAGTCACAACAGATTCAAGAATTAATAGTTATGACGAAATATCTTCTCTCGGAGCTATTCCTAAAGAACTTTCACAGATGAATTTCGATACCTTTAACCCCAAAGGGAGAAAGGGAAATTCCAATTTAGAACCAGTTCTTGAAAGTGCCCAAAAATACAGTCAAACCCCAGATGGATGGCTCACCTTCTATAGCGCTAATTCAGGAGTGGGTAAAACCCATTTGGCAGTTGCTATCGGGAATTATCGCCAATCAGTTGGCGAGGATGTTTTCTTTGCATTCGTCCCAGAATTAATGGATGAGTTGAGATCTGGGTTCTCTCCAGACAGCTCCGTCAGTTCATCCCGTATTTTCGATAGGGTTAAGGATTCCTCATTATTGATTTTGGATGACTTGGGAAATGAACAAGACACAAATTGGTCTCAAAAAACGATATATCATCTTTTGGTTTACCGACACAATCACAGGCTGCCAACGATTATAACGACCAGGACAGATTTCAGCAGTATAGCCGGTCGAAGCGCGCAAGCCTCCAGGATCCAAGATGCCAAGATAGGCCAAATTCTGAACATACAGGCTCCAGATTACAGAATGGGCAGAGCCCGATAAACACAGGAAACAAACTTTTAAATGACAATAGCTGACGACTGTATATTCTGCAAAATAATTTCCGGAAAGGAACCGGCAGATTTCCACCACGAGGAAAAAGATTTCGTGGTATTTGAAAATAATCTTAAATGGTTTTCAACCCAATTACTTTTTGTACCCAAATTACATATGAACCAATCTAATTTATGGTCGTCAAAAAACTTGATATCTGATATCGGATTTCTTGCTAACGAAATAGGTCAGAAAAGATGTCCATCGGGTTATAGGATTCTCTCCAATTTTGGTGAGGACGGTATGCAATCCCAAGAGCACGCACACCTGCACCTAGTCGGTGGAAGTAAATTGGGAATGTACGTATGGGGTAAGCTGAGAAAAAATCCACTATAACAAAGTAGTTAAAATCAACGGAAAATCTATTCACACCCAAAATGTAAAATTGCAGTTATACCCGTGGGCCGCATTAAATATGTCTTCAACGCTACATACTAAGGGCATTATCCGCCCATAGCATTATTTCTTCGGTTTTATCCCAACCAACACAGGCATCTGTAATAGATACCCCATATTCCAATGTACCAGGATCATTACCGAGTTTCTGGCTTCCTGGATTTATATTGCTTTCAAGCATCACTCCCACAATACTATTGTTTCCGCCTGCTCGTTGTGAAATAACATCTTCAAAGACCGAAGGCTGTCTTTCGTGATTCTTATTAGAGTTACCATGACTGCAATCAATTACTAACCGCTGCTCCAAGTCTCCATTGCATAAAACTTCATTAGCCAACTTTATTGAATCTGAATCATAGTTGGGACCTAATTTCCCCCCTCTCAACACCAAATGGCCATCTGGATTACCATCAGTTCTTAAAACACAGACGTGCCCATCAGGCCCCGTCCCAACATATGAATGCTGGTTCCGAGCTGCCAATATACCATCCACCGCGGTCTCGAAATTTCCGTCGGTACCATTCTTGAACCCAACCGGAATACCAATAGCGCTCGCCATCTGTCTATGAGTTTGACTCTCGGTCGTCCTTGCACCTATTGCAACCCAAGAGACTAAATCTTCAAAATAATGCGGGACTACAGGATCCAAAAATTCACAAGCTGCGGGCATTCCCATGTCATTGATTTCCTGCAGCAATCTCCTTGCTCGCTGTAATCCTTGTGAGATATCAAATGTCTCGTCGAGTCCAGGGTCATTTATCAGGCCCTTCCAACCTACCGTTGTTCTAGGTTTCTCAAAATAAACTCTCATAACAACAAACATTTTCTCACTAAGTCGATTTCTCAGCTCGATTAATCTTCGAGCATAATCCAGAGCAGCTTCCTCATCATGAATAGAACAAGGCCCCGTTATTATCATCACTCTATCGTCATCCCCATGGAGGATGTTCTTTATTGTCTTTCTAGCCTCTTGCACGGTTGAAGCTGCCTCATCAGATCTAGGGAACCTGTCCACTAGCTCTAGAGGGCTAAACAAGTGCTTTGAAGAAAATCCCAATCCTTGGACATGACTTTTTTGACTGCTCATTTTTATCCTCAATTTTTGAATTGAATATTTTTCCACTATCTTTTGGCTTTATCGATAAATCATAAACAAAAAAAAAGCCCCAATCGCTACCGATTGTGGGCTTCTGTCTGGCTTTGGATATATACCTAGAGTTTACACAAGTCCTTTAACGGCAGCTGACTTAAGCTACTAAAATAATAGTAAAACATGTGTGTATTTTCATAGAATTTATTTTCCATAGCATGGCGGATAGTATACTCTTTCACAAATGGTGTCAACAAATCTCTAACCCAAACTAAGAAGCACAAATATGTCTAATATGTATTCTGAAATGAGCCCTTGTTGCACGGCATCAAGGGAACCCAAACCGCCCTTTTATACCTCCAAGATCGAAAAACCCAACAAACCTCAGACGAAAAACATTAAGCCAGAAAACATGGTCATCATTGCAGGTGGCACATTTCAAATGGGCTCTGATTACGAATTTGGTTTTCCAAGTGATGGGGAGGGATCAATAAAAAAAGTGAGTTTGAATTCTTTCCTAATTGATATTACAGCGGTGACAAATAGAAATTTTGCTGATTTCGTAAAAGAAACAAAATATAAAACCGACGCGGAAAAATTTGACTGGTCATTTGTGTTTTACAATTTTGTTGCGCCTGAAAATGCACGTTCAGCCAATCAATCACCCCCAGGGACCCCGTGGTGGAGAAAAGTTGATGGGGCGTCTTGGAAGCACCCAGAAGGTTCAGGTTCCAATATAAAAACTAGAATGCACCACCCTGTAGTCCATATCTCATGGAACGATGCAACTGAGTTTGCATCTCACTACGGAAAACGTCTGCCAACTGAAGCTGAATGGGAATTTGCAGCACGCGGTGGCCAAGAACAACAGTTGTACCCCTGGGGAAACGAACTCCATCCAGGAGGCCAACACATGTGTAATATATGGCAAGGAGAATTTCCAACCATAAACTTGAAAGATGACGGCTTTACAGGTACTGCTCCAGCTAAACGTTACCCTCCAAACGGCTACGGTTTGTATAACGTGGTCGGGAACGTATGGGAGTGGCAGCAAGATTGGTTCAGCAATTCCCTCAACGACATAGATGCCAAACACGACCCTAAGGGCCCAGGTTTTGGCACATCAAAAACCATAAAAGGGGGGTCGTACTTATGTCACGAATCCTATTGTAATCGCTATCGGGTAGCCGCTAGAAGTGCAAATACACCGGATAGTTCCACTGGAAATCTGGGATTTAGATGTGTTTCAGACATCAAATCCTAACATCGTCGATCGCGACATTAAAAACCTTGCGATATAATTTTGTTGGTTGAGCCAGATCCTGATGACTTCGCCAAAGAGTATTAGTTCACATTATGCAAACGAGTAGTTAGATGATCAATAAAATGACTAGTGATGAAATAAGGGAAGCCTTTTTAAAATACTTTGAGAGTAAAGGACATCTCAGAGTGCCAAGCTCATCTTTAATACCAGTCGGTGACCCTACCCTCTTACTGACAATTGCCGGAATGAATCAATTCAAACCATATTTTTCTGGCCAACAGACCCCCCCAAGACAAAGATTGACCTCTTCTCAGAAATGTTTCAGGACCCCAGATATAGATATAGTCGGGGATGCTACTCACAACACATTATTCGAAATGTTAGGTAACTTTAGTATCGGTGACTATTTTAAAAAAGAAGCCATTGAATATGCCTTGGAATTTCTGACTGATAAATTAAATCTTCCCGAGGAAAAATTTTTCATTACTATCCATCACACAGATGATGAAGCTCAGGAAATGTGGGAAAACATCGGAGTCCCCAAGGAGCGTATATACCGATTCGGTGACGACGATAATTGGTGGGGCCCTCCGATACATGGAAGTGAAGGGCCTTGCGGGCCATGTAGTGAATTGCATTATGACTTTGGATCAGATAGAGGCTGCCTCCGAAATGACTGTGCCCCTAACTGTGAAAACCTAATGTCAACTAGTGAGAAATGCACTCGGTTCGTGGAATTATGGAACTTGGTATTCATGCAGTATTATCATCACCCCGATGGGACAAGAGAAAATCTACCTGCCCCAAGTATTGACACTGGAATGGGATTGGAAAGAGCCACTATTGTGATGCAAGATTCAGAAACAATGTACGAGACAGACCTATTCTCTTCTCTTATAACTCAAGTTTGTTCAATCAGCGGACAAAAATACGGGAAAGATTTGGAAACTGATTATGCGATTAGAGCAATTGCAGAACATACGAGAAGTTCCACATTTTTGACGGCTGATGGAGTAGTCCCAGGTAACGAAGGCAGAGGTTATGTACTAAGGCGAGTTATTCGAAGAGCCATCAGGCTTGCCCGAAAACTTGGATTGCAGGAATCGTTTATGTCACCCATTGCTGAATCCGTTATAGAAAAAATGGGGACAACATACCCTGAATTACACACCCATAAGGAATTTATTCTAAGCGTCCTGACATTAGAGGAGGAACGATTCCAACAGGCTTTCGAGAATGGATTTACCATGCTAGAGGAAGCGATGGAGAATTCTTCTACTTTGGAAGGGAACCTAGTTTTTAGGCTCTGGGATACTTACGGATTCCCAGTGGAAATGACTGAGGAAATAGCAACCGAGAGAAATATTACGGTGGATATGGCTGGTTTCGAAAAAGAGATGGAAGCCCAGAAAGATCGGGCCCGATCTCACGCACAATTCGATGGTGACCACGCGCGAGTCCGTTTGTACGAAGAGTTAGGGGTCGGCAATACTAATTTCACCGGATATGAAACACTGGACGGAAAAAGCGTTGTAGTTGGATTAATTTCGATGGGCCTGTCTGTTACCGAAGTTTCGCAAGGTCAAGAATTACAGTTGGTTTTACAGGAAACTCCTTTTTATGCCGAGGGAGGCGGACAGGTAGGGGATGGTGGCACCATTGGTAACTCTGAATGTGAAATTGCGGTGCACGACACAAAAGAGGCAATCCCAGGTCTCATTGTGCACTACGGAATTTTGTCAAAGGGAACCATTTCAATCGGGGACACAGTGCAAAGCCACGTTGACCCAATAAGAAGAGACGACACTGCCAGAAACCATACTGCTACCCATATGCTGCACGCTGCCCTGAGGCATGTGCTTGGACTTCATGTAAGGCAGGCGGGGTCTCTTGTGACCGGGTCCAGGCTCCGATTCGATTTCAGCCACATAAAGGCTGTTACTCCCGAGGAGATGTGGCAGGTACAATTCCTGGTCAACGAAAAAATAAGGCATAACGCAGAGATTAATAGGAGTGAAGATACCTACAGCGGAGCAATTGAAAAGGGTGCCTTAGCTTTTTTTGGGGATAAATATGGAGATACAGTACGGTTGGTAGAAATCGCTAACGGGGATACTTTTAGTTTTGAGGTATGTGGAGGAACCCACGTGAACCAAACTGGTGAAGTCGGAGCTGTATATATTTTGGGTGAATCCAGTATTGGCGCAGGAATGAGAAGAATAGAAGCTATTAGTGGCAGGGAAGCGGAGAGGCTTGTATGGCAAAACATGCAACGAGATTCCAGAATCGCGGAAATACTGCAAACCACTCCGTCGGCTATTGAAGACAGGATAATGGCTATCTCAGACCAGATATCTTCGGCTAATAATCAAATTCAAAAATTGGAAAGACAAATGTCGGCCCTAGCTGCCTCATCTTTGTTAGATGAGGTACAAATAGTCAACGAAATCAAGGTCTTAACATCGGTTACAGAAGATCCATCTGCAGAACTATTACGATCAACGGGAGATTGGCTCCGAGACAAGTTAGGGACAGGTGTTGTTGCTATAGGTTCTATCGTAAACGAAAACCCAATGGTAGTTTGCATGGTAACTCCAGACTTGGTCGAAAAGGGAATGAACGCCGTAAACATAGTGCAGGAAGTGGCCAAAATAATCGGCGGGGGTGGTGGTGGAAGACCGGAATCGGCCCAAGCTGGCGGAAAAGATTCCAATAAATTAAGGGAAGCTTTGTCCATTGTTCCCAGTATGATTTCAGACCTGTCTGGAGGAGAGTAACCTCTGAACCCCGGAAGTATATTGGCTCTAGATGTAGGTAATGTTCGTATAGGAGTAGCTGCCAGTGACCCTACACAGACGATTTCTACCCCACTAAATAGTCTGACTCGGAAAAATTCAATACCAGAAATTAAAGAAATATGTTCAGATAGAGACATTGTCTTAATCTTGGTCGGTATGCCGTATTTACCTTCTGGAAAATTAGGTACTCAGGCGCGAATAACGGAGGCATTTATTAATGAGTTAAAAATATCTACTGAGATACCCATACGAACCGCAGATGAAAGAATGACAACTATCGAAGCAAAAATACGGCTTAAAGAGTCTGGTTATAAAAACACCAGCAAGGCAGGTAACAAAGGAATCATCGATTCGGCCGCAGCAGCAGTATTACTGGACGAATATATTAGTTCCCTCTAAGAATAACTTAAAATCTTACAACCATTTGCACCTGCGTAGATGGTTTTATTAGCGCTTCAAAAGCCCCTTGTATACCGTCCAGAGTCAAAAAATCAGTGTCTAGCAACATTGGTTCCAAGTCAACTTTACCATTGGATATCAAATCAAGCGCTACCTTCCAGTCATAAGGTTCAGCGCCAAAAGTAGTGTTTAATTGAATTTCTTTTCCTGCCCAATCAACTGGAAGCATTGGCACACTTTCCCAAGCTAAAGCAACGAGCATAACACTCCCTTTTTTCCGAACCATATTAAGAGCCGCATCCAAGGTAGAAGGGGCGGCCGCACATTCAAATACGACGTGGGGGCCATCTCCCTCTGTCAAGTTAACTATTGAGGAGATTACATCCTCACAAGATGGGTCAACAACAGCATCAGCACCCAGTTGTAAAGCAGTATCTCGACGGGTGGCTGAGGGTTCTGACACTATTATTTTTCGGGCTCCAGCAGCTCTCGCAGCTTGCATAGTTAGTAATCCAATGGGACCCGCACCCAAGACAGTTACCACATCACCTAATTTCATATTTGACAATCTGACTGCCCTGACTGCAACAGAGCAAGGTTCCGTTAATGCTGCCTTCAAATCACTCACATTGTCAGGAATCGCCAAAGGAGCCCAATCATTTAACAAAGTGAATTCTGCGTATCCTCTTTTCCGGGTGTCGGAAAATCCCTCTAATCGATAGTTGTATTGTTCTTGCCTTCTCAACGGCGCTTCCGATCCTGGCGGAGGTGTCCCTCCTCCCCCAATGACTCTGTCACCTTCCTTCCACATGGTAACTCCCGGGCCCACAGCGGCTACAGTGCCGCTGAATTCATGCCCCATAACAGCGCCAGGTGGAGCAATATCATAAAGAAAAGCATGGACATCAGTTCCACAAATAGCACTATGGCTAACTTTCACTAAAATTTCCCCCGGCCCAGGCTCAGGAACAGGTAAGTCTTCGACGACAAGTTTCTGTTTGCCTTTGTATACAGCTGCTCTCATGTAATCACCCCTAATCAATGATAGTAAATGAGGGCATTATAAATACCTAAGTGAATATAAGGAAAGTAAAAAGGGGGAAATTAACAAAGCCAGCAGTGTCCTAAAATTCTTAGGGCACCGGCGGGCAGCTTAAGAGTGCAGGTAAGTCGTGGACGTGACTTAGTCCTTTACACCATTATTCCGTAAGTAGTCGATGGCTGCTTGAACAGTAGTTATTGATTCGGCGTCTTCGTCAGATATTTCAATTTCAACGCCATCAGAACTAAATTCTTCCTCAAAAGCCATTATCAATTCAACCAAGTCAAGCGAATCTGCGTTCAAATCGTCTGTAAACGAAGCTTCAGGCAAAACTTCAGCCTCATCGACACTTAATTTCTCTGCTACAACAGCTTGAACTTTTTCAACTAGCGACATTTAATGCCTCCATTTTATCGATTACGTTTTAAACAGCGATGCCAACTTTCATATAAGATCCAAGTACCCCATTGACAAAGCTAGGAGAACTTTCTGACCCAAACCTTTTTGCCAGCTCCACGGCTTCATTAAGCACCGCTTTTTCAGGAACATTGGCTTCACACCACACTAATTCTGCAATTGCCATTCGAAGAATATTGCGATCCACCATTGCTATTTGCATCAAAGGCCAATCTGGAGCTAGCTCACTAATTATAGTATCCATTGAGACAAAATTTTCAAGTACATTTGCAACTATGTCACCAGCAAATATGTGAAAGTTGTTTTTAATTTTATATTCGTTAAAACCCCTCTCGAGAACCTCCATTGGGTCATGACCAACAGAGTCATATTCGCACAAAGCTTGCAATACCAACACTCTGGTTTCTCTTCTATTGGAAATACGGGGGTTATATTCCATTTCTACGAACTTCTTCACTAATTCCTACTAATTGCTATGATTGAATCTATATCATTGATACTAGAGACATTCGCAGCTCTATCAATCTTTTTTACCATTCCCCCTAGAGCTCGCCCTGGTCCTATCTCGAGAAAATTTGTTATACCTGACTTTATCATGAAGTCAACAGATTTTTTCCATTGCACACATCCTGAGATTTGAGTTATCAATTCCCTTTTTATTTCATCACCTGTTTGGAGAGGGCTCCCTGTACAGTTGGCTACAATGGGGACTTCAGGATCATTGAATTTCAACCCATCGATAAATTCCACAAGGCCAGCTTTCGCAGGCTCCATTAACCCAGAATGAAAAGCACCTCCAACTTTCAAAGGAATTACTTTTTTCGCTCCCCTAGCATTTGCCATATCCATAGCTCTGGCCACAGCAATTTTTCCTCCACTTATCACGATTTGTTCTTGGGTGTTGATATTTGATATGTATACGCCAGATTCCCTCGCTATTTCCTGCAAAACCATCTCATCCAACCCCAAAATTGCAGCCATAGTGCCTGGATTTGAATCGCAAGCATTCTGCATAAGTTCTCCACGTTCTTGAACTAGCAAAGCCGTGTCCATAACCGACAAAACGCCTGACGCCGCAAGGGCGGTGTACTCGCCAAGACTATGTCCTGCCATTAGATATGGAACCGGCATGGATTCTTGTGTAATCTTTTCTTTCATCGCTTCCATACAAGCCAAACTCACTGCCATGATTCCGGGTTGTGCATTCTTGGTCTCCCGCAAATCGTCTTCCGGACCTTCAAACATGATTTTAGATAGAGGTCTACCTAAAGCTTCATCGACCATATCAAACACTTGCCTGCCTGAGTCCGAACCTTCGTAAAGTTCCAATCCCATCCCGACAGACTGAGCACCCTGGCCAGGAAACAGAAAAGCTGTCTTGGAATTTCTTGCAAAGGTAAGTGTCATATTAATTTCCTTTAGTACGCTACATCCAAGATTTTATACGACTGTTTGATCAGGGCTGGTCACGTTACGGCCATTATAGGTTCCACAACTCGAGCATGCCCTGTGGGGCATGCGAGGAAGATGACACTGAGGACAAGTAGAAAGTGAAGCAGGTTTTATCGAATTATGAGCATTTCGACCGCCTTTTCTTTTACTGGAGTGTTTTTTCTTAGGTAGTGGTGGCATGTTAGTTTCCTTATTTATTAATTCGCTGGTCTAAAAGATTCTAATAGAGCAGCCAATTTTGTACTTTTATAATTATTTCTGCAATTACATTTTTCTTTATTGAGATTTATACCGCAATCTATGCACAAACCCTTACAATAGTCCTTGCATTTAGAATTGATAGATGAGTGCAGTGAAACGTACTGTAGCACCACATCAGATAAATCTAGTACATTATCCTCCCCGATATAAAAATTGTCCTCACCGCTTCCTTCTAATTCGTTTCTTTCACCGGTAATTAAATCAACCAGTGGGAAGTATTCTTCCTCTATCCCTAAACCTATGGATTCAACATATTGATCTAAACAATTTCCACATTGCCTACCGATTTTGGCTGACAGACAAGCACTCACCCATACTCCTACGTCAGTTTTGGTAAGTAAAACTGAGCCATCAACATCGCATTTAAATTCAGACCAATCCGCTTTGATGGTACTGCTTACACTTTCCAACTTTTTGTTACCACTACTCGCCTTTAGCAAGGTAGCTACTTTAAAGTCCATAGCACGTCCCATGGTATCAACTCAAAGAGACAATTCAAACAAATACTATATCTTTGGTATGGGAATTCGGTCAACCAGAATACAAGTCATTTTCAATCAAATATTTAACACCTAATGCATTGAGAGTAAAAGAGTTTGAAAATCCGTTAAGGTTAGATTACATTGGCTGGCGTACCCAAAATACCCAATGGGACTTATCAACAACCCGATGAAAAAGGCAAAACAATGACTTCTCCAGAAAAAAACTATGACGTAGTGGTAGTGGGGGCGGGAAACGCCGCCTTGACTTCTGCACTATCTGCGACATCAAAAGGTGTGAAAGTGGCGATTCTCGAAAAAGCTCCTAAACACCTACGAGGAGGCAATTCTTATTTCACAGGTGGTCTTTTCCGATTTGCATACAATGGAATAGAAGATATTTCAGAGTTATTACCAGACATAACCTCAGAAGAAAAACAAAATATAGATGTTGGATCTTACAAAGAATCCCAATTTTATTCCGATGTTATGAGGGTTACTGAAGGTTTGTCAGACGCTTCCTTACTTCAAGTACTAACGTCTCAATCATTCCCAACCATGCTTTGGATGCGAAATCAAGGAGTCCCATGGATACTTGCCTACGGCAGACAAGCTTTTGAACATGAAGGTAAACAAAGATTCTGGGGGGGATTGATTGTAGAAGCAGTCGGCGGTGGCAAAGGATTGTCCGATAGGCTTTTTGAATTAGTTGGACGAAAGAATATCGAAGTCCTGTATCAAACTAGTGGCACAGATTTGTCGGTCGATCAACAAGGACACATCGATGGAATAATTGCGAAATCAAAATCTGGATACGAGAAAATCTCCTGTAAATCGGTTGTACTTGCCTGTGGGGGTTTCGAAGCAAATACAGAAATGCGAACCCGATATTTAGGACCAGGTTGGGAATTAGCAAAAGTTAGAGGAACCCAATATAACACCGGCGATGGTATAAATATGGCTCTTCGAATCGGGGCACAATCTAATGGACACTGGAGTGGGTGTCATGCGGTTGCATGGGATTTAAATGCACCTCCCTACGGTGATAGAAATGTCGCAGACCTCTTTCAAAAACACTCTTACCCATTTGGGTTGATAGTAAATGTTGATGGAGAAAGATTTGTTGATGAGGGTGCGGATTTGAGAAACTACACCTATGCAAAATATGGTCGCGAAATATTAAACCAACCTCAAAGGGTTGCGTTTCAACTCTTTGATCAAAAGACAAAACACCTATTAAGGGATGAATATTTTATTCCCCAAGTGACGATGGTTGAAGCTGAAACAATAGAGGAATTGGCCGTCGGATTGGACATTAACCCAGGGCAGCTACAAATTACTGTTCAGCAATTCAATGGAGCTGTGCAAGACGGTGATTTTAACCCTACTGCGCTTGACGGGAAGCACACCAAAGGGATTACCCCTCCCAAGTCCAACTGGGCGCAAAAATTAGATAAACCTCCTTATTTAGGGTATGCGGTAACCTGTGGAATAACATTTACATTTGGTGGTTTAAAAATAGATACGAACACACAAGTCCAAGACAATTCTGATATGCCTATCCCTGGGCTTTACGCTGCAGGGGAGCTCACTGGAGGGTTATTTTATAACAACTATCCGGGAGGGTCCGGTCTAATGTCTGGTGCGGTATTTGGAAAAATAGCCGGTGAGAACGCAGCAGAGGAAGCCTTAATTTAAGGTATTCTTGACCAATCTCACATATAAACCTAAAGTATGGGTTCTTGCGACGATAATAAACCTATCGATTGCTCTGGGTTAGTCAATATAGAGGAGAATCTCATAATGCCGTACGGTAGTGGGGACTATACATATAAAGTCGATCAAGATTGGGGGAGGTTGCCGGAGGGGTACGAATTCAATCAAGTGGCCGGGGTAGCGGTGGACAAGGAAGATAATGTATACCTTTATAACCGAAGTGAACACCAGGTCATGATATTTGAAAAAAATGGGGATTTTTTAAACTCCTGGGATGTTAAATTTTCCAATCCTCATGGAATGCATATAGGACCAGACGGAAACTTTTATTTTGCTGACCGTGACGCCCATGTAGTCCTTAAATACAGTCCAGACCAAACGCTTTTACTCACTCTTGGCACCTACAATGTTGAATCAAATACAGGTTACGATGGAAATCTGATGGTAGTCCCACACCCGGCTGGACCCTTCAATCTGCCGACGGGTGTGGTTGTCGCCGAAGACGGTAATATTTTTGTGTCGGATGGTTACGGGAATTGTAGATTCCATAAATTCTCCCCTGACGGAGCATTACTAGACACTTGGGGTGAAGCAGGAAAAGATAACCCCATGGATTTTCATCTTCCTCATGGAATAGGTCTGAATAAAGATGGATTGTTAGCAATATGTGACCGCGAAAACCATAGAATCCAATTTACCGACCAAGATGGAGAATTCATGTTTATTTGGGACGGATTCTTACAACCAACCGATATAACCTTCGGACCAGACGGAGAAGCATACGTATCGGAATTGCAACACAGAATTTCAATATTAGATGCCGAAGGGAACTTGATAAGCCGTTGGGCAGATGAAAGTAGCTCATCGGCAGGTCATTTCATTGCTCCTCACGGAATCGCTGTCGACTCTTCAAAAGATATTTATGTCGGGGAGGTTTTGGAAGGAAGGCGAATACAAAAATTTATTAGGCAATAATCAAAAAATATAAGTAATTTAGGAGACGTTACATGAACGGTGACCAATTAATGGCCAGCTTACTGAAGAAAGAAGGGACCGAATGGATTTCCTGCTTTCCGGCCCAAACCTTGATTGAGGCTTGTTCACAGGAAGGAATTAGACCAATCCTCTGCAGGCAAGAACGGGCAGGGGTAAATATGGCCGACGCATACAGCCGGATCCACAACGGTAACAAGATTGGTGTCTTTACCATGCAACATGGACCAGGCGCAGAAAATGCCTTTGGAGGAGTAGCACAAGCCTATGCTGATAATGTACCCATGCTACTGATACCAGGGGGGTCCACCGAAAGAAGAGTGGGGGTTCATCCTGGATTTGACGCAATTCCAAATTATCAACACATAACTAAATGGGCAGGCCGTATAAACACGATCGAGCGCATACCAGAAATGGTTAGCCAAGCATTCACTCATTTGAGAAATGGAAGACTTGGTCCTGTATTACTTGAGTTGCCAGGTGATGTTGCCCATGCTGAAGTTCCAGCAGATATAGAAGAATACCAACCCAGTCGTTCATATAAATCATATGCAGCAAATGAGGATGTGAGAGATATCGTCACTGCCTTGCTAAGGGCAGAAGCCCCTGTTATAAACGCAGGGCAAGGTACATTATATGCAGAAGCGACAGACGAACTAATAGAATTCGCCGAGTTAGTTAATGTACCAGTCATGACCACCCTCGCTGGCAAAAGTGCCTATCCAGAAGATCACCACCTAGCATTAGGCACTGGAGGCAATACAGGCACCTTAATGGTCGACAGATTTCTCCAAAACACAGATTTTGTTTTGGGAATAGGAACTAGTTTCGCAATATCAAACTTCACGGCACCCATGCCGCCAGAAGCCACCAAAGCACAAATTACCAATACCGCGGAGGACATTAACAGAGACTACCGTGTCGAATACGGTGCGGTCGGTGATGCTAAATTGGTTTTGCAGCAATTAATAGAGGAAACAAAATCTCAACTAGGTGAGCATGGCAGGGGTGATGTACACGGGGTAAAAGAAAAAATATCCATAATAAAAGAAGAATTCATGAAAGAATGGGGACCAAGATTAAATTCAGACGAAACTCCTATGAGCCCATACCGAGTATTCAATGAGATGATGAAAGCTATCGATCCTAGAAATGCTATAGTCACTCATGACTCTGGATATCCCAGAAATCAGCTTGTTCCATTTTGGCCGGCTCTCACTCCTCGCTCCTATATAGGTTGGGGTAAGTCAACACAGCTAGGATACGGCTTAGGGTTAGCGCTTGGTGCCAAAGTTGCTGCACCGGATAAACTAGTCATAAATGTTATGGGAGACGCTGCGTTTGGTATGTCAGGTTTGGATATAGAGACTGCTAGCAGATCTGGACTTGGAACAATAACGATCGTATTGAATAATGGTGTCATGACCCACTATTACGACCACTTTCCGCATGCTACTGAGAATTGGAAGAGTAATGAATTAGGTGGTATATATTCAGACACCGCAAAAAGTCTCGGAGCGCATGGTGAGCGAATACATAATCCGGATGAAATAGGTCCGGCAATGACAAGAGCTGTAGAAACTGCCAACAGTGGACAACCTGTGCTATTGGAAATGATCACGAAAGAAGAAGAAAATATCTCAACCTACGGGAGATAGACAACAGAATTCTGTGTGCACTGTGATTCATATTCTATATTATCGCCGTGTACACAGAATTCATAGTTAATGGTCTGAATTTGCGTTTGTATTGCCTCAGCCCATCAATATTTAGGTCGCTAGCGTCATTGACTAACTTATAATTTCCCAGCATGCCAAAAGTTTTCCACCTAAGGTATTCCGACAATCCATCGATTCCTATCACAGTTTTTGCCACAAAAAAACAGGCCGTATTTTGGTTTATAGGACCAGCCATGGAAAATCCGACCATTTTTTTCTCTATCTCGAGCCCCCAAGCCATTAAATCTTCTGTATCAAAATCACCAAGGGAATTAAGGGCAGCTCGCGTATAACCCCAGTCCAACAGAAATTTATTTTTCCTCCCCTGAACAGAGCGCCATTTCCTCAATACTTCCAATGCTGCAGGCACATCATTTTTTCCCATTTGGAAAAATATGGGTTTTTTTTGAGTTACCCTGTTAACTTTCTTCCTAATATCTCTGAACATTCCACCTTCCAAACCAAACACTACATTGGGATCATACAGATATTCATTTTCCCTCTTTTTTATATGCATATCGTCCCCAAATATATTTCGGAGATCTAAAACGTCTGAAGAATCAACCCACAAAATACGCATTTCTGATTGATCCAGAGAATCCTTAATACGTGAAAGATAAGTATTTGTTTCCGAAGTCAAAATGGAAGGAGGGATGACAAGGTCAATTCGATTAGAGTTTTTTCCAGTTATGTGTTGGAACAAGAAAAATGAGTCTCCCTTTCGGGTCAGATAAAGAGGTCTTCCAGGCGGCAGGCTATAGCAAGCAAGGTAGGGAGCAAAATAAGCCCAGGAGTCCCTTCCTGTTTTGTTAAATATTTCCCTCAGCGAAGCAACATCAAAGACTGTTAAGACTTTGTAACTGTCTGATATATTTTGAAATAATTTCCTCAGATTTAAGTCTCCTTGGAATTCGTATAAATGAGGTTACGGGGAGTTGGGTCTGAGGTTTTTACATATCCAGATGAGAAAAATTTTCCCATCTTACTTATCCCTGCATGCTTTTGGGCTCCGACATATTCGTTGAAAGCAGGAATTAATTCCTGAGGTGATAGTCCCATGCTTGCTATATTTCTGAACAAACGGGCATTTTCAAATGGAATGAGATTCGAATAAGATACAAATCCTAAACCGTTCGTTCTTTCTTTTAGCATCTCGGCTCCAACAGAAATAAACCTCGTCAAACCCTCAACCGTATAAGGGGGATCTGTAATAAATACATCCTGCATTTTTTTGTAACATGGTGGAATTTCTCCAATGAAATCAATCTTCTTCAAGCCTATTTGAAAATTGAGTTTAAAGCTCACAGACTCAATGAAATTTAATATTCTTTCATCGATATCAAAAACAGTTAGGCTATTTATTTTTAATCCGAATCGTGTAGCAAAAAGCACCATGGCAAGTGAAGTCAAATCATCATCCCCCAATATTGCAATATCCCTTCCTTCTATTGAGTCATTTTGATGGAAATACATCACCCTTTTAAAACACGTCAGCGAGGTTGCATGGGATTGATCAAGGCTATAATCCGGAGAAGGTCTTTGTTCCGTCAATTCATCAAATTGAGAGGCCAGCTTGGTTACTATATCTGAGATTTCATACTGACAATTAAAGTCAGGGATCTTAGTGTCAAACATTCCGATAGAATTCAAAAGCTTCCTTCCAGCGTCAGTCAAAATCGCGCCTCCTTTTCTTGAAAGAAGTTTCCTTTTCTCTAATTCCCGACGAGTTGCTGAAACTGCAGGTACAGGTATGCCGACCGCCCTTGATATATCATGTATAGGTACCGTTTCTCCTCTAAGAATTTCCCTCATGATTAACCTAACTCCCTGGTATCCCTCCTGCAATCGGGAATCCTCAGAAACTTGAATTAAAATATCCTCAGCCTCGGCCTTATCCATAAATTGCACATATCCCTCGATAATACTAATTCTATGCTGTTGGACTGATAAAACGTAATCACCCGGTTTACTTCATCTCCAAATGGCAAGTAACAGAAATGTTATACTCCGCCTCATCTTAGCGGTAAGTACGAAATTTAGGGAGAGCAGATCATGTTGGTAATAGATGCTATTTCACAAATTCTAAAGAAAGAAGGTGTGGAGTACCTTAGTGCTTTTCCTACAACTTCAGTAATAGAGGCAGCGGCCGAATCGGGCATCAAACCGATAATATGTAGACAAGAACGGGTCGGGGTAGGAATTGCCGACGGTTATTCGAGAATTACTGCAGGTAATCCTCCTGGCGTTTTTGCAATGCAATACGGCCCTGGAGCCGAAAATGCCTATCCAGGAGTGGCAACAGCATTCGCCGATTCGGTACCAGTCCTGTTTTTGCCCCTTGGCCACAGAAGGGATCGGGATAGGGTCTTTCCGCATTTTAATTCAGTCGATAGCTTCTCTACAGTTACTAAATATGTCGAGCAACTAAATGAAGCAGAGTCAGTTACAGACACAATGAGAAGAGCTTTTTCACGTTTGAAGAACGGCCGTCCAGGGCCTGTAATGGTTGAAATACCTATTGACGTCGCCGGGCAAGAAATCGATGCATCGACAATATCACGGTATGAGAAAGCAATAACTGTACGTTCTTCGGCCGAAGAGGAGGCCGTATTGAGGATAGCTAAGACTATCCTCAGTTCGAAAACGCCTCTAATATACGCTGGGCAGGGAGTGCTATATTCTGGGGCGTCTCGAGAGTTACAAGAACTGGCAGAATTAACTAACATACCTGTCACTACCACAATGGCAGGCAAAGGTTCTATTGACGAACGCCATCCCTTATCTCTTGGCAGTTCATCTGTCGTAATGAATGGCGCTGTTCTACACTACATGAAAACAAGTGACACAATACTGGCAATAGGTACCAGCCTCACAAAGCATGGAATGGTAACCACAATCCCAGACGGGAAAAGAATTCTTCATATCACTAATGATCCTGTTGACATTGGAAACTATTATCAGCCTGACGATGCTTTGCAAGGGGATGCAAAATTAGTCATTCGGCAGTTAATAGAGGCTTGCTCCGATTTACTTTCTACTCGAGATAGACCAGAATCCCCTGCCAACCATATTAGAGAAATAAAATCGGAATGGAGCAAGAGTTGGGAGAAAAAATTAACCTCCGGAGAATCTCCAATGACTCCGTACAGAGTAATAAATGAATTCATGAAAGCCACGGACCCATCCCAGAACATAGTAACGCATGATTCGGGTAGCCCAAGGGACCAGATCATGCCATTTTATGAATCAGGGGGCCCAGGCACCTATTTAGGATGGGGTAAATCGCATGGTCTGGGTACAGGGTTAGGATTGAATATGGGAGCAAAACTTGCTTCTCCTGAAAAATTTGTGGTGAACTTCATGGGGGATGCAGCCTTCGGCATGACAGGTTTAGATTTTGAGACTGCTGTTAGAAGCGGTATTCCGATTTTAACTGTGGTCCTTAATAATTCAACGATGGCCATAGAGACAGCTCATATGGCTTCCTCCCATGAGCTGTACAGTACACGGAACCTGGGAGGGGACTATGCAGACATGGCCAGAGCTATGGGTGGATGGAGTGAAAGAGTAGATGACCCCGAAGAAATACGAAACGCCTTCTCTAGGGCAAAAAAAGCAACTGAAAACGGACACTCCGCACTCCTAGAATTTATTACCTCGGAAGAACAGGATTTTTCATTCAGAGGGGCATTACGTTAGGGGTATATTCCCGCGAAGATTTTAGGTTTTATTGGCAGGCATATATTAGATAAGAAGGTTAGCTCACATGAATGACGTCTTAAACATTACCTTGTTGGGAACAGGTACTCCCGTGCCTTTAATAGAAAGGATGGGATGCAGTATTTTAGTGCAGGCTGGAGACGAGAGCATATTAATAGATTGTGGTAGGGGAGCTGCACAAAGAATCAACCAGACCGAAACTCATATAAAAGCCGTGACCACAGTGTTGTTAACTCATTTACACTACGATCACTATATTGGGGTCCCTGATTTATGGCTCACAGGATGGCTCTATGGCAGGACACACGCCATGTCAGTCTATGGTCCCCCAGGAACAACAAATATGATCCACCACTTATCCAAGGCGTTTGAGGTAGATGTACACATACGAAGAGACCTAGACGAAAAATTTGACCCAGAAGGCGCACTCATTTCAGGAAATGACATAGCTCCCGGATTCATTTATGAAAAATCAGGGTTAAAGATTCAATCCTTTGAGGTAGATCATTACCCTGTACCAGATGCCATGGGATACATAGTCACTTATGGGAAGAGGAAAGTCGTTATTTCAGGTGATACTAGATACATGCCTACCATGGCTTCAATGGCAAAAGGAGCAGACCTTTTGATTCATGAAGTTGCAGCACCTAAGGCAATCTGGAAAAGATCAAATATGATTGGTAGAAAACCTGAACACACCCAAAAAATTATTGATCATCATGCAACACCGTCAGAAGTAGGTGCGATTTTAGAGGAATCAAAACCTAGGTTAGGAGCCTTCTATCACATTGTGGGAGGTCCTGGGGCTGAGGAGGAGATATCGGAAACCGTCAAAAATGTATACGCCGGGGATTTCCTCATACCAGATGATCTTACTGTTATTGAAATTGGAGACGAGATCAAGGTATCCAAAATACCTAGCTGAATATCGCAAACTTAACCTCGATCAATTATATCAAGTGCCCTCTTCTTCACTAATTCCTTATCATAGCTAGCAAAATTAAGCGCAGCAGTTCGGTGAGGGTCGCCACTAAAAAACCTTTCGTACAAGACTTGGCGGCCTCCAAATGAACTTATGCTAATGTCCCAGCCCATGCGGAAAAGCTTGGTTCGCTGCCTGGCATCCAAGGTATCAGTCGATAAATACTTCTCAAGCAAGTCCCCAATATCAGAGTCGAAGTCTGCATCAGTCGGGACAGCTATTAAGCTGCTAGATCCAATAAGCTGCAAAATCTCGATTAACCGAGGATATGCTGAAGTGAAAGAGGATTTCGCAGCAGACAAAGGAGCAGAATCTGGCTCCATGACCCCCCATTCGTTCATCTTAGCGTTAGAGATAGAAGCTTCAAGGCAAGCTTTGCTAACCTCATAAACAGTTATCAACTCTGAAGCAAGAGCTTGTATATATGGAGTTTCATGTGTACCTAGAGCTTCGGTCATCAAGGCCGCTAATCCAAGCACAAATTCCGCCTTAGCCATATTTTTGGTAACTATCTGTTGGTTAATATGAGGTCCTGCCCTTGTGTTCGAAAAAGCGGAATTAGATATTTCAACATTATTGAAAATAAATACTTTTTCCCAAGGTACAAATACATCGTCAAATATAACGATTGCATCACCCTCATCAAATTTTGAAGACAGGGGATGGTCAAAAGAAGAGCTACCAACTGACAAAGCTTCCCTGCACAAGAATTTCAGCCCTGGAGTATCGCAGGATATACCAAAGGCCAAAGCATACCTTGATGCATCCTTATCAGTTGGAATCACCGAGGAGGGAAACACCAATATTTCATCAGAGAGTGGCGCAAGAGTAGCTAATATACGAGCACCTTTCACTATGATTCCATCGTCTCTTTCTCGTACAAGATGTAATCCGAGGTCATCACCTTTAGCGTAGGAAGGGTATTTCTTCGTTTTCCGTACATTTACCAAAGTATGTGTGAGAGTTAAATCATTTTCCATCACATATCTGAAGTAATTCTTAATATTTTGGCCAAACGCACCATCCTC
>CEWR01045894.1_pt1 | contig 39545 bp, 32 predicted proteins | sample 356321 | NCBI WGS metagenome assembly CEWR01 (sample SAMEA2621551, study PRJEB7988) | marine metagenome | biome: marine biome (ENVO:00000447); feature: mesopelagic zone (ENVO:00000213); material: "saline water (ENVO:00002010), including plankton (ENVO:xxxxxxxx)" | depth 790 m
AGAAATTCCCCCGTCGCTTACCATATAGAAGCCAAGTTCACCCTTCGGTCCCTCAACTGAAGAATATGTTTCGCCTATTGGAGGTCGAATGAAGAATGGGGTTTCTGTTCTCACAGGTCCAGGCTCTATCTGCTCGATGCACTGTGAAATAATTTTTATGCTTTCTCGCATTTCTTGAAGACGAACATAATACCGGTCGTATGTGTCTCCAGAGCTTCCAATCGGTATGTCAAAATTCACTCTGTCATATATTTCGTAAGGGCTGGCTTTTCTTAAATCCCATTTGACACTTGAAGCCCTGAGTATGGGGCCAGTTACTCCTGAATCTATTGCTTGGGCATCGGAAAGCAAACCTACCCCTATCGTTCTGGCCAGCACGATTTCGTTGGTTGTTATTAGGCTTTCCAATTCATCAAGGTAATTTGGGAAATCTGATATTAAGGTGTTCAATGAATCCCAAAACTCTTCAGGAGTATCTTGGAAGACCCCGCCTGGTCTCATGTAGCTTAAGGTGATCCTTGCGCCGCACAGCATTTCGAACAGATCTAGAATTCTTTCTCTTTCTCGAAAACAATAAACTAGTGGGGTTGCAAGGGCACCCAGGTCGTTTAAAAGGAAACCAGTGGCCATAAGATGGCTGGCGATTCTTTGTAGTTCGACACTTATGACCCGTATATATTGAGCTCTTTCTGGGACCTTAATATCGGATAATTTTTCGACAGTCCTCACATATGCCAAGTTGTTTGACATACTCGCTACGTAGTCCATCCGATCTGTCAGAGTCACTATTTGGACATAGTTTCTGGATTCAGCTAATTTTTCGGTTCCCCGATGAAGGTAACCGAATACTGGTTCTAGATCCACTATTTCTTCGCCATCAAAAGTAACACGCAACCTGAACACACCATGGGTACTAGGGTGCTGGGGACCTAGGTTTATAGTTACTGGTTCCGTTCTAATGGTCGCCATAAAATCAGCCTATGAAGTCCTTTCGAAGAGGATGGCCGTCAAAGCCTTCCCAAAGCAATATCCTCTTTAGGTTTGGATGACCCTCAAATTTAATTCCCATTAAATCCCATATTTCTCTTTCTTGTAGGTCAGCAGCCTGCCAAATATCTGACACTGACTGTACTTTAGGGTTTTCCCTGCCGCTGGTCTTTACCTTGATTATGCATGAGCAATTGTTTCTGAGCGATGTCAAATGATAGACAACTTCAAAGTATTCAATGTAATCAACTGCGCTTATAGCGGTGAGGAAAGAATAGTCTAATCCATCAGGATTTTTAAGGGTTTTACATACGTCATGTATGGTTTCTGGCGAAACCCACATAGCAGTTTCATCTGAAGCGACAACTGCGTTAGCGAGTGTACTTTCTATGGATTTTGAAATTTCTTCTCCGGTGATAATCTTAGTCAAGATCACCCTCTGTTTTTTACAGAATAACGTTTGATTTTTTCGTGTAACTGCATAATTCCATATAAAAGGGCATCCGGCCGGGGCGGGCATCCTGGCACGTAAACATCGACAGGGATAATATGATTTACTCCGGGTACAACGCTGTATGAACCATAATATGGCCCCCCGCTGGTAGCACACACCCCCATAGAAATAACCCATTTGGGATCAGCCATCTGTTCGTAAACTCTTTCAATTGCGGGAGCCATTTTCCATGTTACCGTACCTGCAATGATCATAAGGTCTGCTTGTCGTGGCGATGGCCTGAATATTTCCATGCCGAACCGAGAAAGATCAAATCTAGACATGGCACTTGCCATCATTTCAAAAGCGCAGCACGCAAGGCCAAAAGATAGTGGCCAAACGGCAGATTTACGGCCCCAATTCACCAATGCATCTACTGAGGTTACTGCCACATTTCGACCTAAATCGTCAGGAACTTCCAGCAGAGGCTCAGACAGAGGTTCTGTATGAGTGGCTTTAAGTTCATTGACATAACTACCTTCCTTCCTATCTAAATCCCAAGTCGTATCATGTAAAGGAATTTCTAAAGGTTGTTTTGGATCGTTCGTGTTTATCATGTATTCATTCAACTCCACTCAAGTGAACCTTTTTTCCAGGCATAGATCCAGCCTAACACTAGTATACCGATGAAAACTGTCATTTCTCCGAGAACGAATAAACCAAATTCTTCGGACATGGTCCCAAAGGAGGCTGCCCATGGGAATAAGAAAACCACTTCAACATCAAAAATTACAAATAGCAAGGCTATGCTGTAATATCGAAAATTAAATTGGCTCCATCGTTCAGTAATGGTCTCAAACCCACACTCATATATGCTATTTTTCACAAATGATGGTTTCTTGGGTCGCACTTTTAATAGGGATAGTGCCCAGCCAATTAGAAGCATGCTAGTGGGCACTGCAACAGCCAATGCGGCAAATATGGCGATAATACCGTATTGTGTGAAATAGATGTTCATTTCGTCAGCCATTATTTACACCATTATCTCTGAGGATTGGTCGTAGTTGCAACACATTAAAAAGTCCCCACTTGACCGCTACAACTCTATGCCGAAATATAGCACACCGCTCTTTTCACTAGCAAGTGAAAAAACGCACAAACGTATAGTCATACATGGCTATATTGGATAATTTCTGGGTATTAATTTCACTAAACAGCACACCCTGTAATGATCTATTAAAATTCGGAGCCCCTTTATGCACCTCTCCTGAAACTAATACAATGGGAATTGGTCCGTAAAAATTAATAATCTGAGAGAAACAATTGGCTGATAATGTCCATTTGAAACCAGAACTTCCCTTAGTTCTTAGTAGATATAAAGATGTTTTGGACCTTGCGTTAAAAGATGCTATTTCGGACCGACGCATCTTCCTGTATGACATGTTGAGATATTGCATGGGCTGGTCGGATGCCTATGGTGCACCCCTCGAGACCAAAAAAGGGAAAGGCATACGGCCCTCTTTATGCCTTTTTACTTGTGATGCCTTGGGGGGCGACATAGAAAAAGCGCTCCCAGCAGCAGTAGCACTCGAGTTAATACATAATTTTTCTCTGATACACGATGAAATACAAGATTCTGATGAGATAAGACACCACCGTCCTACTCTTTGGAATGTATGGGGTATTCCCAAAGCCTTAGTTGCTGGAAATGTGATGAGAGTGTTGGCTGATAAATCTATGTCTACTATGCCATCAGACCATTCAAAACTTCTAACTGTTTCTTCATCGATCGTGTCAGAGGCTTGTTTAGAAATGATCGAAGGCCAATACATGGACATATCCTTTGAGGGCGGGGATGGCATAAGTGTGGATCAGTATATGAAAATGATTTCCCATAAAACCGGAGCACTACTCAGGTCCTCAGTACACATAGGGGCTGTCATCGGTTCGAGGGGTGGAAGAGTTGCAGATATTTTTCGGGAAATCGGCATTAAGCTAGGGTTTATGTTTCAAATTAGGGATGATATTTTGGGCACTTGGGGTGAAACTACATCTACTGGAAAGCCTGTTGGTTCTGACATACGCAGAAAGAAAAACACTCTTCCTATAATTCATGCCCGGGAAACCCAACCATATCAAGAAGAGATATCTGAGTTGTACTCACTGGAATTTATAGAAGATCATCATGTAGACCGCGTTTTGGATATCTTAGATGCTACTAAAGCCGGCCATTATTGTCAGGGACTGGTCGAAGATTACGCATTAGAGGTCAGTAAAGACATACAAAACATTGGGTTCAGTAAAAACTCCCGGGAAGAATTTCAAGCACTTGTATCCTTCCTTGTAGATAGGAGCTTTTAGACTTGTAGATAAGGGCTTCTAGAGTAGAATCTGAGTATGAGTGAAGTTTCCCGATATCTATTATAATATTTGCTCCGACTAGAATAATGAATTTGAATTGATAGTCTGAGAGGTGGGTTGATATATGAGCGTTTCGCACGCCACGATGAAAACCGTTACTTATTATTTGAAGGTATCCTCCAGTTCGTCGCCTGAATTTATTGATATAACAGATGAAGTGAGTGGATTTCTGAAAGCTTCTGGGATTTCCAGTGGCATGCTTCTTGTATTCTCACGTCACACTACCTCAGCCATTGTGATACAGGAGAATGAGCCGCTTTTGCTCGAAGATTTCAAATTAATGTTGGAAAGTGTTTCTTCAAAAGAGGCTTCTTATAGGCATAACGATTTCGATGTGAGGACAGTACACATGCATGAGAATGAATGTCCCAATGGTCATTCCCATTGCCAGCATTTAGTACTTGGCTCTAGCGAAATGGTCCCCGTGATCGACGGAGAGATGTCATTAGGCGAGTGGCAACGAATATTTATGGTCGAACTTGATGGTATTAAAGGTGAAATGGTCGGCAATAGAGAGGTTCTCGTACAAATAATGGGTTTGGGGTAATACGCACGGCAATTAAAAGATTTTCGGCAAGACTATTTTCCCACCAGCAGTTTCAGAAACCTTTTTGACCCTTGAATCCTACAAATGTTATATTTGATCAGCTATTGTTGACTGATTCACTCAACAAATTTTGGACATGTGGGCCTGAATGTTTGTGGGCCTGAATATTAATGTGGCTTACAGGTTGCGCTGCTGCTTATCAAAAGAAGAAATCACTGAAGGAGAGGTCTTGAATGGCTGACCAAAAGGTTATATCCAGACAGACAGGAGTTGAGGATACTCAATATAAATGGGGTTTTGAGTTTGATATAGAATCCGATGTGGCTCCAAAAGGTTTGAATGAAGATATTGTCCGGTTTATATCTGCAAAGAAAAAGGAACCAGACTGGTTGCTGGAATGGAGGTTGAGGGCATTTGCACACTGGGTAAATCAAGGGGATGATGCCTCTCCAAAGTGGGCGAAGGTCCATTTTGAGGACATTGATTTTCAAGACATCATCTACTACGCTGCACCTAAATCTAGCGATGACGCACCGAAAAGCCTTGATGAAGTGGACCCAGAAATACTCGAGGCATTTGATAAATTGGGGATTCCTTTACATGAGCAGGAAAAATTATCAGGTATAGCAATCGATGCGGTTCTCGACAGTGTTTCTGTAGCAACTACCTACCAGGACACGTTGAAAGAGGCCGGGGTTATATTCTGTCCCATAAGTGAGGCTGTACAAAAATACCCCGATCTGGTTCAAAAATATCTGGGTTCTGTGGTTCCGTATAGCGATAATTTTTATGCAACACTTAATTCGGCAGTCTTCAGTGATGGATCGTTTTGTTATGTCCCACCGGGCGTCCGATGCCCGATTGAATTAATGACCTATTTTAGGATCAATGAGGCGGACACCGGGCAATTTGAGAGAACCTTGATAATTGCTGATGAAGGCAGTTACGTCAGTTATTTGGAAGGATGTACTGCTCCGATGAGAAAGAGCCATCAGTTGCATGCGGCTGTTGTAGAGCTGATTGCTCTAAAGGATGCAGAGATAAAATACTCCACCTTACAGAACTGGTATCCAGGGGACAAAAATGGCGAAGGTGGTGTTTACAATTTTGTCACAAAGCGTGGGGCCGCTAGAGGCGAGAATTCAAAAATATCTTGGACTCAAGTTGAGACTGGTTCGGCAATAACCTGGAAATACCCTAGTGTGATTCTCCAAGGTGATAATTCTGTGGGTGAATTCTATTCAGTTGCTTTGGTCAACAACTATCAACAAGCCGATACCGGAACAAAGATGATACACATCGGTAAGAACACCAAAAGCACTATTATTGCAAAAGGGATTTCGGCCGGTAAGGCAGAGAACACTTATCGGGGCCAGGTTTCTATATTGGCTAGCGCAGATAACGCCAGAAATTTCACTCAGTGTGACTCTTTGTTAATCGGTGATGAGTGCGGTGCCCATACTGTTCCCTATATAGAAGTACGTAACCCCACCGCTAAAATGGGTCATGAGGCCACGACTTCGAAAGTTAATGACGATCAGCTTTTCTATCTTCAGCAACGAGGTATAGATTTAGAGGAAGCCAACTATATGATAATAAATGGGTTTTGTCGGGGTATTTTTAAAGAGCTGCCTTTTGAATTTGCTATGGAAGCTTCACAATTATTGAGAGTGAGTTTGGAGGGTGCGGTAGGTTAAATGTCAAATTCTCAGAAATTGATTGAAATCAAAGATTTGCACGTCTCTGTAGCGGAAACAGAGATATTAAAAGGAATAAATCTTAGCATTGGTCTGGGGGAAGTGCATGCCATTATGGGGCCTAATGGTTCTGGCAAAAGTACTCTCGCAAACGTTATAGCCGGTCGACCTGGCTATAGCGTCATCAGCGGAGATATTGTTTACAAGGGGAGCAGTATACTCGAAGTTGCACCTGAAATCAGGGCCAGAGCCGGCATATTTCTTGCATTCCAATATCCTGTTGAACTACCAGGGGTTAGGACCTGGCAATTTTTAAAAGCTGCTATTGATGCAATCCGAAAAGGAAACGGGCAGGAAGAGCTCAAAATAAGAGACTTCGATAAATTGCTGGAAGAAAAGCGACAGCTCATGGAAATGGACCCCGACCTTGTGCGACGTTCAGTAAATGAGGGATTTTCGGGCGGAGAGAAAAAACGGAACGAAATATTGCAGCTAGCACTCTTGGACCCGTCTTTAGCTTTATTAGACGAAACAGACTCTGGGTTGGATATCGACGCTTTAAGAATTGTTTCCCATGGGGTAAATATTTTTAAAAGCCCTGAAAAAGCAATTTTAATCGTCACCCACTACCAGCGGATTTTGGATTACATTACTCCTGATTATGTGCACGTATTAGTAGACGGTAAGATAGTGCGTTCTGGTGATAGTAGCCTTGCAATGGAATTAGAAGAAAAAGGGTACGATTGGGTAAAGGATACTGCTGGTAAAGAGGTGACCCCTTAATGCAAGAGGCTAGCTTAGTCCTGAATAAATACGAAGAGGATTTTGATAATCTTTCCTCCATTAGCCCGGAGTGGTCATCTAATCTGAGAAATAAAGCAATGGATACCTTTCGGGAAATAGGTTTTCCCGTACGAAGAAAAGGCAATGAGAAGTGGAAATACACTAATGCCAGACCGATAGCAAATATCGAATATTCTTCGGCAAAGTTTGAAGAAATAGATTTAGACGATATTAAATTGATAGCTCCATGGCACGAATCTTGGATTAATCTCCTTTTTGTTAATGGCCATTATCAAGAGACCTTTCCAGGTAGTTTGTCCACAAATATACAAATTTCCAATATGGCTTCAAATGACCTAGTTGCAAATCTTACCAGCAATGTTGGCGGGATTATGGATTATTCAGATGATGGATTTGCCGCATTGAATACGGCATTCATGTCAGATGGTCCGATAATAACGGTTCCCGAAGGAGAGAACTCCGGGATTGTTATAAACCTTATTTTTTTCAATCAAGGGTTGTCCGACACAGTGAATTATCCTCGAGTTTTGATAACTACAGGTGGGAATTCCATAGTCAGTGTCATTGAGAATTACGTTGGGGGCAGCGGCGATCAGACATTTACTAATTCCGTTTCTGAAATATATGTGGGTGAGGACGCAACTGTTAATCATTATCGTTTAATGAATGAGACTGATGATACCTATGATGTCGGCTATGGCAGGGTAAGAATAGATACTAATGGAGCATTTAATTCTAGATCGTTTTTCCGTGGTTGTGGAATCGGACGCTATGACTTAAATGTGTCGATAGAGGGGGAAAATGCCTCCTGTGATTTGCAAGGTTTGTATTTCACAAATGATGCTCAGCATATGGATAATTTCATTAATATTGACCATGTTCGTCCGAACTGTCAGAGCAACCTATTTTACAAAGGAATACTAGCAGGTAGATCAAGGGCGGTGTTTGGCGGTACAGTCTTAGTTAGGAAAGAAGCACAGAAGACGAATTCCGTACAATCAGATAAAAATTTAATACTGTCACCACATGCTGAAGTAGATAGTAAACCGGCGTTGTTTATATACGCTGACGACGTGAAATGCGCCCATGGGGCTACCGCTGGGAATATAGATGCCGATACCGTTTTTTATATGAGGAGTAGGGGAATTGATCTAGAAGCCGCTAGTCGATTGATAATTTATGGATTCGCCGGGGAAATAATTGATAAGGTAGAAATACCAGAACTGAGATCATATCTTGCGGAATCCTTTCTTACTTCTTTGCCTAGTCATAAGTTTGAGTTTTAACGATGTATGACCTCGAGGATTTATACCAAGAAATCGTGATGGATCATAATAGAAGGCCTCGTAATTTTGGAGAGATCAAAAATCCAACTAATTTTGCAGAGGGATTCAACCCTTTATGTGGTGATCAAATAACACTCCAGTTACATTTAGAAGACGGCTTAGTGTCTGATGTAGCGTTCAGCGGGGTTGGATGTGCAATATCCAAATCCTCGGCATCGATGATGACTGAGGAATTGAAAGGAAAAACACTAGATCACGCTGAAGGCTTGTTTGTAGCATTCCGAAAAATGATTACCAGGAATCCTGGAGACTCATATAACTCCGATATATTGGGCGACCTAGAAATTTTTCAGGGAGTTTCCCGATATCCGGCGAGAATAAAATGCGCTACCCTTGCTTGGCATACTTTGCATTCAGCAATTCATGATGAAAATGAGGTCATATCTACTGAGTAGTTCCTATTGTAGGATGAGGTGAACTATGCATGTACCGATTAAAGTTGATTATGGTGTGAGAGCACTGGTGGATTTAGCAATATATGGGTCTGCTGGGAATTCACTGAGATCCTTTGATATTTCACAGAGAACTGCCATTCCAAATGCATATCTGGCTCAGGTACTTAACTCCTTGAAAAAGGCGGGCTTTGTTAAAAGTACGAGAGGCCCGAACGGAGGTCATCAACTAGCGGTTGATCCGGACACAATACATTTGAGTTCTATCATGGAAGTGTTGGATGGTACGAATAATTTGGTCAATTGCTTGAATGACGATAATTTTTGCGTTCATTCACCAGCATGTGCTCAGAAAGAAATATGGAGGACAGTTGAAGAAGCAATACATGGGGTTTTATTCTCAATAACGGTATCTGATTTAGCTAGGGAAACCCAATTTATCAAATTACAGATTTGAAGCAACACCAAAATGTCATCTTTGTTTGGGAGTAAATATATTTAATGTTCGATGTTGAAAAAATAAGAGATGATTTTCCAATCTTATCTAAAAATATCTATGGTAACCCTTTAGTTTATCTAGATAATGCAGCGACTAGCCAGAAACCTCGGCAGGTAATCGATGCTCTAGTTGATTACTACGAAAATTATAATGCAAATGTTCACAGAGGTGTTCACACATTAAGCATGGAGGCCACAGATAGATTTGAAGAAGCAAGGGAAAAGGTGGCTAGATTTATTAATTCTGAGGCTTCTGACTTAGTTGTGTGGACTAGGAATGCTTCTGAGGGCTTAAATCTCATCGCTTATTCATGGGGCGAAGATAATGTGCATGAAGGAGATGAAATTTTGTTGACCCCCATGGAACATCACAGTAATTTGGTTCCCTGGCAAGAACTCGCTAGGAGGAAAAATGCAGTCATAAAATTCATACCCATGAGAGAAAACGGAACCTTAGATATGGATACAGTTGATGACCTAATTACAGAGAGGACAGTTCTAGTATCGGCGGTTCATATGTCAAATGCCTTAGGCACCATTAATCCTGTGAGGGAATTGGGTGAAAAAGCTCATCGGCAGGGCGCAAAAATTCTGGTAGACGGAGCACAAAGTGTACCCCATATGCCTACGAATGTTCAGGAATTGGATTGTGACTTTTTGGTATTTTCAGGGCATAAAATGCTAGGACCCACAGGAATAGGTGCCCTGTATGTGAAGCGGGATATATTGAATACTATGGAACCTTTCCTGACGGGAGGTGAAATGGTACTGGAGGTATCTTATCAAGAGGCATCTTGGGCAGATTTACCAATGAGATTTGAGGCCGGAACCCCTAACATAGCTGATTCTATTGGGCTTGGTTCCGCTGTTGATTATCTAAATGACCTAGGTATGGGGGATGTTAGGACGCACGAGAAGAATTTAACCCGTTACGCATTAAATAGGTTTAAGGAAGCAGATTTAGAAGGCATGGACCTGTTTGGACCAGACGATCCTGAGATAAGAGGTGGAGTATTTTCTTTTAATACGGTAGATGTTCATCCTCACGATTTGGGCACATTCCTTGATAGGAGGGGCATTGCTGTAAGAACAGGGCACCACTGTGCTATGCCTTTGGTGCGGAGTTTAGGGGTGGCAGCCACTGTAAGGGCAAGTTTTTACTTATATAACACGGAGAGGGAAGTGGATATTTTGGTAGACGGGGTAACAGAAGCGCTGAGGTATTTCAGGGATGGATCTGAATAATATCGATGATATTTATAGGGATAGAGTTATCCTTGATCATTGCAGAAGCCCCAGAAACACTTCACTAATTGGTCATTTTGATCTAGCAGGTGATGCTATAAATCCTTTTTGCGGTGACGAAGCCCATTTTCAAATTGGATTAAACGGTGAAAATTTAATTGAGCGTATCCAATTCTCTGGGGATGGATGCGCTATAAATATAGCTTCTGGGTCATTGTTGTCAGAGGCAGTCACCGGTTTAACGGTTCAAGAAGCAGCATTACTATCCATCAGGTTTGTCGAGTCGATGAGGAAGCCTATTGGGGAAAATGTGGAAGAGGAATTTATAGGGGAACTTTCAGTTTTGATTAGCGTTAGGAATTTCCCGGTAAGGGTAAAATGTGCGTTATTGGCATGGTCTGCACTTGAGGATGCTCTTTCAGAAAGAAAATAAATCAACGATCGAGCCACACTCTCTCCCAATGTGAATATTCGAACCCAGAAAAGTTTGGATGCATGTTTTTTAAATCCTCGGTCCAGGCCCATAAACTTTTTTCGGTTGCGGGCATGAAACGATAGGATTTTTCTAGTAGATGTGTGTTTATTTTATGAATGATCTCTGAGCGTTTTTCAAGATTGTATTCTTGGGATTGTTTTTCTATGAGCTCATCTAGCCTTAAATCTTTGTGATTTGAGGTATTCCATTCACCTTGACTGTGGAGTACAGGGATAACAAAACTGTTAGTTGATGATTGAGGAAATGTTGGTCCCATTAACACATCGAAATCACTTTGCCTCCAGACTTTCTCAGCATATTGTCTGCGGTTCACAAAATTAATTATTGGGTCAAACCCCACAGCTGTAAGCTGTTGTGAGGCAATTTCCGCGCTTTTCTTATACCGTGAACCGAAATCACTTGTGGTTATGGCTATCGGGATATTTGTTTTTAACGCTTCTGGGTGTTGGAAAGGGTAAAAATATGATTCCCAATCAGACCTGTCGGGAATCCACGAAGGATGATTGGTGACAAACCCCAATGAGAAGAAAGCATAATTATCCCAGGCTTTTTGAATGATCTCGTCAGGATTTATTGACGATCTGGCCAAAAACCTCGTGTGATCATCGTCAAATGGTGGTTTAGCGGTGTTAAAAGCTATTTCAAAACCTAGTCCTGGTTCCGGATTCTCAAGTGCTATGTCTAACTCTGATAAAGAATTCTCTATTTTATAAACGTCAATCAACCCCACACTATAGGCACTTAATCTTGCTTGAGGATCTGTGATGATATGAAACTCTATCGAATCCAAATATGGGGGATTTGGTGCTGAATAAACATTTTCTACTGAGGAATAGGAATCGTCTACAAGTTTCGACAATCTCCAAGGACCAGATCCAATGGGTGGGACTGATTCGATTTTCGTGAGGTTGTTGATGTTTGATTTTGATAATAATTTAGATCTCCCATCTGCTAAAGAGATAAAAAAATCTGCATCCGGGACATTTAAATTTATCTGAATCTGATTTTTGGACTTTACGTCTATGCTGCGGACCATATGAAATCTGTTCGAATGTTCCTGATTTTTATCTATCTGGCGATCTAAGCTAAATTTTATGTCTTCTGGCAACAATCGTTTCATATCGTCCGCCTCTTCAGACACCCACCTGATATTTGTGTCAACATCAAAAATAAAAGTTTTGTTATCTACCATTTGCCATGAGCTGCAAGCATCGCATTCAGTGGCTTTAGAAGGCAATGTGATATTGGGCCCATTACTAAATTTCAAAAGTCTTTGATAAATTATTCCCAATCCCCAGGTGGAGTGTGCCCCAGAATAATTTTCATGAGGGTCTAGTGAGTCAAAATAATGTTTCGAAATTAATTTTAAAGTTCCGCCTCGTTTGCCTTTAAATATCGGCGGAATTTTATTTATAGGAATGGCCGGTTCCAATGATTTATCTGGAGATCCATTTTCTATGGATAAAGGGGTAGGGGTCACCGTGTTTTGGATAGGAGAGGATGTTGCCTTGGGACTTAGGTTTATCCCTATTGTAGGTAGGGGGGTAATATCCGCATTGACAGAAGGTTGATTCTCGAAAATTTCCTGTTCCAATTTAGATTGATCGGTACATGCAAAAGAAACAAACCCTGCTATGAGGCCGAATATTATTGCTAGGTGCATGAAATTTTTCATATGGGGGCCATTACACAATTTCAAGGATTAAACTTTATGCTGATTGATGATTTAAGTATAATCAACGCCGGTAATCTATGACATTACGTTTTGATGGTCCCATATGTTAATTGACACCCATGTTCATTTAGATGCTTTTCCTGATGGTGAGATTGAGGCTATTTTAGGCCGAGGTCACGATGTTGGAGTTGGGTTTGTCATATGTGCAGGTACGACGGTAGATTCTTCTATTCGGTCTGTTGATCTGTCACGAAGGTTCCACTCATTTTTTTCAGGGGTGGGAGTACATCCAATGGACATATACAAGCCGCTAACGACGGAAGACTATCAAACATTAACAAAATTAGCTTCAACTGAACCAAAGGTTATAGTGATGAGCGAAATCGGATTAGATTATATGGAGGGTATGCCCGACAGGGCGTGGCAATTTACAGCCTTCAGAGAGCAAATCAATATAGCCAGGGCACTGAATTTACCTATCGTTTTTCACAGCCGAGAGGCTCATCACGACTGTCTTAGAGTTTTGAAAGAAGAAAAAGGCTATGAAGTGGGTGGAATAATGCACTATTTCCAAGGCTCACTAGAGGAGGCTCATCAGGTAATAGATCTGGGGTTTTATATATCGATTGCCAGGCCAATATTTCGGTTGCCACATCTGCAGGAAGTAGTTACTAAGATCCCTATAGAGAACATAGTTATTGAGACGGATTCGGCTCCTCAGCCGTTTAAAAAAAATCGTGATAATTGGACAGAACCTCGTTACCTAAGGCCTATCACGGAAAAAATTGCTGAGCTTAAAGATATGGATATAGACATAGTGGAAGCATCACTATTTCAAAATACCAAAAAATTGCTATCAAGCCAGTGGGACATCGTCACTCAATCTGTGCCTAATTCTTAATCCAGCATAGGATTCGTGAAATATGGGCCTATAATCATCAACCATGGAAGCAATATCCATGCCATGAACCAGCCTATCGCCGAAGGAAAAAATGCTTTAAGGAGGGTAATGTTATGAGTCGTTTTTACTCCGATGGTCACCGCGACTAACAGCCACACTAAAGTTATTAATAGTATGTAATCTCCCACTATAGGGATCGTTGCTAAAATTAATCCAACTCCCGGGCCATATGCTATGCCAGTACTACGAATAGTATCTCTAAACTCTGCGTCTCCCCCCATAAGCCCGCATAATGTGTTGTTAATGAATGACCACATCATCATCCCAACAAAAATAGTGGAAAATGCCACTGTCATCATCTGAAGACGGGCGAATTCGCTTTCTGGATTAATCACGGTACCTTTGTAATGCAGATATATTGCGCTTGAAAAGCCCGTAATTGCCACCGTTCCCAGAGATTGTATGACAAGTTCTGGCCGGCTCTTGAATTCCGGATAGATTTGTTTATTTAAGATGGCGGCTTTAATGAGGTTATCAATCATAAATAGTATTTGCTAACGTAATGCCGTCTGGGGTTCCGACAAAACAGTGATAATAGTGTAAAATCCTTAGGTTCTAAAATCATAGTATAACTGGTGTAATTCTCATCGACTCATCGATCCTAACACAAGGTGCCTATCTAACAGTTATTGGTATGGGCACGTCATTTCTACTACTTTTAGTATTGATTACCTCAATATTAGTGACTAAATACGTTTCTAATAAAATAGACCCCCCCTACGTGGCTCCTACTGAAGAACAGCAACAGGAATTGGCGAGAAAAGCAAAGGCCGCCGCCGCCGCCTTTGCTTTTCTGTCCGCTAACGGACGTGATTCTAAAATAGATTCGGAAGCGAAATAATTGAACCGATCACATTGATGGTGCATATAAGTGATAGAACAACTTCTTGATTTTATAAGAACAACAGGCCTCTCCAATATAGGGTGGCGGGATATGGTGATGATTTTTGTTGGCATTATATTTATATACCTCGCCATAAAAAAAGACTGGGAACCATATGAACTCCTACCAATAGGATTGGGAATAATAGCAGCGAATCTACCTTTGACTGGTTTAATTACACCACCAACTTCAGATTCTTTGAATCAAGAGGCTGGGATATTCGGTGTCTTTTTTCATTATGGTTTATCTTTTTGGAATATATTGCCTCCTATTATTTTTCTTGGAATAGGCGCACTAACAGATTTTGGCCCGGTAATAGCAAACCCCAAAACTTTACTTTTGGGTGCTGCCGCTCAAATAGGCATATTTGTTGCATTTTGGGGAGCTTTAATTGCAGGATCTCTAGGAATGAATTTTGGAATTGAGGAGGCTGCCTCAATTGGTATCATCGGTGGGGCCGATGGCCCTACAACGATATTCCTTTCGGCACGATTGGCACCAGAGATATTAGGTATAACGGCTGTTATAGCTTACTCTTACATGGCTGCTGTTGCATTTATTCAGCCCCCATTAATGAAACTGTTCACTACGGAAAAAGAGCGGCAGATAGTTATGAGACCTCTCAGAGAGGTTTCAAAGCTCGAAAAATTAATATTTCCTAACGTGGCTTTAATAGCGATAATATTGGTGGTTCCCAAATCTGCCCCACTGATTGCCATGTTCATGATAGGTAATTTGTTCCGCGAGAGTGGAGCTGTCCCTCGATTGACAAAATCTGCATCTAATGAGATTTTGAATATCGCCACGATTTTCCTAATGATTACAGTAGGTACTCAACTAACTGCCGACAGGGTTTTCGATTGGCAGACTATGGTGATCTTAATTCTTGGTTTAGTCGCTTTTTCTTGTGGGACTATTGGGGGGATACTTTTTGCAAAAATCATGAACTTATTTCTCGATGAAAAAATAAATCCTCTCATTGGTTCGGCTGGTGTTTCAGCTGTACCAATGGCTGCACGTATCTCACATCACCTGGGGCAACAGGCGAATCCGAATAATTTTTTGTTGCCCCATGCGATGGGCCCTAACGTGGCAGGGGTGATTGGATCTGCTGTCATAGCAGGTGTTTTTATATCATTGGTGGCCTAGTCTTATGAAAATTCGAGTTGAAAAAAAATGGTATAACATCGAGATAGACAGCATCTCCTCTGACTCCGCAGTTGTTTTAGTTGATGGTGAAAGATTTGAGGTGAAATTAGAGGATGTAGAGAAAACAAGTGAACTAGTTGAGGAAGTTTCCGGTCCTATTTCCAACTCTGTTGGAATGAGAACGGACAATTACAAGGAATTCAAAAGCCCGATGCCAGGGACCATAATATCTATTTTGGTACAGACTGGGGATGATGTGTCTCAAGGTCAGGATATATGTGTGTTGGAATCGATGAAGATGCAACAAACTCTTAAATCAGATATGGCGGGCACTATTATGGGGACAAGTGTGTCTCAAGGTGATCAAATATTGGACGGAGACGTAATTTTCCTTATTAGGTAAATACTATCTGAATTGATTCCGATTATCGCCCTAGATTTGCCAAGGCTGATTCTGCAATTAGCAATTCTTCTGTTTCTCTGATCGGGTGAATTAAATTAATAGCCATTTGCAACTCTTTTTTTGCCTCCGCCACGTTCCCGTTCTTTTTATGAATTAAACCTAGGTATAGGTGGGTTCCCCCAAGGCCTACATCCAAGGTTAACGCTTTTTCTAGATCTGTTTTAGCAAGTTCGTATCTCTCCAAATGGTAATAAGCTGCACCTCTAGATTTATACGCAATGGCTAAGTCAGGCATTCTTTTAATTAGGGTGGAAAAGCTGTTAGCAGATTCGATGAACTGCTCCGATCTCAATAAATTAAGGCCACGGTTGTAGAGAAACAGGGCTTCTATTTCAGGGGTTGGTGATGCCGATATAGGGTTTGTTGGTGTGATAGTCGGGGTGATTTCGGTTTCTCGGGAAATTTTATTGACTGTGGGCACCAGTTCTTCGGTAGGGACCAATAAAGTTGCCCTGTTGGAATTATTATCACAAGATAGTAATGAGCAAACTATAATTGTCACAGCAATCAATGGCAGGTGCCTTAAATATGAAATCAAGTTTACGTTGTATTGCATAGGAAATAGAAAAATTAGTATAGGAGGAAGTTAGTTGATTCCTATTCTATCATCTCAATGAAATTGGAGGATATGTTGATAAAAACCCTTGAAGATAAAACCCCACTGGTTCACCCAACTGCTTTTGTCAGTGAAGCGGCTTATGTTGTAGGTGATGTTGAAATAGGTGAAGGATCAAGTATTTGGCCTGGAACCGTTATAAGAGGCGATTCAGGTAAGGTAAAAATTGGTAAGTATACAAATATTCAAGATAATTCTGTGGTGCATGGAGACGCTGACGTCGAAATTGGCGACTACGTAACTGTGGGCCATAGGGTAATGTGTCATTCTAAATACATAGGGGATCAATCACTGATCGGCAATGGGGCTATATTAAATGACGGGGTAATAATCGGGGAAAATAGTGTGGTCGGGTCGGGGGCTATGCTGCTAGAGAACATGGATATACCAAAGAGGTCCATTGTTGTGGGTATGCCTGGAAGAGTTAGAGGTGAAATTCAGAAAAAGCACTTAGATTTGCAGGTGGAACTTGCCGATATTTATTCCGATAAAGCCAAGCGATACAAAAAAGAAGGTACTCTCGAATAGAAAATCTGGTTCAGGAAATAATTACGGGGGTACCATGTTCAGGGTGAGTGATTATTGTCACTTCTGACCCATATATAGACTCGATGTTATTTTTTGTTAATACTTCTTTAGGTGTTCCATCTGCAGCGATAGATCCATTTGAAAAGAGAAGGATTCTGTCACTGAATTGAGCAGCAATATTTAGATCATGTATAGCCAAAACAGTGACCCCAAACCCAGATTTTTGCTCGTGTATCCTTCTTATGATTTTCATAACTTTCCTTTGATGAGAAATGTCTAAATTGGAAGTTGGTTCGTCTAGCAGCATTATTGGTGACTGTTGGGTAATCGCTAGAGCCAACATAGCACGTTGCTTTTCACCACCTGAAATCTCCCCTAATTTTCTTCCGGAGAGATAATCTATTTCTGTCAAAGACATGGATTTACGTGCTATATTGAAATCTTCTTTTGATTCCCATTGAAGTAATCCAAGGTGGGGATTACGTCCCAACATCACAAAATCTGGGATGCTGATCTCATCCGGAAGTTTTGGGTTTTGCGGGACCATCGATATCCAAACCGCCCTTTTTTTGTTCGTGAGATTGTGACTTAGCTGATCATATATATATATCTTTCCAGATGAAGGTTTTAATGTGCCGGATATTAATTTCAATAGAGTAGTCTTTCCAGCTCCATTTGGCCCGACCAGAGAAACTAATTCTCCTGGGTTGAAATGTGCGGTGATTTCTCGAATGATATTTACATTTTCATATTTGAACGAAACATTTTGAAGATTAATAACCATCAACACTGCTCCCTTTGGTTTTTAAAAGCACATAAACGAAAAATGGAGACCCTACTAACGCAGTTATTATTCCAACGGGCAATTCAATGGGGCTCACGATTGTTCTAGCTGCCAAATCGGCTAGAATCAAAAAAGCAGCGCCCGCTAGTGCGGAAAGAGGTAGTAGTGTTCGATAATCTGTGCCCCATAAAAGCCGTATGATGTGAGGAGCTATTAAACCAACGAAACCTATCAGACCGCTAAATGAGACTGCGGTGGCTGTGACCAAGGTTGCCGATACTATCAATATGCGTTTGGTCTTCTCTGTGTTGACGCCTAACGATTCAGCGTAATATCCTTCAAGTTGCATGGTGTTCAATACTCGGCTGTACCCCAAAATGAAACTCACGCCTACTATCATGTAAGGCATTATTAATATTGAGTGAGACCATTGTGCCCTTATGAAGCCCCCCATCAGCCAGCTGAGTAATGGTCTCAAATCAGGATCACTTCGTAGCATCAAAATTCCAGTGATAGCTGTCGCAAATGCTCCTATAGCTAGTCCCGCCAAAAGTAGTGTTGACAGGTGGGTGTTGCCAGATTTTACGGAGATTAGGTATGCGATGAAAACTGCTGCGATTCCACCACAAAACGAAGCTACTGGGAGCAGGCTGAAGTATCCATAAGTGGAAGGTATACCAGACAGGAAAACAATGGTAGCACCAAGTGATGCCCCTGAAGCGACTCCAATTAAATATGGATCCGCCAAGGGGTTTTTAAATAAACCCTGGTATGTGGCCCCTGATATTCCAAGAGATGCTCCCACCAGTAATGCAAGGACAACTCGGGGGAACCTAATGTTCCATATTATGGTGTGCCAGGCAGGTGTTAGTTCGGGTGACTCATTTAAAAAATTCAATTTGGAAAATAGAATGAAAAATACAGATGTGACAGGTATATATACTGATCCAACAGCCACGCCAATAACAGCACAGATGAATATTAAAACTATCCCGATAGTTATTTTGTTCCAGGGATATTTATATGTTGATTCAATGTCTTGATCACTAGTATTAGCTGTGGATTTCATTTGAAAAGGCCGGGGTAAAATTCATTTGCTAATTCTTCTAAACCTAATATGAATCTTGGCCCAGAAATACCAAGATAATCGTCGTTTGATTCGAAAATAGCTTTGTTTTTGATAGGTAATAATTTACTAAAAGCGGGATTGTTATACAGCAAATCAGGAGTAGAACTTATGATGATTTGAGGATTTCGATCTATGATCACCTCAGGGCTTAATTGCCCATAATTATCTACGTCATGAGCCACGTTTTCGAGTTTTAACAATTGAAATACACTTCCCATAAGTGTGTTGTTGCCGGGAGTCCAAAGATCTCCTACGTCTTGAAAGACGGAAGGCCCAGAATGGTACGGATCTAAAATCAATTTAATTTCGGTGATTCTTGACTCGAAGTTCTCGGCTAATATTTCCGCTTCGTTCACCGCACCAGTGATCTGACCCCATGTTCTGAAGGTGTTAGCCATTCCCATCAGATCGTCATCGACCGATTCTAATAAAAGTACTCTTAGACCAGCTTTCTCCAACTCTTCCTTGAAGGTTGGATAAAATAGGAAAACTAAATCTGGGTCTAGATCAAGAATCCGTTCGATATTCATATTGAATGCATCGCCGACTTTTTCAATATCTTCGACTTCTATAGGATGGGAAACCCAGCTGTGGGTTCCAATAATTCTGTGTCCCTGACCTATTGCGAAAATAGTTTCAACTGCTGCAGCATCGTAAGCAATTATACGTTCCGGAGGCTTATTGAAAATCATCTCACTTCCATGTCTGGCTATGACAGTTAGGGGGAATTGAGCTGTTAATTTTTCATAGGTGGGGGGTGACGGAGCCGAGAAATATTGGACTATCCTGCCTTTGGGTGATCTTTGGCTTTCTATTTCTTTAATGACTGGGAGAGATGTAGGAGCTGCTATCGGCGTAGATGGCAATATTTGTTTATGGGTGTAGATTTGTATCGGTACTGGAGTGGAGGCTGGGGCCGCCGGATCGGGTTGTTTTGGTGAAATCTCTCCAGAACATGAGACCATTCCCATTATTAATGCAAAGGCGATAGAGGTACTAAGCAAAACTCGCCGAAACAAATTACCCCCTTTTTTATTCAAAGATCTGTCTAGTTCTGGTCTTTCGCGGGAAATAAAAAAAGCCCACTTTTTTGTGTGGGCCGGTTGGGGAGGTGGTCATCTCAACCCGGCCTTTCCACGAAGACCTAGATGGTGGCACTTAGTGGTTGACCGGACTTGCTTCTTAAAGCCTACCGTTGCGGGACAGTGTCGGATTTCGACCGACTTCCTCTTTTAAACCCTGTAGGGCACTTGCACCATTTTCAAATTCTGTTTTTAACTGTTCCATCAAACCACGGCTGCGATTAATTTGTCAATAATTTAGTACGGACAAATTAATCTTCTGTGATTTATTGAGGTTTCTCTAAGGTATTAATCCCACCGTTTTTTAGGATGGACATCTCTGACCCATCTTCTAAGGCAGGCGGAGGTGGCGATTCAGGGAGTTGGTCCATATCAAACATATTTTCCAGTTCTGCAACTCCTAGTTTTTCGCGACCTTCTTCAGTTAAATCATATCGAGCCGGTATTAGCCTTCCTATAATCACATTTTCTTTTAGTCCTGATAGAATATCTCTTTTCCCAGTCACGGCTGCTTCCGTTAAAACTCTCGTTGTCTCTTGAAATGATGCAGCTGCTAGGAAGCTGTCCATATGAAGCGAAGCTCGAGTTATCCCTAGAAGTATGGGTACAGCAGTGGCGGGGTCTCCTCCTTCGGAGATTATTTCACCATTTTTGACCTCGAATTGTTTTCTGTCCATCGGGTCACCAGGTAGGAATTCTGTGTCACCCGCTTCGTTAATCTGCACACGTCTTAGCATTTGTCGAATTATAGTTTCTATGTGCTTATCGTGTATGGGAACACCTTGGGACCGGTAGACTTTTTGCACTTCTTCAATCAAATAAGATTGAACCGATTCCCTACCTTGTATTTCTAAGATTTGTTGCGGATTTTTGGGTCCCGAAGTAATAGCTTGTCCTGCTTCCACTTCGTCACCGTCAGTTATCTCTAGGTGGGAAGCCGCGGGTATCGCATACTCCCTCTGCTCCTCATCTGTCCATGTAATTGTTACTGTTGCACCTTCTATCCCCACAGTTCCTGAATTACGGGCGTGTATGACTGAATCATCTCCCGAATCTTTTGAAGCTGCTATTGGGGTTCCAATTATCACCGTGCTGCCCTTTTTTACTAGAGGTTTATATCCCTCTAAGGTGTACTCGTCTACCAATTCTTCTGAATTGATTATTCGTGCAGTGCGACTTTCTGGGGTGTCGATTATCTCTGCTTTTCCTGAAATCTCGGATAACACAGCTGCTCCACGCGGTGACCTAGCCTCAAATAATTCTTCGACTCTAGGTAACCCGCTAGTTATATCTGCTCCAGCCACACCCCCGGTGTGAAAAGTTCTCATTGTTAACTGAGTTCCCGGCTCTCCAATACTTTGTGCAGCTATTATCCCAACAGCATCTCCAATCATTATTGGTTTTAAATTTGCCAGAGATACTCCGTAGCACATTTTGCAGAGGCCCTTTTCAGCCTGGCAAGATAAAGGAGATCTTACTTCTATTACCGTTACCTCTAGCTCTTTTAGCATCTCTATGTCTTCTTCGTACAACGCTTGGTCTGCTTCTATTATTATTTCACCGGTTTCAGGATTGGCCACCGGAGATGCAGTGTATCTGTATTTTATCCTGTCATAAAATAGATCCTTGAGAGTATCATCGTGATAATCTTCTACCGTGATCCCTCGGCCTACCCCACAGTCCTCCACAGTTATTATGACTTCTTGGGCAACGTCGATGAGTCGTCTTGTAAGGTAGCCGCTGTCTGCTGTCCTTAAAGCTGTATCCGCAAGGCCCTTTCTAGCACCATGGGTGGATATAAAATATTCAAGTACCGTTAAACCCTCTCGGAAGTTAGATTTAATAGGTCTATCTATGATCCTACCTCGTGGGTTTGACATCAGGCCTCTCATTCCTGCCATTTGCCGGATTTGAGCTATGTTTCCCTTAGCGCCGGAGTTGGCCATCATGTAGATTCCGCCGTAGCTATGCAAATCTTCCGCTATGAACTGTGTCAGTTTATCATTGGCATCGGTCCATATTCTGACTGTGGCATTGTAACGCTCATCTTCTGTTATCAGGCCATCCATATACTGTTCTTCAAGCTGAATTACTGCTTCTTCTGCCTCACCCACTATTTCTGACTTCTTTGGCGACACTTTGACATCATTGATAGCTATAGAAACTCCCGATTTTGTGGCATTCCGGAATCCCAAATCCTTAATGTCGTCTAGTACCACCGCAGTTTTTTCATTACCTAGAAGTCGGAAGCAATTGCCGGTTATCTCTTTTAGCTTATTCCTTTCAACTTCTTCGTTAACATATGGTAGGTTATCCGGGAGGACGCTGTTAAATATTATTCTGCCAGCTGTGGTCTCGATCAATTCCCCAGAATTATTTCTAGCATATATTTGAGCCCTTAGTGAAATAGCGCCTACTTCGTGGGCCAAAATGGCATCTTCAAAATTACTGAATTTTTTTCCTATCCCCTGCGCATTTTTATCAATGGATGTCATGTAGTAGCATCCCAGCACCATATCTAACGATGGGGTAACAATGGGTTCCCCAGAGCTTGGAGCGAGCATGTTAAACGTACTTAACATTAATTTTCTTGCTTCCAACACGGAGATCCTTGATAGAGGCACATGTACTGCCATCTGATCTCCGTCAAAGTCTGCATTGAAAGCTGTGCATACTAATGGATGAACCCTTATTGCACTACCTTCAATCAAAACTGGCTCAAATGCCTGTATACCAAGTCGGTGAAGGGTAGGGGCTCGGTTTAGTAATACTGGGCGATCTTTTACCACTTCCCCTAATATTTCCCAGACTTCTGACCTGTTACGTTCTGCCAATCTCTTGGCACTTCTTATGTTGTGAGCGTAACCTTTTAGTACTAGGCGATGCATTACAAAAGGTTTAAATAGTTCTAATGCCATGCGTCTTGGCAAACCGCATTGATGGAGTTTTAATTCTGGGCCAGCAATAATCACCGACCTTCCACTGTAGTCGACACGCTTTCCGAGCAGATTTTGTCGAAATCGTCCTTGTTTTCCTCGCAAAAGATCTGAAAGGGATTTGAGTTTATGATTGTGACTACCAGCTACGGCCCGGCCCCTTCTCCCGTTGTCGATCAAGGCATCCACTGATTCCTGTAGCATGCGCTTTTCATTTCTAATAATTATTTCAGGCGCTTGTAATTCAATGAGTCTACTAAGCCTGTTATTTCGATTTATAACCCTTCTGTACAGGTCATTTAGGTCACTTGTGGCAAACCGTCCTCCGTCAAGCTGGACCATTGGGCGTAAATCTGGTGGAAGGACTGGCAGATAAGTGAGAATCATCCATTCTGGCTTATTGGTGCTTTTTCTGAACGCTTCTACGACCCTAAGCCTTTTTATTGCTTTTTTGCGTCTCTGACCTGAAGTAGACTGCATTTCTTCTTGCAACTCATCCCTAAGGTCATCAAGGTCGATGTGGTTTTCAAGCACGTACAATACAGATTCTGCTCCCATTCCAGCCTGGAACACTCCAGGGAAATTATCCCTATTGTCTCTGTATTGAGTTTCTGTCAATAACTTTGTGACATGCAGTCCTTCTAGTGAGGAAATCTGATTTTCTATAGCACTTAACAATTCCTCATACTCATCGTTTATTTCGGCTATGAGTTCCTCGATTTTCTGGTCTCGTTCTTTTTTTAAACCTTCTATTTTTCCTTCAGTTTCTAATTGGCCCTCTGAAGATTTTTTATCATCATCTTCGTCCTCAGAATTTTCTTCAGGTATTAAGCCTTGTAGAGGTTCTATTTGTGTTTGGTATTCTTCTGTGAGTGTATTCTCGGCACTTTCCACCCTAGATTCTTTTTCCAACCCTTTTTCTTCTAAGTTTGAATGCAGTTGTTCTAACAACTGCCCTTTTAATTCGATATCAATATCTGTTATTAAATATTGGGCGAAGTAAAGTACCCGGTCTAAATTTCTAGGGGACAAGTCTAAAAGCAACCCTAATCTGCTGGGGGTGCCCTTCGAGAACCAGATATGAGCCACAGGTGCAGCGAGGTCAATATGTCCCATTCTTTCTCTTCTGACCTTAGAACGAGCCACTTCAACACCACACCTATCACAAGTAACCCCTCTGAATCTTATTTTCTTGTATTTACCGCAGTAGCATTCCCAGTCTTTGGTTGGGCCGAATATTCTTTCGCAGAACAACCCATCTTTTTCAGGCCGTAAAGTCCTGTAGTTGATTGTTTCTGGTTTAGTTACTTCACCCCACGACCATCGCTGTACGTCGTTGGGGGATGCCAATGAAATTGATATTGCGTCGAAATCATTTCCAGGTTGAGCCATTTCATGTTCTCCATAGCTGCTAAAAAGTCGGTGTAATTATTTACCTAGTCATCCCCACCAGGTACGGGTTGGTCATCTTCAATCGATTCTGGTTCTTCATTTGTTCCTGACCCTCCATCTGGTTCACTATCATTGCTATTGAGGGTTCCTTCAAGTAGTGCCAAAGGATCGGAGATTTCAGAAGAGTTAGAGAAAAGGTCACCGCCACTTCCAAGTCCTTTATCCTCAATTACATCGTCATTTTCTAACTCAATAGATAGAACTAGGCTTTGTAGTTCTTTCATAAGCACGTGGAAAGATTGTGGTATACCTGGCTGGGCAACGTCCTCACCTTTCACGATCGCCTCATACGTTTTAACTCTTCCTATCTCGTCATCTGATTTGATAGTTAGCATTTCTCTTAGGTTGTGGGCTGCACTGTAGGCTTCTAAGGCCCAGACCTCCATTTCTCCAAATCTTTGTCCACCGAGTTGTGCTTTACCCCCCAACGGCTGTTGAGTTATTAGGGAATAAGGGCCTGTAGCTCTGGCGTGGATTTTATCTTCCACTAGATGGATTAGCTTCAGCATATATATGTATCCGACAGTCACGGGTTGATCAAACGTATCACCAGTCCTGCCGTCGTAGAGTGTGGATTTACCCAACACTGGAGCAGCGAGGCCGTAATCTCTATTAAGCACCAAGGCTTCTTCCATAAGATCGTCGACGGACATATCAGACGTATCTTTATTCGTCATCTCATCCATCCATATTTTTAAACAGGCATATCTTGCGGAGTTTGGCTTGGACTCTATAAATATTTCTTCGAAATCGAAACCTCTTTTCTCAAGAAATTCGGCTATCATCCCAAGGTCAATCATTTCTGAGACATTATCTACAATTGCTCTAGCAGGGACCGCTCCTGATTGGTCGATTATCCATGCCTTTGCTAATTCATCTTCAATTTCGGTATCTTCTGCACCATCAAATACGGGGGTTTTGGCATCGAATCCTAACTTTTTCGCTGCCCAACCGAGGTGGGTCTCCAGTACCTGCCCTAAGTTCATTCTTGATGGAACCCCGATGGGGTTGAGTATTATGTCTACGGGCGTACCATCCGGTAAAAACGGCATATCCTCTTCGGGTAATATCTTGGCGATTACACCTTTGTTACCGTGTCGACCGGCCATCTTGTCGCCTTCGGTTATTTTTCTAGTGTGAGCTATCCATACTCTGACGAGTTTGTTGACACCAGGCGATAAATCATCTCCGTTATTTCTGTCGAGTATTTTGACATCGATCACTTTTCCTCCCTGTCCGTGAGGTACGTACAACGAAGAATCTTTCACGTCACGGGCCTTTTCTCCGAAAATAGCCCTAAGTAATTTTTCTTCTGCAGAAAGTTCAGTTTCCCCTTTGGGTGTGATTTTGCCGACTAGTATGTCGCGGTTTGATACCTCTGCACCTACTCTAATTATTCCTTCTTCATCCAAATTTCTAAGGCTATCTTCACCTATGTTTGGAATATCTCGGGTAATTTCTTCTGGGCCTAATTTGGTGTCTCTCGCTTCAACCTCATGTTTTTCGATATGTACTGACGTAAATTTATCTTCTTTTATCAATCTACTGCTCAGAATAATCGCATCTTCAAAGTTGTAACCTTCCCAAGTCATGAAAGCTACGAGAACATTTTGTCCCAATGCCAACTCCCCGTTGTCTGTGGAGGATCCATCAGCAAGGACATCACCTGTTTGCACTATTGTGCCTTTATCAACAATCGGTCTTTGGTTTATGCAGGTACCCTGGTTACTTCGGTGGAATTTTATGAGTGAGTGATCGAATTTTTCACCATCTTCATCTGTTACAACTATCTTGTCACCAGTAACGCTAGTAACCACCCCGTCAGTCTTAGACATCATTACCTGCCCGCTATCCCTTGCCACCCTCATCTCCATACCAGTCCCTACAAGAGGTTTCTCTGGTTTCAATAGTGGTACCGCCTGTCTTTGCATATTAGAACCCATAAGAGCACGGTTGGCATCGTCATGTTCCAAAAATGGGATTAGAGATGTAGATACGCTTACTAACTGCAGTGGAGATACGTCCATGAATCGGACCGACTCGGTTTGTTCCATACCAACCTCTTCCCCTCTCCTGGTCTCAACCCTATCGTTAATAAATTCGCCTGCCTCGTTGATGGCTGAATTTGCTTGGGCAATATAATATTCTTCCTCGTCATCAGCAGCCAAATGAACTATATCCGCGATATCGTTTGAAACGTACGGTTTAACCTCAATGGTTTTATTATTTTGTGCCGAAATTCTTCCTGCTGTCCTAACAGATATCTGTGTTCCTGCCTTTACAATAGTTCTACCGTCCTCTGCCTTTATATCTTCAGTGGGAGTATGGCCTATTAATTCATCAGGATCGCCATTATCAACCTTTGTGAGTATTTTTCTGTAGGGCGTTTCAATAAAACCAAACTCGTTAGTCCTGGCGTAGGTCGCCAGTGAAACTAAGAGTCCAATGTTGGGTCCTTCTGGGGTTTCAATAGGGCAGATCCTTCCATAGTGAGAATGATGGACATCTCTGACGTCAAACCCAGCTCTTTCTCTAGATAATCCACCAGGACCTAATGCGGACAAACGTCTTTTGTGGGTCAGCTCAGCCAGGGGATTTGCTTGGTCCATGAATTGTGACAATTGAGATCCCCCAAAGAATTCTCTAATTGCTGCGACCACTGGCCGTACGTTAATCAGAGCGGCAGGAGTAGTACTCTCTGGGTCCGGCTGTATGGTCATCCTTTCTTTGATTACCCGTTCCATTCGCAGTAACCCTACGCGTACCTGATTTTGAATTAATTCACCTACTGCCCGGACCCTTCTGTTACCTAAATGGTCAATGTCATTTGCTCGACGTTCTGAATTGTTAACTTGTATGAGTCGTCGTAAGAGGTTAACGATGTCTTCTTTTGCAAGAATACGATTTTCCAAATTACCATGTTTATTCGCGTTTTCAGCTCCCTTCAGATTCCGGTCCAATTTGTACCGACCGACTTTACCTAAATCGTAACGTCTACTGTCGAAAAAGAGTGATTTGATTAGAGATTTTGCATTTTCTGGATTAGGCGGTTCGCCTGGTCTCAAGCGCCTGTAAAATTCCACAAGTGCTTCCTCTTGGTTGGTAACACTCGCATCTTTTTCAATTGTGGTTTGCAAATATTGATGATCTGGGTTGTTGTCGACATCCTTAAATATTTCTAGGATTTCTTCATTGGTTTCATAGCCCAATGATCTGAGGAACGTTGTGACAGGGGTTTTTCTCTTTCTGTCAATTTTTACGTATATGACGTCTCTATTGCTTGTTTCAAATTCGATCCATGCTCCTCGATACGGGATCATTTTTGCAGATGCGAGAGGGCGCCCAGTTGCAGCATCCCTATCCGCAGTAAAATATACCCCCGGTGACCGCACTAGTTGGCTCACTACGATCCTTTCGGCTCCATTTATGATAAAGGTGCCGCCTGTAGTCATGATAGGAATATTTCCTACATATAGGCGCTGCTCTTTGATTTCACCCATACCTGGTCCGGCTGCGTTGATTTGGAGGCTTACAGTCACATATAGGGCAGCCTCGAATGTTTTTTCCTGACTCCGGCAATATTCTTCAGAGAGCTTTGGTTCTTCAAACTCAAAATCTACGAATCTAAGGGAAAAACGTGGATTCTGGCCTTGGTTATCCTCGATAGGTGATATTTCTTCGAAAAGCTCACTCAACCCGGTCGTGGTAAACCATTTAAATGATTCCAGTTGAACATTAATCAGGTCAGGGACGTCCAAAGTCGATTTGATTTTGGAGAAAGATTTTGTTTTTGGGAAAACAACGCTGTTATCCTGCAATGCAGAAGAGGTCATTAGACATACACTCCTTGAGGGAAAGAAATATTTCCAGTTGTTACGGAAGAAAACACTCTTCTAGGACAGAAGAGCGGTAATTTAAAATCGTCAGGATGGGTGGATTTGTTAAAACGTTTGTGCAAGCCAGAGCATGTGTAATCATACAGTCTACTATTCTAGCTACCTTATACCATACTTGTCAACATGAAAAAGTATAGGCAGTAGCTATTATAATTTTTAAAACCCGAGTCTATTTGAGGTCCTCAGAATAAGTTGTCAAATCGGAATTACAACAGGGGCATATTGCATGCAGATTTCGATGCTTTTTATGCTGCTGTGGAACAGCGGGATTTTCCTGAATTGCGAAATAGACCAGTAGTGGTCGGAGGAAGTCCGAGTAGAAGAGGGGTTGTCGCATCCGCCTCTTATGAATCCAGAAAATTTGGTATTAAGTCTGCCATGCCGACGAGCACCGCGTTGAGAAAATGCCCCGAAGCGGTGGTTGTGTCACCAAGATTTGTGGTGTATCGAGAAGTTTCAAGGCAAGTAATGGAAGTGTTTAGAGATATTACTCCTTTAGTTGAACCACTCTCACTGGACGAAGCATACTTGGATGTAACCCATTTAATTGCCGAAAATATTAGCCCTCCACAAATTGCAAAAAAACTAAAACAAAAAGTTTTGTCTAAATTAGGCCTGACTATTTCTGTCGGGGTTGCTAGTTCCAAATCGGTGGCCAAGATTGCTTCAGGCATCAATAAACCTGACGGACTCACCATCGTAAGACCTGGAGGGGAGGTAGCTTTCCTTTATCCGCTGCCTGTTGAGATTTTATGGGGAATTGGTCCAAAAACTTCAGCTAAATTGCATCTGCTATCGATCGATACCGTGGAAGATTTAGCCTCCCAGTCGATGGAAATACTTTCTGGTATTTTTGGAAATAACGCTGCTCACATGAAGCAAATATCTAATGGGATTGATACTACACCAGTGATAACTCAACGGGAACGTAAATCAATTAGTTCTGAGACTACTTTATTGGTGGATACTTCAGACGCGGAAGATCTTAGCGAGATAGTCATGAGGTTAAGTGGTTATGTCGCTGAATCATTACTGAAGAAGAATATGAGAGGCCGGACCGTAAAGTTAAAACTTAAAAGATCGGATTTTACTGTTTTGACCAGGCAGAAAACAATTCCGGAAAAGGTGCAAATCTCATCTGAAATAGCAGAATTTGCCTTAGAACTTTTGAGCTTTGAATTAGAAAATACAGATGAGAAATACCGCCTTATTGGAGTTGGTGTATCGGGATTTGCAACCTCTGAAAATCTTCAAGATGAGATGCAATTGCGGTTCGAAGGTCTGTAAAACTTATTTGTTGTCTATTTTAACTGGTTCTATTGGATCGAAGGGATTGAAGCCAAACACGTGGGAGTAAAAGTAAAATTCGGCTTCTAAGGTACGCTGGATATTTTCTGACTTTCTAAATCCATGCTGCTCTCCTTCGAATTCAAGATAGGCCACTGGGATACCTTTTGCCTTCAATGACGCATACATTTTTTGAGATTGATTAGGAAGTACAATTTTATCCTCTAGTCCCTGAAACAGAATTACAGGACAGGACAGGTTTTCTGTGTGGTTAATAGGTGAACGATCAAGGTATTTTTGCCTTTCTTCCGGGTATTTTCCAACCATTGAATCAAGATACCTCGATTCAAATTTATGTGTTTCTTTAGCTAAGGCAGTGAGATCGCTGACACCATAGTAACTTGCCCCTGCTGCAAAGAAATTTGTGAATGCCAGACAAGCTAATGTTGTAAACCCACCTGCACTTCCACCTCGTATAGCGATTTTTTGGGGGTCGACTAAGCCTTCTGAAACAAGATAATTACCTCCATTAACACAATCATCTACATCACTTATTCCCCAGTTACCGTTCAGGGCCTTTCTGTACTTGGTGCCATATCCAGTGCTTCCCCTGTAATTGACGTCTAAAATCGCAAATCCTCGACTTGTCCAGTATTGAATGCCTAGATTAAGGGCATTTGAGGTCGATCCAGTCGGTCCACCGTGGCTGAGTATTATGAGGGGAGGTTTAGATGAATCAGGAGCTTTATAATTCGCATTCACAGGGGAATAATAGAAGGCGTGGCATTCTTGGTCACCGGTTGTCGAATATTTGACAGCGAGTGGTTTTGAAAAATGAATCGTTTCTATGTCGTTTTCCGTCGATACTTGGACTACTTCGAGTTTTTTGGTGGCTTTGGCCTGATAAGTAAATAAGGAATATGAATGGTCAGACGAGCCAGCAGCGAACAGGGCTTTGCCGTTACAGGCCTTCAGACCAGTTCTATGTATCTCAGTGATATCAATATCGATATCGACTAAGTCGCAGGAAATTGGGTCCAATGAGGCAACTTTCCAAAACCCCAGTCTGTTGTAGCCGCATATTATTTGGTCATTGGTTATGAAACCATAAAATCTAACACCTAGCCCCCACTGGGCTTGAGTGAATTCGGCATTTATGGGGGTCAGATTATGCGATTGTTTCTCTTCATATTTAAATATGTTCCACCAACCGGAGAGGTCTGATACGTAATGTAAAATGCCACTTGGAGACCATAGTGGTTGGCAAACGGATTCGCCGTCCCCTGCGATTTTATGGGGATTGTGAAGTTTTAAATGCTGCAAATCAGCCACATAAAGCTCAGTAGAGTCCCAAGGCATGTTGGGGTGATTCCATTGAACCCAAGCAAGCTTCCGCCCGTCAGGACTGATTACTGGAGACGCATAGAAATCAGCGCCAGAGGCCAGAATTGTTACCGCTCCGTCATTCTGTAAGTCAACTGAGACTATACAATTGACAGGTTCATCATTGCTGTCATGGTTTTCGCCAACGTAAATAATTTGTTGGGTTTCCGCATCCATTGCTCCATCAGCGAATCTTAGAAGCGGTTCATTTGTGATTTGAGTGAGATTATCACCAGTCAGGTTAACTTTATATATTTGTTGGTCCAAGAAATTGGAGAAATATACTTCTTTTTCATGTACTAGATAGGACCCACCTCCATATTCGTGAACTCGTGTTCTCGCATTGTGCGATTTAGGAATAATTTCATTTTTAAGCCCGTCAGTAGCCTGGCGCATTATTGTGTAACGACCGTCTTCTGTTGGCCTCATTTCCTGCCAAAATGTGCCTTCATTTGACATGAATAGATCTCCAATACTTATCGAGTCAGAGACAATGGACTCAGTGGTAATTGGAGATTCCCAAGAACCATAGGGCGCAATTTTTTTTCGAGGCATGATAATTCCTATTTGGAAGTAATGGCAGCTAGGTAATCGAAATAACTTTTCTTACGATCCGTATTGATGGACCAGTTAACAGGTATTAGTTGGTACCCGTTTTGGTAATCACCAAAGGCCGCGTTTCCACCTGCACCCTCACCAGGATCAAAGTAGCCCCAGCCTGCAAAAGAGCTGATTGCGCAAAAGAAGTTGTTTAATTCATAATCGAATTTAAAATGATCGTCTTCATTAAATAATATGGGCATATCATGCCACTCTGTAAGTTTCCTGGTTTCTTCTACCATTTCTGAAATTCTTTTGGGATCAACAACACCATTTCCGTGCAAAAGAATAAAATCGGATGACTTAACCACCTTGTTCTCAGGGATAGTATTACCGCCATAGCTGGTGCCAACTAAAAGTCCTTTCGAATCGGATTTGATGGATTTTACCAATTCTATGAGTTCATGAACCCTATGAGGTTGGAGTATTTCATGTTCATATTTTGGGACGCTGCATTCGTTATTGATTTCTATCACAACGTTCTCATATCCACTGGTTAGGATCCATTCACAGGTATTTTGAACCGCCGATTTCACTGAGGCTTCGTCTCTAACTCTTTCATCTTGTCCGAAATAAAATAAACCCAGAATAAGCACCATCGATAATTTATCAGTTTCTTCAATTATTTTGCTGAGCCTACGAATGTATTCAGGTTTTAAGCTGCCGTCAGGATTGAAGCCCGAACTATTCCACGGTTGAGATTCAGGGGATGGCAGACCTTCCCATATTTCCGAATCTTTTCCTGGTATCCCCTTCTCTTTCATAAACTCCCTGAATTGATCCAGTCGGTAGTATCCAGAGGGTGCTCCACCCTGTAAATTAACGGTGACGGCTGTCAATCCATATCTTTTGTAGTTAGGTAACATACTGATAAATTCATTGGTGTTTCTGTTTGGATCCCATTCGGTTGTATCAGGGTATTTCCAAATATGACGGGTATGAAGGTTGTCATCGTCGAAGATTGCATTCACCATCCTTGCATTTAGCAATAACCCTTCTATATTGATACCTTGGTATGTAATACCTTTATAGGTCGGTACGTCATCTATCAACCATTTTTCGCCATGAACAGACACCCGAGTCATACTTTGCCTAGTCCTTGCTATTCTCTTTCCTTTGCTTTGCAACCCTGCGGGATCCGCCCATATCTGAGCCAGGCAATGGTACAGTCCCAATTATTTCGTCGGTTTTAAATTTATTTATCGTGTTTTTACTGTACCCAAGCAATTCTTCTAATATGTGTTCGTTATCTTGACCAAGGCAAGGTGCTGGGTTGTGAGTTATTCGTCCTTGGTCGCTTTTGAACTTAAATATTGGTCCAGTCATGGGGTAGAGTCCCGCAGCTGGATGATCAACTATTTGGAAAAAGTTTCTTTCGTTTAAATGAGGGTCTGCATATGAATCTGCACCGCAATCTATAACAACTCCCGAGGTTATACCTGCGGCTTGCAGAAGGGTTAGCGCATCATACCTATCTCGGGTAGAAGCCCATTCATTTATCGTAGCATCAAGGTGATCATGGTTTTGAAGTCGGGCTTCCAAGGAATCCAGATCCGTGTCCTCTAAGGAGTTGTCCCCAATGATTGCTTTAAGTTGATACCATTCTTTATCTGTTTTGATACTTATTGCTATCCAATTATCATCTCCAGAACATTTATATACCCCCTGCGGGGCAAAATCTGGATGACGATTACCTCTCCGTTTTCTGATTGACGATGTCATTTGATTCTCAAGGTATATTTCCCCGAGATGGGTCATAAAGGACTCGGCCTGCGACATATCTATGAATTGGCCTTTTCCTGTCTTTGCTCTATATACCAAAGCTGAAGTAAGGGCCATTACCCCGTTAGTAGCGGAGACAGCATCCGGGTGATGAACCAGTGAATTCGAAGATTGGTCCATATCAGGATATCCTCTTAAATAAGAGTGTCCAGTAATTGCGTCTATTGCCATTCCCATACTGCGGTAGTTGGCATAGGGTCCGTCATTTCCATATCCTGGCATCAACATGTAGATGATATCGGGTTTTATCTTTCTGACCTGCTCGTAGCTGAGCCCAAAATTTTCCATCACTGTACGTGCATAATTGCAAAAAACAACATCGCTCTGCGAAACCAGATCTTTGAAAGAATTTAACCCCGGCTGGGTTTTCAGGTCCAGGGTGAGGCTTTTTTTGTTTCGATTTATAGCGTTGAAATTTGACTGCCGGTTCCACGGTTCCTTCCCAGGGTCGTTATCGGGATATCCTCCAGCATTGGCAGGAGGATTTATTGGTCCTCTTCCGATTCTCTGAATCGATTCAATTTTAATTACCTCAGCTCCCATATCACCAAGTAGGGACCCACAAAACGGTCCAGCCCATATTTCAGACAGTTCAAGAGCTCTTATTGAAGATAATGGCTGATTCACTTCTGAATTCATATGATATTTTCCATAGCCAGCATTTCCATTTGTTCATCAGAGAATTCCAATAGTTTCCTAAGCACTTCATTTGTATTTTGGCCGAGTTGAGGAGCCGCTTTAAGCGATGAAGTGGGGGCATTTGAAAATCGGAAAGGATCACCTGTCATGCGTAAGGTTTGCCCGTTCGGGTGATCCACATTTTGAAAAAAACCTCTTTCATGAAATTGTTCGTTTTTGTGAACTTCTTCAGGCGGGAGGATTGGTGATCCAGGAACTCCAGCGGCCTGGACGGCCCGAAAAATTTCCTCCCTAGTTTTATCGTCCAGCCAAGCTTGGAAAATAGCTTCTAATTCTTCTTGATTTTCTGATCTTTTGATGGTGTCCTCATATTTTGGATTTACCATCAGATCTTCTCTATCAATCATTTTGGCTATATTTGGCCACATTCTTGGGCCTAAAGGAAGAAAGCTAAAATACCCATCTTTACATCGGAAAGTTCCCACTGCATATGGTTCACGAGCACCAGCCGCGGAGGTTCTCGGTTCCGATCTCAGGTCGGGTTCGCCAGCATATATAAATGGTGCTCTTCTACCGATTTGGTGAGGGTGACCAGCCATACATTCTTGGATGGAAATATCTAACCAGTCTCCCTGACCAGTAAGAGTTCTCTTAAATAGAGCCGCTGTAGTTGCAGCCGCGGCAGCGTTACCTGCAAAATATTGGGCTATTTCCCCCGAATATCGGAGAGGTTCTCTCTCAGGTAAACCCTCTCTATACATAGCCCCTGTCATAGCAAACAGGGTTAATTCATCGTAGTGAAAGTTTTTGTATGGTCCCGTTTGGCCGTAAGGCGTAATTGAGGTGAAAATAATCGACGGGTTAGATTTCTTAATTTGGTTGTATGCTAGCCCAATTTTGTCTAAATGCCCTGGTTTTTGGGTTTCGACGACGACATCGCAAACTTTCATCAAAGCGGCCAAAATGTTTTGGCCCTCCACGGCATCTAAATTTATCGTGATGCTTTTTTTCCCTGCATTCAAATGGAGGAACAGGGGGCTGTCACCACTCTGATTATTTGGGTTACTGTTGGTCCATTTTCGGAGTGGGTCCCCACTCAATGGCTCCACTTTAATCACTTCACATCCGTACAATCCAAGTGTTTTTGCACAGAAAGAGGCAGCCAACCTGTCCGACAGGTCCAAAACTATAATTTCTTCAAGGGCACCATAAGGCATATTTCAGATATAAACTCTAGCTAAATAGTAAGTGCCATTGTCCATATGTAGGTAAGGGGTGTCAAACTTAAAGGTCCAGTTCAAAAAGTGGCGGCACAAATCCCAAATCGGCAATTACAAATTCCCTATAAATCCCGCACCTTCATGATAATAACCCCTTCGGCGTCATATATTTTCTCGAGTTTTCCACCCAAACCTTCGTATATCTTTCTCAACCCATTACTAGGGTAGTACAGTTTTTCGACCTCTCCTATCACTATATATTTGACCCCGTATTTGTCTATAAGATTTCCTGCTAACTCAAAACCAGGTGTGGTGTAAATAGAATTAACATCGGCCATTCGAGAGTTTATTTCATTGCGATATTCCCATCTTTGTTGTTGCTGATGCCATTCCCACCCTATGACGGTTGGCAGGCCTGTATGGATCGAGATTCTGCCACCCCACCGATAAGTTGGAGTCACCCCTTCCAAAATGACTGGTGATCCTTCGATGTTATCTCTAAGCCAACGGATTGCTGCCATATCGGCGGATAAGTTTATGTCACCCTTTTCATCCTTATAAATGCCATCTTTCATGAACTCATATCCGTCAAGCGTAAATGCTGTTACTGATTTGTAGAAACGGTCTTGTAATCTATCGGCCGTTCCAAAGGCTGTATAAATCAGGCTGCTCGACACAAGTAGAAATATAAAAATGGCCCAGCAGTATGAAAAAGTGGATTTAAGTGAAAAGGATAATTGGTTGATTAAATTGTATAAGAAGTAGGCTGCCGCTATACCCAGAATAATCCAAACATGTAGATAAAACTTAAATACTGTGTTCATCCTGTCGATATCCCCTTCAATTCTCCAGATATCTACACCTATCACCACAGAGAAAGCCCCGATGGCAAGCAGGCAAGGAAAAAATGAATCAGAGTAGGAAGATTTGGAGTTTTTAAATACAAAGAAGCAAGAACTAACTAACAGGAAAATCATCAGTATAGATAGAGGAATAGCGCCTCCTAAAATTCCGGATGACAATGCGACTATGAGATATCCGAAGAGCAAGACGGTAATCAAGATTAAGGCGAGAAATTTGGGATGGGATCTGTATAATTTTTTTGTTAGAGGTTTAGCCGAAAATTGAATTGAGTTTTGGTTAGTTATGAACGGATACACTGAATAGAGACACCAAGAGAAGGCTATTGCTAAGAATAAACCGTTTATTGATATAAATTGGAGGAAGGTCGTTGTATTTGTTGTTCTTTCTATCCAATTGAAAAAAGTTACCGAATTAAGATGATAAGGAAGGAATGAGAAGTAAGCTAAAGTCAGGACATAAGTAGATTTCCAAACCACCTTAAAAAGTGTCAAAGAATTTAATCCTCCTATTTGTCTGAGTTCAGCTATCAATAAAGATCCGATAGCTATAGCTGTATAAATAGGCACGTCCCACGTGTTTACGGCCGCCAAGCATCCTACAGACAAGCCTAGGATTGATAAAGTTGGCAAGGATTTCCACCATATATTGCTGATGTTATTGCGCGTTATATGTAGGGATAGACCCACTACCAGAAGGGTAAATGGTATGGAAATTAAATGAGCATGAAGGTCCGCAAAAAGGAACGTAAAGAAAGGGAATTCTGTAATTTCATGCCCAGGTGGGTCAGGATGCATCATTCGACTACTCCTCCAGTAGTCAAAGTCTGTAAAAATATTGGATCCAAATCTTACAGAATCCCAAACTTGGTAAAGTCCATCAAGATTACCTAAAACACATACGAAAAGAATAGAAATTATTCCTGCTATTACAGGATTTATTTTGTTCGGGTTTTTCTTTCTGGAAAGGATGTTTCTTCCTATTGAATACACAGAACAGGTAGACAAAGCGAAGAAAGTCGCGATCGCCAAGTTATAGGCTATTTCTGTTGTAATTCCAGTCAGATGGATCAAAGAGGCTACTACGAACTGACCCCAGTAGTAGTAATTCAAGTATCCTCCTGAAAACCACGGGTCATATGGAGGCATATAGGTCGATTTAATCACCGCATTGAGGTAAGCCAAATCCATTGGTTTTTCCCCGCCCCTGTAAGGGTGCCAAAGGTCAGGGTTCATCATTCGGATAAGAGTGAATGCTAAAAAAGAGCCGAGAAACAAGATTTCCAGGCTTATTATTTTTGGCCAATTCGCTGAGAGATATTTGAGAATTTCCCGATATTTTTTAATTGTTATCAATATTGAAATCATGGATACCAAAGCTATGCTGAGCCAGAGAGAAGATTTGCCAAATCCCATTATGTGTAAGCTAGACAATATCCAGGCTATAAAGCACACCATTAGTAAACCCAATGTTTTCGCAAACAAGAATCCTTTGTCGTCAAATGTGGAAAACATAAGATAACCAATGGGAAATGAAATTAATGAAATAAGTGTCAGACAGGCTATCCAAAAAAAGATGGGGTACCGGTTTGATGTAGAATCGGTGTGAATTATATTAGACCAGGTCCCCCCTTTTTCTTGACCTGCTTTAGTTGAGTCAGACATCATCAAATGGGTCGTCTTTTCTTTGCTGATGGGATCGACTTTGTATTGATTATCAGATATGAAATCCATGGAATTTTGTTCAATGATGGTTTTTAATTTAGGACCTTCTAGTTTTTCAAAATTTAAAAAAATGATTACTTTAGGGTGGTCATACACTGAAAAACTTTCGTCTGCAAAACCACCATTAATACTGATTCCGTCTTCGGAAAAAATAGCTTCATCTACGGATGGTAGATTGGGTCTGGAAAAAGAATCTTCATAAATTTTGATGTTTGCGAAAGACATATGTGAACTTTCTATATGAACAGGTTTGAATCCTAAATCACCCGAGAATAAAGCGTTGTAGTACCCGGTCATCAGAGGGTAACGTTCTGGAATTCGGGTGACCGTGCCATAGAGGCGATTACTGAAAATTATTAAATAATCTGCTTCTGATAAGGATTCAGCCATTTTATTTAATTTGGGGAGGGTATCTGGATCGTATATGGGGAGCTCACTCACATGGTATTTTTCCAAGTCAGGAAGGCTTTCTTCCCAATGTTCTTTTAGTAAGGAAGAGTTACGTGGTACGTTCTCGTTTATCCAATTGGAGGCCGCAACCCCAGGATGTGGTGTGGCATATATATTTTGGAAGGCTAACCCAAATGTAATGGTGGAAAATATGACTAAAATAGACCCAAGGTACCCTAACTTTTTGATGGAATTTCTGGGGCTACGTGTTAGCTGTACTAAGAAAGCGCTCCCAAGTATTACCAACAATGGGATTATTGGGAGTAAATATCTTGTGAATTTAACTTCGAAGCTGCCAACGATGAGAGCATAAGGAATTACCCAAGAAAGAATTAGTGTGGTCTCTAACGACTTGGACCCCCTTAATAAAAAGTTGATTATTAGGATGAAAAATGCAAGGCCAGAGGCAACCAAAATCATCAGGATTGAATTCGATGAGGTTAATAAAAAGCCAAGGGCGAAGACCGTTGCAACAGTGAACGTTCCTAGTATCCAGTGTCTTTTAGATACCAAAGCCGAAATCACCCCTATCAGGCCTAATATCGTAAGCGGCCATCCTAGTCCCCATCGACCTAATTGAGTGATTTGGTATAAGTAAGGAGTCGTGTCTATATATTGTCTTGTATATGGATAATCTCTGATTCTTCGTACCATTTCTGACTGTTCTGTGGTGTCAGCAATAAATTGGTTCCAATCAAGAATTGCGTAAGGCTCGGCTAGTATGAAAGTAATTAACCCTATAAGTAGACCTATACCCAGGTTTTTTATCGCTATGGATATTGGGAATATATTCATTCGGGGCTCAAAGTAATAGGCAATGGAACCTATCAGGTGGGAGAAAAAGAACACACCTAGAATTGGAAAAAAACTTATCTTTGATGCTAAACCTAACCCAATCAATATCCCGGCTATCACAGAGTCTCGAAGCCTGCCTTTTTGGGCAACTCGATAAAGGAAAAATAGAGTCCATACAGCAAAGAGAGATACAAAAGTGTCAAAAGCAAAAAAATTCGATAACTGAATGTGTATAACAGAAAATGACACCAATAAAGATGCCATAAGGCTAACTCGATTACCGAAACATACCTTTGCTAAAAGTGCGGTTCCAGCTATGGTCCCAAGGTCAGCCAAGGTAGAAAGAGACCTGGCCATACTTCTAGGATCAAATATCTCAGATCC
>CEWR01077086.1_pt1 | contig 39146 bp, 32 predicted proteins | sample 356321 | NCBI WGS metagenome assembly CEWR01 (sample SAMEA2621551, study PRJEB7988) | marine metagenome | biome: marine biome (ENVO:00000447); feature: mesopelagic zone (ENVO:00000213); material: "saline water (ENVO:00002010), including plankton (ENVO:xxxxxxxx)" | depth 790 m
TTGAGCTCCAATACTTTCTTTAATTACCACTGCTTTCTTTTGTTCAATTAAAAGTGCGCTTGCAGATTCTTTACTTGAACTTGTTCTTATAACAATATCATCTAAAGCAACGCCTTCTTCTGCAGATAATAATTGATTAATTGTAATTGTTTCTTCAGCCTTAATTGTAAATGCTTTTTCAACTGATTTATATCCTAAAAAGCTAAAAACCACTATATGATTTCCTGCTGGCACTTTTAGAGCATAATTTCCATCAAAATCTGAAGTAGTTCCTATAGTAGTTCCCTTAATAATTATGTTTGCAAATGGTAAAGACTCATTGTTTGTTTCTTTGTCTGTCAAGACCCCTTCTAAAGTACCTTTGTCTTGAGCGTTTACAAACTGACTCAAAGCGAACAACGTAATAAATAAAATTTTCTTCATTTTTAGTGTATAATTTACAATTGCAAAAGTCTTATAGGTATGTAAATTCTATGTTAGTTGTAAATTATGATTGTATTACAGAAACATTAACTAAAAGTTAAATCGAAGAAATAGTTAACAGTTTAGTAATTTAAAGAGAACATTAAATTTAAATGTTAGTTGCAAATTTGTAGAAATCTTAAGAGATTAAATGTCATCATAAATCTATTAGTTTTGTCAACTATTTTATATGACTTACTGCCTTTGGCCAAGGCAGTTTTATTTTTTTTTTAATGTTTCATTAACATTTACTTAACATACTTGTTAGTTATTTGCAGCGACAAAACTAATAAATATGAAACCTTTATTGCTACAAAGAGTAGTAACATTAATCTGTATGTGTGTTCTCTTGAGCACAAATGCACAAAAAATCAATGCTCCTAAATTTGGGAAAGGGTTATTTAATTTAATAGGACAAGATAGTACTTGGTCTATGAAAGTTGGTCTGAGATTCCAAAGTCTTGCAACTTCTTCTTGGGATGCTAGCAGTGGCCTTTCTAATCCAGCTTCTTCTTTTTTGATAAGAAGATCTCGTCTAAAGTTTGATGGTTTTGCATACTCTCCAAAATTAAAATATAAAGTAGAATTAGGTTTATCTAATAGAGATCAATCTGGTGCATCTCAATACACAAGTAATGCACCTAGATATATTTTAGATGCTGTTTTAAAGTGGAATTTTTCAGGAAACTTTGTTTTATGGTTTGGACAAACCAAATTGCCAGGAAACAGAGAACGGGTAATTTCATCTGCAAACTTGCAACAAGTAGATCGTTCTTTATTGAATAGTAGATTTACGATTGACAGAGATATGGGTTTTCAATTAAGACACCAATTTAATCTTACAAACACTTTTTTAGTAAAAGAAATATTTTCGATGGCGCAAGGTGAAGGGAGAAATATTACCACTGGAAATATTGGTGGACATCAATACACAACTAGAATCGAACTATTCCCTTTTGGAAATTTCACAGGTAAAGGAGATTATAAAGGAAGTGATTTAAAGTTTGAACAAGAACCAAAATTAGCACTTGGTTTTGCTTATGATTTCAACAATAATGCATCTAAAACAAGAAGTAATCAAGGTTCTTATATGTTAAATGACACGGGGTTTTATTCAACAAATATTTCTACACTTTTTATTGATGCAATGTATAAGCATAAAGGATTTTCTTTTATGGCAGAATATGCAAATAGAGACGCAAAAGATCCTTTAGCAAAAAACTCTGATGGTTCTCTAACAGGTGATGAAGTACAAATTGGTCATGGTTTAAATTTACAAACAGGATATTTACTTTCTAAGACAGTAGAGGTTTCTGCACGTTATACCAATATTTCATTAGATAAAAATATTACTGGGAAAAGCGCAGAAAATCAATACACTTTAGGTTTATCTAAATATATTTCAGGGCATAAATTAAAAGTTCAAACAGATTTAAGTTATACAGATATTGGCTTTAAAACAAACCAATTATTATATAGATTGCAAGTAGATATTCATTTTTAACAAACATTAATATAACATAACCGTAACATTCGCAACTTTTTGTGGTTGTAAATTTGCAAAAATAAATTTAATCAAAAGATGGGAGATCCATATATTTTAATGCTTGTTGCCTTAGCTGTTTTAGCTATCGTTGACTTAGTTGTAGGAGTTAGTAATGATGCTGTAAATTTTTTAAACTCAGCGATTGGCTCTAAAGCAATATCCGTAAGAAACATAATGATAATTGCAAGTCTAGGTGTATTCTTTGGTGCAATTACATCTAGTGGGATGATGGAAGTTGCCCGTAAAGGAATTTTTAATCCTAGCATGTTTATGTTTCAAGACATTATGTTCATTTTTATGGCCGTAATGATTACTGATATTCTTTTGTTAGATATTTTTAATTCACTTGGAATGCCTACATCAACTACAGTTTCTATTGTATTTGAGCTTTTAGGAGCTGCAGTTTGTATTTCATTAATTAAAATATCTGCAAACGATTCTCAATCATTCTCAGATATTTGGAATTATATCAACCATAAAAAAGCATTACAAATTATTAACGGAATTCTACTCTCTGTTGTCGTGGCGTTTTCTATAGGAGCCATTGTTCAATTTGTTTCTAGAGTAATTTACTCTTTCAATTTTGAAAAAAGAGCTACTTATATTAATGCACTTTTTGGAGGTTTTGCAATTACTGCAATTACTTATTTTATTATCATAAAAGGAATGAAAGGAACTCCTTTTTACGGCAATGTAAAGGGCTTAATTGAAGGGAATACAATTGTAATTATAGCAGGAAGCTTTGTTGCTTGGTCTATTATTTCTCAACTACTAATACAGTTTCTAAAAGTAAATGTTTTAAAATTAATTATTGGAATTGGTACGTTTTCTTTAGCAATGGCATTCTCTGGAAATGATTTGGTAAACTTTGTCGGTGTCCCAATTGCTGCATGGAATTCTTATGAAGCTTGGAGTATTTCTGGTGTTTCTGCGGATGCATTTTCTATGGGGATTTTAGCAAAAAAAGTACCCTCAAATGTTTATCTATTATTATTTGCTGGGGCGATTATGGTCGTTACTTTATGGACTTCTAGTAAAGCACAGAATGTAATAAAAACTGGTATTGATTTATCTCGTCAAGGAGAAGGTCATGAGAAATTTCAACCAAACCCTTTGTCTAGAGTTGCTGTTAGATTTGCAATGGTTTTAAATACTGGTATTCGTTATGTAATTCCAAAAAGAACCTTGGCTTTTGTAGATGCTAAATTTCAAAAACCAGTAATCGAATTACCAAAAGATAAAACCTATGAATTACCTGCTTTTGATTTAGTAAGAGCTTCTGTAAACTTAATTGTAGCAGGAATCTTAATATCTATTGCAACTTCTATGAAACTACCTTTATCTACAACCTATGTAACATTTATGGTAGCAATGGGTACTTCTTTAGCAGACAGAGCTTGGGGAAGAGAAAGTGCAGTATATAGAGTTGCAGGTGTAATTAATGTTATTGGTGGATGGTTTCTAACAGCACTTACAGCCTTTTTAGCCGCTGCAATTGTTGCCTACCTAATTAGCTGGCATATGGTTATGATTCCAATTTTATTAGCAGTTGTTGCTCTTTTAATAGGAAGAAACACGTTAATTCACAGAAAGAAAGCTAAAGAAGTAAAAAAACAAGTTTATATTGAAAGAGCTGAATTAATTACCATTAATGGTGTAATTGAAGAAAGTGCAGATCATATTTCTGAAGTTATAAATCGTGTAAATAAATTATATACCAATGTTGTAAATGATTTAGCAAATCATGATTTAAATAAATTACGTAAAACGGATAAACACGTAGAAAAATTAAATGATGAAATAGATGAATTAAAAGACGGTGTTTTCTATTTTATTAAATCTTTAGATGAAACTTCTGTACAAGGAAGTAGATTTTATATTATGGTTCTAGGCTATTTACAAGATGTAGCACAATCTATTAGTTATATTTCTAGAGCAAGTTATAAGCACGTAAATAACAATCATAAAAATTTAAAGAAAGGACAAATTAAAGATTTAAAAACAATAGATAATGAGTTATCAAGTATATTAACTAAAGAAGCTGCTATTTTTGAAAACAGACATTTAGATGACCTTAATGCTTTGTTAGTAGAGAAAAATCAATTATTAAAAAGTGTTTCTTTATCTATAGAAAAACAAGTAGCGAGAATTAGAACGGATGAAACAAGCCCTAAGAATACTACTTTATATTTTAGTGTTTTATTAGAAACTAAAGATTTAATCTCTGCATTAATGAGTTTATTGCAAACTTATGAAGAGTTTTACTTAAGTACTAAACAAGTAAAATAGAAAAAATAATTTTATCACTTTATAAAAAACCATGAATTCAAATTCATGGTTTTTTTTATTAAAACCAAAATCCTAAATTAAATAACCAGTAATTTTGATTTCTGTCTGGAGACCAACTATATTTAATTTCTATAGGCCCAATCAAACTATTATAGCTGTAACCAAGAGCATAACCAGATTTAATGTTTTTAAAAACATCTATGTTTTTAAAAACATTGTCATCTAAACGGGCATAATTAGCAATAAAACTTGCATAATGCTTTTCTATAAAACAATAACTAAACTTAAATTCTGATTTTAAAAAAGAATTGTTAGACAATTCTGCAAAATCATATCCATATAAAGAAACAAAAGTGTTTGTGTAGTTTTGATTGTATCCCCCTAAATAAAAATCGAAAACATCTGAGTCTGAATTATTCAAAGCAAAACCAGCTTCATTTGTCATTTGAAAAGTTACTTCATCAGCAATCGTTGTAGCAAAACCTAAAACTCCTTTTGCTTGAGCAAAACTAGTAAAGTTATTATTGTAGTTAGAAGAATTTAGATACCACTTAAAATTTAAATCAGCATAATAACCTTTGGTTACAAAATACTTTTTATCATAAGTATCTAATTTTAAATACCCAAATGCATTGTAATAATTACTGTTATCTAAAATAGTCTTATCGTTATTATTCGTTATCGTTTCTGTACTTGCATTAATATGTTTTTGCTCTAAACCAAGGCCTAAAGCAAACTTTCTATCGAATGTAGTTTGCACAAAAAGCTGATTGGTAATATCTATATATTTTAAATCGATACTATTAATGTCTGGAAATTGTGAAACCACAGAATTGTATTTAGAATTAGCTCTAAAATGATTGTATCTAGATCTAAATCCATAACTGATATAAAAGCCATTATCTACAAAATAATTAAGGTTGTATCTTAAGTTATCACCCAAAATCACATCCAAAGACAATAAATCGTTCTCTACAAATAAGTGTTTTTGACTATAATTTGCTAATACTCCCGATTTATATAAAAAATCATAATGAGCTCCTAAACTTAGTGTTGCATTGTCATTAGATTCCTTTAACTTAAAGTTTAAATGATAGCTTTTATCCGCTTGTTTTTTTAGTTGATATTCAATTCTTCCATAATTTTTTGTAGCTGATAATAAATGAATGTCTTTAGTAATTTCTTGCCTAGAAAGACTGTCTCCCTTCTTAATAGTTAACTTCCCTAAAACATAAGCCCTTGTATAATAGTTGTTTCCTGTTATGTTTATTTTAGAAATATACCTCTTATCAGTATTTATATTTAATAATTTTTTCTTTTTTTTAATAATTTGTTTTACTGCTATTTCTTTAAAAATTTCTCTATATTTTTTAGCTTCTATTTCTCCTTTTTTAATGATTTCATCCTTTTTGTCGAAATCAACAACATTGTATTTAAAAATTTCTGGATGAATATAAACATCTAATTTTTCTTTTTCTTCAGTACTTTTACGATACATCTGATAACTAACAATCTGATTTAAAATAGCAATTACAGAGGTCAGTTTCTCTTTTTCATACAATTTACCCTCAACATCTACACCAATTATAATATCTACTCCTTTAGATTTCATAATAGTTACAGGAAAATTATTCGCAACACCTCCATCTATCAATAATTTATCATCTAAGATTACTGGATCTAACAAAGTAGGAAAAGATCCACTTGCCCTTAAAGCTAGTGGAAGAGAACCCTTTTCTAACAAAACCTCTCCTCCATTTTCTACATCTGTAGCAATACAAAAAAACGGTATTGGTAATTTAGAGAAATCTTTTAAATCTTCTGTAGAATCTAATAATTCAAACAAAAAATTTAGCACATTCTGACCTCTAGAAACAGCTCTTGGCAAACCTACTTTACCTCTTTTTATAGGCAATGTAATCCTTGTTTTTTCTAAATATTCTTTTTCGAAAAAAGGCGATGTACTTCTTGGTAATATATCTCTTAAAAGATTTACAAAATCTGTTTCTGTAACGATGTCTTCTATTTGATTTGCTGAAAAACCTGCAGCATATAAACCGCCAATAATTGCCCCCATACTTGTGCCACCAATATAATCTACCTGAACACCTGCTTTGTCAATTTCTTTTAAAACACTTATATGAGCAAAGCCTTTTGCACCTCCTCCACTTAAAACCAAACCGACTTTTGGTTGTTTTTTTTGGCTAAAAGACACTATAGAAATAAGTAAAAAAAAGAGTCCTAAAAAGTTTTTCATTTTTTTTGAGGATAAAAATATTGATGCACTTTAATCGCTCTGGCATTTCCAATAACTTCTTTTAAATCTTCCAAAGAAGCTTCTTTTACACGTTTCGCAGATTTAAATTTACGTAATAAAGTTGTAATTGTCTGTTTACCAATATCTGGAATTTGTTCTAACTCAGATTTTATAGCACTCTTGCTACGTTTATTTCTGTGAAACGTAATTCCAAATCTATGCGCTTCATTTCTTAAATACTGCGTAATTTTTAAAGTTTCAGATTTTTTATCAAGATATAAAGGAATAGGATCATCCGGATAATAGATTTCTTCCAAACGTTTTGCAATTCCGATTATGGCAATTTTTCCTCTTAAACCTAAAAGATCTAAACTTTTTAATGCAGATGATAGTTGCCCTTTTCCTCCATCGACAATAATCAACTGAGGTAATGATTCATCTTCAGCCAATAAGCGCTTGTATCTTCTGTAAACAACTTCTTCCATCGACGCGAAATCATCTGGACCTTCCACTGTTTTTATATTATAATGTCGATACTCTTTCTTACTTGGTTTTCCGTCTTTAAAAACCACACAAGCAGCAACAGGGTGTGTTCCTTGGATATTTGAATTATCAAAACACTCTATATGTCTCGGCTCTTCAGAAAGACGTAAATCTTTCTTCATTTGCGCCATTATTCTTTTTACATGTCTGTCTGGATCTACTATCTGTGTCTGCTTAAATTGTTCTTGTCTATAGTACTTTGCATTTCTTTCGGAGAGTTCTACAATTCGTTTTTTATCACCTAATATAGGAATCGTCACTTTTACATTTTCTCCTAAATCAACTTTAAAAGGGGCGTAGATTTCTGGTGCTTGAGAAGCAAAACGTTGTCTAATTTCGACAATAAATAACTCTAATAATTGTTTGTCAGTTTCTTCTAATTTTTTCTTAATTTCTGTGGTATGAGATTGAATAATTGATCCATTTGAAATCTTTAAAAAATTGGCATATCCATGTGTTTCATCAGAAATAATAGAGAACACGTCTACATTATTTATAGAAGGATTTATAATCGTGCTTTTTGATTGATAATTGCTTAATAAACTGAGTTTCTCTTTTATCTTTTGGGCTTCTTCAAACTCCATATTTTCTGCAAAGCGTAGCATCATTTCTTGAAACTTATCTAAACTTTCTTTGAAATTTCCTTTGAGAATATTTCTAATTTCTTTGATCGAATTGCTGTAATTTGCTTCGGTTTCTAAAGCTTCACAAGCACCTTTACAATTTTTTAAATGATACTCTAAACAAACTTTATATTTGCCTTCACTTATGTTTTTCAGACTTAAATCGTGAGCACAAGTTCTGATTGGATAGAGCTCCTTTATCAAATCTAATAAAACTCTTACAGTTCTTACAGATGTATAGGGGCCAAAATATTCTGAGCCATCTTTAATAACTCTTCTGGTGGAGAAAATTCTTGGAAAACGTTCATTTTTAATACAAATCCAAGGATAACTTTTATCATCTTTTAAAAGAACATTGTAACGTGGCTTGTACTTTTTAATTAAGTTATTTTCAAGTAAAAGTGCATCTGTTTCTGTATTAACGACGATGTGTTTTATACGAACAATTTTTTTTACTAAAACGCTAGTTTTACCATTTTCATGGTTTTTATTGAAGTAAGAAGCAACTCTTTTTTTTAGGTTTTTGGCTTTACCAATATAAATAATTACATCTTCCTTATCAAAATACTGATACACTCCAGGTTCATTTGGTAGGGTTTTAACTTGAAGTTCTAAAGATATAGACATGTTCAAAAATAATGCTTTTGAGGATATAAATTAGTCAATTCTATAATTGAATTCTGCTAAAAGTTTGTATGTACACAAACCATGACATATTTATCAAAAGATAATTAATTATAAAAAAAATGTAGAATCAAAAAGAAAGATGCTTTAAAGAAACACAAACTAGAGACCAACAACCTACTCTTATTCTTATCGATCTTATACCAAGTTCTATTTCTTAATTTTTATGGTGGTTATCTTTCTATTGATAACAAGTTCTAATTTTATTCTTTATGGTTTTCTGTAAATTCTTTTACTTCTTTTTCTTCTTTCGGAAAAGCGTGTTTACTAAAAATAAAAAGTAAAGCTACACCAATAGTTATATAAGCATCGGCTGGATTAAAAATGTACTGAAAGAAAGTGAATAAATCACCTCCAATAAATGGAATCCATTCAGGTAAATTTCCACTCCAAATAGGAAAATAAAACATATCTACTACTTTCCCATAAAATAATTCTCCAGTAGTAATTTCTGGAAACATCGTCGCTACTTTACGAGTTGGATGATCAAAAATAACTCCGTAGAAAACAGAATCTATAATATTACCAACAGCACCAGAAAAAATAAGTGAAATACCAACGATAACTGCATTATGAACCTTACTTTTTATGTTGCTTATTAACCAATATATAATTGCGGAAACAGCAACCAATCTAAATAACGTTAAGAAGAGTTTACCTGTTTTCCCACCAAATTCAAAACCCATTGCCATTCCGTTATTTTCAACAAAAAGAATTTTAAACCAATCAAAAATCACAACCTCTTCTCCTAAGATAAAGTTTGTTTTTATATAAATTTTTATAATTTGATCTAAAGTTATTGCAAATATTATAGTACCAATTGCTAGGTTCTTTTTGGACATATTTTTTGAATTTGTGTTCACAAAAATAACACTATTATTGTATTTATTTAGTTGTTAAGAAAATATTAGCTTTTATTGTTACTACAGAAAAATTATTTTTATTTTTCTGTATTTTTTTTATATAATTTTTTTTATAAAAAAGTGTATCAACTTTTATTTTACCAGTTTTAGAAGTTACATTAATATTTGAGTTTTTAAGCGTTCCATAAACACTTCCTTCATACAATTTTATGGATACATTTGCTTTGACTTGGTTTAATTTTACGATTCCTTTTTCTATGAAAATGGTTACATCTTCTTGATAATTTTTAGATTCTATGTTGATTTCATCTCCAAAGATAGTGACCTTTTTTCCTTTAGGAATTTTTATAATTACAAAAGCTCTGTGCAACCTTTTAGTAATATATTTTCTAAAAACAGTTTCCTCTGTTTGTATTTCAGCTATTTTAAATTCAACTTTTAGTACATCATTTTTATTTTCTAAAAAAATATGCTGATCATTAATGTTTTCTGCAAACAACGTAATTTCTATAAAACCTGATGTTGAATTTTCTAATACAAAATTATCTAAACCAATTGTTGAAATTTCAATTTCTTTAGATTGGCTTTCAAATTTTTCTACAACTTTCTTTTGCGATAAAATTACAGATGAAAATAATAAAAATAAAAGGATGAAATTATTTTTCGTTGAACAAAAAAAGCTTCTACAAGAGAAGCTTTTTTTGTAATGTATTATAAACAAAATTATTATTGTTTACGTTTTGCCTCTATGCTTAAAGTTGCATGAGGTACTAATTTTAAACGTTCTTTCTGAATTAACTTACCCATAACTCTACAAACACCATAAGTGCCGTTTTCAATTCTTAACAAAGCATTTCTTAAGTCTCTAATAAATTTTTCTTGTCTAATTGCTAACTGCATATTTGACTCCTTATTCATTACTTCAGAGCCTTCATCAAAAGATTTAAATGATGGAGAAGTGTCGTTTGTTCCGTTATCAGCATCATTTTTATACGCTGCTTTTAACAAAACTAAATCTTCTTCTGCTCTTTCAATTTTTTTATCTATGATTAACTTAAACTCTTGTAAATCTTCTTTTGAATACTTTAGTTGTACGTCTGACATAACTCTTACAATTTTTCAATTAATATTTTACTTTTTATGGTATCAAACTCAATCTCTGTACCATACTTTAATTCATCCACAAAAACCAATTCCTTCGTTAATGTTTCACTCATAATATACTCCCTGTTCTCAGAAATAGATTGGTGTAAGTTTTCAAAATTTAAAACCGTTAATTTAATTTTATCCGTTACTTCTAAACCAGTGTCTTTACGTGCATTTTGTATTCTGTTTACCAATTCTCTGGCTACACCCTCTTTACGTAAATCTTCGGAAATAGTAACATCTAAGGCTACTGTTAACGAACCTTCATTTGCAACTAACCAACCTTCAATATCTTTTGATGAGATCTCTACATCTGAAAGTTCTAAAGTAATATCTTTTCCATTAATAGCAAGAAGAATGTTTTTATCTTTTTCAATTTTGTTAATATCTTCTTGATTGAACTTTTGAACTTCAGCTGCTATAAAACGCATATCTTTCCCAAACTTCGGACCTAATGATTTAAAATTTGGTTTAATTTGTTTGATTAAAATATCTGAAGCATCCTCTAAAATCTGAATTTCCTTAATATTTACTTCATGCTTAATTAAGTTTGCAACAGCTAAAATTTCTTCTTTTTGTTGCTCATTATCAACAGGAATCATAATTTTTTGTAATGGTTGACGCACTTTGATTTTCTCTTTTGCTCTTAATGATAAAACTAAAGAAGATATTATTTGTGCATTTTCCATTTTACGTTCCAAGCTTTTGTCAACAAAACTTGCATCATATTTTGGGAAATCTGATAAATGAATACTTTCTGATGTTTCTTTAGCAGTTACAGAATTCAAATCTTGATACAATCTATCCATAAAAAACGGAGCAATTGGCGCACTTAATTTTGCAATTGTATTCATACAAGTATACAAAGTTTGATACGCAGAAATTTTATCTGTTTGATAATCTCCTTTCCAAAAACGTCTTCTACTCAAACGCACGTACCAGTTACTTAAATAATCTTGTGTAAAATCTGATATTGCTCTGGCAGCCCTTGTTGGCTCGTATTCCGCGTAGAATTTATCAACTTTATTTATTAAAGTATGTAATTCTGATAAAATCCATCGGTCTATTTCTGGTCTTTTTTCTAAAGGGATATCTGCTTCTTCATAAGAAAAACCATCAATATTTGTATATAAAGTAAAGAACGAATAGGTATTATATAAAGTTCCGAAAAACTTACGTTTTACTTCTTCAATTCCTTCTAAATCGAATTTTAAATTATCCCAAGGATTTGCATTTGCAATCATATACCAACGTGTTGCATCTGCACCATACGTTGATAAGGTTGTAAACGGGTCTGTTGCATTCCCTAAACGTTTAGACATTTTATGCCCTTTTTTATCTAAAACTAAACCATTAGAAACTACGTTCTTATAGGCAACAGAATCAAAAACCATTGTAGAAATTGCATGTAACGTATAAAACCAACCACGTGTTTGGTCTACTCCTTCAGCTATAAAATCTGCTGGAAAAGATTCGTTCTCATCAATTTTTTGTTTATTTTCAAATGGGTAATGCCATTGTGCATATGGCATAGAACCAGAATCAAACCAAACATCAATTAAATCGTTTTCACGTTTCATTGGTTGCCCTGACGCTGACACTAATACAATTTCATCAACAATATTTTTATGTAAATCTATTTTTGCGTAGTTTTCTTCAGTATTGTTACCCACTTCAAAATCTTCAAAAATATCCTTTGCTAAAACGCCAGCTTCAACAGCTTTTGCCATTTCATCTTTTAATTCTTTAACAGAACCAATACATATTTCTTCTTTACCATCTTCTGTTCTCCAAATTGGCAATGGAATTCCCCAATAACGTGAGCGAGATAAATTCCAGTCGTTTGCATTTGCTAACCAATTTCCAAAACGACCAGTTCCTGTAGATTCAGGTTTCCAGTTAATGGTTTTGTTCAAGGCGTGCATTCTATCTTTTACATCTGTTACTTTTATAAACCAAGAATCTAATGGGTAATATAAAATTGGTTTGTCTGTTCTCCAACAATTTGGGTAACTGTGCTTGTATTTTTCAACCTTAAAGGCTTTATTTTCTATTTTTAATTTAATAGCTAACTCAACATCAATCGATTTTTCTGGAGCTTCACCATCTTTATAATATTCGTTCTTCACATATTTACCCGCAAATTCACCCATTTCTGGTCTAAATTTTCCTTGTAAATTAACTAACGGAACTAAATTATCATTTTCATCTTTTACCAACATTGGTGGAATTTCTGGTGTTGCTTGTTTTGCAACAATAGCATCATCTGCTCCAAAGGTTGGCGCTGTATGCACAATTCCTGTTCCATCTTCTGTCGTCACAAAATCCCCAGAAATTACTCTAAAAGCATCCTGTGGATTATCATTTGGAAGACAGTAATCTAAGATTTGTTCGTATTTAATATCAACTAAATCTTTACCAATAAACTCTTTTACAACATAAAAAGGGATTTTTTTATCTCCTAAATTATAAGAGCTTAACTCTTCTGAGGTTTTAACCTCTACATTATTTTTCCCTCCAAATTGTTTACCAATTAATTTTTTAGCTAAAATTACTTTTGTAGGTTCAAATGTATATTGATTAAAAGTATCTACTAAAACATATTCTATTTTAGGTCCAACTGTTAATGCTGTATTACTTGGTAAAGTCCAAGGAGTTGTAGTCCAAGCTATAAAATAAATGGTTCCTTCATTTTGTAAAAAGTCTGGAAGCGTATTTTCTACAGCTTTAAATTGTGCAACAACAGTAGTGTCTGTTACATCTTGGTAAGTTCCTGGCTGATTTAATTCGTGAGAACTTAAACCCGTTCCTGCTTTTGGTGAATATGGCTGAATTGTGTACCCTTTGTAAATTAATTTTTTATTATAAATCTGTTTTAATAGCCACCAAACAGATTCCATATATTTTGGTTCGTAGGTAATGTATGGATCTTCCATATCTACCCAATACCCCATTTTCTGAGTTAGATCATTCCAAATACCTGTGTAACGCATCACTGCTTTTCTACAAGCTGCGTTATAATCTTCTACAGAAATTTTTTGACCGATGTCTTCTTTGGTAATTCCTAACTCTTTTTCTACACCCAATTCTATTGGTAAACCATGCGTATCCCAACCAGCTTTACGCTTCACTTGGTATCCTTTCATGGTTTTATAACGTGGAAAAATATCTTTAATAGCTCTAGCTAAAACATGGTGTACACCTGGCAAACCATTTGCAGAAGGTGGTCCCTCAAAAAACACAAATGGTTTTGCATTTTCTCTTGAAGTTACACTTTTTTCGAAGATGTTGTTTTCTTGCCAATAATTAAGAATTTCTTCTCCAACTTTTGGTAAGTCAAGTCCTTTATATTCAGGGAATTTCGCTTTCATTTTCTATCATTTCTAATAAGAATGCGAAAATAAGGATTTTCTTGTAATTTTTGATCTTTGAAAGTCGCAAAGTTACAAAGTGATAAAAAATTGCAAAGTTGCAAAGCAATCGAAGCTTAAACTTTATTATGCGATTACTTTAAGTATTAGAGTGTGAAATTATAAACCTCTTTCGTCTTTTATTTTTTCATATGCAGACTGTATGCTTTGAAACTTTTCATTAGCTCCTTTTAAATGCTCTTCCCCTAAACCTTGTAATTTATCTGGATGGTATTTTTTTACCATTTTTCTGTATCCGCTCTTTACTTCAGCATTAGAGGCAGATTTTTCTATTTCTAAAATCTTGTATGCATTTTCTGAAGCATTATAAAACATCGCTTTTATAGACTCAAAATCATATTGATTTATATATAAATATCCTGCAATTCTTTTAATCTCTTCAACTTCTGATAAAGAAACAAAATCATCTGATTTTGCAATACCAAATAAGAAATGTAATAATTGTAAACGAGAAGCGTGAGACATATGCTCTCTAACCTGAATACAAACTTGCCTTGCTGAAACTTCTTTCTTTATGATTCCTTTAAAAAGCTTAAAAGCATTATTCGCTCTTTCTTTTCCATACATGTTCAAAAACTGACTTCTTACAAAATCCAATTCTCTTTGATCAATTTTGCCATCAGACTTTATAACAATAGATGCTAAAACTAAAAGACTCATTTCAAAATCTCCTGATTGAGTATCTGTTTCTATGCTTCCTTTTTCAACATTACGTTGATATTCCATTTGCTCTTCGGTTAAATCATCTTCAGAAAAACCATCCACAAAACTACCAATCGCAAAACCTAATGCTGCCCCAATAGGACCTCCTAAACTAAAGCCTAAACCGGCACCTATCCATTTAGTAAAACTTCCCATACAATATTTTAATTTTGCGACAAATATAAGAAAAGAAGGTTATTTAAGTAAAAAAGAATATTATATCGATTTTATTGATGCACTTATAAAAAACAAGAATTAATTTTCAACTTGAATTGTGCTGTTTTTATCTTTACCTTTGCAACTTAAAATTTAGACAATTATGTATCCAGAAGAATTAGTAAAACCAATGCGCGACGAGTTAATCAACGCTGGTTTTGAAGCATTATATACAAATGAAGACGTAGAAAAAGCGTTAGCAAAAGAAGGTACAACTTTAGTAGTGGTAAACTCTGTTTGTGGTTGTGCAGCAGGTACTGCAAGACCAGGAGCAGTTGCTTCTTTAGGTGTAGATAAAACACCAACTAATTTAACAACTGTTTTTGCTGGTGTAGAAAAAGAATCTACTCAAAAAGCAAGAGAGTATATGATTCCTTTCCCACCATCATCACCCGCAATTGCCTTATTTAAAGATGGTAATTTGGTGCACATGTTAGAGCGTCATCATATAGAAGGTAGATCTGCACAAATGATCGCACAAAACCTAGCTGCGGCATATAATGAGCACTGTTAAAATTTACTGTTAAAATCCACTTTTTTAAAGTGGGTTTTTTTTTAATTAAAACTAAAAATATGGCAACTTTATTTTCTAGTTACACAAAAGATGAGCTTTTAAAAAAATTGAAGAAGCAAAGAAAGATGGCACTAATTCAAGGTTTTGTTATCTTCTTAATGATTATTTTCGCCATCTTTACAACGATAGAAAATGGGATTTCTGTTCAAACCTTTTTGCCTTTATTTTTTAGCCCGATGTTAGCTGTAATGTTCTTTGAAATCAAAAAAATAAAGAAAGAAATCACTTCAAGAAAATAGTATGGACAAAGAAACCATTATACAAAACACCATTAAATTTGTAAAAACAGAATTAAAAAATGCAGAAGGTGGTCATGATTGGTTTCATATTGAACGTGTTTATAAAAATGTACTATTAATTTCTAAAGATGAAAAAGTTGATGCTTTCGTAGTTTCTTTGGCAGCGCTTTTGCATGACATTGCAGATCCTAAGTTTTATAACGGAGATGAAACTGTTGGCCCAAAAGTAGCCACTAATTTTTTAAAAGAACAAGAGGTTGATACTACTATTATAGCGCATGTAGTAAACATCATTAAACACATCTCTTTTAAAAATTCTTTTGACAAAAAGGCTGAAAAATTCAATTCTAAAGAATTAGAAGTTGTGCAAGATGCTGACAGGTTAGACGCAATTGGAGCGATAGGAATTGCGCGTTGTTTTAATTATGGCGGATTTAAAAACAGAGCTTTGTATGATCCTGAAATTGCACCAAATTTAAACATGACTAAAGAGGAATATAAAAACGCTGATGCGCCAACCATCAATCATTTTTATGAAAAATTATTGTTGCTAAAAGATAAAATGAATACGGTTACTGGAAAAAAGATCGCCGATAATAGACATCAATTTATGGAGCTATTTCTTCAACAATTTTATGATGAGTGGAATGGAAAACTATAATTTTAATTCTCTTTTGCAACTTCTAAAGCAGTAATCTTATATTCTAAGGTAGATAACTCATCACCACTTTCAATTATTTTTTCTACAGTTAAACTTTTATTAGAATTTATAAAATCTAAAATTTCTTTACTTTTAAAAGTATAATATTCTATTGCTTTGTCAATTTTATTTTTCATGATATTTGTCTTACTGAATTAAATTTTTCATTTCACTTCTATATTTTAATGCACTTTTACCTGTGAAGATTTTAAACAACTTATTAAAATGAGAAAAATTATTAAATCCACACTCAAAACTTACATCTGTAATACTCATATTACTTTCTGCTAATAGTTTAGTTGCATGAACAACTCTATACTCATTCACTAATTTTGTAAATGTTTTGCCTGTTGATTTTTTAAAATACCTGCAAAAAGCAGGAACCGTCATGCTAACTATTTCAGAAATTTCATCTAAACTAATATGTTCTTTAAAATGGTCGTTAATATGTTTGTAAACAACTTCGATCTTATTACTATCTTGCTGTATGGCTTCAAAAGCAAATCCATTAGCGTTTAACAAAGTGTAATCCCCTGTTGTTGCTAAATCATTTAATATTTCTAAAAAGGAAGTAATTCTATGAACACCATCTAATTCTACAAGCCTTTCTATTTTAGCACCTATTCTTTGTTTTATTTCTATATTAAATCGAATTCCTTTTTTTGCTCGTTCAAAAAGAGCATCAATAGCATGCATTTCTGGAATATTAAAGAAATCATTACCTAAAAAATCTGGCTTAAATTGTATTAAGGTTTCAGAACCATTTGTTGTTAAACGGTCTAAATAACCAACATGCGGTAAATTAGAACCGATTAATACTAGTTGACTATTATTAAAATAACTTATATGATTTCCTATGTGTCTTTTACCCTTTCCTTTATTTACATATACCAATTCTATTTCTGGGTGAAAATGCCAAAAGGGTGTGTTTGTTTTTAAAAACTCTACATGTTTTTTTACCAATAAAGAAGTACCAAAGTTAGGAGTGATTTTTTCAAGTGTTGGTTTTTTCTGTATCATATTACAAAAATACGACACATAAAAGAGATTATCTATATAGAATTATCACTTTTATATACTAAATTAACTTTACATAGATTTAACATTGAATAACCTGTTAATTTAGCACACAAACCGACCAATTGTGTTGTTTTTAGATTGTGGTTCTTCTTATAAATTTGTGGTATAAAATAAAGATTGTATAAATCATAGAAGAAATTTTATGTACAACAGTAATTGTGTTTTTCGCAAGCCATTATTTTATTCAACTCATAATAATAGAGTTTTTGATAACAAATAAAAGTGAATAATTCTTAAAAAATAACATGATAAAAACAAAAGTATTAGTAGTCGCTTTTTTACTAGGAGCATTTGTAAACTATGCAAATAACACTGATTTAAATAACGTATTAAATGCTGAAAAAGTAACAATAGAATTTAATGATGTAAAAGAAGGACACATTCTAACAATTAAAGACAATTACGGAACTATTCTTTATTCAGAAAATGTAATTACAAAAGGTAAACTTGTCAAAAATTTTGATTTCTCAAAACTAAAAAATGGAAATTACTCATTCGAATTAAATAAAGATTTTGAAATTATTGTTAAAACGTTAGAAGTTAAAAACAAAAAAGTAATTTTTAATGAAGGTTCTAAAAAGGTAATTTTTAAACCAGTAATAAGAAACAAGAAAAATATTTTAATGATTTCTCAAATTGCTTTTGATAAAAAACCTACAAAAGTTGTATTGTTTTTTGATGATGAAATTATTTATTCAGAAACTATAAAAGGCGAAGTTATATTAAACAGAGTTTACAAATTAGATAAAGAAGTAAAAGGAAATTATAAAGTTATTATTTACAATAACAATAGAAGTTATGTTCACGACTTTATAATATAGGTACTGTTAATAGGTATCATATTTATTGATTGGGAACTTAATAAAAAACGAGCCTTAATTGGCTCGTTTTTTTATTCTTATTTTCTTAAAAAACTTTAAGCTCCAGGAAAATTAGGCTTTCTTTTTTCTAAAAAAGCAGTTGTACCTTCTTTAAAATCGTCTGTTCCAAAACAATTTCCAAATTCATTGATTTCAACATCAAAACCGTTAGTTCCATCTACAAAATTTGCATTTACAGCTTTAATTGCTCCAGAAATTGCAACGGATGAATTTCTCATAATTTTACTAGCAATCTTTTCTGCTAAAGGCAATAATCCTTCTTGCGTTGTTACATGATTTACCAAACCACAACTTAATGCATCTTCGGCAGAAATCATACCCGCAGTCATAATTAATTCCATTGCTTTTCCTTTACCCACTAATTGAGGCAAACGTTGTGTACCTCCATAACCAGGAATTACTCCTAAAGAAACTTCGGGTAAACCCATTTTTGCATTGTCGGATGCAATTCTAAAATGACAAGCCATAGCCAACTCTAAACCACCGCCTAAAGCAAAACCATTTACGGCAGCTATTACTGGTTTTGATAATTTTTCGATAAAATCAAACAACATTTCTTGTCCTTTTCTCGCTAAAGAACCTCCTTCATCAACAGAAAAATTTGCGAATTCGGAAATATCTGCACCTGCAACAAAAGCTTTTTCCCCACTTCCAGTAAGTACAATTACTTTAACATCTTCATCATTTTCTAAAGCTTCAAAAGCGTCTCTTAACTCATGAATTGTTAGACTGTTTAAAGCGTTTAATTTTTTTGGTCTATTGATTGTTACTTTGGCAAAAGCGTTACTTTTTTCAATTAAAATATTAGTAAATTTCATATTTTATGATTTTTTAAAACTAGTTGTTTTTATTTTTATTCTTTTGGTAAAATTACAGTAAAAATAGTTCCTTTTTCTTCTTCTGATATGAAAGAAATTGTCCCTTCATAAGCTTCTATAATGTTTTTAATCATTGGTAAGCCAAGCCCCATTCCACTAGATTTTGTTGTAAACTTTGGCTCAAAAATTAAATCTTTAACATCCTCAGCAATTCCTTTTCCATTGTCAGAAACCACAATTTTTATATCCTTTTTTTCTAATAAAACAACAACATTAATTATTGGATTTTCTTCATTCTCTGATGCTTGCATCGCATTTTTAACCAAGTTTGTTACAATCCTAATCAATTGTGTTTTGTCTAAATCTGCAAATAACTCATCCTCTTTCGGAGCATAATTAATAAAATCTTCGTTAAAAATATCTAAGGCTAATTTTACAACACTAATTACTTCAATTCTTTCTCTTTTTTGTGTTGGCATTTTTGCAAAATCTGAAAAAGCAGAAGCAATAGAACTCATTACATCTATTTGCTGGATTAAGGTTTTGCTATATTCTGCTAATTTTTCTTTAATTTTTTCATCTTCAGGATTAAATTTTCGCTCAAAACTTTGAACAGTCAAACGCATAGGGGTCAGGGGATTTTTAATTTCATGTGCCACCTGTTTTGCCATTTCTCTCCAAGCCTGTTCTCGCTCGCTTCTTGCTAATTTCGCAGCGCTTTCTTCGAGCTGATCTATCATATTATTATATGCTTCTACTAAACTCTCAATTTCTGAACTTGCCGCATTTAAAATAATTTTCTCATTGCGTTTATTTAAACGGGTTTGCTGCATTTTATCAGAAATAGTCTGAATGGATCTTGTAATATAACTTGATAAAAAATATGCTAAAGCAATGGCAATTAAAAACATTAATAAGTACACCAAACCTAATCTAGAAAGAAACTCTCTCAACTCTTTTTCTATTTCAGAATTATCCTGAGTAAATTGTAATTCAATGATTCCAATTCTTTTAAATTTAGGGCCATTTATATATGAATATGAAGTTTGATATCCTGTACCACCTTTCTCTCTTGTTTTTAAGATTTCATGATTAGAATTTTGTGCTAATTCTATAATAATTTCTTCTGAAAGTGGTACTGATTCTAACTTTTCAAAAGCACTTGCAATAGATGATTTTAAAAGATTTCCTTTTAAATCATAAATAGAAATATTTAATTTATTTATAGAAGATATTTCATAAATACGCTCTTGAAAGATTTTAGTTAAATTTTCTGTTTTCACAGGATAAGTTGTTTTATTTTTCAACTCTAAATCTATGGTTTGTTTTGTCGTAGCCTCTTTACGTTCGAAACGCAAAATATTATAATCTGTTGTTTGCTCATCATATTGATAAACTGTAACACCTAAAATTAATATTGATGCCAAAAGCACCAACAAAATCATAGATAAAAAAATGCGGATTCTAAGTGATATATTTTTAAATATTTTCAAGAAAATTAGTTTTTTTTATAAGTACCAAAAAGCATTCCAAAAACAACAATTAAAAGAAAATTATTAACTTTCATTTTAATGAATTTTAGAGGTACAAGATAGGTAAATTAAAAAGGGAGAACAATACAGACATTAAGATGAAACCAACGGTAAAAACTTGCTTCTAAATTTTATGATAAGTGGAATGCCTCTCGCTAGGATCCAAAAAGTAAAAGCAATCCAAATGGCTACTAATTTGTAATCTAGCCAATCAAAAAACAAAAGTGTCGGAATAAAAACAAAACCAGTAGAAAGAATTAACAGGTTTCTCAAATATTTCATTTCACCCATCCCTTTAAACATTCCGTCAAAAATAAAAGTAATTGCACTTATTGGTTGTGTTAAAATTACAATCCAAAAAACATGGTAAAATTGCTCTAAAACCAGAGGATCTTTTGTGAAAATCTGACCAATAAAATCATAAAAAACGAATCCAAGAACAGCAATAATCATTCCCATAAAGAAACCATATTTAGCAAGTTTACTGCTTAACGTTAACAATGTCTTATAATCTTTTGAGCCTAATAATTTACCTGATAAAATGTTTCCTGCACTTGAATATCCGTCAATCATAAAAGCACCTAAAAGCCAAAGGTTTAAACCAATTGTATAAGCTGCAATATATTCTTTTCCGTAATCGGTTGCATAAGCAGTAGCGAAAAATAAGGCCGTATTTAATGCAATTGTTCGTATAAAAAGGTTGCCAATCATACCTAATAAACGTGGAATTTCTTTATGAAAAGGGAAACTTAATTTTAATGAAATAGCTGTTTTATTTAGTAATAAAATCAATGCAATTACTGCCATCGTAATTTGTGCAATTATACTTGCATAAGCCGCTCCTTCTATATTCATTGCGGGTATAAATCCTTCAATACCGTAGACAAAAGCAATATCTAAAACAACATTTAATAATGCACCAATAATAGCAATTACCATTGGGTAATAAGTATTCTGTAAACCTCTGAAAATTCCAAAAACGGCAAACACGAAAAGTGAAAATGGAAATCCAAAAATTCTGATTTTAAAATAGGTAACACAAAAATCCAAAACGGTTCCTGAAGCATTATAAAATTGAAAAATCTGTTTTGCAAACGGGTACGAAATTGCTAAAACGAATAGACTTCCAGCAACTACAATTGCAATTGCTTGAACAGGTAGCGTTTTAATCTCGTCCAATTTATTAGCACCTACATATTGTGAAATTATGGAAGAAATTGCACTTCTAATTTGACCAAAAACCCAAATTAGCATAGAGATAAATGCACCAACAATACCAACTGCAGCTAAACTTTCTGTAGCATTTACATCAATATTACCTATAATTGCAGTATCTGTTATAGATAGCAACGGTTCTGCAATACCAGCAATTAAAGCAGGAATAGCTAATTTATTAATATGCTTGAAGCTAATATTGGTTTTCACTAAAAAATGTTTTTTACAAAGGTACATATCTAAAAGTCTGAAAAGCTTTTACTTTCTGAAAAATGAGTAACTTTGCAGCATAAAAAAATTGATCATGCAACACATTTTAGTCCCTATCGGATCTACAAAAAGCGCACAAAATACATTACAATATGCAATTGATTTTGCTTCAGAGATTGATGCTAAAATTTTAGTTTTTAGAGCGTATAGTGCTCAAACAAAAGCTGGAACGATCATTAATATTGATAGTATTATTGAACGTGAAACAAATTTGTACTTACGAACAATGGTAAATTCTGTTGATAGAAAAAATGTGGATGTAAAATTGATTGCTGCGAAAGGTTCGGTTATTGATAGCGTCGAATCTATTGATAACGAATTAGGAATAGATCTTATTATTGTTGGAGCTAAAAGCAATTCAATTAAAGAAGAAATTTTCTTAGGTAAAACCGCTGGGAGTCTTGTAAAGAAAACTAATTTACCAATATTAACAGTTCCTGATGGATATAAATATATTGCTATTAAAAATATTCTAATGGCTTTTAAATCTGGAATTGTAAAAAGTAAAACAGCTTTAAAACCATTAAAGTTTATTGTGAGTAAATTTAACTCTGATGTAAATTTATTACTGGTAAAAACACCTAATTACACGGACGAAGATTTAGTTTTAAATAAAGATTTAGAGCAATTAAAATCTTCTTTATCGATTACTGAACAGGCAACTACTTTTCAAGGTGTTTTAGAACATTTTCAAAAACATAAACCTAATTTGTTGTGTGTTTTTACTCGTAAAAGAGGCTTCTTTAAAAAATTATGGGAAAAAAATACTATTTTAAAAGAAGAATTTAATACAAGTGTTCCTTTATTAATTTTGAAAGGGAAGAATTAATATTTTAAATCGGCAGGCTCTATAAAACCAATTGCTGGATTATAAATTTCTTTGATATATAATTTTATCTCGACTAAAAATTCATCTAATTTTTCTTGGGTAATGATTGTATCTGGACTTCTGTAATTTGATGAAAAGTTAATTGCTAAAAACTCTTGATTTAAATTTTTAAAAGAAAATATACCTGCTTTTATATTTTTAGAAAAGTCATGTTTTTTACTTTTAGAATACAAAAAAGCATATAATAAAACCTGAATAGCTTTGAACTGTTCTCTTTCTCTTAATTGATCAAAATTTAGTACTTTTAATTCAGAACTTTTCACCATTCCAGATTTATAATCTATAATTCTAATTTCTCCATTTAACTCATCAACTCTATCTACATTTCCATGGATTCTTATGGGAAAATCTATCCCGTCTATTTCTATTTCTGCTGATAAATTTTCTTCTGTAGCAATAATTTTTAATTGATTATTTTCATCTTTCAACAACTTCTTTTCTTGTGCTAAAAAATTTATAACAAACCGATTCGCAACTTCAAAAATTAATCGATTTTTCCCTGTCCTAAGATCCCCATTTTTAAACTGAAGTTTAAAATGTTTTACAATCAGATCTTTGGTTATTTTTTCCATTTGTAAAATGGCGTCAACATTTAAAAACTCACCTATAAACGGTTTATATAACTCATCTAAAGTTTCATGCACAACAGTACCTAAAGTATTGTAGGCAACAGTTTCTTCTACATCATCGAATTCCTTTATTCTTATAATTTTCTGTTTATAAAATGCAACAGGATTATATAAGTAATTCGTTAAGGAGGAAGGAGAGAAACCAGATTTTGCTAGTTCTTTTAATCGCTCAAAAACCAAATCATTTTTAGAAATTTCTTTTAATGCAACTTTTTGAGCAACCACTTTTGGAGAAACAATTTTCTGAACAATATCTGTTCTCATCATTTCTAATTGCGTTACAAATCTACTTTTTTCACCACTTCCAAAAACATCATGTTCTGTATTATATAAGATAAAAACATTTTTTGCTCTTTGCAGTAATCTAAAAAAGTGATACGAAAAAATGGCATCTTTTTCTCGGTAAGTTGGTAGGCCAAATTCAATTTTTACATCAAAAGGAATAAAGGAATTTTGTTGGCTGCTAGCGGGTAAAACTCCTTCGTTTGCTGATGCTAAAATGATGTTCTCAAAATCTAAAACACGGGTTTCAAGCATTCCCATTAATTGTAACCCTTTTAAAGGTTCTCCTTGAAAAGATAAACTTTCTGAGGATATTAACTGTTTAAAAAACTGGGATAATATTTTTAAATCTGTAAAATAGTGAAACTCATTTTGCAGTGTTTTTAACTGTGTAAATACTGTGTGAAAACGAAACAAATATTCTTTTTCTAAAGAGTTTACGTCCTCTTTTAAAAGATTGATTAAGTCTAAAATTCTGTCAATAAAAACTTCAACAATATCAAAAGGTTTGAATAAGTTTAAAACTACATTTTTAACTTCTAAAGTTTGATCTTCTAAAAATTTTAAAAGTCTATCTTCACTGATAAATGTCTGATTTTCTTTTGCAATTTCGGATGTAAAATCATCTATAGTAGAAATTAAACCATAAATAGATTGATGCTTAAAGAAGCGAATTACATCTTTATAATAAAACTCATTTACACTCTTTTTTTGCAATTTTTCTTGAGAAACAAATAATTGAAAAACAGAAAACAACAAACTTGTTGTTGGAATATCCTTTAAAGGGTAGCCCATGGTAATGTTAATTGCTTTGATGTTTTTTGGCAATGAATTTAGTGTAATTGGCAGCAAAGTTTCATCTGCTAAAACCAATGCTGTGTTTTTAAAATTTGGGTTTTCTTCTAAAATTTCACCAATATACTTTATTTGTGTATTATTTTTTGCAGCACCAATAACCTGTATTTTTTTTGGTGATAAAAATGTGTTTCCTAAAGATTTAAGTTTCTTGTTTTGAAAATATTTCCACTCTTTTTTATATTTTCTAATAAATTTTCCTGCTTGATGATTTGAATTGAAAAATGCCTCATCAATGTCCCAATAAATTTCAGAGTTTCCATTCTCTAATACTTTCTGGAATAGCAACTCTTCAGCTTTATTTAATGCATTAAAACCAATAAAGAATATTTTTTTACTTTCATTGTTTTTTAAAAAACCATCAATTTTTTTTGATGCTTCTCTATACATTAAACCTTGATAACCTATATTCTCATAAATTAAAAATTGATAAAAAGCAGTATAATATGTGTGGAGCTTTTCTAAAAAAGAATAATGATCTTTCATCAATTCCGTTTCTTTAAAAGTACCTTTTACAGACCATTTTCTTAAGCGCTCAATATCTCTTAAATAAATAAAAATATCTTTAGAGTTTATTAAATGTTGGTCAATCTCATTAAAATCTTGCAATACCGTTAATGCCCAAGAAGAAAACGTATCAAAAGAATCAGGATTTTTCTCTACACTTTTATAAATGGTGTAAAAATGAAATAATAATTGAATATTATCTACCTTTTGAACTCCCGAAACTTCCTGAATAAACTGTTCTATATTTAACATCTCTGGCAAAAAACCTACAGAAATCTTATCTTTAAATGTCTGTTTTACAAATACTTTTGCTCTTTGTGAAGGCAATACAAAAAGAACATTTTCAAATGAATTTGTAGTTTGTAAAATATCATCTAAAGTTTCAGAAATAAAAGATTGCATAGCTTTTTTTTGGTTTTCTAAATTACAAAAACTTACATTTATACGTCTTTAATCTTTAATTTTTTTTTAATGACTGATGAATTACATATTGTTGGCATTCAAGCTGATTTATTTTGGGAGAATCCAGTGGAGAACCTCGCCTACTTTGAAAAAAAAATAAATAGTTTACCAGAAAATACGGATTTAATTGTTTTACCTGAAATGTTTACAACTGGTTTTACAATGAATGTTGAAAAGGTTGCTGAAGAAATAAATGGAAATGCCGTTTCTTGGATGCAAAAGATGGCAATAAAAAAGCAAATAGCGATCACTGGAAGCTTAATAATCCATGAAAATAAGAATTACTACAATAAACTTGTTTTTGTGCATCCCTCAGGAAAGATTGAAACGTATATTAAAAGACATTCTTTTACTTTAGCTGGTGAGGATAAAGTATATACTTCTGGCACAAAAAAGCTGATTATTACCTACAAAGGTTGGAAAATTTGCCCTTTAATTTGTTATGATTTGCGTTTCTCTGTTTGGATTAGAAATATTGAAAATTACGATCTTTTAATTTTTATGGCAAATTGGCCTATAAAAAGAATAAAAGCATGGGATACGCTCTTAAAAGCCCGTTCAATTGAAAATATGAGTTACACAATTGGTGTAAATAGAATAGGGATAGATGCTAATAATTACAACTATTCTGGGAATTCTTTAATTGTTGATTATTTAGGTGAAGAGATTTCTAGTTTGACTAAAAATGAAGTTGGAATTATTTCTGCAACCATCAGTAAAAAAACTCAGAATAATAGTAGAGAAAAGCTTGGATTTTTAAATGATATGGATTCATTTTCAATTCATAATTAAATATAAAAAATATGCAAATCGTTAATTCTACAGTTAAAGATATTGATGAAATTTACAGTCTTTACAGAATCGCTTCACAATACCAACGAGCAAAGAAAAAAGTAGTTGTTTGGCCAGATTTTAAGAGAGAAATGGTTGAAATTGAAATTACTGAAAACAGACAATTTAAAATGCTAATTAATAACGAAGTTGCTTGTATTTGGGCAATAACCTTTAATGATGAACAAATTTGGGAAGAGAAAAATAAAGACCCTGCTATTTATATTCATAGAATTGCAACGAATCGAAATTTTAGAGGAAACAATCTTGTTGCTAAAATTGTAGATTGGGCCAAAGAATATGCGAATCAAAAAGAAATTCAGTTTGTAAGACTAGATACTTTAGGAAATAATACCAAGCTAATTGAACACTACCAAAATGCAGGTTTTGATTTTCTTGGTCTGTTTGATTTAAAAAACACAGATAGCTTACCTGAACACTATAAACTTGCCCCTGTTTGTCTTTTTGAAATAGATTTGTATAGAAATTAAAAAAGACTCTCCAGGATTAAATTCCTAGAGAGTCTTCTCATTTATTTCTAAAAAGATATCTTCTTTCGACTTCGCTTAAAATAAATTCCAAGCAAAAAATAGTTTCTTATTTTTCAATACGAAATTATTTACGCTGGTATCATCCATTTAAACTCAAACTTTGTATCTGGAATTTTAATTCTTTCTGTAATTCTATACATTCTGTCCGGAAGTTTCATTAAATAGTCTCTTGCCTTTTCTGCTTCTGGAGTAAGATTTGTAATCTTATCTATTTCCCACATCGTGTTTAGTTTCTTCAAAATATCTACATAATCGAAACCAGTATAAACCCCAACTCTTTGTGCAACTGCTGAGAAATCATCAAACAAACTACCTTTTGCACCAAAAGATTCTCTTAAATGTAAAGCTGGCATTACAATTTTATATTTCATCATGTGTTGGAATGCTAACATCATTTCACTTGGATCGATCTTAAAAATTTCTTTTACAAAATGCGAGTATGCTTGGTGATGACGCATTTCATCTCCTGCAATAATTTTAGACATTTTACCTAAAGCTTTATGTCCTTTTTTACGAGCAATCTTTGCAACATTATTATGAGAAACATAAGTTGCTAATTCTTGAAATGTGGTGTATACAAAGTTTTTATATGGATCTGTAGAAGTACCAATATCAAAACCATCTGCAATTAAGTGTTGGGTAGAGATTTCTACTTCACGCATATTTACACGCCCAGATAAATACAAATATTTATTTAAAGCATCTCCATGTCTATTTTCTTCTGACGTCCATGTTCTTACCCATCTTGCCCAACCATTATCAGGGTCTTGATTTACACCATCTAAATCTAACAACCAAGATTCGTAGGTTGGTAGTGCTTCTTCTGTGATTGTATCACCTACTAAAACCACCCAAAAATCATCATGTAATTCTTTAGAAAGCTCTCTAATTTCTTCTACTTCAGAAATGAAAGTATCTTTTTGAGAGTTCGGTAAAAAATCTGTTGGTTGCCAAATTTTTTCTGCTGGAATTAAGAATTTATCTACAAAACTGTCAATATTCTTTTCTAGTGTTTGCATTACTTCTTTTCTGATGTTCTTTATTGACATATTTTTTATTTTATGTGTTCTTTAATAACCTTTTCTGTTTGTAAAATTAATTCATCAAAAGATAAAGAGTCTATTTTAATTGGTTGGTGTGTTATAATTGAAATTGGATTTCCAACTCCTAATGGGAATTTGCCATATTTAAATACTTTCCAAGAGTTATTGATAGTTAAAGGTACAATATACCCTTCTTTGTTATATTTAACAAGCATTTTTAATCCGTTTGTAGCAAACTTTTTAGGTTGGCCATTCCTACTTCTTGTTCCTTCAGGAAAAATAACTGCAGACCATTTATTTTTATTTATTTTTTTTGCAAAACTCCCCAAAGTCGAGATTGCTTGTTTTGGATCTTTTCTATCAATTAAAGCAGCACCTCCATGACGTAGATTAAATGAAATACTAGGAATCCCTTTACCTAACTCAATCTTCGAGACAAACTTTGGGTGATACTTTCTAAACGCCCAAATTAATGGAGGAATATCGAAAACACCTTGATGATTAGAAACAAATATTAATGTGGTATTTTTTGGTAAGTTTTGCTTGTTTTCTACTGACACAAAAATACCTAAAATAAATAATGATTTTGTTAAAACCCAATTCATAGTATCTACAACATACTTATGTCCTCTATAACCAAAAAACTTTAGTCCTAACCATTGTAATGGATGAAAGATAAAAAGCAAGGAAAAGAACACCAATGCAAAGATTGATGATAATATGTAGCTTATAATTCTCATAATTAAAACCAGTTACTCCAAGGAATTCTATATAAAATTAATAGTAGTGCAATTCCGTAAAAAACGACAAAACTTTTAAATTTTGCAGCATTTTCTGTTTTCTTCTTATGCATAGACCAACCAATAGTTATCAATACAATGGCAAGGATCATAACAATTGGATGCTCTACAGCTAATAATCTTACTGCTTTATCACCCATAACTTCACCCCCGTTAGTTTTTAAAGCATTATACCAAGGAGACATAAAATACCATCCTAAACCAATTAACAACTGTATATGACACACTATTAAAGTAAACAAACCTATTCGTAAATCCTTAATTTTAAATTGTTTTTTTTGGGTGAACCCAATAATTGCATTAATAACGGCAAAAATAAGAATTGCCAAAACTAAATAGGCCCAATAAGAATGTAAGTCTTTCATAATTGTATGGTTGATTTTTAATACTGTAAAGTTACTAATTTTATACACAAAAAAAACCACCTCAATAGAGGTGGTTTTTAAAATTTATTTAAAACAATAAATTATTGCTTTACATACATAGATCCTTGTTTAATAACTGATAAACTCCAAACCCCTGCTGCTCCGTTATAAATGTTATAAGAAACAATATATTTTTGTCCTTCTGCATCAGAAGGGAAGTTGTTTAGTAAAATAGTATTTATTTTATCTAAACGAACAGATTCTGCTTCTTCATCTTTACCAGCTCTTACATCAAAGTTACCATAATTACCATTACCAACAAGAGCGTAATCTGCACCTGTTAATGTGTATTTAATAGTATTATCTGGAACCCATGTTGACCCATCGTGACCAAACTGTAATTGAGTTGCCTGAGGCACCCAAGCACCATTTGTAAAGTTAAATTGGTTACCTCTTACACCAGTAGAACCATCATAATACTTAAAGAAAACTAATATATTGTCTTCTTCTTGTGCGTAAGGAAACTGAATATTTAAGAAAGAAGGGATATAATCATTAGGATGTGCCGATGAAGAAAAGTTATTATATCTTCCTGGTTGTCCAGATTCTTCACCCATAGAGTCATAATCTAAAGAAGTTAAATAATACGCTTGTTCAGCTAATTCCCATTCACCATCTGTATATAGATAATATACTTCATCATATTTAGTTTCACCTTCAACACCAGGAGCTTTTATTACTGTTTGAAGGATTTCCCAAGTTGCAGCTGTTGAATTTGTTGAAGTGTATTTAAAAGCGATATGCACTGTTTCTCCATTATAAGCAGACAAACTATATTCTTCTGATAAAACAGGAGACCAACCACTTCCTGCAGGAACAGTTGAGAAGTCTATTATATCCCATGAAGCTGTAGCAGCATCACCAGTATAATTTTTAGAAATCACAACATCTACAGCGTCATAACTACCATAGTTTAAAATTTGATTTACCTGAATTGTTGAGTTTGGAAAACTAGATAAGTCTATTTCTGCTGAAATCAACCAATCTTCGTTTTCATTAGCACCTCCAGAGTATCCAGACATTTTTGCTCCATAAGAGTTTGTTTCTTCCCAAGTTTGTGCGCCTGTAACATTTACAGTTTCATAATCAAGTAAAGTTCCAGCTGTTTCAAAATCTGCTGTATAAAACTCACTAATTCCGTTTACAGTTTGACCTACGTATTGATTGTATTTAACCAATGTAACTTGCCCTTCTTCTGGACTCATAACATTATTCATCAAAATATCTGGGATAAAATCTGATGCTACTTCTGTTTCATAAAAACCAATTGCATTATCTGCAGCACTTGGATATTCATTATTAGATATAGAATAGCTATTTGCAGAAGCATAATCTTCTACAATTTTTAAATCAGTACCATATTTTAACTCATAGTTTACTAAAACCGTAGAGTTTTTACCCCATACAGGATAAGTATCTGATAAAAAACCAGGAATCATTGACTTAGCGTCATCTAAAGTATCAAAATAGTTGTTTGATAAACCAAAGTCGTCCCCATAATTGTCATCAGTTAATGTAATTGTTGCTTCACCAGAAATAACTGATTCTATAGCATCAACATCTTCATAAATGTCTTCCATTGGATTACACGAAGTAAACAACAAAGAAAGTATTGCGAAAGAATAAAATATATTTTTCATTTTTAAAATTTTTAAAATTTAATTTTTGCACTTAAACTAAATGTTCTACCAAAACCAAAGAACACTAATGGGTCTGAAGCATCAATTGCATCAGCTACATATTCTGTATCAAGTAAATTGTTTACACGAACTGTAACAGTAGTATCAAATTCACCTAAACTAAACCCATGACGTAAACTAGCATCAAAAGTATTATATGCTGGTGCTTCCCAAGAATCGACTGGTCTTGTACTTGCATTTGCATAATTTAATACATCTATTCTTGCAAATAAATCTGTAAAGTAGTTGTAATCTAATGTAAAACTTGTTTTGTCCCAAAACTTATATAACATCCCTAAAGCTGCTGTTGTTTGTGCAGCATCTGAAACTCTTAAACCACTAATAGGAAGAGAAATAGTATCTACTTGGTTTTGATTTTCATCAAAAACAGGAACATCTTCTAAATCATTATCCCATTTCCAATCTCCTAAAGATAGCATACCAGTAAAGTTTAATTTATCTGAATACTTATAAGTAAAATCAAACTCTATACCCTGGTGTAAAGCATTTACTCCTAATAAATTTGCTGTATAATCTTCAGCTCCTGCTTCTGTAGCTCTAATGTTTCTTGTAAAAGTTCTATCATTCCACTGTGTTCTGTATAAATTTACATTTGCAGCGAATTTTTCTCCTCTTAAACCATACCCTAATTCCATACTGAAAACTTTTTCGTTTTCTGCATCTCTATTTACTTTGGTATTGTTGTAACCATTAAAAACAGCATTAAATGTAGCTGGTCTTTCAAAATAACCAATGTTAGCAAAAACATTTTGAACGTCATCTAATATGAAGTTTGCCCCACCTTTAATACTATACCCATTTAAGTTTATTTTTTCAGAAGTAGCTAAATCTTTACCCGCTTCTGTACTTAAATCGTATAAGAAATACTCAACTCTTTGATAAGAAGTACTTTGAACAGATGTAGAAACAAATGCATTAAAGTTATCAGTTCCATATTCTAATTGAGCAAAGAAACCTAACCAGCCCACTTTACCATCATTATTATAACCAAATTTATCACCTACATTTAAAGCTGCATTTGGATTGTTAACATTAGAATCATCTAAAAAGTAGTCTCCTCCTAATAAATCTGTAACTTCTCTAAAGTGTTTACCTGTATATGTTCTCCAGTCTACACCAGCAATTAAATCTAATTTATCAGAAAGTTCCGTTTTGAAGGTTGATAAAACACCATACCATTCGTGGTCATTTCTTGAAGCTCTTAAGATTGCTTCAGAACCTAATGCTCCATTGTCTCTATTAATAGAAACAATATTATCTAAATCTACAGGTTGGTCTGAACCACCTAATCTAACACCAAATAAATCTCTATTAGTTCCTGCAGTTCCACCACCACCACCAGAACCATACGATGCATAAACAGCAGTAGATAAAGATGTTACATCACTAATTGTCCAATAGTGATTTAAAGAAGTTTGAGATTTGTGATAAAAGTTATCTTCTATATGTGTTACTTGACCATCTTTATAACCCCAATCTGGATTAAAACGATTTCCTGATTCTGCGTCTCTATAAGTAGCTATTGTACTCATATTTTGTCTTTGACCATGTCTTTGTGGCGCTCCAAAAGTTGTAAATGATAACTTATGATTTTCATTTATATTTTTTGTAAAATTCACAAAATAGTTATACCCGTTAAATTGCGTTCCATCTACATATCCTTCTCCTGAAACTTTCGCAAAAGAAACCGTTGCAGCAATATCATTATCCATTAAACCTGTAGATAAAGTGAAACCATATTTTTGGTATCCATCATTACCTGTAGAAGCAATTACATTACCTCCTTTTTCTATATCAGAAGTTTTAGATAAGATATTAATTGTACCACCAATAGAAGGTACAGCAACTTTAGAAGCTCCTAAACCTCTTTGAACCTGCATAGCAGATGTAACATCTGATAAACCAGCCCAGTTAGACCAATATACTCTTCCGTTCTCCATATCATTAACAGGAACTCCGTTAATCATAACGGCAACATTTTCTGAGTTAAATCCACGTAAGTTAATTCGTCCATCTCCAAATCCACCACCAGATTTAGTAGCATATACTCCAGGAGTAGATTTCAATACCTCAGGAAATTCTTGAGATCCTAACTTTCTTTCAATATCCGCAGCTCTTAATGTAGAAACCGCAACTGGCGTTTTTCTATCAATAGCAAATGAAGTTGCTGTTATAACAATTTCATCTAAACTAGAATCTTCTTCTAATTGAATAGAACCAATATTGGTTTTTGAAGAAGAAAAAGCAACACTTTTAGATTTGTAGCCTATAAAAGAGATTACTAGAACTCCAGAATCTGATTTAGCGTTTAAAGTAAACTTACCATCGAAATCAGTTTCTGTTCCGTTAGTAGTTCCTTTTTCTAAAACACTAGCTCCAGGTAATGTTTGATTTGTTTCATCAACGATTGTACCTGTAATTTTAGTTTGTCCTAAAACTGTAGCTGTTATAAAAAATAAAGCTACAAATAATAAGTTTTTAAAATTTTTCATTGTTTAATTTTAAGTTATTAAATGTTTTACAAAAATCCTCTTTTTGAATTTCTGAAATGTTAACTTAATGTTAATTTTTAACAATAAATTAAGAAATTTAAATTTAGACAAAATCAATGTAATAATATCTAAATCAATGAATTAAATATTAACAATATTATTAACAAATCATAATAAAAGAATATAGTTTTTGAGAATTTAATTTTTTGAACCCTATATTAATGGGTATTCAATAATTTTTTAGCCAATTCTTTTCCTAATTCTACTCCAAATTGATCATAACTATAGATGTTCCATAAAATTCCTTGCGTGTAAATTTTATGCTCATATAAAGCGATTAACTTACCTAAAGAATGAGGGGTAAGTTTATCAAAAAGAATTGAGTTGCTTGGTCTGTTTCCTTCAAAAACTTTAAATGGCAACAATTTTGCAATTTTATCTTGATCTCCAGAAAATTTTAATTCTAAATGTACTTCTTCTTTTGATTTCCCAAAAGCTAATGCGGCTATTTGACCATGGTAATTTGCCATTAATTTCTTGTGATGATCTGTTAAACCATATAATGACTCTTTATAACCAATAAAATCTGCAGGAATTAACTTTGTACCCTGGTGTACCAGTTGCATAAATGCATGTTGCATATTTGTACCTGTACTTCCCCATACTATTGTACCTGTTTGGTAATCTATTGTCTCCCCATTTCTATCTACACCTTTCCCGTTACTTTCCATAATTGCTTGTTGCAAATAATCTGGAAGTTTCTTTAAATATTGTGAATAAGGCAAAACTGCTTCTGTTTCTGCTAGATAAAAATTGTTATACCAAATGCTAATCAAAGCTAAAATAACTGGCATGTTTTTATCAAAGTTTTCATTTCGATAATGCATGTCCATTTCTTCTGCACCTTCTAAAAGGGCTTTGTAATTATCAAAACCAACAGATAAACTAATTGATAAACCTACTGCAGACCAAAGAGAAAAACGCCCTCCAACCCAATTCCACATTGGAAAAACATTGTTCTTATCAATCCCAAAATTATCTACTGCTACTAAATTTGTAGAAACTGCTACAAAGTGTTTTGGAATGTCAAAAATTGTTGCCGATTTTAAAAACCAATTTTTAATCGTTTCTGAATTTGTTATTGTTTCTTGCGTTGTAAATGTTTTAGAAACAATTACAAATAATGTTGTTTCTGGATTTAGTTTCTTAATTACTTCAGAGACATGATCTCCATCAATATTAGAAACAAAATGTGTCGTTAACTGGTTTTTATAAAATTGTAAAGATTCTACAATCATATCTGGCCCAAGATCAGAACCTCCAATTCCAATATTTACAATATCAGTAATTGATTTTCCTGTATATCCTTTCCATTTTCCAGAAATAACTTTATTAGAAAAACTTTTAATTTTTCTTAAAGCTGATTGTATTTGAGGCTTAATATTTTTACCATCTATATAGACAGGGTCATCAGAAGTACTTCTCAGGGCCGTATGTAAAACTGCCCTTCCTTCTGTAACGTTAATTTCCTCTCCTAAAAACTGACTTTCAATAGCTTCTTTTAAGCCTACTTCTTTTGCCAATTCTACTAATAAATCAATTGTTTCTTTTGTTATTCTATTTTTAGAAAAATCGACTTCTAAATCATTAAATTCTAGAGAAAAATTTTCTTTTCTGTTTTCATGTTTCATCAAATCTTTAATGTTGATATTTTTAATATCATTAAAATGATTTGTTAATTTTCTCCAAGAATCTGTTGTTGTTGGGTTGATATTTTTTAAAGCCATTTTTTATTTTTGTGCAATTGTTTCAGTAATTACTTCTGGTTTTTGAACAGAAACTCTTTTATAATCTAATTGGTATTTTAATGGTTTTATGAATTTAAAAAAGACTGGTTTCATCCTTTTTTTCATAGGTTTTGCTGCAGGTAATTTTTCTTTTAAAGGATCTACTTGTCTTCCATGTTTCCAAAAACGATAACAAACATGTGGACCACCTGTATTACCTGTCATACCAACATAACCAATAACATCTCCTTGTTTCACGAATTGTCCTTTTCTAACTTTTCGTGTTTTCATATGTAAATATTGAGTAGAATATGTACCATTATGTTTAATCTTTACATAATTCCCATTACCACCTCTTCTTGCAGATTCTGAAACTGTTCCGTTTGCTGTAGCTATAATAGGCGTATTAATTCTTGCTGCAAAATCAGTACCTTTATGAGGTTTAACTCTGTTACCATAATAAGCAATTTTTCTTCTTAAATTATATCTTGATGAAATTCTATACTGAAATTTTATTGGCGCTTTTAAGAATTGGCTTCGCAACATCTTACCTGCTTCATTATAATATTCATGAATATTTAAAATTGAATCTCCAAGGAAACGAAATGCATACAAATCTTTGCCTCTATGTTTAAAAACTGCTGATTTTACTTTTCCATAACCCGCAAAAATAGTGTCATCAATAAATTTTTCTTCGTAAACAAACTTGAAAGAATCTCCTTTTTGAAGTGCATAAAAATCTAAAGTCCAAGCATAAATATCTGCAATTGTCCAAGTTAAATTTGGATTTAGACCTAAGCTATCCATCGTTACAGAAAGACTAGAATGAATAACCCCATTTATCTCTTTTTCTAAAACCTTAATTGGCTTTTGAAACCTAGCTGCAGTAATTAAGGAATCTTGAAAATCTAAAATTGTTGCATTTATCTTATCGTGTTTATAAATAAAAACTTGTGCTTTCTCTGTAGAGTCTTTGCTCGCTAATATGGTGTAAGGTTTACCTGCTCTAACTCTTCTAACATCAAAAATTTCAGTAACTGAAGTTGCAATTTGATTTATCTTTGGATACTCCACGTGATGCCTATCTAAGATGGCTCCAAAACTTTCACCTGATTTTATGGTATCTTGAATTAATTTATAATCATCAATATTATAACCAAATCTAATTTCTGGTTTTAACTCTACAATTTTAACAACTGGTTTCTTATCTTCGTTTTTACAGGAAGAAAACGCAAAAAGTAGCGTTAATAAAATTACTATTTTTTTCAAGAATATTATACTATTAGGATAGATTCCAAAAGTACAAATAAAATTGATTTATTTTGATTCTAATAGTAGAAGTTAATAAAACGGTTTCGTAAATTTTTTCTAAATTTTTTGAAAGGGATTTGCCAACCCTTTATACTCTTCCAATTCTGCTCTTAAAGAACCTACAGCTAGAGAAGCCATCATTTTTATTGGAATTTTATTAGCATCATCAGTAATCCAGATAGTGACACTTTCTTGTGCTTTAAAGATTCTTCCAGACTGAACTAATGGTCTAAATACTAGAGATTTTACTTTTCCAAATTTAGTTTTTAAAACTTCTCTTCCTAAAAAACGAAGCTTAAAAGGATACACTTGAGAATCCATAAACATGTCTAGTTTTATTTCATCTCCAATTTTTAAATCTCTTGTATCTGTACTTCTTAAAAAATAGAATGAAGACATCATGTCTTGCACATTTGTAAAAGCTACAGAAGTATCTGTTTGCAGTGTAAAATCTTGAATATATGCCTTTTTAGAATCGTAATTAAAAGAAGTTATTCTATGTTTTTTATAACCTCCTTCATCAATCTTTCTTTTAAAAAGATATGGTTTGATAGTTTCTTTATCAAAATAAGATTCATATAAATCATCTACTTCAAAAAACCATTTTACAGGTCCAGAAGTCCAACCAGAACCTTTTGTATAAAAAACTTTTTTACCATTATATTCTTTTTCTTTAATTTCTAAAATAGCTGTTCCGGCTCTTAAAAAACCACTATAACTCATTTTATAGCGCAACCATTCCCCACTTTTAAAAGGGACTGATTTTTCTTGGCTAAAAGTAGCCGATAAAAAAAATAGTGAGAAAAATAATAGGGTGTACTTTTTCATAAAAAACCAAACTTATAAAAAAGTAATGACAATTACCGTTCCAAAATCAAAAAAAGTCATTTACTTATTATTTGTAAATGACTTTTTTATAATTTTAGCTTACCGTTAACCAATAAAATTGATTATAAATTTGACTAGAGCGAACACTTTCTTTCAAACATCAAAGAAATATTAAGCATTCTTTTAATTTAAAATGTCCCCCAGTTTTTTAATTCATCTTCACTCCATAAATAGGGATAAAAAATTCTTCGTTGATATTTTGGATGCATGTATTTACGCCAGCTACTTCCTCCGGTTGCTTCTAAATCTTTTTCTTTTCCTCCTATATATTTACCAGCTGCATTGTAATGAGCCATTACCCACTTTACATTTACAGTATAATCGTAATGACGCATTGCTTTTATTAGTTCTTTGTTTTCTTGAACTTCTTTTGGTAATTGTTTAAACTTTTTTGAAAGATTAATATCATTATAATCTTCCATAAAATCAATAAAATCTCCTAAATATTTTTTCTCAAAAAGATTTAATAAAGTTGATTTTTGTCCTGTTGTGTAATTTTTCCCTGCAGCTTGCCAATACAAATGATTGTATGCATTTTTAAATGATGAATTTCTATCGATATCATCCCTAAAACGTACGTCTATTAAATTGATAAGTTCTGTAGATGCAAATTCAATTTTACGATATTGTGCACTTTGAAATCCACTAGCAGGCGTTAGTGTATTTCTGAATTTTAGATATTGCTCTTTTTCCATTCCATCTGCCATAACATTAAAAGAACTGCATAACATATCAAAATAGTTACTAATTCTGTTTAAGTGCATCGAAAATTTATCTACAGAAACTTCAGTTGTTTTTGCAACTTGATCAATTTCCCACAAAATCATTTTAAATAACAACTCATTTACCTGATGATACATGATAAAAACCATTTCATCTGGCTGCGTAGTTCTTGGAATTTGAAGTCCCAAGAGCGCATCTGTTTGAATATAATCCCAATATGTAATTGGCGTACTCCATAGTAAACCTTCTAACATAGAGTCTACGGGCACACCCAGTTTATCGTACTTTTCTTCTATGGCTTTTAATATTTCGTCTCTGTTCATTTTTATTTAAAATTGAAGTAACAACAAATAAACAACACTTTTTTTAAACTTTGCTTATTTACTAAAATGCATTATTAATGAACTAAGATTTAAGATAAGGCATAACATTAAAATTGAATACACTACTATTTTAAGGATAGGATTTCCTTTTGTTTGTTTTTCAACTAAATTGATTATTAACTTTAATAGTTCATTCATTTATCTATTAAGATTATCCTTCAAGGTCTTTTAAACCTCGAAGGATTCTTTATACTATAAAGTTCCTCTTTTTGCTTGTTCTCTTTCGATTGATTCAAACAAAGCTTTAAAGTTTCCTGCGCCAAATCCACGAGCTCCCATCCTTTGAATAACTTCAAAAAATAACGTTGGTCTATCTTCTATTGGTTTTGTGAAAATTTGTAATAAATAGCCTTCTTCATCTGCATCAATCATAATACCTAAAGCCATTAATTTTTCGATATCTTCTCTTAATTCGTGACTAAATTCTTCTAATCTTCTAGGAACTGATTTATAATATGCTGCTGGCGGAGTTGATAAAAATTCTACTCCGTTTGCTTTTAATTGAGAAACCGTTTTT